>Ga0105096_10000991_pt1 | contig 11091 bp, 9 predicted proteins | sample PPLLak3cmMay2015_FD_87036 | JGI IMG/M metagenome (GOLD analysis project Ga0105096, IMG submission 87036) | Freshwater sediment microbial communities from Prairie Pothole Lake near Jamestown, North Dakota, USA - PPLs Lake P7 Core (1) Depth... | ecosystem: Environmental > Aquatic > Freshwater >... | reverse complement strand
CAGATCGCCATCGGCGGGCCCGACAAGCAGCGGCTCAGGTCCCTGTGGGTCGACGTGCTGGGGCTCGCGGTGAAGAGCCGCTTCGTCAGCGAACGCGAGAACGTCGACGAGGACATCTGCGCGCTGGGGCAGGGCGCGCACGCGGTGGAGGTCGACCTCATGCAGCCGCTGGATGCGCTGAAGAAGCCTGCCGTGCATGCCACGCCGCTGAACCACGTCGGCCTGTGGGTCGACGACCTGCCGCAGGCGGTGGCATGGATGACGGCGCACGGGGTGCGCTTCGCGCCCGGCGGCATCCGCAAGGGCGCCGCGGGCCACGACATCTGCTTCATCCACCCCAAGGGCAACGAGGAATTCCCGCTCGGCGGCGAGGGTGTGCTGATCGAGCTGGTGCAGGCGCCGGACGACGTGATCGCGGCACTGCGGTAGCCGCCGCGCCGGCGCGGCGGGCCGTCAGGCCCTGGCCACGGCGGTGCCGCCGACCGCCGCCGTCGTGGCACGGCGCCGGCTGACGCAGGCGCCCGCAAACCCGGACACCGCCTGCGGCAATCGGCTGCGGCGCTACAGTGCCGGTTCGCACACCGCTCGGATCCGCCATGAACGCCACCTCCTACCTCGAACAACTGCTGAAGACGGGTGCCTCCGCGCTCGACCGGACCACCGCCGGCATGCAAGCGGGCGACGGCCGGAAATATGCCACCGGCGCGGCGGTGGGCGGCGTGCTGGGCCTGCTGCTCGGCAGCAAGAGCGGTCGCCGCATGGGCGGCAAGGCGCTGAAGGCAGGCAGCGTGGTCGCCCTCGGGGCGCTGGCCTGGAAAGCCTACGGCGACTGGCAGCGGCAGAACGCCGGTACCTCGGCAGGCGCGTCGCCCGTTGTGGCGCCAGCGGCCACGCCGGCCCCCGCCGGCTTTGCCGCGCTGCCCGCGCCACAGCTGGAGGCGCACAGCCGCGCCATGCTCAAGGCGCTGATCGCGGCGGCCAAGGCCGACGGCCACATGGACGAGGTCGAACGCGGCCAGGTCGAGACCGAACTGAGACGCCTGAACGCCGACGCCGAGACGCGCACCTGGGTCGACACCGAACTGCGCCGCGTGGTGGACCCGGCCGACGTGGCGGCCGCCGCCACCGGCCCCGAGATGGCGGCCGAGATCTATCTCGCCAGCGTGCTGGTGGTCGACGACACGACGGTGATGGAGCGCGCCTACCTGGACGAGCTGGCGCGCCGGCTGCAGCTGGCCCCGGGGCTGAAGGCGGAGCTGGAAGCGCGGGCTGCGGCAGCGGCCTGAAGCGGCCGGGCGGCCGCGCGCGCCGTCCACGCCGGGTCGGCCGGCGGTCTCACGCCGGCTGCAGGGCGTCGTCCAGCACCTCGATCCAATGCCGCACCGGCGTTGCCGTTCCGGTCTGCAGATGCTGGATGCAGCCAATGTTGGCCGACACGATGCACTGCGGCTCCAACGGTTGCAGGTGCGACAGCTTGCGGTCACGCAACTGATACGACAGTTCGGGCTGCAACACCGAGTAGGTGCCCGCGGAGCCGCAGCACAGGTGGCTTTCGCAGGCCGTCACCTTGACCTCGAAGCCCAGTGCATTCAGGTGCGTCTCGACGCCACCGCGCAACTGCTGGCCGTGCTGCAGTGTGCACGGCGGGTGGAAGGCCAGGCGTCGCACCGCGCCGGGCTTGACCTGCGCCTGCAGCTGCGGCAGCAGGTCCGGCAGCAGTTCGCTGATGTCGCGGGTCAGTGCGCTGATGCGCGCGGCCTTGGCGGCATAGGCCGGGTCGGCGGCCAGGGCGTGGCCGTATTCCTTGACCGCGACGCCGCAGCCCGACGCGTTCATGACGATCGCCTCGACGCCGCCGGCTTCGACGAATGGCCACCAGGCGTCGATGTTGCGCCGCATGTCGGCCAGCCCGCCTTCGTGGTCGTTCAGGTGCGTGCGCAACGCGCCGCAGCAGCCGGCCTTGGGCGCCACCAGTGTCTGGATGCCGGCGGCGTCGAGCACGCGGGCGGTGGCGCTGTTGACGTTGGGCATCATCGCCGGCTGCACGCAGCCAGCCAGCATCAGCACCTTGCGCGCATGCTCTCGCGTCGGCCAGGCGGCGCTGCGCGCCCCGCCGGGGGCGGGCACCTTGTTCTTCATCCCCGCAGGCAGCAGCGGCCGCACCAACTGCCCCATCTTCATCGCCGGCGCGAACAACGGTGAGGTCAGCCCCTCCTTCAGCAGCCAGCGCACCGCCTTCTCGCCAGCCGGACGTTCGACCCGCTCTTCGACGATCTTGCGGCCGATGTCCAGCAGGTGGCCGTACTCGACGCCGCTGGGGCAGGTGGTCTCGCAGTTGCGGCAGGTCAGGCAGCGGTCCAGGTGCAGCTGCGTGCTGCGCGTGACCTCGCCGCCTTCGAGCACCTGCTTGATCAGGTAGATGCGGCCGCGCGGACCGTCGAGCTCGTCGCCCAGCAACTGGTAGGTGGGGCAGGTGGCGGTGCAGAAACCACAGTGCACGCACTTGCGCAGGATGGCCTCGGCGGCGTCACCATCGGGCGTGCCCTTGAACTCGGCGCTCAACTCGGTTTGCATGGCGGCGGTCTCAGAGGTCGGGGTACAGGCGCCCGGGGTTGAACACGCGGTCGGGATCGAAGGCCTGCTTCAGCCCCCTGTGCACGCGCATCAGCACCTCGGGCAGCGGGGCGGAGAACGCCGCCGCCGTGGCGGCGACCGGTCGCACGCAGCTGGCGTGGCCACCGGCCGCCGCGGCCAGCCCCTGCACCTGTGCGGCCGGCGCGGCCGTGCGCAGCCAGCGCTGCGCGCCGCCCCACTCGATGAAGACCGGATCCGGCGTGGACAGCTCCGGCGTGGTAGGCGGCACCGACAGGCGCCAAAGGGCCTGGCCGGCAGCTACCTCGTCTGCCGCGGGCTGGAAGAAAGGCAGCCGCTGATCGCGCACGGCCTGCCACCAGGCGGCGGCTTCGTTGGCGTCCAGCGCCCTCCCGCCATGGGCGCTGCCGAGGCGTTCGGCAGCGGCCAGGACGGCGGCACGCGCGCCGGCCAGCCGCAACCGCAGCTGCCCTTCGTGCCAGCTGCTGGCGTGCAGCGGCAGCGGCAGGCGCCGCCAGCCGGTGAGCAGCGCCAGCGCCTGCTCCTGCCCGACGTCGAAGGCCAGCGTGGTCAGCGCCGGGGGACGTGGCAGCACCTTCAGCGAGACCTCCAGGATCGCGCCCAGCACACCCATCGAGCCGGCGAGTACACGGCACACGTCGTAGCCGGCCACGTTCTTCATCACCTGGCCGCCGAAGCTCAGCACCTCGCCGCGCCCGTTCAGCATGGTGGCACCCAGCAGGTGGTCGCGCACGCTGCCGACGGCCACGCGCGAGGGCCCGGCCAGGCCGGCGGCCACCATGCCGCCCACCGTGCCGCCCATCGCGGCCTCGTGCAGGTCGATCTTGCCGCCTTCGCGCGGGCCGGGCATGGCCGTGCCCGCCGGGCCGAGGCTTGCGGGGGCGTCGAAGCGCGGTGGCTCGAAGGGCAGGCACTGGCCGTGTTCGGCCAGCGCCGCTTCCAGCTCCAGCAGCGGCGTGCCGGCACGCACCGTCACCACCAGTTCGCTGGGCTCGTGGCTGCTGATGCCGGCCAGCGGGCGCAGGTCCAGCGGTTCGTCGCCGGCGGGCCGGCCGCCGAAAGGCTTGGTGCCGCCACCGCGGATGTCGAGCGTGCTGCGCCGGCCGCGCGCATCACGCACCTGGTCGACCAGCCGGCGCAGCGCCGGGTCCTGCACGGCTGGCGTGTCCATCAGAACCTCGGCAATTCGGGGAACGGCAGCAGGCCGCGCAGCACCGTCAGCTTGCCGTATTCGGCGCAGCGCTGCAGCGTCGGAATGACCTTGCCCGGATTCAGCAGGCCCAGCGGGTCGAAAGCGAGCTTGACGGCCTCCATCTGCGTGAGCTCCGCGGCGCTGAACTGCACGCACATCGAGTTGAGCTTCTCCACGCCCACGCCGTGCTCGCCGGTCACGGTGCCGCCCAGGCGCACGCTGGTTTCCAGGATGTCGGCGCCGAAGAGTTCGCAACGGTGCAATTCGTCGGGCCGGTTGGCGTCGAACAGGATCAGCGGGTGCAGGTTGCCGTCGCCGGCGTGGAACACGTTCACGCAGCGCAGGCCGTACTTCTGTTCCATCGCCTCGATGGCGCGCAGGATCTCGGACAGCCGCTTGCGCGGGATGGTGCTGTCCATGCACATGTAGTCGGGGCTGATGCGGCCGGTGGCGGGAAACGCGTTCTTGCGCCCGCTCCAGAACTTCAGCCGCTGCGCCTCGCTGCTGCTGACCTGCAGCCGCGTGGCACCGGCCCGGCGCAGCACGGCGCTCATGCGCTCGATCTCCTCGGCCACCTCTTCGGCGGTGCCGTCGCTTTCGCACAGCAGCAGCGCGGCAGCGTCGAGGTCGTAGCCGGCGTGCACGAAGTCTTCCACCGCCGCGGTCATGCGGCGGTCCATCAGTTCCAGGCCGGCCGGGATGATGCCGGCCGCGATCACCGCCGCCACGGCGTTGCCGGCCGATTCGATATCGGCGAAGCTGGCCATGATGCAGCGCGCCAGCGGCGGCTTCGGGATCAGCCTGACGGTGACCTCCACCGTCACCGCCAGCATGCCTTCGCTGCCCACCACCAGCGGCAGCAGGTCCAGGCCCGGCGCGTCCAGCGCCTCGCTGCCGAAGCTGACCGGATCGCCCTGCACCGTGTAGCCGCGCACCTGCAGGACGTTGTGCAGCGTCAAACCGTATTTCAGACAGTGCACGCCGCCGCTGTTCTCGGCCACGTTGCCGCCGATGGTGCAGGCGATCTGGCTGCTGGGGTCAGGGGCGTAATACAGGCCGAAGGGCGCCGCGGCCTCGCTGATGGCCAGGTTGCGCACGCCGCCCTGCACGGTGGCCGTGCAGGACTGCGGGCAGACCTTCACGATGCGGTTGAACTTGGCCAGCGACAGCGTCACGCCCAGTTCGTGCGGCAGCGCGCCGCCCGACAAGCCGGTGCCCGCGCCACGCGCCACCACCGGGACCTGCATGGCGTGGCAGCAGCGCAGCACGTCGGCCACCTGCGCCTCCGTCTCGGGCAGCACCACTGCCAGCGGCCGCGCGCGGTAGGCGGTGAGGCCGTCGCATTCGTAGGGTGTGGTGTCCTCGCCGCGGTGCAGGATGCAGTGCGACGGCAGCACGCGGGCCAGGGCGGCCACCACCTCGGTGCGGCGCTGCGCGGCACCGGCCGCGGCGGCCGGGCGGGCCATGACCGGGGCGTCGACGGTCACGCCGTCAAGTGCCGCCATACATCTGCTGCGGCAGCCAGGTGATGAGGGCCGGGATCATGAAGCACGCCGCCACCATCAGCATTTGCAGCAGCACGAACGGGATGACGCCGACGTAGATGTCCAGGATGGTCACGCCCTTGGGCACCACGCCCTTCAGGTAGAACAGCGAGAAGCCCACCGGCGGCGTGAGGAAGGAGGTCTGCAGCATGAGCGCGATCAGGATCAGGAACCAGGTCATGTCCACGCCCGCGAGCTTGATCACCGGCGCCAGCAGCGGCAGGATGATGAGCACGATCTCGAACCAGTCGAGGAAGAAGCCGGCGATGAACACGACCAGCAGCACCACCAGCACCAACCCCGTGGGGCCCAGGCCCAGGCCCTTGAAGAACTCCGAAATCAGCTCATCGCCGCCGATCAGGCGCAGCAGGTACGCGAATACCGTGGCGCCGATGAAGATGGCGAAGATGAAGCTGGTGGTGAGCGTGGTCTCGATCCCCACCTCGCGGAGCACTTTCCAGCTCAGCTTGCCGTTGACCGCCGCCAGCACGATGGCCCCGGCGGCGCCCAGGCCCGAGGCCTCGGTGGGCGTGGCGATGCCGAAGAAGATGCTGCCCAGCACGACCAGGATCAGCCCGAACGTGGGCATGGCCGACAGGAAGGCGATGCCGACCTGTCGTACCGTCAGCTTCTCGGCGTCGTCCGCCCGCGGCGGCACCAGGTCGGGCCGCACGTATCCCACCACCACCAGGAACACCATGTACAGCAGGCCCAGGCCCACGCCCGGCACCAGCGCCCCCGCGAAGAGGTCGCCCACCGACACCGACACCTGGTCGGCCATCAGCACCAGCATGATCGACGGCGGGATCAGGATCCCCAGCGTGCCCGATGCCGCCACCACGCCCGAGGCGATCGCCTTGGAATAGTTGTGCTGCAGCATGATGGGCATGGAGAGCATGGCCAGCAGCACCACCGAGGCACCCACGATGCCGGTGGAGGCGGCCAGCAGGATGCCGATCACGACCACGGTCAGCCCGAGGCCGCCGCGGATGCCGCCGAAGACCTTGACGAAGTTGCGCATCATGGTTTCGGCGACACCGGAGCGGTCGAGCATCAGGCCCATGTAGACGAACATCGGCAGCGACACCAGCACCCAGTTCGACATGATCGCGTCGAAGCGGTCGACGACGCCGCCGACCTTGGTCCAGTTCGTCATCAGGAAGGTGTCGAGGCCGAACTGCTGGCCCAGCGTGATGCCCACGGCAGCGAAGATCAGCGACAGCCCGCCCAGCAGCCAGGCCACCGGATAGCCGCTGAACAGCGCCAGGATGAAAGTGACCATCAACGCGATGGAGAGGTATTCGTAGAACGGCAGCATGGTGGGGTTCCCGATCTGGACGAATTCAACGGCGGGCAGAGAGCGCTGCCCAGACGCGCGTCAGCCGGCTCAGGCCCGCCAGCACCAGCAGGGCGAACGCGGTGATGATGAAGGACTTGAGGAACCAGCGGTAGGGCAGGCCGCCGGCGGCGGCCGACGTCTCCTTGAGCTCGAACGACGACATGAAGAACGGCACCGCAGCCCACAGCACGAAAATCGTCAACGGCAGGAACAGCACCAGCAGACAGAAAAACTCGATGCGCAGCCGCGTGCGGTGGCTGAACTTCTCGGCCAGCACGTCGATGCGCACGTTGCGCTCACGCATTTCGGTGAAGCTCAGGCCGAGCATGAAGCCGATGGCGTAGATGTGCCACTGCAGCTCCTCCATCGCGATCGACCCGGTGCCGAAGGCATAACGCGCTATGACCTGCACGACGATCACCAGCACCAGCACCAGCCACAGGGCCGATGCCACTTCCCCCACCCAACCGATGAGACGATCGGCGGCGCGTGAGAACGGAGTGACGGGCAGGGCGATGCCCGAGGGTCCCGCCTCGGGCTGGGTGGACGTACTGGTCATGGTGTCTCCCCCGCGCGCCGGCAGATGCCGGCGCGGGTGTGTGTTGTCAGATCAATGGCGCAGGATCACTTGTAGTCGCGCGGCAAGTAGCCCAGTTGGTGCCACTCGCGGTTCTTGTTCTGGAAGGCCACCATGCTCTCGTGCACCTTCTTGAACATCGGGTCCTTGGCACCCTCTTCGGCCATGACCTCGGCCGCGGCCTTGGCAAACGCGTCGAGCATCGGCTTGTTGAACTGCCGCAACGTGACCCCTTCCTTCTTGAACTTGGACAGCATGTCACCCTGCAGCGCCTCGGCCTTGGCCAGCGCCATGGTCACGCCCGCGGTGCAGGTGGTCTCGATCTGCGCCTGCGTCTGCGGCTTCAGCTTGCCCCAGGCCGCCACGTTGACGTAGAGGAACTGGTTGGTCGACGGCTGGTGCCAGCCCGGCAGGTAGTAGTTCTTGGCCACCTTGTCGAAGCCCAGCTGGTCGTCCACCGTGGGCAGCGAGAACTCGGTGCCGTCGAGCACGCCCTTCTCCAGCGCCTGGAACAGCTCGCCGCCCGGCAGCATGGTCACCGTGGCGCCGACCTTCTGGTAGATCTTGCCGCCCAGGCCGGCAGCGCGGAATTTCAGGCCCTTCAGGTCTTCGGGCGATTTGATCTCCTTGCGGAACCAGCCGGCCGCCTCGGGGCTGATCGAGCCGCAGAAGATCGGGTAGACGTTGTGCGGCTTGAAGGTTTCCTTCAGCAGCGCGTCGCCGCCACCGAAGTAGATCCAGGCGGCGAACTGCGGCGACTCCATGCCGAAGGGCAGGGCGCCGAACAGTTGCGATGCCGGCACCTTGCCGGTTTCGTAGCCCATCCAGCTGTAGCCGGCCTCGACCTTGCCGGTGGACACCGCTTCGAAGATCCCCAGCGCCGGTACCAGCTTGCCCGGCTCGAAGACCTGCAGGTTGACGGTGCCGCCGCTGACCTTCTTCAGCTGCTCGGACACCCAGGGCATGGTGTCGCCCAGCGCCGTGAGGTTGGAGCCGAAGGCCATGGGGACGCCCCAGCGCACGGTTTCCTGGGCCATGGCGGGTGCGCCGGCCAGCGCGGCGCCGGCCACGGCCAGGGCGAGCAGGGACTTCTTGAACTTGGTTTGCATGGATCGTCTCCGGATGGGTTGAAAGAGTCTTGCCAAAGGGATCCCGTGGACCGCGTCTGACGGCGGGCTGGGGTCATTTCCAGCGGGGGTGGCCGGTCGGCCGCTCACGCAGGCCCGATGTTAGGGCCCGGCGTGGGTAGGGAATCTAGGGATCCGCGGCGCGGCGTGGTTTGAAGCTTCTTGGCGTTGCGCTTGAGGAATCTTCGCGCCTGGCGCCGACACAGGGTTAACCTGGGGCGCGACTGCCAGGGCAAGTTCAGGGCAGGGCCTGTTGCAGCCAGTCGGCGAAGGCGGCGCATTCCCAGCGCTCCAGCGCGCCCGGCTTCCAGCAGATGTAGTGCCGGTGCGGCGAGGCCACGGTGCGCGGCGACAGCCGCACCAGGCGGCCACTGTCCAGCCAGCTGCCGCCCATCTTCAGGCGCAGCAGGGCCACGCCGAAGCCGCTGGAGGCGGCATCGTAGATGAGGCCGACATCGTTGAACTGCGCGCCCCCTTCGGGCTCGGCGCGGGCCACGCCGCAGGTGGCGAACCACGGTGTCCACGGCTCCAGCGGGCTCTTCATCAGCCGCACCTGGGACCACTCGGCTTCGGTGTCGAAGCCCTCGAAGGGGCCTAACTCGTGCAGGTAGGCCGGGCTGCACACCGGCGTGACCTCGTCGGTGAGGATCAGCCGGTGTTCCAGGTCGGTATAGCCGCCGGTACCGAAGCGCACCACCAGGTCGGCGTCTTCGGCGGTCACGTTCATCAACGGGATGGTGACGTGGATGCTCAGCTCGACGTCGGGGAAGGCGTTGCGGAACAGTTCCAGCCGCGGCATCAGGAATTGGCGGCAGAAGGTGGGCGTGACGGCCACGCTCAGGCGAGGCATCGACTTGGTTGCGCGGCGTGAAGGCAGCTGCTGCAGTGCGGCCAGCCCGGTGCGCACGCTGTTCAGGTAGGCCGCGCCGTCGCTGGTGAGCGTGAAGTCGCCGCGCGAGAACAGCTTCAACCCGACGTGCGACTCCAGCTGCCGCACGCGGTGGCTGATGGCGCTGACCGTGACGCACAGTTCGTCGGCCGCGCGGCTGGCGCTGCGCAGCCGGGCCACGGCCTCGAAGGTGACCAGGCACTGGATGGGCGGGATATGGTTCATGTCGAAGGGGTTCCCGGCGTCGGCTTGCGGGCGTCGGCTCGCGCCTCGCGGCGTGCGGGCGGCGCCGGGCGTGCCCACCAGTCGTCGGCAAACTGGCCCTGCAGCCACTCGATGAACTGGGTCACCTTGGCCGGCACCATGCGCGGCGACGGGTAGACGGCGTGGATCTCCTGCGCCGGCAGCTGCCAGGCGTCGAGCACGCTGAGCAGCGTGCCGTTGCGCAGCGAGGCCTCGGCCACGTAACGCGGCAACGCGGCAACGCCGAAGCCTTCGCGCGCGGCCTCCAGCAGCGTGGACAGGTTGTTGCTTCGCAGCGTGCCGCGCACCGGCACGCTGACGGTGTGGCCGTCGGCGCCGGTGAAGTTCCAGCGGGCGTCACCCTGGACCGTGCTGTAGATCAGGGCGTCGTGACGCGCCAGCTCGCGCGGTTCGCCGGGCGCGCCGGACCGGCGCAGGTACTCGGGCGCCGCCACCACCACCCAGGGGTTGCGTCCCAGGTAGCGGCTGCCGAGCGTGGAGTCGGCGAGCCGGCCCATGCGCACCGCCACGTCCACGCCCTGTTCGACCAGGTTGACATAGCGGTCGTCACAGCTCAGGTCCACGACCAGGCGCGGATTGATGCGCATGAACTGCAGCACCAGCGGCGCCAGCGCACGCCGACCGAAGGCGACCGAGGTGCTGATGCGCAGCGCACCCTGCACCTGCGTCTGCAGCAGCGAGCTGACCGACTCGGCCTCGTCGACGTGGTGGGCGATGAGCTTGCACTTCTCGTAATAGAGAAGACCGATCTCGGTGGGCGTCACGCCGTGCGTGGTGCGGTGCAGCAGGCGCGCGCCCAGCTGGGCTTCCATGCGCGCCACCTGCTTGGTGGCCGCCGGTTGCCCGATGCCCATCTCCGCCGCCGCCTTGCTGAACGAGCCCAGGTCCACCACGCGCACGAAGAGCCGGATGGCCTGGATGCGTTCCATTCGGTCATTCCAGCATGGAATTACGCAAATGCGCCACTGCGGTCTTCCCCGAAGGACGGTCGGTGACGAACATGGCGCCAGTCGTTCCGCAATGCCCACCCCGTTTTCGAGGAGACACAGATGCCCAAGATGAAGGCCGCCATGGCCGCCGTGCTGGTGATGGAAAAGGAAGGCGTGACGCAGGCCTTCGGCGTGCCCGGCGCCGCGATCAACCCGCTGTACGCCGCGCTGCGCGAGCGCCAGAGCATCGGCCACATCCTGGCGCGCCACGTCGAGGGCGCGTCGCACATGGCCGAGGGCTACACGCGGGCCAAGGCCGGCAACATAGGCGTGTGCATCGGCACCAGCGGCCCGGCCGGCACCGACATGATCACCGGGCTGTACTCGGCCATTGCCGACAGCATTCCCATCCTGTGCATCACCGGCCAGGCGCCGCGCGCGCGGCTGTACAAGGAAGACTTCCAGGCGGTGGACATCGAGTCCATCAGCAAGCCGGTCACCAAGTGGAGCGTCACCGTGCGCGAGCCCGGGCTCGTGCCGCGCGCCTTCCAGCAGGCTTTCCACCTGATGCGCTCGGGCCGCCCGGGCCCGGTGCTGATCGACCTGCCCTTCGACGT
>Ga0105096_10000990_pt1 | contig 11095 bp, 7 predicted proteins | sample PPLLak3cmMay2015_FD_87036 | JGI IMG/M metagenome (GOLD analysis project Ga0105096, IMG submission 87036) | Freshwater sediment microbial communities from Prairie Pothole Lake near Jamestown, North Dakota, USA - PPLs Lake P7 Core (1) Depth... | ecosystem: Environmental > Aquatic > Freshwater >... | reverse complement strand
CTTTCTTATTTGTATGAAGTAGATCGCTGATCTTAAGCGTTCTTGGCTCTGGCCTCTTCATACCTCGCCTACTGTTGCTCAGCCGTCCTGAGACACGTAGCAGATGATGCCGTGGTCGTGCTCTATGGCTCGCTGTTCTCAAACGCATCGTTCAGAGAACTCACCATCTCATCTATCCGTGCAAGTAACGCCGCCGCCTCCGTCTCCCTCCTCGACGACGTCATCACCTCCACCCACCACCACTTCCTCGCTGACTAGCACACCAGCACACCAGCACACCAGCACACTAGCACACTAGCACACTAGCACACTAGCACACTAGCACACTCTTCCACGCGTATCGTTTCCTCCACGCTCACCCGCACCCCCATTGGTAGGGTCAGCTTTGGCGTTACATGTCCATACATCACGTTGGACAGCACCGGCCCGTCAACGTACTGCGCATACTCCAAGAGGACGTCGTTCACGTCGCGCGGCGGTGTGTTGCTCTCGCGGACCGTCCCCTGCGACCATTGACCAAAGACCAGAGCACTGATGCGATCCAGGACTCCCGCCAAACGCAGGTGGTTCAGCATACGGTCGATCCGATACGTTTCTTCACCGATGTCTTCCAGGATCAGAACGTTGCCGTCCATCGGCGGCAACCAGGGCGTGCCGAGCAGCGAGACGAACACACTCAGGTTGCCCCCTACCAACAAACCTTCGGCCTTGCCGGGGCGGAGGACGTTGATGGCTTCCGGTTGAGAGATCGTGCCGAGGGGTGAGGTCGAGGTCAGTGCGTTCCAGAATGAGGCCGCTGACAGGGGATCGAAGCCGTCAGCCATATCCACGCTCGGCATGGCGCCACTGAAGGTGACCAGTCCCGTGCGATGCAGCATGGCCATCTGAAGTGCGGTAATGTCGCTGAAGCCGACGAAGATCTTGGGATTGTTGGCGATGATCGACCAGTCGATCAGGTCAAGGATCCGCGGCGAGCCGTACCCACCTCGCGCGCACATGATGGCGTCGATGGACGGGTCGGCAAACATTGCTTCAAGCTCTCGAGCGCGAAGTTCATCCGATCCGGCCAGGTAGGACCCCGCACGAGCCGTACACGTAGCGCCTTCGATCACGGTATAGCCAAGATCCCGGAGGACGGAGATCCCGCGGACAAGGCGGTCCTGGTCGCGCTGGGGCGACGCCGGCGACGTGATGCCAATCGTGGCAGATGGGGGTAGGGGGCGGGGGAAAAGCCTATCCATTTCGGTTCATTACTGAAGGAGATATGTGGAAAACTACGCTGAGATGTGTGGAATAGTCCACAAAAGTGTAAATGACCGGTCGTCTTTTGCGTATTTATACGTACATTCGTAGTGTTGGCACAAGAATTGGGTGGGTCTCTCTATGGACGTACTTCTACGCATTACTCGTCTTCTGGTCGTCGTGGCCGTACTACTTTCCAGTACGATCACCGCCCTTGCGCAGACACCCATCGGCGGCGTGGTCAACACGTATGTGGCGGTGACCGAAGTAGTGCCATGCGACAGTTTGGTGCGCGTCGGCAATCAGCAGACCCTCAAGGCCGGTGACCGTGTTCTGCTTGTCCAGATGAAGGGGGCAAAGATCTCCTCCTCGAACGATCCGAATTTTGGTACGATCACGGATATCGCCAGTGCCGGTGCCTTTGAATTCCTGACGATCAAAGAGGTCATTGACGACTCTGTGATCTTCACGTCCGCCATGGTTCATGCCTATGATCCCTCCGGGATCGTGCAACTTGTCTACGTTCCCGTTTATGCCAGCGCGCGTATCAGATCCACACTGACCGCTCCGCAATGGAACGGCACTACTGGGGGCATTGTGGCGATCGAGGTCACCGGTGACCTATACATGGATGCCGATATCAAGGTCGACGGACTTGGGTTCCGTGGCGGTCGGTTGTCTGAACCTTACAGTCGATGTGACGTATCCGATTACCTGCTGAACTGGGACTCACAGCTCGCCGGTGAAAAAGGCGAAGGTATTGCTGCACTGCGGGTGAACTATTCGGTTGCCGGCCGTGGACCTCTGGCCAATGGCGGTGGTGGCGGCAATGGTAACAACTCCGGCGGTGCCGGAGGCTCGAATGGTGGAATGGGCGGCGGCGGTGGAGATGCCAACATGTATTGCCGCGTGAACATGTCTGTTGGCGGCGTCGGCGGTGCATCGTTGACACCGTACATCACCGACCAACGCGTCTTCTTGGGCGGTGGTGGTGGTGGTTCACATCAAAATGATAAACAAGGTACCAGCGGTAGCAATGGTGGTGGGATCGTGATCATCAAGGCAAAGACCGTGCACGGTAACTACCACGAGATCTCGGCAAATGGACTGGATGTTACGCAACTTGCCAACATGGATGCAGCTGGCGGTGGTGGAGCAGGCGGTACCGTGGTTCTGGATGTGGCAAGCGTTGCCAGCCCGGTGCAGGTCTTCCTGCGCGGTGGAGACGGCGGAAGTATCGAACACCTGTACAATGCCCATGGTCCGGGCGGCGGTGGCGGTGGGGGTATTCTGGTGACCTCACGCCCCCTGACCAATATCAACGTCGATCTTCGTGGCGGATCGGCCGGTATTCACACGATCAGATCGAACGAAGCCTACGGTGATAGTCGGAACGCCGACAAGGGAAATGACGGCGCTGTGATCACCTCCTTCACCTGGAAAGTGCCGGTAACGTATACACTCGAGATCTGGGGCGGCGGCGCCGTCTGCCAGAACATCTCGTCGGTACAAATGGAAGCAACGCCGGGCTATGCAACCTATCGGTGGAGTGATGGCCAGACAGGACGTGTGATCACCGTCGACAAACCGGGAACGTATTCTGTAGTTGCGGTCGACTCATCAGGATGTCAGCGCACGGCTACGGGCGTGACCGTGTGGACCAATCCTACACAATTCACGCTGCCGAGTTCATTGGATTTCGCCGCTGTGCCGTTCGAATCGACAAAGTGGATGACGCTTCAGTTCGAGAACACGGATGATGAAGAGATCACCATCGAACGATTCGAGAACTCACAGAACTTCCGCGTGATCAGTCCATCTCCGACACCGATCACTCTTGCACCCGGCACGTCGATGCCGATCGTGGTGGAGTTCTATGCGATCGAAGACCGGACGTTCAACGAGAAGATCCGTGTCTTCATCAGTACGCCATGCCCCGACTCTCAGGATATCTCGCTACATGCTGTGGTGTCGCCTATCTGGGCTACCTTCCGCATGCCGGATACAACGGCAGTGATCGGCGACACGTCGTTCGCCATGCCGCTGTACGTCTATGTTACTCCAGACACGACCATCCTCGAGAATACACAACTCAGGGTCAACGTCACGATGGACTCCCGTCTGTTCTCGCCAACAGGTGTGACCAATGGACGCATCGTCGGGAACATGATCGATGTGATCACCAATACGCGAACCCTTACGATCGAGATCGACTCGATCAACCTCTATGGACTCGACAACCTGGTAACCTCCATCAAGGGGTCGGCGCTTCTGAGTACGGTGACTGAGACACCCATCTATTCCGCTGATGCCGAATGGCTGCGGGTGTGGCAACAGCCTATCACGGATCATGAAGGGGGCTCGCTGGAAGTAGATCAGGTCTGCTTCCAGTATGGACGTGCCATCAAACTCATCGATATGCCAACGATGAAGATCGCCCCAAATCCGGCATCGGACATGGTGCAGATCTCGACCCGCCTAAGCGCGGCCGGAGTCTATAGCGTTGAGGTCTATGATATTCTCGGCAATCGGATCCACGGCGAATCCCTGACCTTTGCAGGGTCTACGTCGGAGGATCATGCGATCGTGATCGACGCAGCATCGTGGGCCGCCGGCACGTATGCCGTGGTCTATACAACGCCGTTAGTGGCGTTCACCGACCGTGTTACGATCACGAGGTAGGTGACAAGGAACGGAAGACGAGGTCTTCACGCTTTGCCATGACGCCGTCGATGATCGCTGTAGCAGCGTCTGACGTCCAGTCCTCATACACGTCCGGATATCCCATCAGGTGCTCCATCAAGACATCCTGTTCACGACCGATGCGCTGAGCCTCGCTATATGGAACATGGTCCGAGAACGTGACGAGCGTATACAACGGGATGAACTTGTTCGGATAACGTGACGCGAGATGTCCTTCGATCTTCTTGCGGCGCAAAAAGCGTTCATCAGCGACCTTGTCGCGCATCTCAACGAAGTTCTCGATCGCAAGGTCTGCGATCGCATTTGCGTCGGGCTTGCGAAACTGTTCATAGAGCTTGAGAGCGGGACCCCATGCCCCCTTTGCATCATCAAGACAGTCCATCAGGACGCGACAATCTTCAAAGCCGCAATTCATGCCTTGGCCGTAGAATGGGACAACAGCGTGGGCAGCGTCACCGATCAGCGCGACGCGATCATTCATGACCCATGGTGAACAACGCACCGTTGCCAGGGACGATTCGGGATTCGAGAAGAAGTCTTCGATCAACGTCGGCATGTGCGGCACGGCGTCTGGGAAGTTCTTGTTGAAGAAGCGCTCAACATCTTCCGGTGTGGTCAGCTCGGCGAATGACGGTGCGCCCTTGTGCGCCAGGAAGAGTGTGCACGTGAAGCTGCCGTCGATGTTCGGCAGGGCGATCATCATGTAGGAGTGGCGCGGCCAGATGTGCAGAGCATTCTTGTCGAGCCGGAAACTGCCGTCTTCTGCCGGCGGGATCACAAGCTCTTTATAGCTGTGGTCGAGATAGGAGATGGAGTAGCTAAACCGGTCCGTGGGCTGCATCCGCGCACGTACGGCGCTGAACGCACCGTCGGCGCCGAAGAGGATGTCCGCCTGAGACGTGATGCGTTCGCCGGTCTCTGCATGCTCATAGACCGATGTTGCGGTCGAGAGATCAACATCCACACAACGCATGCTGAAATGGATCTTCACGCCATGCTTCTCGGCCAGCGTCATCAACTCCTTGTTGAGGTCGCCTCTGGAGACGCTGTTGATCGCCTGATCGCCGACGCCATAGGCCTGATAGGCCGTTGTGCTGGTGTCGCTGTGGATCATGCGCCCCTTCATCGGGATGGCGATCTTGCGGATGTCGTCGGCAAGACCAGCGATCTCCAGTGCACGAAGCCCACGGTCGGACATGGCGAGATTGATGCTTCGTCCCGCCGAGATGTTCGCAGCGCGCATATCGGGCCTGCGTTCAAAGATCTCGACGTTATAGCCGCGCTTGGCGAGCATGATTCCGAGAAGCGAGCCGACGAGTCCGGCTCCGGCGATGGTAATGCGTTCTGCGTTCATGGATACGAAACTCGGGAAAATTCATCGGTCAGCGGTAGGAACTTTGGATCGCGGAACTCAATGGCGGTGCCGACGTTTGGACGTATGCTGAGCCATTGGGTCGACGGCTGACGTGTTGTAAGGTGGGCGACAAGTGTACAACCAACAACAACGTCCATGACGTTCCCATGCTGTATGACTCGTAGACGAAAGGGAGTACCGTCCACCGGTGTTGGTACGTCCGCTCGATACGTCGAATCACCATACGTGACGATGGTCTCGCGGAAACCCAGACGGACGTTCACGGCGTTTGAAGACGACGTTGAGTCATCATTCGGTGTCGATCGAAAAACCAACTCCACATCACCGGCCGAGACCCATCGCAGTTCCGTATCAAACATGCCGTCGGTGATCTGTTCCGTGCGCACGGCCACAACGGCGGGATTCGTGACGCGCAGGACGTTGTCCGCGCCAACGTCAACGTTGTCCCTGCTGCTCAGAATACGCCCTTCGATCGGCCAGCCAGACAAGCGCTGGAGTTCGAAGACGTAGGGATTACACGAACAGAGAAACAGCGAAAGGGCGAAAAAGCGAAAAGGCGAAACAGCGAAGTGGTTATTCATGAGGGTAGCCCTTGCCGTAGCGGAGTTCACCCTTGTGGAAGATGCGATCGAAGAAGCTGGCGCCAATACCGATATAGAATGCATTGAACTTGGTGGGGTCGCTTATTCCTCCGGGCACAGGTTCCGTATCAAGCCCAAGTTCCATTGCCGAGCCGGTGCTGCCGCTGGCATAGGCGGCAACGATCTGCAATGAGAGCTGATCGGAAATGGGAAGGGCGCCGCGCACACCCAGATGCACGAATGTTGATGGAGCATAGTTGAACTCCACGAACGGCTCGGCCACAAACGCATTGTTGAGCGGGTTGCTGAAGTAACTCACGCGGATCGGCAGGACGCCGATACCATATTCGGTATTGCCCATCGCCAGGAAGTTGATCAACGAGGTGCCAACCGTCAGACGATGATCAAGCACTGGCAATGCGATGCGAGCATTCAGCACACGAACGCTGAAGCCAGTCAGGGCCGGACGTTGGTCGCCGGTCTGCGTGGGATCGAAGAATGAGGCATCCACATTGCCCCCTAACAACAAACCATCTACGCCGCCGATCTCCCAACCGCTGTGTTCGTGATACTTCCACTCCACATCCAACTCTTCCTCGCGATTGAGGAAGTCCATCATCGACACACCAAGACCGAGGTAGGGGAATGTGATGAAATTGGTAGGGGGCGTGAATGACGGTTGCCCGAAGACGTAGCCGGTATAAAGGCGGAGGTTGACGCCGGCGATACTGCCGATGTCGGCAGAGACGGAGGCGTTGACGTACTGAGAGGGGAAGGCCGATAAACTCAGTGCGGGTGTGATGGCGATGTAGGGGATCTTCGACGACAGATAGAAGCGCTTGCGGATCGTCAATACCGAGATGCCGGCAAGGGCGTTGTCGATGTTCGCATCCGGACGTATGGACTCAAAGGCCGTGATGCCCCACGTCCAGTTCGGGTCTTCGTTGAACCAATGGATCTTCCACTCGCCGATGCCGAAACGGTAGATGTAGCCGGAGAAGAGCGCTGACTCGGTGGTGTCCAATCGATACTTGTCGCTATACAGGAGTCGGTCGATATCGTAATACAAGCCGAACAGACCCGTATAGGTAGAATGCTTGTTGATCGACGAACCGATCAGGCCGATGCCTTCGAAGACACCCAGGCGGATGAATCCGGGATAGAACCGTTCCTTCACACTATCGCGTTGGGTGATCTTCCGATCGATCGCAATGGTCCGCGACGATGGATAGATCACGCCGTTGTTGCGATCGTTCGGCTGATTCTGCACGTGCGATGCAACGGTCGTATCTATCTCCGTGATGGTGTAGACGTCGCGCTCCACGCGCGTGAACGTACCGCATCCAACCGTAGATAGTGCCAGCGCAACGAAGAGAACGTAGGAGAGAACTTTCATGTGAACGAGACGGACAGGTGAGCAAGATCGGAGAGCCACGCTTCAACAACATCGCCACGTCGTACAGGGCCGACGCCTTCGGGAGTACCGGTGAAGATCACATCGCCGGCGCGGAGCGAGAACACAGATGCGAGGTAGGAGATCAATCGAGGGACGCTACGTTCCATCATCGACGTGGAACCGTGCTGCCGTAATTCGCCATTCACCGTCAGCCGAAGTTCCCAGGGACCAATGCCAACGTTATCGATCGGAACGATGTCACTCATCGGTGCAGAATGACGCCACGACTTCGCCGTTGCCCACGGCTCGCCGTTCCTTTTCGCGTGTGCCTGCACGTCGCGTGCCGTAAGGTCGATGCCGACGCCAACACCTGCAACCACACTCCAGGCCTGACCTTCTTCGATCTCATCAACATCACGTCCGATCACCACCACCAGCTCCACTTCGTGATGAACGTCGTGACTGAAGGATGGCAAGGCGATCACCGAACCCGACGCACAATACGCCGCCGGCGGCTTGATGAAGACGATCGGATCTGTGGGGATCGATGCACCCATCTCCGCAGCATGAGCAGCGTAGTTGCGGCCGATGCAGTACATGGTGCCGCGATTGTCGTCTGGCGTTGGTCGTCCGTCGTTCATTCGTTCCTCGCTTCACTCGGAATGACATTCGGCTATTCGTTCCTCGATTCTCTCGGAATGACATTCGGTTATTCGGTTATTCGGCTATTCGGTTATTCGAGAACTCGTGTCGTCTTCGATCTGATCCGACGGCGGGTTTGCGATGAGTTCGCTACTGACGGTATCAGAGGCGATGGATTCAACGGGGAAGTTGGACATGGTATAGCCGAGGCGTTTGTCGTTCCACACCTTTTGCATCAGGCGGCCCCAGATGGGGGCGGCGGCACGACCGCCCTGGCCGTAGTCGCCGGTGAACTTCACGCGCCGATCGTCAAAGCCGGTCCACACGCCCCCTACCAACTGCGGCGTGAAGCCGATGAACCATGCGTCGGCGAAGTCGTTCGTGGTGCCGGTCTTGCCGGCGGCGGCCTGACGATAATACTGACGGACACGGCTGCCGGTACCGCCGTCAACAACACCGCGCATCATGGAGAGCATGTTCTGCGAGACCGTGGAGCTTACGGCGTCGTTGACCGATGATGGCAGACGTGCTTCGTACAGGACATTGCCGAATTTGTCTTCGATGCGCGTGATGGCGGCCGGTGCTACCGCAAGGCCGTGGTTGACGAACGGAATGTAGGCTGCCGTGAGCTCGAGCGGCGAAACTTCCACAGCACCGAGGGCAATGGCGGGCACGGCACTCAACGGTGAGGTGATACCCATACGACGGCAGATCTCGACAACGGCCGATGGTGTGGTCACTTCCGTGATCAGACGTGCAGCAACGGTGTTCGTCGAGAACTTCAACGCCGTCCGCAGCGGCATCGGTCCGCCTTGTTTACTGGAGCCGCGGGGCGACCATGTCTCACCGGTCGACAATACCGTACTGAACGGACCGCTCTCGATCGGTGAGTCCGGTGTGAGGCCCTTCTCCAATGCCGAAGCATAGACGAAGGGTTTGAACGACGAACCTGGCTGCCGTTTGATCTGCGTGACGTGGTTAAGGGAATAGCGTGCGGCTTTGTCCAGCTTCATGGCAAGGGGCGAGGCACCCACCATGGCTAGAATGGCGCCGGAGCGTGCGTCCAGGACAACAACGCCGGTCTGGATGGCACTGGCGATGCGCTTGACGGAGTCGACAAATTCGCGATCGCGAAACGCCCGCTTCATGATGCGTTCGCGTCCGGCCTTGTTGGCGGCGATGTAGTCGGTCCGTTGTTGAACGGACTTGCGGATCACGCTCGTCAGCACGTCGGCATGGTCGCGCCACTTCCATGAGCGATCGAATAAGGCCTGATACTGTGCGAGATGTTCGGCCACGGACTCGTTGGCATATCGCTGCACACGGGCATTCAACGTGGTGTGGATCACCAGTCCGTCGCGATAGAGGTCGCGTCCGGCGAGCTTGTCGTTCCAGTCGCCATTGCGTCCCAACTGCTGACGGATCATCTCCACGAAGTGCGGGGCAATGCCGCGCCAGATCTCTTCGGGCTGGGGCTTGGCCAAGACCTCGGAAGAGGCCGCAGTAAGCTCTGTGGACGTGATGTATCCTTCATCCTCCATCATCGTGAGGATCAGATTGCGTCGACCGATACCGGCACTATCATCGCGGTTATAGCGCTCAGGCGCCTTGAACAGTCCAACAAGGTAAGCGCATTCGGCGATCGTGAGTTTACGCGGTTCCTTGTTGAAGTAGGTGTGTGATGCTTCACGGATGCCGTACGAGCCACGGCCGTAGTAGACCGTGTTGGCATACATCTCCAGGATCTCGTGTTTGGTATAGGTCCGCTCGATCTGCAGCGCCGTCCACGCCTCGCGGATCTTCCGACTGATCGTTTGCTCCTGCGTGAAGTAGAGGTTACGGGCAAGCTGTTGCGTGATCGTCGACGCTCCCTCTTTCGCTCGAAACGCAAAGACGTTCTTCAACGCTGCCTTGATGATGCGCATCGTGTGCACACCCCAGTGATCGTAGAAGGCGCGGTCCTCCGTGGCGATGAGCGCGTTGATGAATGCCGGCGGGATCGAGTCGAACGGAATGTACGTGCGGCGAGTGGCGGCGAAGTGCTCCAACAACTCACCGTCGGCAGAGATCACTTGTGTTGCAAGATCCTGCCGCGGACTCTCCAGCTCTTCAAGCGTCGGGAGTCCGTCGCTGAGCACGATCATGACATAGACGAGGACGATCACCGACAGAGCGATGAGCGTACTGAGCATGCCTTTCCAGATGACGTAGGGTTTCATTGACGTAGTACCTTCACCAATTCCACACGACGTGCGCGTTTCCGCCACACGTCGATCGATTCACTCTTGAGCCGGTCCGGCAGCAACGTCTCACCGGCAGATCGTCCTTCCAGGATCGCGCGCTGCACGCCCCTTGACACCAATTCATCCATGATGAACCCTACACGCTGCTTCCCAAGTAGCAGGTTCGATTCATCCGTATCCACATCGTCGGTATGTCCGATCAGCACCAGCCGTTGCAGACGCTCGCCGCTCGTACGGACGTTTTGTGCAAGCAGATCCAACGTCTGCTGCCACGTCTGCTGCGTCTCCATCCCCATCGAATCTAGGGTATAGGGATAGGGGGCATCCCAGATCGCCGTCGGGAAGTTCACGCGCAGCACGAAGGTAATGGGAAGTTGCAGTGGTTGCTGCATCGGCATGGTGTCGCGCGCTTGTTCCTTGGGTACCACGATGCGCACATCATCGTAGAAGAGGTCCGGTGCCTGAGCCGAAACATTGATCGGTGTTTCAACCGGAACGTCGATCGCATACGCTCCCAGCGTGTCGGTGCGCGTTGAGGCAACAACCGTATTGGTCGCGATGTCGCGAGCGGTGACGTCGGCGTTTGCGATCGGCTTCTGCGTTTGTTGGTGGACGACGGTGCCGGTTACGGTGGCGCGTTCCACACTGGGTGGGACACTGGGTGGGACACGAGGTGAGGCGACACGTGGACGTTCGAGCCAGAGGACGAAGACGTCGAAATCTTTGCGGGTTGTCGAACCATTCGTCGGTTGATCGGAACCGTAGTAGAACGCATCGCGGCCAACCCAGCGGGGGAAGAGTTCGTCGAATGCCGTGTTGACGGGTGCGCCAATGTTGCGCGGTGTTCCGAGTGTGAAGGATGCCCCATCTCGAATGATGCGCGACGAGAAGAGATCGTAGCCGCCATAGGTAT
>Ga0105096_10000989_pt1 | contig 11099 bp, 8 predicted proteins | sample PPLLak3cmMay2015_FD_87036 | JGI IMG/M metagenome (GOLD analysis project Ga0105096, IMG submission 87036) | Freshwater sediment microbial communities from Prairie Pothole Lake near Jamestown, North Dakota, USA - PPLs Lake P7 Core (1) Depth... | ecosystem: Environmental > Aquatic > Freshwater >... | reverse complement strand
GGCGGCGGGTTTCACAAAACGAAAAAATTCAAAGCAATTCAAACCGGTGGACCTTCGGGCGCGTGTATACCGAAACACTATTTGAATCTGCCGGTAGATTATCAAAAACTTGCGGAAGTCGGTTCCATAATGGGTTCGGGCGGTATGATCGTCATGGATCAAGACACCTGCATGGTGGACGTGGCCCGGTATTTCCTCGATTTTCTTAATGAAGAATCCTGCGGACAATGCAATCCCTGCCGGGAGGGCATCAAACAGATGCTCAATATATTAACTCAAATTTGCGCTGGTGAAGGAAAAGAGGGCGATATCGAGTTGCTTGAAGAACTTGGTGATATGGTGCAAAAATTTTCCTTGTGTGGTTTGGGTACATCCGCCCCTAATCCGGTGGTGACAACTATACATTATTTCAGGGATGAGTATGAATCCCACATTCGGGACAAAAAATGCCTTGCGGGCGTCTGTAAAGCGCTCTTCCATTATGAAATTGATGAAGACGCTTGCACGGGATGCCAGGTATGTGCCCGAAAATGTCCCCAGGAAGCCATTACCGGCGAAAAGAAAAAGTTGCACTATTTGGATCAGGCCAAATGTATAAAATGCGGTATTTGTTACGACATGTGTAAATTTAATGCAATTGCAATCCGCTAATTATAAGGGATAATATCTATGGTTACTTTTAAGCTCAATGGAAAAGCAGTACAAGGAGAAGAAGGGGAATTTATCCTTCAGGTCGCGGAACGCAACGGTGTGGATATCCCGACGCTTTGCCATCACAAGGCATTGGAACCGGCCGGTATGTGTCGGATTTGTAGCGTTGAGTTGTTCGACGGACGCCGATCCCGCTATGTTACCGCATGCAATTATCCCATATGGGAAGGCATGGAAGTAAAGACCGATTCGGAAGGGGTTCACCAGGGACGCAAGCTCATCGTGGAGCTGTTGTTGGCCCGTTGCCCGGAAGTCCCCTTGCTGCAAAAACTGGCTAAGAAATATGGTATTGAAAAGCCCCGTTTTAAAACGGAAGACGATGACTGTATCCTCTGTGGTCTGTGTGTCCGTATGTGCGAAAAGATGGGAAATAGTGCTATCTCACTGACCGGACGCGGTGTCGAAATGAAAGTCGACACCCCTTTTCACATACAGACTGATGTATGTCTGGCATGCGGTGCCTGCGCATTCGTTTGTCCTACCGGGCACATTACCCTGGATACGATAAAAGAACAAATCACCAAAAAGAAAAATATTCAACTGATTCCTTCCGAATACGAAGTGGGTCTGAAAGGCCGAAAGCCTGTCTATGTGCCATATGCCCAGGCCGTGCCGAATATACCTGCCATAGATCGGGATGTCTGTGTTCATTTTAAAACCGGCGGATGTAAGGTTTGTGTTGAATTCTGCGGTGTTGATGCCATTAACCACAGCATGCAGGATGAAACCGTCGAATTGAATGTCGGTTCCATTATATTGGCCCCCGGTTTTAAACCTTTTGATCCTTCGAAATTTGATAATTACAGCTATGCTCAACATCCCAATGTTATGACAGCCATGGAATTCGAGCGTGTGCTTTCAGCGTCCGGTCCTACTTCAGGACATCTGGTTCGTTTGTCCGACCACAAGGAACCGAAAAAAATTGCATGGTTTCAATGCGTTGGTTCTCGGGATATGAATCGGTGCGACAATGCCTATTGTTCTTCGGTATGTTGTATGTACGCCATCAAGGAAGCTGTCATTTCCAAAGAGCATGCAAGTTACGACCTCGATTGCGCAGTTTTTTTCATGGATATGCGAACCCATGGCAAAGATTTTGAACGATTTTACAACACGGCTCAGGACAAAGGGATTCGTTTTTTAAGAAGCCGGGTTCATTCGGTCACGCCGGTTACGGGAACAGATGACCTTGAAGTCCGGTATGTCAACGAATCAGGTGAAATGCAAGTCGAAACCTTTGATATGATAGTGCTTTCAATCGGTCTTGAAATTTCGCCCGAAGTGGTTGCCATGGCCAATAAATTGGGAATCGATCTTACGGAAGGTAAATTTGCTAAAACTTCCACGTTCAACCCCGTGGCCACCTCCAAAAAAGGTATATTCGTATGCGGCGCTTTCCAGGGCCCCAAGGATATCCCTCAATCGGTAGTGGATTCTAGTGCTGCTGCCGGCGTTTCCGGAGCCATGCTAAGCAGTGCACGCAATACCCGGACAAAAGAAAAAGAAACAATTCCGCAAGTCGATATCCGGGGTGAACGCCCAAGAATCGGGGTGTTTGTCTGCAGATGCGGTATCAATATAGCCGGCACTGTGAATGTTACGGCGGTAAGGGATTATGCAGCCACCTTGCCGTATGTGGAGTATGTATCCGACAACCTGTATTCCTGCTCTCAGGATACACAGGATGGCATGGCCCAAATTATTAAAAGTAAAAAGTTGAATCGTGTTGTCGTAGCGGCATGCACACCCAAAACCCATGAACCCCTTTTTCAGGAAACACTTGTAAATGCGGGTTTGAACAAATATCTTTTCGAGATGGCCAATATCCGAAACCATGATTCATGGGTGCATAAAAACAACCCTGATCTTGCCACCGAAAAAGCGAAAGACTTGGTCAGAATGGCTGTTTCCAAGGTCGCCTTGATGCAGCCTCTGGATGAAGCGGAATTGAAAGTCAATCAGCGCGCCATGGTAATCGGCGGTGGTATCACCGGTATGAGTACCGCGAAAATTCTTGCCGATCAGGGCTATGAATCCCACATCATTGAGCGAAGTGGCTATTTGGGCGGCCAGGCGCTGAATCTATATCGTACCATCAAGGGTGAAGATATCCAGATTGAGCTTGCTGCCCTGATTAAAGAAGTTGAGCAGCATCCCAATATTCGTGTGCATAAAAATACAAATCTGACCAAGTTGGATGGATTTGTGGGCAACTTCACTTCCACTCTTTCCAGCAATGGTAATGAGGAAAAACTTGAGCATGGGGTCACGGTTATCGCAACCGGTGCAAAGCCGCTTGAAACAAACGAATACCTTTGCGGCAAAGATGACCGGATTGTTACAAGCCTGGAACTGGATCGAAAGCTTATAGACAATGACCCGGCGCTCAAAAACATTGACAGTGCGGTGTTTATCCAATGCGTCGGCTCTAGGGAACCTGAGCGTCCTTACTGTTCGCGGGTGTGTTGCACCCATTCCATCGATAACGCTCTGGAACTTAAAAAACTAAATCCCGATATGAACGTTTTTATTCTATATCGGGATATACGGACCTATGGTGAAAAAGAGTATGTATATCAAAAAGCCAGGGACGCCGGCGTTATTTTTATCCGGTTTTCACTGGCCAATAAACCCAAGGTTGAAATAAAAGACAGCAAGATTTTAGTATCGGTGATTGATCATGTTCTCGGTCGACCGGTAGAAATCGAAGCAGACCTCTTATCGTTGGCAACCGCGATTGTTCCGTATAAAGATGAGCAGTTGGCCCAGTTTTTCAAAGTCCCGCTTAACGAGGATGGTTTTTTTGTTGAAAAACACGCCAAGCTTGGTCCGTCCGAATTCGCTACCGACGGTGTTTTCCTGTGCGGTCTTGCCCACTACCCCAAACCGATCGATGAAGCTATCGCGCAAGGTCAGGCTGCTGCGTCTCGCGCTATTACATTACTAGCGCAAAAAACCATTCATACCAGCGGTACGGTTGCCAAAACAGATTCCGCTATCTGCAGTTCCTGCGGGGTATGTGTGGCGGTGTGTCCCTATTCAGCGCCTTATTTTGCCGATACGGGACCATTTGCAGGAAAGGCACAAATAAATCCGGTTCTCTGCAAGGGATGCGGGCTGTGCGTTGCTTCATGTCGCAGCGGTGCCATTCATTTGCAAGGGTTTGACAATGACCAGATTTTTGCTCAGATTTATGCCATGATTGAAAACGGATAATACGTTGATAACGGCTCGAATGAACACAACGTGCCGCTATCAATGACTATACAGCCAAACCCATGTCGGCTCCAGCAAGTTGGACCGACATGGGTTTGAATTATATTATAAGCGCTCCACCCGGCTGCACCGGACCCAAACCTACAAGTGACTTGAAATCAAGTTACTTAGATGTTAACTCCGGAGCTTTCGAGGAAGTTTTTCCGACGGGAATTTAGGAGAAAAAACTTGATGATGCCATCTCGGATCAGGCAAAATCTCTCAGGGATTATCATCAAAAAAGCCTTGTCGCTTGGAGCTTCCTTGGCCGGAATAATAAGTGTCGATTTAATCCGAAATTCACCTTCTCACCAAAAATCACAATATGTTCGATGGCCGTCTCAAGCAAAATCAGTTGTCGTACTGGCATTAAAGCATGATATCACTGAACCTTCACTTGACTGGTGGGATGGTAATCATGGAACCGCCGGTAATCGCATATTGATTTCCATTACGAGACAATTAAAAAGATGGTTTAAAAAACAATACGGGATTACGGCAAATGACGTACCTTATTATATCCATAAAGGAGGTATCTTTCTTAAGGATTCAGCCGTATGTGCCGGTTTGGGTGTAATAGGTACAAACAACCTGGTGATTACTCCGGATTATGGCCCAAGGGTCAGGCTTCGAGCATTATTTGTCAATATCGAACTGGAGCCGACCACAATAAATATTGAGAATTTTCAACCATGCACAAATTGCGAAGCTCCCTGCATAACGGCCTGTCCACAAAAAGCTTTTGAAACCGGTTCTTATGATAGGTTATTGTGCCAAAAACAACTGGAAAGGGATGAAACAGAAAGTACCATGCCTAAAGACACAGGTACAATCTATTATTCGGATGTCATGATCAAGTATTGCAGGGCGTGCGAGTTGGCCTGTCCTGTTGGCCTGTCAGACAATTAGGGAGATGTCAAAAAATCTTCCGAATCATCTTGTGCCATGTTGATAAAGGCTCCTGCTGAAATTGGTTACCATAAATATACACGTCATTCTGGGCGGAATTTCTGGAATAAGCCGAAGCCCGGGTCAGATCCAAACCCCAATGGTGTTTTTCCCCACATCTGAATTGAAAATGACCTACCTTCAAAAAACCCAATTCCCCAGGCCGCTCCTCGGTATAAGCGCATTCAAAACCTCCGCAAGCGGTTACTCCCATTTCTCTAGAAAACGGTACCACCAGAATTTGGAGAGGACCGGGTTTTATTTTTTGGTACCATGAATTTTCGCTGATAAATTTCATAAAAGCTTCACAAACTTTTGGCTCGGGATTGAGCATTAACACGGAGTCGATGCAATGGTCGGGAAAAAAACGAAGGATATCCGCTTCCGCTCTAAGTACCACCAGGTTGTCGGGATTGTATTGCTGAATTTTTAATTGTTTTTCTCTCCAGGCAAGGGCTACTTTTTGATAATGGGAGCCGGCTTTAACCGGCACGTTCCAATCGTATTTATCGATGGCGATAACGCCCAAATCCGGATTTTTTACGGCAATTTCATATGCCGCCTCACCGCTACCGCAACCGATTTCAAAAATGATATGGGTCATATCGAGAATTTTTTTCAGCTTGGAAATGTCCTCATGAAAATTCTCGTGAGAGAGGAGGTAAGCGTTCAATAAATTTAAAGAGTCATCACCCGGCAGAAAATGATCACCCGCTTCCTGATCTGTGCCTGGCGGATGAACATATGGATCCCCATACTTTTTATCATCTTGAAAATCGAGCGGTGGATTGAAAAAAGGTGACGGAAGTATGGCCAAAACGGTTGGCTCTTGGGGTTTAATGGTTGAAGATAATGTCGGCCTGTTTTTTGGGTAACTCAACAGGCGGGCGATACCCTTGCGGAGGAATAAAAAGTTTACCATGGATTAATGAACAGTCGCTTTCGCACAAAAATAGGTTTCGATTTTCCGCTCAGATCTATTTGATAATCACTATAGAATCCGATGTTGATAAACAGTCGCAATCCGATGTAAAAACAGCATTCATTTTTTATATCTATAATTAAAAAATGGATAAATGTCAAGATAGAAATTTACTGTTCATTTTCAGCCCGCCCATACCTGTCTTCGAACCGGACAATGTCGTCTTCCTCAAGATAAGCACCGGTCTGAACCTCGATGATATTCAAAGGTATTTTTCCCGGATTTTCCAGGCTGTGTGTTTCCCCGAGGGGAATATATGCTGATTGATTTTCAGTCAGTAAAATGATTTTTTCACCAATACGCACTTTGGCCGAACCCGAGACCACGACCCAATGTTCAGCCCTGTGGTGGTGCATTTGTACGGAAAGTTTGGCACCTGGGTTAACCGTAATCCTTTTTACCTGGAACCGATCACCCGCATCCATACGATCATACTTGCCCCAGGGACGATATACTTCCCTGTGATACTTAATTTCCGGGCGTTTCATGGATTCAAGTCGCCCCACCAGGTTTTTTATCTCCTGTGCCTGATCTGTGGAAGTGACCAGCACAGCATCCCTAGTTTCGATTACTACGGCATTGTCCATCCCCTGAACGGCCACAAGTCTGCTTTCAGCCATAACCAGGCTATTATGGGTGTTATGTACCATAACATCGCCCTTGAGTGAATTTCCATCAATGTCCTTGTCATTGATTTCCCACAATGCCTGCCAGGACCCTATATCGCTCCACGAGGACTCCATTTTGACAACCATGGCCTTTTCGGTTTTTTCCATAATCGCATAATCAATGGACTCAGCAGGGCAGGCCGCAAAAGCCTGTTGATCGACACGAATAAAGTCAAGATCATTTTTGCAGCCTGCCATGGCCTTATTACAGGCTACAAGAATATCCGGCCTGAACTTTTCCAATTCTTCCAGATAACGACCGGCCCGAAACATGAATATCCCCGAATTCCAGAGATAATTACCGCTTTTGAGGTATTTTTCGGCGGTTGAAATATCGGGTTTTTCAACAAAGGCTTCAACTTGATAGATTTCATCATCATTCGCTTTCTCTCCCATACGGATATAACCGTAGCCGATCTCAGGTTTTGAAGGAACTATACCGAAAGTGAGCAGTGCACCTTTTTCGGCCTGGCTTATGGCTTTTTCGATAGACGATCGATACGAATCCGTATTTTTGATGACATGATCGGCGGGAAGGACCAATAATATGGGATCAACACCTTGAGCTACCCCGTGCAACGCAGCCAAGGCTATGGCCGGCGCAGTATTTTTGGCGATAGGTTCAAGGATAATTCCGGCATGTTTAAATCCATTGGACCTGATTTGCTCGGCAGTGAGAAAGCGGTGCTCTTCGTTGCAGACAAAAATAGCATCTGTGGCATCCAGGCCGGATTGCCTGGAAATACAGTCCTGGAGCATGGTTGCCTTGCCGTGCAATTGAATAAACTGCTTCGGATATGCTTGTCTGGACAGAGGCCATAACCTGGTTCCGCTTCCTCCGCAAAGTATAACTGGTTGGATCATGGTTTTAGTTCCTTTGGCTTGATGTTCATGAGCAATGAGCTTTTGGCAACGGGTGGTTTTTCAAGTCCACTACCGATACATCACCAGATTGGTTCGATCAAATCAAATGGGATGGACAAGTCCGGGATACTAACGCATGCCATGCGGCTGAAAGACTTTGCAGTTGATTTCACAAGTTACGGTTCTACGAACTTACCGGTTCTCCGGAACTTCGGCTGGTCGTTCATAAACGGTACTTTCTCTGCCAGATGGCACGCCAAGCAGGCTGACCTGGCCGATAAAAAACCCTCTCTCGCCTTTACTTTTTCTTTCGAAGCAAACGCTTCACCCGCGTATGCCCATGGGCCATTCAGAAATAAGGCAACCGAATTGGCTTCCCGTGCAGGTCGTCTGAGATAGCCAAGTTCAATGGCGTCCTTGATTTTTTTCCAGTGGTAGTTTGCCAAATCATAATTGCCTTCAGCGACGGCATCGTAGGTCCGGTCGTAACGTTCTCCCACGATCTGCATTGCCGCTGAAAAACCACCGAACATTTGCTGAATGCGTTGGAACCTTTCAGTATCATCCTTGACGTCCAGCAGCCAATTATCACTGTATTTTGGCGGAACCTGGGATATGGCTAAAGACGCCGCCGCAATAACGCCAACAACTAAAGACGAAACAATCAAAAGTTTCCAAAAGTTTTTCATGTCGATCTCCTTTACGGTAAGGGGAAAAAATAGTTGAGAACATCCCTTTTGCACAATGTTTAGAAATCAAAAAAAAATACCAAATTTATATGGGGATTGTAAAGATGATTTTTCCGGATTTCCTGTGAGGGGATGGTACATTCGTATAAGGACGTATAGTGCTTAGTAGCCCCTGTCACCTGTGGTTATTTCGGTAAGAATCCCATTTTCAAAGGTTAGATAACGAATAAAGCGGGTTGGCCCCCGATTGTACGTCCAAACATCGATCGTTACGTATTCCCTCACCAGAAACGGTACTCGGTAGCGACGGTAAGAAAAAGTTTTAGGGTCAAATTCATGCGTTGAAGGATAATCCTTGGAGATACGCTCTTCCTCCCATGAATCAATATAATCGGGTTCACCGCACTTTTGAATTACCTCAGGCTTTCGATCCCCCTTATTTACCAGGGAATTGCCGCAACGAAATGCAAAAGATGGTCCCGTGGTTGCCAAAATGATCAGGATAATCAGGGAAAAAATAAATATCAGTACCTTATTACATAATTTCATTTGTCAATCATCTTTTTTAAAATTCCGGAAGACGATTCAGGAATCTCCATGGCATCAACTGCTTTTCTATAAAATTGGAGTATCTCAACGGCCCCAATAATGGCATAACCATAACCTTTAAGTTTCATATCGAGCAGGCATGCCATTAGCAGGGCTTTACCGGTTCCTTTGCCTTGGAAAGCTTCTTTAACACCTATAGGGCCGAAGTAACCCAATGCTGTTGCATCATAACAAGAAAATCCAATAAGTTCTTGATTCTTTATTGCAACAAAACAGGTTATAGGCTTATTTGAGATTGCAATGTCTATTTCACCGGCCCAAGCGTCAAAGAAATTCTTTTCCACCCAGTTAATAATAAGTCTTTTTTCCGGACCAACAGGTTTGCGTATTTCAATCCCATGTATTTTTTGTTCTGAAATGATATCCCAATTGCTCTGCAAATCATACAGTTTTACTAACATGTCAGGCATGGTCAATCCTTTTTAAAAGTTTTGTAAACCCCGCAACTTTTTAATATAAGCAAGTTATCATGGTCTGACCTCCCATGGTTTTATATAACGGAGACGAAGTCGAGCAGAATTTGTAGGGAGTTATTTTGCCGTGTCGCCATGTGGTTTGTAAAAAACATGTTCGCCGACTTCCACCGTCCTGATGTATTCCGCAGACCAATGAGGGGTTACTTTCCAATGGTGGAAATACAATGCTCCACCGGTTCGGTCCGTTAGCTGTCGGTTTAGAGCTTTTCGAGCTATTTCCTTGGCGGCCGCGTAGGGTTTTTCTTCCTCTACGTCATCCGAACGGCCGTCGCACCACCACGAGAACTGGCATACACCCTCCTTGCGGCCTTGCATGACGATTTCACAAATCGTGCTTGGAAAGCCCTCATGGCCTAGCCGGTTCATAACAACATTGGCGACCGCTTTCATTCCTGCAGGTCCCTCACCCTTGGCTTCCCAATAGATGGTGCGTGCAAGACAGGTGATCGCATCGTCCAAGGCCTCTTCGCCGACTGGATCGACCGCCTGTGCTTCAGGCTTTGTGATGATTTCGGAAGGAGAAGGTTTCTCCTTGTCGCCTTCTGCTGCGGCGCTCTGCTCCAGTACTTCCGCCTTGCTTTTAGCGGCTTTGGCCTTCTGTGTTTGGTCGGCTGCGATTGTTTGGCCCACAAGAAGTATTGCCGCAAGGCAGGTCGCAATCCATAGCTTGTGCATGGTCTAACCTCCTGGATAAATTAAATATGGCCCCATGCCCCCTTCGATATGTCCGATTGGCTATTCCTGCCGAAAGTTTCAATATAAAATAGGCATGGAATCAAATTTGGCAACAAGAAAACCTTTGGTAAAAATTTGAACATCGAGTATAAAAATATTGATATTTTGGTGCTTCCGTGCAAAATTAAATTTGAAAAGGATATCGAAAGGGCAGGCAGGATCATTATAAAATCGGAGAATAATTGTTTGATGTACAAATCCGTTAAAATTCGAATATTTTTTGGAGCCTGAAATCATCTTTTAGGATATTTTTATGAAAACGCATACACCTTCTTCATCACAAGCACATGAACATTCCCGGGAAGATAGGGAAACGCCGTTACTGGTAGACATTCAACGCAATGTCATGACGTTTCTCGGCAACGATTATGTTCCTCCGCGCACGGATACTTATTACTACGGCCTATCTCTGAGCCTTCGAAACCGCTTGATTCGCCGGTGGCTCAAAACCCAGCGTAGCATTTACGAAAACGATGCAAAGCGGGTCTACTATCTTTCCATGGAATATCTTCCCGGAAGGTTTTTGAATAATACTTTGATGGCGCTGGACCTGCAGGACGAATGCCATAAAACCATTGAATCGGTTGGCCTTAACATGAGCGATATTGTCGAACAGGAATGGGATCCCGGGCTTGGCAATGGAGGACTGGGCAGGTTGGCATCCTGCTATATGGACTCCTTGGCCGGTATGAATCTGCCGGCTTACGGGTATGGCATCCGATACGATTACGGTATTTTTTACCAGGACATTGTAGATGGATACCAGTTTGAACGATGCGACAATTGGGTGAGAACCGGAACTCCCTGGGAAATAAAACGCCGGGGGTTCCTTTATGCCGTTCATTTTTACGGTCGATCCGAAAGTTACAAGGATGCAAAGGGCCATACTCGCTATCGATGGGTGGATATGGAAAATGTTATGGCCATGGCCTGCGATTTTCTCGTTCCCGGGTACGGTAACGAGCATGTCACCAACATGAGGCTCTGGGCGGCAGTGTCCAGCAGGGAGTTCAAGCTGGAAGAATTCAACGAAGGAGATTACATCGGCGCTGTCGAATCCAAAGTGATGAGTGAAAACATTTCCAGAGTCCTCTATCCACGGGATGAAAAAACAGAAGGAAAGGAGCTGCGGCTAAAGCAGCAATATTTCTTTGTGGCCGCG
>Ga0105096_10000988_pt1 | contig 11102 bp, 7 predicted proteins | sample PPLLak3cmMay2015_FD_87036 | JGI IMG/M metagenome (GOLD analysis project Ga0105096, IMG submission 87036) | Freshwater sediment microbial communities from Prairie Pothole Lake near Jamestown, North Dakota, USA - PPLs Lake P7 Core (1) Depth... | ecosystem: Environmental > Aquatic > Freshwater >... | reverse complement strand
GGGATCGTTGCGCTACGCCAAGCACGCACTTGAAGCGAATGCGTTAGTCGTTGGTGCGACTCTTATTGTGCCGGCTTCTCCCCAGTGTAACGCTGCGGAACTGACGATTGCTGACGCGGAGTGCTACTCTGGCGTGGTGCGTTCATTCAATAGCAGCACGGGGGCGCTCCGCTTCGACTTGGACATCGCTGATGACCTTGTCGCTACAGGCGCGGTCGTGCGGTTCGTTGGCGGTCCGGGTGCAGGACAGAGTGCCAACGTGGTCACTTATACGTCTGCCAACCAGACAGCATTGCTTGACGTACCGGGACTGCTTGACATCACCGCAGGCGAGACCATCTACAGCGTGGGACGCCTCACGACAGACGGGTTCGTATCTGCGACTCCCGCGATCGCCGGCCGCGCTGGGTGCGCGGGCGGAGTGTTCCACCTCCCCGCCGGAGAGTTTGCGACAGGGACACGGCTGTTCCGTTTGACGGACCAAGCGAACAATGTGCCGACAGACGCGACCACGGCGGCCGAGACCAACTACGAGTCATCAGGGCTCTCCGTAACGATGCAGGAAACGAGCGTATCCTCACGCTCCGTGACCGCGCAACGTGTCGGACCGCGCGCCGAGTCGTTCTCTGTGACGAGCCAGAGTGTGCAGAACCTCCAGATCGCGTATGTGGACCCGCTCGCGGAGTCCTTCGTGATCGACGCCAAAGCATATCCACAGGGCATCTTCCTCGCATCCGTGGACCTCTGCTTTGAGCAAGTGCCGGACATCGATGTGCCGGTCATCGTGGAGATCCGCACCGTCGTCAACGGCTATCCAAGCTCCGCTGAACTGGTGCCGTGCTGCGGCGGCAACGGACTCGCGCAAGTCACGCTCCGTCGTGACCGCGTGAGAACCTCTACTGTGCCGGACTTCACCGATCCGCTCACCGTGACGACCTTTACGCTTCCGGCCCTGTGCATCTGCTACCGGGGAAGGAATACGCCATCGTCGTGCGGAGCGACAGCGACGAATACCGTGTCTTTACCGCGGAACTGGGCGCGACCGTGCTTGGCACAACAGACATCAAAGTGTCCTCACAGCCGTATGCCGGCAGCTTCTTCAAGTCACAGAATGCCAGCACTTGGACGGAAAGCCCGTTTGAGGACTTGATGTTCCGCTTGAATCGCGCCGTGTGGACGGGAACTGCGACAACGCCGCAGGAGAGTATGCTGGTCGCACGTGGCGTCCCGCCAAGCGCAAACCTTATGCTCGACAGTATCGAGTTCTATCCGCACGATGTTCACTTCACAAACGTTACAGGCGCGTCCTACACGCTCGGTATTCTCCCGATGAATCCGTCAACGGGAGACTTGACCGGTCAAGTCGCGGTCTACTACCCTGTGCCGTCAAGTGAATGGCTGCCGCTCTCGGTGCGCTCAATGGTCATGGGACGCGGCAACCCTGAAATCGCATCATCGTCTATCGCACAGCGAGCGATCCCGAACTTCACCAGCAACATCATCGGTTCCGCAAATACCGTAGATGCGATGATCACGCTGTCAACGTGGAGTGTCGATGTGGCGCCGTATGTGGACATGAAGAAGATCAACATGCTCTACGTGGAGCACCAGATCAACGACATGGGACTCCAAGCGGACGATGTGGTCTTTACCAATCCGGGGGCCGGCTACAAAGTGACCAAGCGGTCCAGCGCCGTCGGCAACACCTTCGACACGATAGCGACTTCTCCAACCGTGACGCTCACCGCCGGGGGCACCGCCGATATCGGGCTGTATCTCCAAGTGGGTGATAGCGTCATGTTGACGAACGTTAGCGTCAACGTTGTCGCCACGGTGCTCTCTGTCACGAACTCGTCGGAGTTTGTCGCAACGGCAAACATTGGCGTCACACTATCTGACGCACACTGGTATACGTTCGGCGGCGACCTCGACGGGAACAACAGCACCATCCCGCTCACCATTACGTCGGATGAGGGAGAGGATGCGGTGGGCTATGCGACCATCGGACGCAACGGGAAGCTTGCGGATATCACACTCACTTCAAATGGGGTCCACTACACAGACACACCGGTCATCACCATCGCGGCGCCAGAAGTCGTTGCCGGCTTCGACGCGGCGCTCCAGACGCCCGCGGTGCTCACGTATAGCAGCGAACTCTCGCCGTCGGGCGGGAACGGACTCACACGCTACTTCACACGCGCGGTCACGCTCGCGGACGGGTTCGAAGCACGCGATATCAAAGTGTGGTTTGATGCGTATCGCCCTGTGGGCAGTCAGTTCTATGTCTATTACAAAGTGCTGGCCGTGAACAAGGATACGGAACGCTTTGAGGACCAGCCATGGAGACTGATGACCCAAGTGACGAATGATAGCGTCATCAGCACTCGTTGGTCGCAGTTCAAGGAGTTTGAATTCAAGACGCCAACGAACCAGGCGCTCAACGCCACGACCGATACGACAGACAAGTTCAAGACGTTCGCCGTCAAGCTTGTCATGGCGTCGGAGAGCACCGTGAATGCGCCACGGGTCGCGAACTTCCGAGCTATTGCCCTTGATAACTAACTATGTCAATAGATGCCCGCATACTCATTCAGACTGAGGATAAAGACCTCGTCAGAGACATGAACTCCAAAGCTCTCTTGTCTACGGACAGGGGAGCATTGGAGCGTTCTCGCCGGGACCGGGCCCGCAATCAACGTAGCAAAGAACTCGAAAATCGCGTTGAATCACTCCAAGACGACATCGCTGCGCTACGCGACCAACTCGTTCAAGTCGTATCGATACTGACACAGGGGCGTCATGGCGGCTAATGTTGTTACCCTTCCTATCGCAAACATCGCGCTCGCAAACGGTACCACAACGGAACTGGTCAACCGTGTGCAGACGATTGTTACGTATCTCAACCAGGGACCGGTAGGCGGAAATACAGGAAACGCGAGCTTCGCAGAGTCGGCCAACACCGCGAACAACGCTGACTACCTTGACGGGCAGCACGGCAGCTATTATCAGAACGCCAGCAACCTCAATGCGGGAACCCTTCCCAACGAACGCTTGTCTGCAAACGTTCCGTATGGGGTGCTCACTGGCGCAATAGACGGTTGGTACCTCAAACACAACGGAAGCACGTGGCTTGCTGCGGAGTTTCCGACAGGCGGCGTGGCGCTCACGGCCAACGATGCGTATCATCTCAACGGAAAACACGAAGCGGAGTTGAACGTCAACTCAGCGTCCACAGCACTTACCGCGAACAACAGCACCTATGCGTTTGGGAAGTCCGAAGGGGACCTGAATGTCAACTCGGCGCTCACCAGTAACAACAGCACCTATGCGTATGGCAAAACAGAACCCAACCTCAACGTCAACTCCGCTGTCAACGCCAACACCGCGAACAATAGCACCTATGCGTTCGGGAAGAGTGAGGCCAACCTCAACGTCAATAGCGCACTATCAGCTAACAACGCGACCTACGCCTACGGGAAGACCGAAGGGAACCTGAACGTCAACGCAGCGGTACACGCGACCAACGCTGTTAACGCAAACAACGCAGACTACTTGGACGGCCAGCACGGGAGCTACTACCAGAACGCCAGCAACATGGACAGCGGGATACTCCCGGCGGCGCGTCTGTCTGGCAGCTACGGAAACGTCACCCATCTTGGGGTGCTGGATGAACTCTACTTCAACGTCGCACCGGCGAACGACGCATTCGCGGTCGGTAAACTGGTATGGAGCGATACTGACCTGACGCTATCGTTAGGGCTCAACAGCAATACAACGCTTCAGATCGGGCAGGAAACGCTCGTCAAAGTCGTCAACAAAACTGGGGGCACGCTAGTTGACGGTGCCGCCGTCTACATCTCCGGTGCGCAGGGGCTCCGTCCGTCTGTGAACCTCGCTCTAGCAAACAGCCACGCGACATCACGGGTCTTGGGACTTTGCACGGGAGAAACCGCGAACAACGAAGAGGCGTTCATCACCACGCTTGGGCTGGTACGCGGGCTGAACACGACCGGTGGACCCGTTGGAGAAACGTGGGCGAACGGGAACTTGCTGTTCGTGTCTAACACGGTGCCGGGCGGACTGACAAACCAGGTACCCGTATCTCCGCATCACACCGATTGCGTCGGGTTCCTCGTTCACGCGCATAACACACAGGGTGCGATCTTCGTTGAACCCTGCCATCACATGCAAACGGAAGACCTCGCGGACATAGATGGTCCGCCGAGCGCGAACGGCCAGGTCCCCGTTTGGAATACGGCCGACGACTTCTTCACGTTCAAGATCCCCCCCGAAGCGAACAACAGCACCTACGCCTACGGGAAGACTGAGGGGAACCTGAACGTCAATAGTGCGTTGTCTGCGAACAACGCGACCTATGCGTTCGGTAAGAGCGAAGCGAACCTCAACGTCAACTCGGCGATGCACGCGAATGACGCGAGCTACTTAGGCACGAAACCCGCTAACAGTTTCTTGTCGAATGTTGCGCTCACGACGCTGACAAACGGCGACATCATCCGGTGGAGCACCGCGAATAGCACGTGGTATAACATAGAACTCGCTGCTACGGCAAACGGCGCACCTTTCCAGAAGCTCGACACACTCATTTCCCAGTTCAACGGGTCACAGACCGTCTTTATTATGACCTCCAATGGCGACAGCGTGACGCCAGAAGGGCCAGAGCACCTATTGATCTCGTTGGCGGGCGTCGTGCAAGAACCAGGAAATGCGTATACCATCAGCGGAAACACGATCACGTTTGCGAACCCCCCGTATTCAGGGACGACGTTCTTTGGTACAGCGTTAGGCGCCGTTACAGGGGGAGCGCCCGCGCCGGCGGCCGCCGGACTGACAGACGACGGAAACAGTGGGGCCAGCAAGACGATCAACTGGGGCGACGGAAACACGAAACATTACTTGGTAATGACGGCCAACGCGACGTTAACCTTTGCGAATGCGAACAATGGTGGAACCTATACGCTCCTACTTAATTCTGGCGCAGGGGGGTTTGTAGCAACGTTTGACGCGAACTGCAAGTGGGGGCCGGGAGGGGTGCCGACAATCACACAAACAAGCAATGGGGTTGACCTCTTTACGATGATCTACGTAGCCGCCACGGGGAAATACTACATGTCGTATGCACTAGGGTATTAACATGGGATACACCGTCAAAACCGATTTCGTGCTGAACAATTCTACGAATACGATCTTTCGCACTTGGGGCCAAGCGGTCACCGATGCGATAGCGAACTGTGGGTGGGCACAATGCACAGACGTTGAAGCCGGCACGCAAATTAACTGGACGACGGTGGCCGCACCAACAGCGGCCACCTCACAGGGTTACAACGTGTGGAAGATGGCGGACGCGCTCCAATCTGAGTGTCCTATCTACATGAAAATTGAGTATGGAAGCGACACCGTGGGCGGGACACTTCCTACGGTGTGGTTGACAGTTGGCAATACAGTGAATGCCAGCGGAGGTATTCCGTCCGCGAACACTCCCCGTATCGCGCTAAGTGGCGCACAAAATACTGCAAGCAAAATTTCCTATTCGTCGGGCGACACCAACCGTTGGATTTTCGCGTGGAATGCCGGCGGCGGTCGTTATCACGACAGTTGGTATTGGGCGATTGAACGCACCGTCAATAACAGCGGAGGCCTCACGAACACGGGGGTGTTGATTACGCTCAACGCTGGAGGCATCGGTTCTGGATACAAGCAAGTGTTCAAGGGGGGCGCGAGTGCTAATGCGACCGCGTGGGAAACAACTCTTGGAGCGTTAATGCCGCAAAGCAATACCGGCGGAAGTTGGTTACGTGGGGTGCCTACTGAGCGCACCAGTGTCTATCCCATTTACCACACGCAAGGGGGTGCATTTGAACCTCATGGGTTGAATGTGTTTCTATACCACAATCATGAGTTAACTGCGGGAATCCCGCTGACGATGAGCGTCTATGGCGCCGCGCACACGTATATGCCTGTTGGCAATGTCACGTTTATCTATCCCGCCTCGGCGAGAGAAGTAAGTCCAACTCGTTCGGCGCTTTTGGTGCGATGGGAATAGGGTATGGGATACACATTGATTGCCAACACCGCGCCGCGCAGCAACTCTGATGCTGAATTTCGTGCGTGGGGGAACACAGTATCCAATATGTTCGCCAATAGCGGCATGGTAAAGATGACGGGAGTGGGAGAGATTGACTGGTCGACCGTCACGCTTCCCTTGACCACGTATACGACGCAGGGATACGAAATTTGGCGATTTAACGATGCGCTGCAAAGCACCGCTCCTGTATATTTCCGTTTGGATTATGGTTCGGGTGCGGCCAACGTCCGTCCAGGTATGTGGTTCACGTTGGGAAACGGAATGGAAAGCAACGGAAATCTCATGGGAGCGCGGTCGCCTGCCGCGTATTCGTCTACGGGTGGGCATGGGGTGTGGACTTCGACACCGAACAGCTCCAACATCTTCTTAACGTATTTCAGCGGCGATACGAACCGATTTGCGCTGGCGTTTTCTATCGGAGGTTCCGCCGCGAACATTGCATCTTTCTTTTTTGCGAGCGCGGAACGCACGGTCGACGCGAATGGGGCGGCGACGGGAGATGGGGTGCTCTTAACGTTTGCCGACCAGACGCAGCAAAAACAGGTCGCGTGGCACCGTCATATCGGCGAATATACTGGTGTTGAGGTGTCATGGGGTGTGCTGATGCCCTCCGGTTCTTCGGGTGTGAGCGGGAGCAATACCGCAGTTTATCCTCTGTTTCACGCGGCGGGGCCGTATCTTAATCCGGGTCTCAATCTCTTAGGGTATTTCAACGCAGATTTCGCGGCGAACTCCAGCACTTCATTGACGCTTTACGGCGCGAGTCACACGTATATGCCTCTCGGCAACGCGGCTCTCCGCGCCATTTCGACACGCGCAGCGAACCCTTCCTGCGTCATGATTCGTTGGGAGTAAGACATGGCTACATTCACAAACACCGCTTACGCAAACAACGGGACTAACACCATGTTCCAGTCGTGGGGCAGCATGGTAGCCAATGCGTTCAACACCGCAGGATGGGTGAAAATCACCGGTGTTGGAGAAATCGATTGGACGACCGCATCGTCAAATGCGTCACCAACATCGGCATGGGGGTTTGAAATTTGGCGAATGAACGATGCGCTGCAAAGTACCGCACCGGTGTATATTCGCCTCGATTATGGAAGTGGCGCGTCTGCCGTCACGCCACGTATTTGGACGCAATTTGGCAGCGGATATTCAGGCAATGCTTTGATGGGGCCGATTACCACAAACCTTGCATCGTCAACGCAGTCGGCGAGCGCGGGGGGGCTATGGACTTCCTATTTTTCTGGCGCAAATAACCGTATGCAAATGTCGCTTTTTACGGCGTCCGCGAACAACTTGATCTATTCAATTGAACGCACACACGACGCCAACGGTAACGACACAGACGAAGGAATCTTATTTGCTTCATCAAACACTTCAACCGCACACATGCAGACCTATTGGAACCGATCTCTTGGCACAACAGGCACCGAACTCGGCGTTGGTGCGTTTTTACCGAGTATTGGAAGTGGCGCAACGGGAACGACCACTACAATGTATCCTCTCTATTTTGCCTCAGGGCGCTACAGTAATCCCGCGTTAGGACTCTTGATCGCGTATGCTGCCACCGTCACCAGCTATTCCGCTATCAATCTTACATTCTTTGGTACGTCGCACACCTATCTGCCCATCCCACAAGGCATGACTAATCGCTCCTCTGTAGCGGTGGGACAGCTTTCAACACTGATGCGGTGGGAATAAGACATGGCCACGGTGCTCGCATTCCCCGATACGTTAGGCCCTGACGCCGTTGGCGCAAACGGAAATTCCTCAACATGGAGTGCGTTGGGACTGGTTGTGGACTCGCAGCCGGCGCGGGTGATCGAAGTCGCGCAAACGATAGACCTGGACGAAATGTTCCGTCGTTTTGCTGTGCAGCTTGGAGGATCGGTGATGGTGCACAACTCTCGCGCACCAGTCATCGTCACCATGGAAACCGGCACACCTGGAAACACTCAACCATCTGGTACAATAGTCGCACTACGTCTGCCGGACGCTGTTGGCGATCACTATCCGTTGCCCCCTTCAATGTTAACTGGCTAAATACTACGATCCTATGGCTAACACTGTCACCCTGCACGTTGATCCGCTTGTCGCCAAAACTAGCACATATACGCTCACGCTCCGTGACGCGATAGTGCTGGCGAACGGGACATTTACGATCAACTTGTATGAAGCGAACGCCCAGATCGGTCAAGTCCAAACGATCCGCAACATCGGGTCAGGGACGATCACCGTTGACGCAAACGGCGCAGAGACCATAGACGGGTCAGGGACGTATGCCTTGGGTGCGGGCGCGGCTGTGCGCCTGGTGAGCGATGGGACACGCTGGTGGACACTCTCCGCGTCATCTGCGGGTGGGGATGCGGATACGCTCGATGGACAGCACGGCGCGTATTACACAAACGCGACGAACATCACCACCGGCACACTCCCCAATGCTCAACTCTCCGCGAACGTGCCGTATGGATACTTGGTCGGCGCCACGGACGGCTGGTACCTCAAACACAACGGGAGCACCTGGCTCGCGGCGGCCTTCCCCACGGGAGGGGTCGCAGAGACCGCAAACAACGCGGACCATTTGAATGGGAAGCACGAAGCGGAGTTGAACGTGAACTCCGCCTACTTCCTGGCCGGGAACTTGGTGACGACGAACACCACGGGGTTGTATGTCGGTGCGAATGTAGTGCTGAATACGTCCAGCCTGTTCGTGGGGAACAGCAGCGTCAATGCGACAGTTAACGCGAGCTTCTTTACTGGACAAGCAAACACGGCGCTGACCGCAAACAACAGCACATATGCGTTTGGCAAGACCGAAGGCAACCTGAACGTCAACTCGGCGCTTGTGGCGAACAACGCGACCAACGCTTACGGGAAGACTGAAGGGAACCTGAACGTGAACTCTGCGGTGTCCTCAAACACCGCGAACAATGCGACCTATGCGTTCGGCAAGACCGAAGGCAACCTCAACGTCAACGCAGCCGTGTATGCGACCAACGCAACGAACGCAAACAACAGCACGTATGCGTATGGAAAGAATGAGGGCGCGCTCAACGTCAACAATGCGTCGACCGCGAACACCGCGAACAACGCGACGAACGCCTACGGAAAAACGGAGGGGAACCTCAACGTCAACTCGGCCCTGTCTGCGAACAACAGCACCTACGCCTACGGAAAAACAGAGGGGAACCTCAACGTCAACGCGGCGGTCTACGCAACGAACGCCACGAACGCGAACAACGCCACGTATGCCTACGGGAAAACCGAAGGCAACCTGAACGTCAACTCGGCGCTTATCGCAAACAACGCGACCAATGCGTATGGCAAGACGGAAGGGAACCTCAACGTCAACAATGCGACGACGGCCGCAACAGCGAACAATGCGACCTATGCGTTCAGCAAGTCTGAAGGGGCGCTGAACGTCAATAACGCGACGACAGCCTACGGCAAGACAGAAGGCGCACTCAACGTCAACTCGGCGTCCACGGCATTAACAGCGAACAACAGCACCTATGCGTTTGGGAAGTCCGAAGCGGGGCTCAACGTCAACTCGGCAGTGAACGCGAACACGGCCAACAATGCGACGAATGCCTACGGGAAAACTGAAGGCAACCTGAACGTCAACTCGGCGCTAAGTGCGAACAATAGCACCTATGCGTTCGGTAAGAGTGAGGCCAACCTCAACGTCAACTCGGCGCTCGGCGCGAACAACACCCTCTATCTTGGAGGGAAAGCGGCCAGCACGTATCTGAGCAACGTCGCGCTCGCGTCTGTGGTGAACGCTGAAATATTGGTGTTTAGTGCGGCCAACGGGTCGTGGTATAACACAACGCTTCCGGGGTCCACGCCGCCATCCACCTACTACAAGATCGATAGCATCGCGTCCCAGTTCAACAGTTCGCAGACTGTCTTTACGCTGAAGTCCTCTACGGTGGAGATCACGCCCCCGATGGCGTCACAACTCCTCATCGTGCTTGGGGGTATCGTGCAGGAGCCGGAGGTCGCTTACACGACAAGTGCAAACACGATCACCTTTACGAGTGCACCCTATACAGGACTGACGTTCTTTGGCGTGATGATGGGCGAGCAGATCGATGCGGGTGGGATCACCCCGGGTGTGGACATCTTCCCCCGTAACATCGGGGCAAGTGGAAACGTCAGCGTCGGGAACACTTCCGCGAACATCATGGTGACGAACTCGGCCGTCTACATTAACGGCAGCGTCGGTGCCGACGGGCAGGTCATCAAGTCTAACGGGAGCACCATATCGTGGGGCGCAGGGTCATCGGGGAATGCGACGTTCCTTACGACAAACACGGTCACGACGAACTCTACAGGGCTATTTGTCGGCGCCAACCTCTCTATGAATGTGTCGGCACTAACTATTGGTACGACGACCGCCAACAGTTCCGTGGTCGCCGCAAACGCGGTAGTCAAACTCTCAGGGTCGGCGTCCCGGTTGGTGCTGCCGGTCGGCACGAACTTGTATGCGACATAACCTATGCCACTAACACGACTCGTAGAATCGCAAGCGACTAAGACAGGGACGTATACCGTCACGCCCACGGACTCTATCGTGCTGGCGAACGGGACGTTTACCGTCTATCTCTACGCTGCGTCAGGTGACATCGGGCGCGTCCAAACGATCCGCAACATCGGGTCGGGCAGCGTGACGGTCCAAGCGAACGGCGCGGAACTCATTGACGGGTCCAACACCAAGGCGCTCGCGGCCGGGGAAGCGGTCCGTTTAACGTGCGATGGGACACGCTGGTGGACGCTCTCTACGTCCAGTTTGAACGCGAACAACGCAACCTACTTGAACGGGAAGACGGAAGGGAACCTCAACGTCAACTCGGCGCTCACCAGTAACAACAGCACCTACGCCTTTGGGAAGTCTGAGGGGGCGCTGAACGCCAACTCTGCGAACACCGCCAACGCCGCGACCTTCTTGGCGGGCAACACCGTCACCACAAACAGCACCGCACTCTATGTC
>Ga0105096_10000987_pt1 | contig 11102 bp, 14 predicted proteins | sample PPLLak3cmMay2015_FD_87036 | JGI IMG/M metagenome (GOLD analysis project Ga0105096, IMG submission 87036) | Freshwater sediment microbial communities from Prairie Pothole Lake near Jamestown, North Dakota, USA - PPLs Lake P7 Core (1) Depth... | ecosystem: Environmental > Aquatic > Freshwater >... | reverse complement strand
TTGCACTTGGCTGCCTCATCATTGGTTTCGTCGCGTATATGTACATTCACCATAGAGCCTAAGCCTTCGTTCAAGCGAACAGCCGCCCCGAAACTTGTTTAAACTGTACTTACCCGCGCCGGCTGCCGCTTAATTCAATCGTTAGGCGCTAGTAGTGAAATCGCAGTTGTGCAATAAGCATTGAGCCATCCGAAATCTTGTAAACGATTCGATGCTCATCATTGATACGGCGCGACCAATATCCCGAGAGCGCATTTTTTAATGGCTCTGGCTTACCAATCCCCTCAAATGGCGAACGGCTGGTATCTTTAATTAGCGCGTTAATTCGTTCTAACAATTTCTTGTCTGTTTTCTGCCAATACGAATAGTCTTCCCAGGCCTGCTCTGAGAATATCAGCTTCATTTAGCTAATTTCCGTTCCTTACCCTTTCCATTTTCAAGGCTGGCAATAGATTCTAATAAACGGCGTGCATTCTTCGGACTTCTCAACAGATAAGATGTTTCTTCCATAGCCTTAAAATCATCAAGCGACATCATTACCACGGCTTGTTGGCCGCTTCTGGTAATAATAATAGCTTCATGGTCATCGCAAACTCGGTCCATGGTATCGGCAAGTTTGGCTCTGGCGGTAGAATAGGTAATTGCATCCATATCGGATCTCCGTAATTGTACAATATATTGTACATGTTTGGATGGGTATGTCAAGACGCATATGTTCTATGCGCATAACAATTCATTCAACCGGACAGCCGCCCTGGAATTTGAGTAAACTGATGTTGTCGCGGCCGGCTGCCGCTTAATTCAATCGTTAGGCCTTGTATGCAACAACGTGCCGCATTCCAATTCAACTTAAATTGAGCGCATAGAATGAAGTTTGAAACGATCGGAAGGGAAAGGGCGAGTGATCTGACGCAGCTCTTCACCTCCACGTTTGGTTCTTCCGAGGGCGAAGACGAGGGAGCCCTGATTGGGAGTCTGGCTGCCAAGTTGAGCGCCGGCATCGACGGCCATGAAATAATCTGCTTCGGCGCAGTTGAAAATGAACAGCTTGTCGGAGCCATATTCTTCACCAGGCTCCAATTTGCAGATAGGGCAACGATTTACATGCTCGCTCCAGTGGCAGTATCAACAGACCATCAAAAGTCCGGCGTCGGGAAGGCACTAATCAGACATGGGCTCAACGAGCTGGCTAATCAAGGCGCCTTGGTGGCGGTAACCTATGGCGATCCGTCCTACTACGAAAAAGTCGGCTTCAAGCCGCTTTCAGAAAGCGTACTGAAAGCCCCATTGGCTCTGTCCATGCCACACGGTTGGCTCGGGCAGTCTCTTACGCAAGAGACCATTCATGCGCGCGCCGAGCGTCCAACTTGCGTCGAAGCGTTCCGCGATCCTGCTTACTGGTAATACGAGAACTTCAGTCGTGGCGAGGCATATCCATTCGCTGCAGGCCCGACGGCCCTGACGGGCCGCGGACTGAGCTCAAACGTTAGGTGGCTTATTTCATCCTGCGACACGCTTGACAGGGTCATTGTTACGAATGGCATATGCGACCGATTCGTTCTTGGTCTAACTTGGTACATCGACAGGCCTTCAGCGAGTCCGCTATGCCCAAGAAATCCCTCGCCACGCTATTTGCTTTTGTGATCGGAATGTTGACCGTGTTCGCCCTTATCAAGATTGCGAGCAGCGGTTACACGTTCGGACAGCACCTGGCGCAGCTCAAGACTCGACCCTAAGCTGCCTAACCCACATGCCTCATCGCAGGAGTTCAAAGAACATGAAAATCCCCCTAATGATTGTGGCCCTGCTCTTCCTGGCCGTGCTGAGTAACGCGCAAGCCGGTGAGGTGGAAGTGCACTTTTACCCGGCCGGCAAGATCTGGTCACATCCACTGGAAAACGCCAGGCAGTTCAACAGCGTGGTGCTGCAGAACACGGCGATCGTCAATCGCAGCGACAGGCCCGTGACCTTGCAGACGCTGCGAATCGACCTGCTTCGTGGGGGCAGTGTCGTGCAATCCCAGATCATAGATGCCGCCAGGCTGGATGCGATGGCTAAAGGCGGTGCCGCGCTCGGTGCCTCGGGGATGCTGCAGCTGGTGGATTTCCAATTTGCTCCGAAACTGCTGTTCGGTAGCGACAAACCCACGATTTCGGGCGAGCGCACCTTGGCCCCTGGCAGCGCGTTTTACCTGCCGCAGCAGCTCTTGGCCTTCAACGGCAGCCCGGAACAGCTTCGCGTCAGCGCCGAGTTCAGCGGCGGTCTGGCGCCTTCACCAGCAAGCGCTGCGCTGGAAATACGCCATGGCAGCGCGCCCGGCAAGTACCGCTTTCCGCTTGAAGGTCGCTGGTGGGTCGGTGCCGCTGCCACGCCGCACAGCCACCACCGCTGGGCCGTGCCGGAAGAGTTCGCGCTCGATATCCTGCAGATCGGCGCCAACGGCCTAACCTTCCGTGGCGATGGCAGCAAGATGAGTGATTACCATGCTTATGGCGCGGCTGTCCTCGCCGTCGCCGACGGCGAAGTGGTCGCGGTATTGAACAGCGTGCCGGACAACGTGGCAATGCTGCGTGCAGCCGGGGAATCCCTGGGCGACTTCCAGCAACGCTTACGCGCCGGTCAGGATGCAATGCTGACTGGAGCCCGTGAGAACATTCCCGGCAATCACGTCATCCTGCGCCACGACGACGAAAGCGGCCCGGTGTATTCGGTCTACGCGCATTTGCAGCAGAACAGCAGCATGCTCAATGTTGGCGACCAAGTGAAATCCGGTGCCCGAATCGGCAAGCTTGGCGGATCCGGAAACTCCACGGAACCGCACCTGCACTTCCACCTCTGTGATGCCCCCGACGCACTCAACTGTGCGGGCATGCCCGTCAGCTTCGATAACATCGAGATCCCGCTCAGCGACTGGAATCGGGCCATCCAAAGCGGCGATACCGTGGTGACACGGCCTTGAAGCCCGCAATCGCGCGCCTCCCGTCATCGCTGTCAACGCACAGGATGTGCCGCCATGGCATGTTTGATTTTGCAATCATGTTTCGTTCTCGGCCCATAATTGCCAAGGCCTAACTATTCATTCAATCAGCCAGCAGACCCGGAATTTGAGTAAACTGGATAAATCCGCGGCGGCTGCCGCTTAATTCAATCGTTAGGCCCCGAGAATTCATCAATGCATACCACACGGCTTTTCATTCGCCCATTCACGTTGGATGATGCAGAGGAATACCTTCCTCTGGTCTCGGACCCCGATGTGATCCGCTACACCGGAGAGGAACCACAGACCTCAGTCGAAGCCGCGCGCGAAATTATTGCTGCACGGCCGCTCCGCGATTATGCGGTTCACGGATTCGGTCGTATGGCGTGCATTGAGAAGAGCTCCGGCCGGCTCATTGGCTTCAGTGGTTTGAAGTTCTTGGACGAACTGCAAGAAGTCGATGTCGGTTACCGATTCCTTCCAGCTTACTGGGGCAAAGGTTATGCAACGGAGAGTGCCCGTGCGATCATGCGGCACGGCAAGGATGAACTGGGAATTGGCCGAATCATTGGCCTGATTCAACATGACAATACAGCTTCTGCGAATGTACTTGTAAAACTCGGACTTGAGTTTGAGCGTAATGTCCATCTTTCCGGCGTTGATCTAGATCTATATGCAACTGTACGGGCGGCCTAACTACGCAACCAAGGGGCCGCCGTGAAAATACGGCATTCAAATCATACATCCGCTGCGGCGGCCCCTGATTTTGCTTGTTTTGCGTTCAATTGGAGAGCACTGATGACCACGCTACCTGTGTTGCAGACGAGATGCTTTTTGATATTTCGTCGCCTGATTATCTTTGCTCTTGCCGGGTTACTGATCTTCTACCACAGTCTCACGCTTTACGAAATGTATTTAGGCACCGGGAGCAATGCACATACGCTGTTCGACAATGTTCAGTCGGTCTTTCGTGTGCTTATAACCGTGAATTTATTGCTCGTCATTCTTGGAATTCGCTGGGCATTGTGGGGGATGTGGTTCAGTATCAGCGGGCTTGTGGCAACGCAGTATTGGGCTCACTTTGGGAATTTGCCGGTCGAATTTACCGTGGGCAGGCACCCACTCTCCTACCTTAAAGGTTTCATTTTCCCGACAATCATTACCTTAGCGTTTTACTCCTCAAACCGCCAAGGAGATTCAATTGGATGCGCATAACAATTCATTCAAGCGCACGGCTGCCCCGATATCTGGGTAAACTGATGCTGTCCGCGGCGTCTGCCGCTTAATTCAACCGTCAGGCCGTTCTTGACCTTACGGTTTATTCACTTATGAGCCACATTGCCCTGCACTTCATCATCCCGCTGCTGATCGCGCTTGTGTTCTACCGCAGCCAGTGGCGGAGCGCGGCAATGATCATGTTCGCGACCATGTTAGTAGATGCCGATCATTTATTGGCAGAACCGATTTATGATCCGAATCGCTGCTCGATCGCCTTCCATCCTCTGCACACATGGCCCGCGATTGTGATTTACGCCGGCCTCTTTATTGTTCCTCTCATCATGAGCAGAAGACAGGAGGGCGAGAGCCTCCAAATTGCAATGCGCATGTCGCACCTAATTGGACTGGGGCTTTTAATTCATATGATTCTCGACGGACTCGATTGCTTGATGTGAAGGACAAAAAAGTTATCCGCTGCGCGCAACGGCCTAAAAATTCGCTCAAGCCGCCCCGGAATTTGAGTAAACTGACGTTGTCGCGGCCGGCTGCCGCTTAATTCAACCGTTAGGCCGTATATGAAAGTTCTCGTATTCGGAAATTCAGGCTCCGGCAAAAGCACGCTAGCCGCACAGCTCTCGAAGCAACATGGGCTAGCACACCTCGACCTGGACTCGATTGTTTGGGAGCCGGGGAAAATTGCCGTGCAGCGCCCCATGCATGATGTCCTCGCATCTCTTTCAATGTTCATGGAATCGAACGACACATGGGTCATTGAGGGTTGCTACGGGGAACTCGTGGAGGCCGCCTCCAATTCTTGCACTGAACTGGTTTTCCTCAATCCGGGCCTCCAGACATGCCTGCAGAACAACCTCCAGCGCCCCTGGGAATCGCACAAGTACGAATCAAAGGATGCCCAGGATTCCATGCTGGCCAAATTGCAGGCATGGGTTGCCGGCTACTACATGAGGACAGATGATTGGTCATATGAGGCTCACCGCAGGATTTTTGACTCTCATCCAGGCACGAAGCGTGAAGTCACACAGGCATCAAGTGATGCGGCCTAACCCGCCATTCAAGCGCACAGCCGCCCCTGAATTTGAGTAAACTGTTGTTATCCGCGGCGGCTGCCGCTTAATTCAATCGTTAGGCCCCAAAGAGAGTTTCATGCAAACTGTAAAAGGCACTTGCCACTGCAAGGCCGTGGAGTTCGAAGTCGACCTGATCAACGGCCATGAAAATATCCGCCGCTGCAACTGTTCCATTTGCAGCAGGAAAGGCGCGGTCATGGCAGGCGTTACGCTTGACCGCCTGCGCGTAACCCGTGGCTCAGATAAACTGACTCTGTATCAATGGAACACCAAGATCGCAAAGCATTACTTTTGCAGCATTTGCGGCATATACACACATCACCAGCGTCGTAGCGTGCCCACCGAGTATGGCTACAACTTGGCATGCATGGAAGGCATTGATATATCCACAGTCTCAGCCATCGGCTCAAGTGACGGCGCTTCGCAAACACTGGCTGGGCCCTAACAACTCGTTCAAGCGGGCAGCAGCCCCGAAATTTGAGTAAACTGATGGTGTCGCGGCCGGCTGCCGCTTAATTCAATCGTTATACGCCCACAATGTCCTGCGACCAATGCGGCAACATAGGAGCAATCCAAATTCGTCTTCCGAGAGACCTCACTAGAGGGATCCGGCGTTGCAAAGAGCTGATTGAATCGGGCCGCTTAGTTCCGTCAAGTTACTGGCCTCCTCGCTCACCAACTCTCCATGCAGTCCCGTGGGCTGATCTTCGTGACAACGGCCCTTGGGATGACATCGTCCACTACTTCTTTGCTTGTCCTCACTGCGCCCAGATATTCTCTCTGCACGCCGACACATATCATGGCAGCGGCGGCCGATTCGGCCGGTACCAGGCGGGCGTCTAACTAATCATCCAGGCGGACAGCCGCCCCGGAATATGGGTAAACTGACGTTACCCGCGGCGGCTGCCGCTTAATTCAATCGTTCGGCGTCATCTGTACTGGAGTAGATTGTTGAGTATCATCAGACCGTTACTGCTATGCTTCGTTCTCGCGATATCTACGAATTGCTCGTCTCCTGAAGCGGCTGACATTCTCGCCGACTCGGTTCAAGGCTTCTCCGGAACTCAGGGCATGAATGGCTGGTCGTATGGCTATTGGGACCGAAGCCTTGATGTTGACGGCAGTTACGACCAATCAACCGATTTCCGCCACTTGCGCCACTTTGGCTCCGATCCCGTCAACCGGCTTAGCGGCCATACAGAATTCACTACTGGCAAGCTCTGGTATCTCGAGGACGGCCGGTACTACACTTCCATCTGGGCTGAAGGCGGCCACCCTCACGGCAATATGGACCTCGGATCATATGTCAAGTCTGAGCAGTGGGCGGTTCGCCGCTGGGTCAGCAGCGTCAACGGTCACATTGCGATCAGTGGCCATGCCGGAAAGGCCATGCCTTGGGGCGAGAACTGGTCAGGCACTGTCAAGTTCCTTATCGTAGCGGGTGGCAAACGCATCTACGAAACAGAGGTCGGTGACGGTGGCAAGCAATACACTGTTGGCGCAACTGTGCAGGCTGGCACTCCCGTGGATTTCCTTATCGGGCCCGGTACTGCAATTGGAGTCGCCAAATTCACTGCTACGCTGACAGCGTCTTCCGAGCATAAAGAATAGCTTCCCAGGCCGTTTTCCAGCACCTTACAACCCAGACAAGCAAACAGCCGCCCCGGAATTCGAGTAAGTTGATGCTATCCGCGGCAGCTGCCGCTTCATTCAATCGTTAGGCCACTATTCAATCGTTAGGCCACTAATGGGTGCTTTTATTATGTTCTTTAGAATTATCTTGTGTTTCTCTGCCATGGCATTGCTGAATGGCTGCGCCAGCACCAGCCCAAAAAACTTCGTGGCCACCGCTGTTGAAAGCTCATACGTTTTAGATGAAGACGTCATGTATATGGCCCTCAAGGCAAATGCCTTCCATCCAGACATATACAACGGTCTGGCAAAGGGCCGATATGTAGCCCGGTTCGAGGACGCCAAGCACACTTACTACGAGGGCACTGGTGCTTGCGTATTGCCATTTAAAGACCGTGGCGGCATTGCATTCTCAAAAGACGGCTCTCCCCCCAGGCTATGGGTTTATATCCGCGATGACTCGCAGTATTTGCAGGATTCGGACTCGGGCGCTTTAATCGTTCAACTATCCAAGCTTGAGGCTGGTCGGATTCGTATTTTCAACACTGTTGTAAGCAACGAACTTGCAGCCAAGCTCAAGCGCGAATGATGTCGGCAATTACGAGGGGCGATTGAAAATAACAGCGCCCCGCCGCCTAAACACGCAATCAACATGTACCGCCACGCGTCTTGTCGCAGTGGCGCCATGATCCCTGGCAACGCATTCCAGCGGCCAGCCGCCCCGGAACTTGTGTAAAATGTCGTTGTGGCAGCTGCCGCAGTAGCCAGCGGAGCGCCGCAAGAGCCATTCCAGCATTGTGTTTGGCCGGTCAAAACTGAACAAGATGAGCGTACATGATTGAATACAAGCACTGGCTTGTCACGGCGGCAGGCCGGATGCGCCCCAGCATCGACATGCCGGCCGACCTGGCCATTTCCCATAACCCGAGCGATGCCTGGCGGCAGGTTGCGGCGCTTTTCCAGATCACGCCCATGGAACTGGCGGAATCCGTGGCCGGCGCCTATGGCCTGGAAACCGGAACCATCGCCGATTTCCAGCCGGTCGAAACCAGCCTTCTGCCCGAACGGCACTGCCGGGAGCTGAAGATCGTCCAGCTCTGGGTGACCGAAGACATCGCCTGTTTCGCCATCTCCGATCCGCGCCTTTCCGAAGAGACGCACGCGCGCCTGCGCTTCGCCGCCGCCCGGAACGTCGAATTGGTGGTGCTGCCGCCGGACGAAATCGATACCTGCCTCACCCGTTTTTTCTCTTCGAAGAACCTCGGCAGTTTCGACAGGACCCGGGCCATTGACCTGCTCGCCACCAACGACAATACGCCGGCCGTCAAACTGGCCAGTTCCCTGCTGCGCATGGCGATCGACCGGAATGCGTCCGACGTGCACATCCACCCCTATCTCGGCGGCGGGGCCATCCGCTTCCGCATCGACGGACGGCTGAGGCGCATCACCACCGTGACCGACGAAATGCTGGGCGCTGTGGCCCGCTACTTCAAGGCCCAGGCGGGGCTGGATTCCACTCCGCTGATACCGCAGGACGGCCGCTTGCGGCTTGCCTACGGCCGACGCGAGATCGATGTCCGCTTATCCGTGTTGCCGGCCTACGACGGCGTCCGCATCGTCTGCCGTCTGCTTGACCAGAGCCGCAACTTCTCCCTGCAGCAGAGCCATTTCACGCCGGCCGCGCAGCAGACCCTGCGCCGCATGACCAACAACAGCGCCGGCATCGTGCTGCTGACCGGCCCGACGGGATCGGGCAAGACCTCGACGCTGTACGCCCTGCTGGCCGAACTGAACGCGGTCGACATCAACATCATGACCATCGAAGATCCCGTTGAATACGTGTTGCCCGGGATTTCCCAGGTCCAGGTCAATGAAAAGCAGGGCATGACCTTCGCCGAAACCCTGCGCGCCATCCTGCGCCAGGATCCGGATGTCGTCCTGGTCGGCGAAATCCGCGACGGCGAGACGGCCCGGATCGCCAGCCAGGCGGCGCTCACCGGCCATCTGGTGCTGTCGACGCTGCACACCAACGATGCGCTTGGAAGCCTGCCGCGCATGCTCGACCTCGGCGTGGAGGCCAGCATCCTCGCCGATGCGCTGCTCGGCGTCGTCTCACAGCGCCTGATCCGCCGTCTTTGCCCGGCCTGCCGGCAGCCGACAAAAGCCCCCTACTTCGCCGCCGACCAGGAGTTCCAGCGCCTGACCGGCGAGTACCCCGCCTATCATCAGGTCGGTTGCGAGGCCTGCGACTATACCGGCTTCAGCGGCCGGCTGCCGATCATCGAAAGCCTGGAAATTTCGCCCCAGCTGCGGCAGGCCATCGTCACCGGCGAACGCCGCCTGGAAGAGCTGACCCGCATTGCGGCCGGCAGCCGGCACTCCATGGCGGCCAGCGCCAAGGAATGGATCGTCTCGGGTGAAACCACGCCGGCGGAAGTCCAGCACACGCTCGGCATGCGCTTCTGGAATGAACTGGCCCATGAGCACAGCGTACCGCCGGGAACGCCCGGCATCAGTCCGGCACCGGAAAGAACCGGCATCGCGCGCAGGAAACTGCGGGTGCTAGGCCAGGATCAGACCCGATCCGAGGACTTGGGCGAGGAGCCATGAAGGTGCCGGGGTAAATCATTCAATGACGCAATCGCCCCGGATACCTGTGTAAACTGATTTTATTCGCGGCGGACGGGGATTCCAGCCGCCCAGACGGAACCGACAGCATGACCACACCCGAACGCCTCGCCCGCAACAACATCATCCTGCTCATATGTCTGTTGGCGTTGATTCTCGGCTATCCCCTGTTCGAGAAGGACAATTCGGTATTCCGCGATTTGCTGCTGACAGGGATATTTTTTTCAGGTCTGTACTCGGTTGAGTTTTCCATATTTTCCCGAAGGGTTCTTTTGCCGCTGGTCATCCTGACGGCAGTCACCACGTGGACCCACCACTTCATCCAATCCAATTGGATGTCCCTGATTGATTTAAGCACTTCCTCGATCACCTTGACGGTTTATGTGGTGCTGATGATCCGCGATATCGCCCATAGCCGGGTAGTGTCGCGAACCACCATCCTAAGCTCGGTCAATGGTTATATCCTGCTGGGCGTGCTTGGCGCTACCTTATTCGGCATTGCCAACGATATCCAGATGTTCTACTACGGTACGGAAAATGCGGGCATCCTGCTCCCGGACCGTGGCTTGCCGGTATTCAGCGACTATCTGTATCTGTCGTTCATCACCTTGACCACCGTGGGCTACGGCGATGTTCTGCTGCTTTCGCATTTGACCCGGTCGGTGGCGATCCTCGTCGGTCTGGCCGGCCAGCTCTACATGACCATACTCATCGCCATGCTGGTCGGCAAGTTCCTGGCCAGCAACGAACGGCATTAGGCGCTAGCCGCGCAGCTTGAACATCCACCGCAGCGCCAGCGCCGCGCGCTTGCCATACGGTGGCAGCAGCGCCAGCTGGATGGACGACAAGGGCCCCTGTTGGAACACCGGGCGCAGCTTCGAGAAGGTGAGGAACCCTTCGTAGCCGTGGTAATGACCCATGCCGCTGGCGCCAACGCCGCCAAAAGGCAAATCATGCTGACCCACTTGCAAGATCGCCTCGTTCACGCCGACACTGCCGGATATGATCTGTGTGATATAGCGCTCGGCCAGGCGCTTGTCGTTGGTGAACGGGTAGAACGAAAGCGGCCGGTCGCGGTCGTTGACATAGGCAATCACCTCATCGGCGTCGCGATACGGCTTGATCGGCAGCAGCGGCCCGAAGATCTCTTCCTTCATGATGGTCATCTCGTCGGTCACGCCGAGCACGATGTGCGGGGCGAGTTTGCGGCGGCTGGCGTCGGGCTGTTGCTCGGGTGCCAGGTTGATCACCGTGGCGCCACGCGCCTTGGCATCCGCCAGCGTTGCGTTGAGTCGGTCGAAGGCGGCCTGGTCGATGATGGTGGTGTAGTCCGGGCCGTTCAAATTCGGATAGCGCTCAGCCACCAGGCGCTTGGCATGCGCCACGAACGCGTCGATGCTTTCTTCGGGCAGGAACAGGTAATCGACATTCACGCACACCTGGCCGGCGTTCATGCACTTGGCCCAGAGGATGCGTTCGGCGGCGGTGGCGATGGGAAAATCGGGAGCCACCACGGCCGGCGCCTTACCGCCCAACTCCAGCGTCACCGGACATAGGTT
>Ga0105096_10000986_pt1 | contig 11104 bp, 8 predicted proteins | sample PPLLak3cmMay2015_FD_87036 | JGI IMG/M metagenome (GOLD analysis project Ga0105096, IMG submission 87036) | Freshwater sediment microbial communities from Prairie Pothole Lake near Jamestown, North Dakota, USA - PPLs Lake P7 Core (1) Depth... | ecosystem: Environmental > Aquatic > Freshwater >... | reverse complement strand
GGTGGTTGAGGCCGGTGATCAGAAAGAAGCGGTACAAGCGGTAGGCCCGGGAGTCGAAGCGCTCCGTGAGGGGTTTGACCCGCAGGAACTGAACGCACAGCATGGGTGTCATGGTCAGCGCGAGCACCCATGAGGAGAGCAGGGTCAGGGTCACCACCTTGAACAGCGGGGCGGTGTACTCGCCAGTGCTGGATTTGGCCAGGAAAATCGGCAGAAAGGCGGCGGCCGTGGTCAGCGAGGAGGTCAGGAGGGGCACGATCAGTTCGCGCGCCGAATCGACCGCGGCGGCCACGCGCGCCTTGCCCTCGGCCATCTGGACCATGATCGATTCGGTCATGACGATGGCGTTGTCCACCAGCATGCCTAAAGAGATGATCAGGGCTGCCAGCGACACCTGGTCCAGCCCGATCCCCAGCAGGTGCATGATCCCCACGGACATCAGGATCGTCATGGGGATCAGGGCGGCCACCAGCAGCCCCGTGCGCAACCCGAGGGTGACCACCATCACGGCAATCACCACCCCCATGGACTGCAGCAGGTTGTCCCGAAAGCTGAGGATCTTGCGGTCCACCTCCTCGGGCTGGAAGCTGAGGGTTTCGATTTCGATCCCGTGCGGGTAGTAACGCTGCAGGTCCTCGAGGGTGGCCCTGACGGCCTTGCCCATTTCGATCAGGTTGCCGCCGGCACCCATGGAAACCGCCAGCCCCAGGGAGGGCGTGCCGCTGGCGTGCATGCGGGTGCGGGGCGGGTCGATGGTGCCGCGCCGGATGTCGACGATGTCCCCCAGGAACAGCAGCTCCTGCCGGCCGGGAATGCTGATGACCGTCTGGCGCAGGTCGTCCACGGACTCGAAGTTGCCGGAGGGCTCCAGCACGATCCGCTCGGGACCGACCACCAGGTCGCCGCCGGGGATGATGAGGTTGCGGCTTTCCAGGATGCGCATCAGCTGGTAGGGCGAGAGCCCCAGCTGGGCCAGGCGGGCATTGTTGAATTCCACGAAAATGCGTTCTTCCTGGGCGCCGTAAATTTCCACCTTGGCGACGTCCTCGATGCGCAGCAGTTCGTCCCGGATCTGGTCGGCGACCTCCTTGAGGTCCGCGTAGGAAAAACCCTCGCCGGTCAGACCGAGGACGATGCCGAAGACGTCTCCGAATTCATCGTTGACGAACGGGCCGATGACGCCCTCGGGCAGCTGCACGGCGGCCGCGGCGACCTTGCGCCGCAGGTTGTCCCAGATGGGGCGCATGGCTGTGTAGCGCTCGCGGATCTCCACGCGAACAATCGAAAGGCCGGTCTTGGACTGGCTTTTGATGTGGTCCAGCTCCGGAATTTCCTGGATCGCCTTTTCCAGCTTGTCGGTGACCAGCATCTCCACCCGTTCGGGGCTGGCGCCGGGAAAATAGGTGACGACCTGGGCCACGCGGATGATGAAGCCCGGGTCGTAATCCCGCGGCAGGCGCTGGTAGGCCGCGATCCCGCCGAACAGGACGATCAGCAGGAAAACGGTGGTGATCCGGCTTTTTTCAATCGCAAAGCGGGTGATGTTCACGCAAGCAGTCCTCTGGATGCCCGCCGGCGGCGGCGCCCCGGGAAAAAACCAGCCTTACAGCAACTTGACCTTGAGCCCCTCCTGGATCCGGCTGACACCCGCGGTCACCACCAGCTCGTCGGGGGCTAGCCCCGCGACGATCTCCAGGCCCCCGGCACCGATGACGCCCACCTCAACCCCCCGCCGCTGGACGATGCCGAAGCCCTCCGCGAGGCGCTCCAGCGTAAAGACGAATCGCCCCTGCGCGTCTTCGCCCACGGCTGCGGGCGGCAGGAAAATCCGCCCGGCGGCATCGGCGGCGCTCTCCAGGTGGAAGGTGACCGCGGCCGCCATGCCCGGCCGGATGCGGCTGTCGCTGCCGTCCAGGCGCACGGTGACCGGAAAGGTGGTCTCGCGCCCGATGGCGGCGACCCCCACCTCGGTGACCACCGCCGCAAAGGCTTTATCCGGGACGACGTCGAAGGTCGCCGTGGCCTGCGCCTGCTCCCGGATGAGGGCGATGATGCCTTCCGGAACCGCCACCTTGACCTCCAGCTGGCTGCCGCAGGTGATCACGGCCACCGCCTGGCCGGGGGTCACGTTTTCGTTGACTTCCACCGGCACCTGGGCGACGGCGCAGGCCGCGGGGGCGCTCAGGCGGGTGTAGTCCAGCTGGCGGCGGGCCAGCGCGGTCTGGTTTTGAAGCGCGCGGACGTCGGCCTGGCTGGATTCGTAGGCCGCGCGGGCGGCGTCGAGGTCGTTCAGGGAGGCATTGCGGTTTTCGTAGAGGACCCGCATGCGCTCGAAATTGGCCGCGGCGTTGCGGGTCCCGGCCTCGGCGCGGGCCAGGGCGGCCTCGGCTTTGCGGACGTTCAACTGGTAGTCGGTGGGGTCCAGGCCGGCAATCGGCTGGCCCGGCTGCAACCTGTCGCCGACGGCGACCCCGATAAATGCGATGCTGCCGCCGACGCGGAAACTGAGCGTGGATTCGTGGGCCGCCTTGGCGCTGCCGGCAAAGGTGCGGACCTCCATCGCCGGGGTGCGGACCACGCGGACATAGCGGACCGGGCGAATCGTCTCCCGGCGGGCGGGCTCGTCCCCCCTGCCGCAGCCCTGCGCCGCGGCCACCAGCAGGGCTGCCAGCAAAATCGAGAGCGGTTTTCGGAGCATGTGTTTGGAGTTCCTTGGCGGCTGGAAGATGGTCCGTGAAATTCGGGTACAAGGTTTCAGGCGCTGGTATGCCGGCGTTTCAGGAGGCTTCATGGGTGAGCCCCGAGCTGCGGTAAAGGCTGTCGATCTCCTGGAGCCAGGCTTCGCGCTGGTCGGGGGCCATCAGCAGTGAAAACCGGCCGGCGGCCCGCTGGACCCGCATCAGATCGATCAGAAAGTTGTAGGCGGCGTTGGCTGCCACCTGTTCGGCGACTGTGCTGTTGTTCTGGGCGTCCAGCAGGGTGATGATGGAAACGACCCCGCGGGTGTAAGCGTCGGTGACCAGGGTGAGGTTCTGGCGTGCGGCTTCGGCGGCGTCCCGCGACAGCCGGATGTTCGGGTAGGACACGCTGGACTGGAAAAGGGCGCTGCGAATTTTCTGATCGACGCGGTCGGCCGCCGCCCGCCGCTCCAGCCGCAGGCGGGCAGCCTCTTCGCTGGCCCGGCGGACCTTGGCCGACTGACCGCCGCTGGTGAAAAGCGGCAGGCGCGCCTGGAGGGCGACGCGCCAGTCGGTATCGTTCGCCTCGGGCAGGGTCAGGGGGGGCAGCTCCGGCAGCACCTGGAACTCGGGGCTCTCCGAACCGGCGCCGGATTTTGAAAAAGCCTCGGTGACACTGCCCTGCAGGACAACGGTGGGCAGCCAGTGGGCGCGCTTGGCGGCAGCCAGGGCACGCTGCTGGGCGGCGATGGCAAAATCCAGCCGGTTGAGCTCCGGAGAGAGCTTCAAGCCGTCGCGGACCATCAGGTCCCGGAACAGGTCGAAGTATCGGGGATTGTCCACCCAGCCCAGCAGGCGCGGGTCGCTGACAAGCAGCAGCGGGTCGTCCAGATCGGTTTCGGCGGCCGTGAAGACCTCTTCCTGGGGCCGTTGCAGCAGGCGATTGAGCTGCAGCATCGCCTGGCGAACGGTTGCCTGGGCTTCCAGGACGGTTTTGCGGCTGGTGGCGATCGCGCTTTCCCAGCGGAAAACCTCGGAGCGGTCGGACATCCCGGTGGAAAGCCGCACCTGCGCGCGTTCGAGGTTGGCACGCGTCAGGTACAGGGTGTCCTGCTGAATGCGCGCGAAGTTTTCGGCCCGCAGGACGTTGAGGTAGGCCTCGGCGGTTTCCAGGACGACGTCCAGCAGGCGGGCGTCGTTCTCCTTGATCCGTGCCGCCTGCAAATGCTGCTGGATGGAATAGTTGGCCCAGGCCTCCTCGGAGTAGAGCAACTGGCTCAGGGCGGCAGTGCCTTCCCAGACGCGCTCGGCTCGGAGCCCCAGGCTGGCCTCGGCGCGGTCTTCGTCGATCGCGACCCCCTGGGTGGCAACCTCCAGTTGCGGCAGCAGGGCGCTGCGGGCCTCATCGACGCTGGCTTCGCCGGCGCTGAGCGCGCGGCCGGCGGCGGCCAGGTCCAGGTTGGCGGTGAGGGCCTCGTCGATGGCGCTTTTAAGCGTAAGCCGGCGGCTGCCCGCTTGGGGATCGTCGTGGATGAGATCGGCTGCGGTGCGCAGGTGCCATCCGGGATAGCGGTCAATCGCCCGGGCCGTCGCCATGTTGATGCTCAGCCGGCGGCCGACCGCAAAGGCGACCGGCAGGTTTTCCGGGGCCTCGCCCAACAGGATGCGCTGGATGGTGAGGGCGACCCGGCGCGCCAGGCGCTCAAAGTCCGTGGGCGGGGCCATGCTGGCAAACACCCCGAGCGCGACCTCGTCCCGGCCCCACATGGAAAAACTGGGCAGACGGCGGCGGTTCAGCTCGGCGGTCAGCACTTGGAAGGACTCCGCCGAGAGACGCAGCAACGGGGTGATGTAAACCGCGTCGGTATCCTGGGGCAGCAGGACCAGGGCGGCTTCGGGGTCCGCCGCCACCGGCTGGATGGTGACTCGGGCGCCTATCTGCCGGCCAAGCGCTGCGGCGGCGGTCTGCAGCCGGGGAAACTCGGCCAGCAGCAGCTGGTCCACCAGGATGACGAGATGCCGGAAGGCGGTGATCTCATGAAACGCCCGGATGTCGTCTTCGAAGCTTTTAAAGGCGTCGATGTAGCAGAGGTTGCGCACACCGCTGGCGTCGTTGCGGCGCGGCAGACCCTGGAGGCCGGCATCGATGACGGTCGCGGCCACAACCGGTTTGGGCAGCCGGCGCTGCCGGAAGGCTTCGTTTGAGGCGATGGCACCCAAGGTCACCACGATGTCGATCTGCGGGTCGGCCAGCAGGTGGTCCAGGGCGGAGCGGATGCGGGCCGGCTCCCAGTTGCCCTCGAGGTCCGCGCTGGCTGGAAAACACACGTCAAACTCAGCGACGGTCAGGGCCAGGATCTCCTGCTGCAGTATCGACCGGGTTTCCGGAAAACGCATGGCCGGGCCGTCCCGCAGGATCCCGATCCGGACCACCGGCAGCCCTCGGGCGTCCGTGTCGATGGGCAACAGTCCCCAGAGGACCAACACGATAAGCGGACCGACCCAGATTCTGCGGTGCTTCATGACCCAGCTCCTGCGCGGATGCCTGCACGGCCTGGTCCCGAAAGAAGAATAACGCGAACGATATCGAAATACAGCCCCCACCCCACGGTATGGACGTCACGCCGAGCAGCCTCGCAGTTTCGAGGTGAACTGCAGCACCGCCGGCGGGGGTTTCCAGGCCGCCATCAAGACTGAAAAGGCGCATCTTAGTACAGGCGATATCTCAAAACAAGAGGTGCGCAAGTCACCCGGCAAAAAACGTTCGGTGGGGTTATGGCGGGTTCGTCAGGGGGGTGCGCAGGCCGGAGGGCAAGGGGGCGCCACAAAAAACAGCCGTTTTGCGTCACAAAAACCCCCCGGGTCGAAAAGGGGTGCCGCTGCTGAGGGTTGCATTCAAACCTGTCAGTGGTTACGCTTGACTGGCGCGTGAAAAGCGACGAATCATACGGTTTCGAAAAAAGCGCCGCGGTGCTGCGCGCGCATCCCGCGCCGGGAGGCTTGCGGCCGGTATCCCGCAGGGCCTTCATGATATAATGGTAAGGAGAATTCGTCCTTTTTGCGCACCCGTCTATCTTGCACAACGCTGAACGCACTTCAGAGAACCTTCACCCATTCCGACCGAACTTGTAAAGGAGACGCCGCCCATGGAACGCAAAGACATTATCGCCATCGCCGAAGGCCTCAGAATGATCGAGGAGGGGGTCGAAAAGATCCAAGGCGTGATGAAGGAAAAGAAAATCAAGTCGATCAAAGACATTGCCGCCGAATTGATCCCCATCTTTCAGGCCCACGACGATACCCTTTCCGAGGATGTGATCAAGCATCTGGGGTGAGGCTGCGCGAAGCAGACCTGGCGGCCTCTTTCGGCGGCAAAGATGCCGCCCTGGCCTGCCGCGGAACAGCGGCCGGAGAAAGTGTGAAAAAGTAAGATGAACGTCCTTTTCGACTTGTTGGTTGCGTCCTGGCAGCTTCTGCGGGAGGCCGCGGTGTACATTATTTTCGGTTTGCTGATCAGCGGCCTGGTGGGTGTTGTGCTCGCGCCGGGGACCGTGGCCCGCCATTTGGGTCGGGGGCGTTTTCACTCGGTTTTCAAGGTGGCGCTCCTGGGGATACCGTTGCCGCTTTGATCCTGCGGGGTCCTGCCGGCCGCCGCCCGTCGCCGTGCTGCAAGCCGGGGTGCGGAGTGCCGGCTTCGTCCCAGCCCTGCGGCGCCACCTGAGGAAGCCACTGACGGGCCGGACCGGTCCATTTACCGTATTAATCCCAGGTCTTTTATCGATTTGCGCCGTGACAAAGTGCTTGACAAAATCTTTGCCGCGCCGTATTCAGTTGGCTCCTCCAAAAATTGCTGGGAAAAACGGCTGCGGCGGTGGGCTGAGGTCAGCTGGGGAGCATGGGAGCGGACTGCGCTATGCGTAAACTGCATCAACAGGAAAAACAGCAGTTTATAAAACTTTTCGAACAGGAGAAAATCGATCGCTTCGATGAGCGCCTGCGGGTGGTGGAGGTTTTCCTGCAGACCGATCAGCATGTCACAGCCAGCGAACTGGCGGCGCTGGTATCCGAAAACGGCCATGCCGCCGATACCGGTTTTGTCCGCGAGACCCTCAATCTGATGTGCCAGTTCGGGTTTGCCCGCAAAAACCGCTTCGACAACGGTGAAATCCGGTATGAACACTGGCATCTGGGACAGCACCACGATCACATGGTCTGCACCAAATGCCGCCGGATCATGGAGTTCACCGATGAACAGCTGGAAACCCTGCAGGGCCAGATTGCGGCGGCGCATGGTTTTCATATGCTGCAGCACAAGATGGAGATCTACGGCATCTGTTCGGACTGTATGCAGTCCCGCCAAGGGGAGATACCGCTGTCAATGGCGCGGCCCGGCGAAAAAATGGTGATCAGCGGCTTTCGCGGCGGCTCGGCCGCCCGCCTGCGCCTGATGGCCATGGGGCTGCGGGTGGGGGATGCGGTCGAAGTGGTGACCAGCGCCGGAAACGGGCAGGTGGTGGTTGCGCTGGCTTTTCAGCGTTTAGTCATCGGCCGCGGCCTGTCTCAGAAAATCATGGTGGAAAACCGTCAGCAGGATTGACGACGGACCGGTAAAAAGACAACTGAGGTGCACAGTGGAAATGGACAGCATGCGGTTGAGTGACATGCGGGAAGGACAGCGGGCGACGATCGTCCGCATTGGCGGCAGCGGGCCCCTGCGGCGGCGCATCCTGGAGATGGGGATACTCAAGGGCACTGAAATCCGGGTCGAGAAATACGCCCCTTTGAGGGACCCCTTAGAAATCGTGGTTAAGGGATCGCACCTCTCCCTCCGGGTGGAGGAGGCGGCCCAGATAACCGTTGAAAAAGTCCGCTAGCATGAACGCTCCCGTCAAACGCCTCACCATCGCGCTCGCCGGCAACCCCAATTCTGGCAAAACCACGATTTTCAACAACCTGACCGGCACGCGCCAGAAGGTCGGCAACTGGCCGGGGGTGACCGTCGAAAAGAAGGAAGGGGTCATCCAGCGCGACGGGTATGAACTCAAGATCGTCGATCTGCCGGGGACCTACAGCCTGACCCCGTTTTCGATCGAAGAGATCGTTGCTCGCGATTTTGTCCTGGAAGCGCATCCCGACGTCGTCATCGACATCATCGACGCCTCCAACCTGGATCGCAGCCTCTACCTGGCCACCCAGGTCAGGGAACTGGACTGCAAGGTACTCTTCGCCCTCAACATGGCCGACGTGGCGCGTTCGCGGGGCATCAAGATCGATGCCCAGAAGCTTTCGGAGCTGCTCGAGGTGCCGGTGGTCTTCACTGTCGGCAACAAGCATGAGGGCATCGACGCGCTGATTGCCGAAGCCATCACGCTCTCGGAGCGCGGGGCGGCGGCCACGCCCAGTCGCAAGGTCAAGTACAGCAAGGACATCGAGGCGGCGATCGGCGCCCTGCGGGACTTCATGGCCGCCCGCAGCGACCTTGCGCTGCCCTACGAACCGCGCTGGACGGCGATCAAGCTGCTCGAGGACGACAAGATCGTCACATCGCGCGTGCTGGAAAAGACCGGCGCTTTCGGGGCCGAGATTCTGGCGGAAACCGCCCGGCTGCGCAGCCACCTGATGGACCGCTTCGACGATGACCCCGAAATCCTGATGACCGATGAGCGCTACGGGTTTATCGCCGGCATCATCAAAGAGGTGGTGACCACCTCCACCCGACAGCGGGTGGATATTTCGCGCAACATCGACCTGGTGCTGACCAACCGGTTTTTCGGTTTTCCGATTTTCTTTTTTTTCATCTGGGCCATGTTTCAGCTGACCTTCACCCTCGGGGCCTATCCCATGGAGTGGCTCGATGCGGGCGTCGGCTGGATCGCCCAGGGCTTCAGCGCCCTGCTGCCCGACGGGCTGCTGAAGGACCTGGTGCTCGACGGGGTCATCGCCGGGGTGGGCAGTATCATCGTTTTTTTGCCCAACATCCTGATTCTCTTCTTTTTCATCGCCCTTTTCGAAGACACCGGCTACATGGCCCGGGCCGCTTTCCTGATGGACCGCATCATGCACCTCATCGGGCTGCACGGCAAGTCCTTCATTCCCATGCTGATGGGGTTCGGTTGCAACGTGCCGGCGATCATGGCCGCCCGCGCCCTGGAAAGCGAGAAGGACCGCAAGCTCACCATCCTGATCACGCCCTTCATGTCCTGTTCGGCCAAACTGCCGGTCTATATCATACTGGCCGGGGCCTTTTTCGGCCCGCGGGCCGGCACGGTGATCTTCGCGATCTATCTGTCGGGTATCCTGGTTTCGATCGTCACCGGCCGGTTGATGCGCTCCACCCTGCTGCGCGGGGCCGATGCGCCTTTCGTGATGGAGCTGCCACCCTACCGTGTGCCCATGCTCAAGAGCCTGATGATCCACATGTGGGACCGCAGCAAGATTTTTCTGCGCAAGATGGGCGGGATCATTCTGGCGGGAGCGGTGATCATCTGGTTTTTGACGGCCTTTCCGCGCCACATCGATTACACCACCGACTATACGGCGGCCGCGGAGCAGGTCGGCGCGGCCTTCAATGAGCGCATGCTTGCCGCTGCCCCCGAGGCGCGTGCGGCCCTGGAAGCGGAGCGCCGCACGGCGCTCGACAAAATTGAAACCGCCCGGGAGGCCGAGCGCACCGAGAAGTCCTACATCGGCCGGATCGGCCGCTTTCTGGAACCCGTTTTCGCACCCATCGGCATCAGTTGGCGCGGCGGCGTCGCCCTGCTGACGGGGTTTGTCGCCAAGGAGATCGTGATCAGTACCCTCGGGGTTCTCCACGCCGTCGACTCGGCCGACGAGGGCGACGCCCTTCAGCGCGCCCTGCACAGGACCGGGATGACGCCGCTGTCCGCCCTTTCGATGATGGTCTTCGTGCTTCTCTACCTGCCTTGCCTGGCCACGATCGCAGCCATCCGGCGCGAAACCGGCTCGCTGCGATGGACCTTCTTCAGCATCGCGTACAGCACCTCACTGGCCTGGGTGGCGGCTTTTGGGGTGTGGCAGGGCGGCCGGTTGCTGGGATTCAGCTGACAGCCTGCTGGTGTCCTGGGAGGGTTCCATCGAACGGCGCAAGCGCCGCCGCGGCCGCCGGGCGGCGTTTCAGCCCAGGGGTTCGACCACGATTTTGGCGGCTTCGTCCTGCCGCAGGGAGATGTGATAGCCCTTGACCTTGACGTCCATCACCTGGTCCGGGCTTGTGACGTCTTCGACTTCGAAAATGCTGCCCCGGGCCGCGCCGATGGCCTTGAGCTTGCGGCTGACATCGCTGCGGCCCTTGATCTTCAGCAGCTTGCAGCGCTGGCCGCGGGTGAGGTCGCGCAGGAGCGTTTCGCCTTCACTGGCGTCGATCTGGGTCTTTTTGGTGTTGAACTCCGCCAGACAGTCCTGGATGCAGCGCTGACAGTCTTCGTAGGGCTCCATCCGGTCACAGCCTTTCGCGACGTTTTCCCAGAAATTCTCAATCCAGCCCACCCCGCCCCGCGGACAGATCTCCAAAAACTCGGTAAAGCGCATCAGACGGTCCAGGATGTTGGGGGAAACCGTGTGCTCCATCCCGCAGGCGGCCCGCTCGGCCTCCTCCTCGCTGATGTGCAGGATGGTGACGAAGAAATCCTTCAAGGCTTCGTGTTTGCGGACGATCTCTTCAGCCAGCGGCTTGCCCTCGGGCGTGAGGGTGATGACGTCGTAGGGGGCGTAGTTGATGAGGCCTTTTTCCGACAGGGCCCGCAGGGCGCCGGTGACCGAGGAATTGTTGACCTTCAGGCGCAGGGCGATGTCTTTGGCCCGGGCAGCCTGTTTCTCCGCTACGATGTGGTAGATCGCCTCGAGATAGTCTTCCATGCTGGCGCTGAGGGGGGCACTGCAGGTCATCGGGTGTTTCCTTTGCGGTTGACGGTCGGTGCAATTCGGGTTCAACTTAGGAATACCGGAAAAATATGTCAAGGGTTTTCCATTGCTTAGGCTGGCGCTAAAAGAGCAGAGAATTAAATGATATCGAATATATAGCAGTTTCTTGAGGGTGGTCCGGGCGAGTTTTTGAAGTTGAACAGTTTTCGGCTCATGAAAAAAAATAAAACCGTCTGAAACCCCTTTGAGTCCTTCCCTGCCGCCTGCGCCCTTGAAGTCGTTTCGTCCGGGGTTATTTTAGTGGAAACACTTTAACGATGCGCCCGCGGCTTCCCGCTGGCCGCTTTTCGACGCAGGTTGCCGCTTGGCGGGACCTGCCGGACACCTCAGCCCGAGGAGCAAGCAGCGATGGATACACACTCCTTTTCCATCCCCGCCATTTCCGTTGGACACTGCACACGCTCCATCCAGAACGAACTGGCGGAGATGGCCGGCATCCTTTCGGTGGCGGGCGACCCGCAGGCCAGGACCGTCACGGTCGCCTG
>Ga0105096_10000985_pt1 | contig 11108 bp, 7 predicted proteins | sample PPLLak3cmMay2015_FD_87036 | JGI IMG/M metagenome (GOLD analysis project Ga0105096, IMG submission 87036) | Freshwater sediment microbial communities from Prairie Pothole Lake near Jamestown, North Dakota, USA - PPLs Lake P7 Core (1) Depth... | ecosystem: Environmental > Aquatic > Freshwater >... | reverse complement strand
TGTCCTGTTGTACTTGGGTCAGCAACTCCATCAATAGAAAGTATGTACAATGCAGAGACAGGCAAGTACAAGTTACTTTCACTTTTTAAAAGAATTGATGATGCAAAACTTCCCAAAATAACTTATGTAAATATTGCACACGAAAAAAATAAAACTAAAACAGAAACTGTTTTTTCAAAATTGCTTATTGATAAAATTGAGGATCGCTTAAATAAAAAAGAAGGTGTAATAATTCTACAGAACAGGCGCGGTTTTTCAACTCAAATATTTTGTAATGATTGCGGTGAAGTTGAAATGTGTGAGAATTGTTCTGCGCCTATGGTTTATCATATCAACCAGAATAAAATACAATGCCATTATTGTGGATTAATGAAACCAGTTCCGGGTGCATGCACCCATTGCGGTTCAATCAATATAAAATATTTTGGAACGGGAACGGAGAGAGTTGAAGATGAGTTGCAGTTTTATTTTCCAAATACAAGAATTGAAAGAATTGATTCTGATTCGATCACAAAAAAATCCTATCTAAGTAATCTGCTATTAGGTTTCAGCAAAGGTGATATAGATATTCTTGTCGGAACTCAAATGGTTTCTAAAGGATTAGATTTTCCACGCGTTACATTGGTCGGAGTTATTTCCGCAGAAACAACTTTATGGCTGCCAGATTTCCGTGCTGATGAGCGAACTTTTCAACTGCTTACTCAAGTTTCCGGCAGAGCAGGAAGAAGTAAAGTTGAAGGTGAAGTTATCATTCAGACTTACAATGAAAAACACTTTGTGTTAAGAAAAGTTTTAGAGAATGATTATAAAGGATTTTATGCAAAGGAAAAAGATGATCGTGAAAAAATGGGCTATCCTCCTTTTACACGTATTGCATTGATCGAAACCAAAGACACGAGCATGGACAAAGCAAAAGGTGCCGCCTATGATTTTTACAAGGAGATAATCAAATACAAAAACTATTTAAAGGTTTCTGATCCAACAACTGCACAGATATTTAAACTCTTAAATAATTTTCGTTATCACATACTCATTAAAAGTTATAAAGATAAAGATCCGGGTGGAGCAATTTTACGAAAAGCAATTTTGGATTCATGGACAGAGTTTAATAAAAAATCCCGCTACCGGGATGTTAAATTGTATTATGATGTTGATCCGCAAAGCATAATGTAGGAGATTATTTGAAAAAGTCAACAATACAGAATTGTCATTCCCACTACCTAAGGCATCCCTTTGGGAGAAAGCGGGAATCCATTTTGTTTTGAATAATTTGGATTCCCGTTTTCACGGGAATGACAAGGGGGAAATCCTATCTAATCATATTTTCAAAAATTGGAGAAACCTTTCCTAATCCATATATGATAAACATAAACACAAGCCAAACTCCTATAGAAGTGAAAATATATTTCTTCACATTATCAGATTTGAACATTTTTGCAAAAGCAATTCCGACCACTACGTAAAACCAAATTGAAAATACATCAAGTCTGCTTAATAAAAATCCAGGAAGTGATTTTATATCCATTCCGGTTAAAGATGCAGGATTAATTCCTGTTAGCATCTTTCCCAGAAGCATACCAACAATAATTAATATTATAATCTGCAAAACGGTAATGTAAAGTGGTAAACCCATCGCTGTCATTGCTTGTGCATAGCTGCCATCACCTTTGAGCACAAATTTTGCAATTAGAAATGCTATTGTAGTAAAAACAAAAAACCAAATTATCATTATTACTAAAATGCCTATTGATGAAAATACCTGCATCATACCTGAGCCGCCCATCATTTCCATCGTTTTATCAAGCTGTTCATCTGCTTGTTCACGGGTCATTTGACCGCTTTCTACCATTTTATCAAACTGTTCCTGCATAGCTTTTTCTTGCTGCTGCTGCATTTCTAATTTAATTTCGGGATTGGACATGTAAATGAATGTCGCAGCAATAGCGACTACAATCAAAGCAAAAAGTGGCAGTAACCAATCAGTAACTTTAGTATTTAGAAATACTAATTTTGAGAAAAGATTTGTTGGTTCGGAAATAACTCCAACAATTTTATCAGTGTGTGATAATTCCTCCATATCATTTTTAGGTTGATCGTTTTGGTTTGTTTCGTCGTTTTCCATTGCTACTCCTGATTATTTTTGAAATGACACTGTCGAAAACTATTTATGAAACATTCAAAAGGCAATAAGAATCTTAATATTTAATGAGAATTAAGAAGCATCTTTTATTAAATTTGGGTAAGAAAAAATTCACTTAATTCTTATATGGATAATTTATGCAACCCAAAACCATCATCGAACCTTTTAAAATTAAATCAGTTGAGCCAATTAGATTTACAACAAGAGAAGAAAGAGAAGTACTGCTCAAAGAAGCAGGCTATAATCCATTTCTTCTTCCCGCTGATGATGTACTTATTGACTTACTTACTGACAGCGGAACTTCGGCGATGAGCGCTAAACAGTGGGCTGGTATAATGGAAGGTGATGAATCTTATGCAGGTTCAAAAAGTTTTTTCAGGTTTGAAGCTGTTATTAAAAGTATAACAAATCTTAAATACATCATTCCTACGCACCAGGGAAGAGCAGCTGAGAAAATTTTATTTTCAATTGTTGGCGGCCCCGGAAAATATTTTCCAAATAATACACACTTTGATACAACCCGTGCTAACGTTGAGTTTAGCGGAGCTGAAGCTGTTGATTTGTTAAATGAAGTTGGTAAGCATCCGGAAATTCGAGCTGACTTTAAAGGAAATATGGATGTTGAAAAACTTGAAGCATTCATCAAAGAAAAAGGCGTTGAAAATATACCGCTTTGCATGATAACAGTTACAAATAATTCTGGCGGCGGTCAGCCTGTATCAATGCAAAATATTAAAGAGGTAAAAGCTGTTTGTAATAAATATGGAATTCCTCTTTTTCTTGATGCGTGCAGATTTGCAGAAAATGCATACTTCATAAAGATGAGGGAAAAAGGATACGAAAATAATACTCCGCTTGAGATTGCACAGGAAATGTTTTCTTATGCTGATGGTGTTACAATGAGTGCAAAAAAAGATGCACTTGTAAACATTGGTGGATTTCTTGCAATGAACGACGATGAGCTTGCGATGAAGTGCAGAAATCTATTAATCGTTACGGAAGGATTTCCAACTTATGGCGGACTCGCAGGACGAGATCTAGAAGCTGTTGCCCAGGGATTATTGGAAATTGTTGATGAGCATTATTTGCAATATAGAATTCGAAGTGTGGAATATCTTGGAGAAAGATTAGTTGCTGCCGGTGTTCCAATTATTGAACCTCCTGGAGGACACGCAATTTATATTGATGCAAAAAGATTTTTACCAATGATTCCTGCAGATCAGTATCCTGGACAATCAATTGTTTGTGAACTTTATCTTGAAGGCGGAGTTCGTTCAGTTGAGATTGGTAGTGTTATGTTTGGCAAGTATGATAAAAACGGAAAACTTATTCCTTCAATGATGGAACTTGTTCGAATGGCAATTCCAAGACGAGTTTACACACAAAGCCACATTGATTATTTAATTGAAGTAATAATAGAAGTGTTTAAAAATCGTGATAAACTGAAAGGTTATAAGTTTACTTACGAAGCACCAATGCTAAGACATTTTACAGCAAGGTTTGAACCAATTTTTTAAAGATGTCCATAAATGTCATTGCAAGTCCCCATTTTAATCGGGCGAAGCAATCTCATACATTGAATTATTTGCTTAATCTTTCAAGGTGGTCGATAAAGTATTAATAAAGAACGAACTCATCCCCCAACCCCTTCTCTTAAAAAGAGAAGGGGAGTTAAAGCAATTTTAAAAGTCCCTCTCTTTGCAAGAGAGGGATTTAGGGTGAGTTCGAGATATTGTTTAGTAGATGGATATTATGAAACTAAAAAAAATATATACACACGATAACAGAAGGCAGATCTGGAGAATCCTTCCAACTTCAAATAATAAAGTTGTGGTTGAAGAAAGAGACACAAAAACAAAGGAAGTATTTTTCAGCTGTCTTGAGATTGAATCCGGCAAAAAAATACTTAATGAATTTCAGCACAATGAAAAAAATTGGATAGGAATCGAAACAGTTTGTAATGATATCATTTATTTTCATAAGTATGGAAAACCAAATATGCCTGCTCATAAAAGCATAATTGCATTTGATATTCCTACTCGATCAATTCTTTGGCAAAATGACAATTATGTTTTTGCTTTTGTTTATGAAAATAAAATTTATTGTTATCAGCACAGATTTGAAAACAGAAATTTCTTTGCTCTAGACTATTTAACAGGAAATGTTGTTGAGGATTTTGGAAGTGATGTTTCAACTATAAATCAACTACAAGAAAAAGTTGATGAAGCATTTTGGCAGCAGAATTATTTTTTCCCCGAACCTTTTAACCGCAATGATCCAGTTACGGATGTCCATCAAAAATATATTCAGAAAATTCTGGATGAGAATGTTGTTAAAGGGGAGATTAGCTTTATAAAAATTAATAATTTGCTTCTTTTTAACTATCACGAAATTTCTAAAACTAATACTTATACAAATAACTTTAATGCTGTTGATTTGTCAAAGAATAAAATTCTGGTAAAAGAAATTTTGGATAAAAATTTAGTTAATTTAATGCCGGAGTCATTTTTTGTTAAAGATAATTTTCTCTTTTTGATTGTTGATAAAACAAAGTTATTCGTTTATCAAATTCAAGAGTAGATCAGTTTTAAAAAGTATATTTTAATGGTAGCCGCAGGCTTCAGCCTGCGAAATTGAGATTGAAACGCAACCTGAAGGTTGCGACTACCGTCTTGTTAATCAGACTATCAATAAAAGTGAGTAAAGAAAATGAAAATCTCACAAGAAGAAAAAGATATTCTCTTAAAAGCCGCACGCCAATCAATCGGTTCTTTGTTTGATGGAAAAAAACCCGAACATCCTGATCATAAAAAACACCCATTACTTAAAGAAAAACTTGGCGCATTTGTTACACTAACAATAAACCGCGAGTTACGAGGCTGTATTGGTTATATTATTGGGAGAGAACCATTATTTGATACAATATGTTCAGCAGCTATTCACGCAGCCGTTAATGACCCAAGATTTTCTGCATTAAAGCAATCAGAGTTTGAAAAAATTCATATCGATATATCAATTCTTTCGGAATTTGTTCCTATTAAAAGTTACGATGAAATAATTCTTGGTAAACATGGTTTGTATTTGGATGAAGGCGGCGGTGGTTTACTTCTTCCGCAAGTTGCAACAGAACACAATATGAATCGTGAACAATTCCTATCTGCCATTTGCAATAAATCTGGTTTTTACAGCGAGTTTTGGAAAGAGCGAATGTTAAAATTAAAAGTCTTTACAGCTGACATTTTTTCCGAAGTAGAAAAGGAAAAAAATAATGAGAATTAGACATCAGCAAGTTGCAGGATATTTTTATCCGGCAGAAAAAGATAAGTTGCAAAAAGATATTGCATTAATGCTGCAAGCTGCAAAATTGGAAAAATCGTTTAACAAGATTTTTGGAATAGTTTCCCCACACGCGGGTTATGTTTATTCCGGAAAAACAGCAGCTTATGCATATAATCTTCTTAAAGGTAAATCTTATAAAACCGTTATTATAATTTCACCAAGCCATGCAGAATATTTTCCCGGCATTTCGATATACGATGGCGAAGCTTATGAAACTCCACTTGGACTTGTTGAAATAGATCAGCAAATGGCAGATAAGCTAGTTGAAAATAGTAAAATTATTTTTCGCTGTATTCAAGGACATCGAAAAGAGCACGCATTAGAAGTCCAAATTCCTTTTCTTCAATCCGTAATAAAGGACTTTAAGATTGTTCCAATTGTAATGGGTGACCAAAGTAAAATGTTCGTTGATGAACTTGCAGAAAGAATATCAAAGATTGTTGATGATGAAACACTTGTCGTGGCAAGTTCGGATATGTCACATTTTTATTCTTCTGAAGAAGCTGATCGATTAGATTCAGTTGTAGAAAAGCGAATAAACGATTTTGATTTTGAAAATCTTCTTAAAGATTTAGATAATCATCGATGTGAAGCATGCGGCGGCGGACCAATTGCAGCCATGATGAAAGCAGCGGCACTAAATAATATCAGTAAATCTTTGGTAATTAATAGAAGCGATTCTGGAGATATAACTGGAGATAAATCCGAGGTCGTTGGATATTTATCAGCAGTGGTATATCAAGATTGATTCCTAAATTAACCTTTAACCGAAAGCGCAGTTAGCCGTTAATTAGCATTTCATCACATTTTAGTGATTTTTTAACTCCTTTCTAATAATCTTAACATACTGATAACACTTCCTTAACATTCTCTTAACATTGAAATTATAGTTTTCAGGCGTCGAAGGAAAACAAAAATATATTTAATGGAGAGAGAAAATGTTAAAACAATTTCAACCGATTACAGGTGTCTTTATAAAAATGCAAACATTTATAGTAATCATATTATCTTTTCTAATATTGCAGGCAGAATCATTTGCTCAGCAAACCGGAAGTATTTCTGGAAAGATTACTGATAAAAACAATAATGAAGAATTGATTGGTGCAAACGTTATGGTTGTTGGTACAACTTTAGGAGCATCATCAGATTTGGACGGTAAGTTCAATATTAAGGGATTACAGCCGGGCAAATATTCTATTAAGGTTTCATACATTTCTTATCAATCAGTAACGGTTGAAAATATAGATGTAAAAGAAAATCAAAGTACCAATATTAATATTTCTTTAACCTCTGCATCAACTGAATTAGAAGAAGTTGTAGTTACTGCTGAAGCTCTAAGAAATTCAGAAGCCTCCGTATTAAAAATATTACAAAAGTCTGATGGAATTTCTGATGGAGTAAGTGCCGAACTAATAAGCAAAAATAATAGTTCTGACGGTGCTGATATTCTAAAAAGAATGACAGGTGTTACCATAGCTGAAGGTAAGTATTCATATATAAGAGGAGTTAGTGATAGATACAATAATACATTGTTAAATGGTGCAAGCCTGCCAAGCACGGATCCCGAAAAGAAAAGTTTTTCTTATGATATTTTTCCTGCAAGCCTAATTGAAAACATAATTACAGCTAAAACATTTACTCCTGATAAACCAGCAGATTTTTCTGGAGGCTTAGTTCAAATAAGTACAGTTGAGTTTCCTAGTAAATTTACTCTCAATGTAAGTACTTCTGCAGATTACAGAACGAACACCACCGGAAGCAATTTTACTTCATATAGCGGCGGATCAAAAGATTATTTAGGATATGATGACGGCACACGGGCAATGCCATCTAATATTACTGATACTAAAGTAGCAAGAGGTAATTATTCTCTTAGCGAAATAAATGATATCGGAAAGTCATTTCAAAATAACTGGAAAACCTCCTTATCAAATGCACCTATAAACGGAAATCTGAAAATTACACTTGGTGATAATTTTCCACTTGGCGGTGATTTACTGGGTTATATCGCATCGTTTTCATACGCAAATTCTTTTGAAAATAAAGAAGTTGAAAAAGCCGCGTATACTTTTGATGATCAAAGATATGACTATTCAGGTAATAACTATTCTTCTAATGTAATGCTGAGTGGATTATTTAATGTTAGTTACAAATTTTCTGGAACAAATAAAATAAGTTTTAAAAATATCTATAATCAAAATGCTGATGATGAAGTAACTGTTTACGACGGTTTTTACAGATACGCAGATCAGTACAGACAAAATACAACTTTCAGATATATCTCTCGTTCACTTTTCTCAACACAGTTAATTGGTGAGCATAATTTTAACGTATTTAATTCGCTCGGTTTTGATTGGCATCTTAATTATGCAAATTCAAAAAGAAACGAACCTGATGCAAGAAGATATATTTACTCCCGACAAATAGATGATCCGGAAGCTCCTTTAAGATTTCAGTTAGATCAATCTTTAGCCACAAGATATTATGGAAATTTAGATGATAACAATTTTGGTGCAGCCGGTAATTTTTCAATTAAATTATTTGATAATCCAGACCTGCCAACTTTTAAGTTAGGTTATGCATACGATGAGAAGAAGCGCGATTTTGATGCAAGATTATTTGGATTTAGAAATAATGCCGGTGGAAGTTTTATTGCTGAAGACAGTATCCTTCAAAGACCTGTTGAAGAAATATTTTCATCCGAAAATTTCTCAAATACTTTTATCGAAACAGTGGAGGTAACCAAACCTTCAGATAGTTATGATGCTGAACAATCAATTAACGCTGCCTATTTGATGTTTGATACCAGAATAATAGAAAGAATCAGGTTAGTAGCCGGTGCCAGAATTGAAAATTCTATACAAACATTAAATGCGTTTTCAGATACTGGTGATGATGCTGATGTTGACCGTAAATATAATGATGTACTGCCCTCTATTAACTTAACATACTCTCCAACTGAAACAATTAATTTCAGAGCCGGATATAGTAAAACTTTAGCAAGACCGGAATTCAGAGAACTTGCTTCATTTACATATTTTGATTTCGTAGCAAATGAGTTAGTTCAGGGTAATCCAGAGCTTACCAGAAGTTTAATTAACAATTATGATTTTAGATTTGAGAACTTTGCTGGTGCTGGAGAATTATATGCAGTCGGACTTTTCTATAAAGATTTTAATGATCCAATAGAACAGATATTAATAGCATCATCTGCTTTTGAACCAACCAGATCATATCGCAACGCAAAGAGCGCAATAACTTATGGAATAGAATTGGAAGTAAGAAAATCCCTCGGTTTCGTCTCCTCCTGGCTTAACGAATTTTCCATTGTCAGTAATGTAGCTCTTATGAAATCCAATATACAATTTGAAGAAACAAATAATAGCGATGAAACTTTTCAGGAAACTGAAAGACCTTTGCAGGGACAAGCAGAGTATATACTTAATTTCGGTTTATACTATGATGATTTTGAATCTGGACTCAATACCTCTATTGTCTATAATAAAGTCGGACAACAGATAAATAAAGTTGGGTTTAATGGTCTTGGCAACGTAATAGAGATGCCAAAAGACTTAATAGATTTTTCAATCTCAAAAAGATTGTTTTCAGTTCTTTCACTAAAACTTACTGTTAAAGATTTACTTAATCAGGATAAACGATTTATACAGCAAGCTCCGGGTGGAGATAAACCATATGAAATTAATAGAATTGGCAGAAGTTTTAGTATAGGACTTTCTTATCAGATATTTTAAAAAACAATTATTTACTCAACAACGAAAAGGACACAATATGAATAGAATGTTAATAGTGCTTTCTTTCTTTTGCTTAATGCTGGTTAGTGTTAATGCTCAGGATGTAGTTATAACTGGTAACATAACAACAAACACAGAACTTACAGCAAATAATACTTATTTGCTTAAAGGGCTTGTTAGAGTACAAAACGGTGCAACATTAACAATACAGGCGGGTACTAAAATATACGGCGCTAATGACGGCTCACCTGACCCGGCAAGCGCGTTAATCATAAAACCCGGAGGTAAAATTATTGCTAACGGTACGGAACTAAATCCGATTATATTTACAAGCCAATTTAATAGACCCGGTTCAAGCAGATTGCCAACTTACGGTGATTGGGGCGGCGTTATTATTTTAGGTAATGCTCCTATCAACGTTCCGGGAGGTACGGCTACTATAGAAGGTCCTGGTGATTCCTTTGGTGGAACTAATCCAGATGATGATAGTGGTATCTTGAGATTTGTAAGAATAGAATATACCGGTTTTGCCTACAGTTTAAATAACGAAATTAATGGTTTAACAATGGGCGGTGTTGGCAGAGGAACTACTCTTGAATATATTCAAGTTAGTTTTTGCGGTGACGATTCATTTGAGTGGTTTGGAGGAAATGTTAACGCTAAATATCTTGTAGCTTTTAGAAGCTGGGATGATGATTTTGATACAGACTTTGGTTACACGGGCAAATTACAATTCCTTATAGGTATTAGAGATCCACAGATAGCAGATCAATCAACCTCTAACGGATTTGAATCTGACAATGATGGTTCTGGCTCACTTAATACACCTATTACAAGCCCAACCTGGTGGAATGTTACTTTAATTGGACCTAAAGCTAATTCCGGAACAGTTATTAATTCTTTATACGGTAGAGGAATGCACTTAAGAAGATCTTCTCTTAATAAAATTTCTAACACAATTATTATGGGATGGCCAAGAGGTATAAGATTAGACGGTGTTAACACGGTTACTGGAGCATCAAATGGAACAATGTGGGTTAATAATGCTATTATTTCAGGTTGGACTTCAAGTGCGCTTGATACAGTAAACGCCGGCGGGGTAGTTTTTAATGTTAATACCTGGTATGCTAATTCTGGTGGTAGAACCTTTCCAACAAATGATGAAGTTATGTTGACTGATCCATTTAATTTATCAAATCCAAATGTTACTCCACTACCTGGTTCACCTGCTTTAACCGGTGGTGCAACTCCCCCTAATGATGGCTTTTTTGATGTAACAGCAACAACTCCTGGTGCTCTAAGTGATGATCCTTCGAAGAATTGGACAGCAAATTGGACAACTTATCCTTCAGGTATTGTAGGAGTAGAAGACAATGAAACTCAATTAGTCACGGAATACAGATTAGAACAAAATTATCCAAATCCGTTTAATCCTTCTACAGTTATTAATTTCAATCTTCCGGAAGCTTCACAGGTTAAACTTTCAGTTTACAATATATTAGGACAGGAAGTTTCAGTATTGGTTGATGAATTTGTAAATGCTGGAAGTTATTCCAAATCATTTAATGCCAAAAATTTAACCAGTGGATTATACATCTACACACTTGAAGCTGGGTCATCTAGGATTTCTAAAAAAATGACTTTATTAAAATAAGAGATTTCTCTCTCCTCTCTCCTTCGACGAGGGACGCTGCATTTACTGTAGCGTCCTTTTTTTATTTTTAGTATATCGCAGTGTAAAATAAAATAATGATGAAATTAGTTTTAAAAACTCTAATAATAATTTATCTACTATCTGGATTTTCCCACTCCCAGGTAAAGGAGTCATTCTATAACGCATTTGAATCAATCTCTGCAAATAATATTCAGCATCATCT
>Ga0105096_10000983_pt1 | contig 11109 bp, 12 predicted proteins | sample PPLLak3cmMay2015_FD_87036 | JGI IMG/M metagenome (GOLD analysis project Ga0105096, IMG submission 87036) | Freshwater sediment microbial communities from Prairie Pothole Lake near Jamestown, North Dakota, USA - PPLs Lake P7 Core (1) Depth... | ecosystem: Environmental > Aquatic > Freshwater >... | reverse complement strand
TTGTGGCTACCAGACGAGGCGCTGGTAGAACTCGTAGTCCGAAATAGGTTGCGCCGACGGCCCCAGCTTGATACGACTGTCCGGTATGGAGCGACGATCGCTATGGCTGGTTGTGGCCTATTCCGTTGAAAAACTCGATGAACCGTGGCGCGCTGGGACGGTCGTAGGAGCAGGCCTGCGCGCAACGAGGTGTCGAGATGATGGGTCAGCAAGGCGGCAATCAAGATCGGCTGTTCTACTCGTTCAATCTCGACTCGCATGTCCCGCCCGATCACCTGCTGCGCGGGATTGATCGCTGCCTGGACCTGAGCGAGCTGCGCCGGCAACTCGCGCCGTTCTACAGCCACACCGGACGCCCATCGATCGACCCGGAGCTGATGGTGCGGATGCTGCTGATTGGCTACAGCTTCGGCATTCGCTCCGAGCGGAGGCTATGCGAAGAAGTCCACTTGAACCTGGCGTATCGCTGGTTCTGCCGCCTGGGACTCGAGGACATCGTACCGGACCACTCGACGTTCTCGAAGAACCGCCACGGTCGCTTCCGCGAGAGCGACATGTTTCGCCTGGTCTTCGAGAGCGTGGTGGAGCGCTGCATGAAGGCGGGCTTGGTCGGCGGCGAAGGCTTTGCGGTCGACGCCAGCCTGATCGAGGCGGACGCCAATCGTAGTCGCAGCATGGCCCGCGAGGAAGTGGCGGACTTGCGTGATCCGCGCCACGGTACCCGTGCGGTGCGCGAGTACTTGGCGGCCCTCGATGCGCAAGGCGAGCCCGGCACCCCGGCCGCGTCGATCTCGCCGACGGACCCCGCCGCGCGGTGGACCGCGGTGGGTGGCCCGGCGTTCTACGCCTACTCGACCAACTATCTGGTGGACGTGCAGGCCGGGATCATCGTCGACGTCGAGGCGACGCCCGCCTGGCGAACTGCGGAGGTCAACGCGACGCGGACCATGATCGAGCGGGTGGAGCAGCGCTTCGAGCTCAGGCCTGAGCGCCTGATCGGCGACATGGCCTACGGGGCAGCCGACTTCCTGGGCTGGGCGGTGAACGAGAAGGCCATCGAGCCGCATGTCCCGGTGTGGGACAAGACCCAACGCAACGACGACACGCTATCGAGCAGTGAATTTGAGTGGGACGAACAGGCCGACGAGTATCGCTGCCCCCAGGGACAGCCGCTGCGGAGTGAGTGGCGGGCCTTCAAGCGTCCTCGAACGCACATCACCAAAGCCAACACCATTATCTATCACGCCACCCAAGCCGCTTGCAGCAAATGCCCGATGAAGGCGCGCTGCTGTCCGAACACGCCGAGGCGGAAGATCGCTCGGAGTGTCCATGAGTCCGCGCGGGATGTCGCTCGCGACATTGCGAAGACCGATGCCTACCAGCAGTCGCGCAAGGACCGCAAGAAAGTCGAAATGCTGTTCGCACATCTCAAGCGCATCTTGAAGCTGAGACGTTTGCGCCTGCGTGGTCTCAGTGGGGCTCGAGATGAGTTTCTATTGGCAGCGGCTGCCCAGAACTTGCGACGAATGGCGAAATGGCTGGTACCGATGGCAGAAAGCAGCGAAATGTCGACCGCTTGAAGCGGAACGGAGACCATTGACGCTACGAACACACGCGAAACGATCCGCGCACAAACAATAACCACCCGCCGCTGACACCGAAAACAGATCCGGCACGGAGTTTTTCAACGGAATAGGCCGATAGCCAACTTCGACCTCAGTACTGTTGTTCGCCTCTTGTTGCGCCTCACTCTGGGGCGTCACGCCGCTACGTCCTGGGTCGAGTGACGGGTTTGTGTCGTTCTCGCCCACGCATGACAGAGTATCCGTCGTTTTACATTTCACCAATCTGTCGCCGCGCGCTATAAGTCGTTGATTCGACGCTCGCCAATCACGTACTGTCTGTCGCTCAGTGGCCGAGGGCACCCGCTAATCGGCGACCTTCGCGACATCCAGTTTGCCGAAGCCGCTCTCGACGAGGTACCGGTTGGTCGCGTCGTGCTCGGGCAGCATCGGCACGAAGATCATCGTCGCGTCGTGAGCCGAGCTTCGGGATTGACTCGTCCCAGGCGCGAATCTGCTCCCGCGATGCCTCGGACAGGAAACCCCGGAGCTTGGCTACGCTCGCAGTCGACCGCGTGGCAGCGAATCGAACGAAATTGGAGTCCCAACCGCGTCCTTTCTCATCGGAGGCGCTTCGGGCGGGGACATGTTCGCGGGTTGGCAGCAAGGTACCGACTTCACCAATCTACCAGGTGGGGAAGCCAGCCCGACCCTTCGGTCGCTACGTTCAAGGACCCAGGTTCGGCCACGTCGTCGAACTGACACCGCTGGTACGATTTGTCATACTACTAGCGGTCGCAAACGTCTGGTCCGCCCCGTGTACGCCGAAAAGGTATCCATCTCGTTGCCGCCTGCCCTCCTCGAGAGTGAAGCGTGGTGAGCTCTGGTTTGCCAACCTGGGCCCGACGCTCGCCTCGGGGACCGCCAGGCGCAGGCCGGTCCTGGTGGTCAGCACCGACGCCAACAACCGCGCCTCCGCAACGATCACCATCCTGCCCGTGACGTCGAAGGTCGAGCGCGTCTACCCGTTCGAGGTGGCGCTGACCAAGGGAGCGGGCGGGTTGTCGAGGCCCTCCAAGGTGCAGGCCCAGCAGGTGCGCACGATCTCGCGCGAACGGATCTCGGGCAAGCGTATCGGCGCGCTGACACCCGAGGACATGGCAAGAGTGAATGCGGCGCTGCGCCTGCACCTGTCACTCGATCGGGATCAGTGACACGACCGCCACCACACGTCCTACCGGAGCTGCCCATGTCGGCGCCCGACGGCCACAACCCCTACGATTTCGCCACCTACCTTGCCTGGCGTGAGGGCGTCGACTACTACCGCGACGACCCGTTTCTGCAGGCTTTGGTGCATTCCTCGGCCGGGGCGCACGCCGCTGCCGTCGACGCCGCGGCGCGCGAGCTTTCGCAGCGGGCCTCGCAGCGCTGGCGCCTCTTCGCCGACGCGAGCGCGTCGCCGGAGCGGCGCCCGCAGCTCGTGCACTGGGACGCCCACCACCGGCGCGTCGACCGCATCGTGCGCTCGCACGCCAGCGTCACGCTCGAGCGCGAGGTATTCGCCGAGGGCCTGTTCTCGTCGCGCACCGACGCGCCGACGCGGCTCGCCAAGATGTTCCTCGTCTACCAGAACGGCGAGGCGTGCACCGCGTGCCCGGTGGTCTGCACCGAGGGCCTCATCGGCCTGCTCGAGCGGTTCGCCGACCGCGCGGAGACGCGCGACATGCTCGCCCACCTCAAGGAGGGCCGCGACGGCGACTTCGCGATCGGCGCCCAGTTCCTGACCGAGATCCACGGCGGGTCGGACGTCCCGGCCAATCGCGTGGAGGCCGTCGAGGGACCGGACGGCTGGCGCCTCCACGGCACGAAGTTCTTCTGCTCCGTGGTGCACGCCGACTACGCGGTCGTGACCGCCAAGCCGCAGGGATCCGAGCAGGTGGCGGCCTTCGCGATGCCGATGTGGGACCGGGGAGCGTTTCGTGAGCGCCGCAACCGCTACACGATCGATCGCCTCAAGTGGAAGCTCGGCACCAGCGAGCTCCCCACGGCCGAACTGACGCTCGACGGCGCTCTCGCCTACCCCGTTGGAGCGCTGGACCGGGGCCTCGCCAACGTCGTGGCAATCGTGCTGACACTGTCGCGCCTCACCGTGGGGCTCGCGTCCGGCGCGTACATGACGCGCGCCGTGCGCGAGGCCGAGGCCTACGCGGCCTTCCGCGAAGCCTTCGGGCGCCGCCTCGACGCCTTTCCGATGGTGCGCGGGCAACTCGATGCGATGCGCCGCACCGCGCGCCGCACCACCGCGGCGGGATTTGCCATCTACCGCGCGTTCGATGCCAGTGGTGGCCTCGACGCGCGGCGCGACGCCGACTTCGCCGCGCGCCGACGCGCACTCGATGTGCGCGAGCTGATCATGCTGCAGAAGTTCGTCGCCGCCGAGGAATCCACGGACGTCATACGCCAGGCGATGTCGATCCTCGGCGGCAATGGCGTGATCGAGGACTTCTCCTGCCTGCCGCGACTGTATCGCGACGCCGCGGTCAACGAGCTGTGGGAGGGCCCGCGCAATGTGCTGCTCGCGCAGATCCACCGTGACCTCTCGCGCGCATCATCGTGGTACCCGCCGTCCGCGTTCGTGCACAGCGTCCTCGCGGGCGGCGACGCCGCGACGGCGGACGCGCTTGCCGCCGAGTTCGAGGCGCTGGTCGCCTGTCCCGACCTGTCCACCCCGGGCGAACAGGCGGTGGACGTGTGCGAGCGTTGGGACCGCGCGTGCCGCAGCCTCATGCGGGGCTTCCAGGACGCCGCGCTGCGGGCGCTCGCGTGGCGCGATTGATCGCGCCGCCACGCCGATCGCGGCCGCCGGCAGGCTAGCGCTTCGACGCGCCGCGCTGCGCCCCGAGCAGCTTCACGAGGTCCGGACCGCCCAGCACGCGGGTACGGTGCTTGGCCGCGAACTCGCGCGCCGAGGGCGTGACCTCGCCGATGGCGATGTGGATGCACTCGCTGGCCTCGCGCGCCTCGCCGGCGGTGTGGAGCGCGCGCAACGGCTCGACGCCGGTACGCGCGACCTTCCACCGGCGCGCGCCGACCACGGCGGTGCGGCCGGCCTTGGTGATCTCGAAGTCCACCGGTCCCGACTCGACGCGCTTCACGTCGTGGCCGTCGCGGCGGAACGCGTCCTCGATCGCGCTGGCGAACTCCGGCCAGGACATCGTGCTCACGGCCTGCACCGTGGTCTCGACACGCTTCGCCGAGGGCGCCTGGAGCGCTCTCCACGCGGCGATCGCCGCGATCACGACGAACGGCAGGCCGGCACCGGCGCCCGCGATCCGGTAGGCCTCCGGAAACAGCGCCCAGCCGGCGCCGCCGAGGGCGATGCCGATGGCGAGACTGATCCACCACGGCGATCGCAGCAGCACCGCGAACAGCGACTTCTCCGCCATCTTGAGCTTCATGTGACGTCTCTCGCCTAAGGGGTCACGCCAGCGCCGCCCGAGGCGCCCGGCACGCGACCCACACCGGGAAGCTTCAACGCCGGCACCTTGAAGTCGAATCCGGTGACGAGGCCCAACACGTTCAGCTCGAAGCCGTCGTCGCTGCCGGCCGTGACGCCGAAGAGGCCCCCGAGCGACACCTGGTAGCCGGTGCCGCTGGGACTCCGCGCGACGATCGCGTTGTTGGGCAGGTAGTCCTTGCCGATCGCCGTGGGCGGGAGTGTGAGCCGCAGCTCCGGGATCTCGCGACCCAGATGGGCGACGAACGTGTTGCTGTTCGGACCCGGCCAGGCGGTGTACTCGTCGGCGTGCGGGTAGCTCGACACGGCCGCCTCGAGCTTGGCGAGCACGGCCTCGGCCTCCGGGCCGCGCAGGTCGCGCAGAAGCTCGGGCGCCGCGCCGTACCACTCGGCGTCCGGTGCACGGTAATCGGAGATCGACACCGCCGAGCGCCCGGCCCGCGCGTACCAGCCGATCACCTCGTAGCGCGTGTAGCCGTCGGCGTCGCGCGGCTTCGCCGCGAGCCAGGTGTGCACGGCGAACGCGCCCCGCCATCCGTAGGTGCGCGCCGCGTAGACCTGGACGACCGCGTCGGCATGTGCGGCAGCCTCCGGGGCGAGGCCCACCGGACGGTGCGTCGCGTTGCGCCAGTCGCCGCGCGCCGACGTGCTGCCGAGCGCGAGGACCAGCACGGGCCCGGCAGCAAAGAGCGTGACCACCAGCGCCATCGCGCGGGTGATCCGCCGGGTTCTCGAGAGCAATGCCATGGTTCGATCCTGGTGACGGGCGGCCGGTCCGCCGGCTGATGGAGGCAGCCCGGGCGACGGAAGTTCCCCGAAGGGACCACGCCGCCACAGCGCGGCAAGCTTAACGCACTGCCGGCTCGCACCCTGCGCGGCTGTTATCGTTGCGGCCCATGACCTTCCTCGAAGTCCTTGCCCTGCTCGCTGCGGCCGGCGCCGCCGGGCTGCTGTGGACGAGCCTCAAGGCCCGCGAAGCGGCCAACGCCGCCATGCGCGCCGCGTGCCGGGCCGAGGGGTTGCTGTTCCTCGACGACACGGTGGCGCTCCAGGCGATGCGGCCCGCGCGCGATGGCGACGGTCGCATGGCGCTGCGCCGCATCTACGGCTTCGAGTACAGCGACACCGGCGACAATCGCCGCAGGGGCAGCGTCACGCTGCTCGGACCGCGGATCGTCGCGATCGACATGGGCCGCGCGCCGGGCGATCCGCAGGGCCAGTTGTCGAGCGGCACCTCGACCGGGCGGCCAACCACGAGCGCGTAGTCCCCGAGCATCCCGAACGGCGGCCGATGGTCACCGCGCTCGCGGTAATATCGCGGCTCGCCGCCCGACCTCGCGTCGCGCTCGATCCCCCAAGGCACGTCCCGGAGGACCCATGCAGCGCTTTCCCGCAGTCCTGGTGCTCGCCCTCTCCGGCGCGCTGTGCGCCGCGCCGGCCCTCGCCCAGCCGTCCGGCACGCCCGACCAGGCAGCCCGCGTCGTCAACACCTACGTGTACCTGATGGACGGCGGCAACAACCGCGCGCTCGTGTCGACGAATTTCTGGCGCAACGACGCGAAGTACGACGATCGCGCGTTCCAACGCTTCATGGACGTGCTTGCCGCGCTCGAGAAGAAGGGCTTCCGCATGGATCCCAAGGCGGTGATCGACAGCTGGGACAAGCCGGCGCCGTATGCACGCTGCTACGTGTACCTCGAGGACCTGCAGGTCGCGCAGAAGGGCAAGGGCGCCATCGTCCCCGGCTCGCGGGTGTGGTGCTCGGGGGCCGGCATCTCGGAAGCCGAGGTCCGCCAATCGGATGCCCAGGGCCACGTCGGGCAGGTGCTGCAGCGCTTCGATCTGATGCTCGGCAAGGCGAAGGCAGGCAGCAAGTAGCCGCGCTCGCCCGGGACGCTGGAGCAGATCCGCGGGCATCAGGCCGCGTCCAGCGCGTGCTCCTTGAGGGCCGAGAGCGGGACGACGGCAAGCGTCTCCTCGTGTGTCGCACGCAGCACCACCGGCGGCGCGACGCCCGCCTCGTAAGCCTGCCGCCACGTCGCCGCGCACACGCACCAGCGGTCGCCGGGCTTCAGTCCCGGAAACCCGTACTGCGGCGCCGGCGTGACCAGGTCGTTGCCCTGGCGGCGCGCAAAATCCAGGAACTCCCGGGTCACCTGCGCACAGACGATGTGCAGGCCCAGGTCCTCGGGACCGGTGTTGCAGCACCCGTCGCGATAGAAGCCCGTCAGCGGTGCCATCGAGCACGGGTCGATCGGCCCGCCCAGCACGTTGTGATCTCGGTCCATGATCCTCGTCTCCCGTTGGCGCGAGGATAGCGCAAGTGCCGCAGGGCCAGTGGGAGTCGTTGTGTCGTGCGGAAGCCGTCCCGCATGGTGCAGCGGCCTCCTGGCGCCGCCGTGCGACACTTGACGGCAATGCCCCGCGCAGGACTCGACCGATGGACTCCGCCGACCTCCTACCCGTTCCCAAGCCGAGCGAGATCGTCCGCGGTCTCGACGAGTACGTGATCGGCCAGGACGTCGCCAAGCGCGTCGTCGCCGTCGCGGTCTACTCGCACTACCGCAAGCTCACGCAGTCGCGGCGCGGCGTGCGGATCGCGAAGAGCAACCTGCTGCTGATCGGCCCGACCGGTACCGGCAAGACGCTCACCTGCGAGACACTGTCGCGTCTTCTCGACGTGCCGTTCGTCACCGCCGAGGCGACCTCGCTCGCGCAGACGCGCTACGTCAACGACGAGATCGAGGCGATCCTGTCGCGGCTTGCCGACCGCGCCGGCGGCGACCTTGCGCGCGCGGGGCGCGGCATCGTCTTCATCGACGAGATCGACAAGCTCAAGGCGCCCCGCGGCGAGACGCGGGCGACCTCCGGCGAGAACGTGCAGCACGCGCTCCTCAAGATCATGGAGGGCGCGAAGGTGAAGCTCGACGACGGCCGCTACGTCGACACCACGGACGTGCTGTTCGTCTGCGGCGGCGCCTTCGTCGGCCTCGACGAGATCATGGTGCAGTCGAAGAGCTTCGGCTACATCGCCACGAAGGACGACGACAACCGGAAGATCCTCGAGCGGCTCAACTCGCGGGTCAAGCCTACCGATCTGTTCACCTACGGGCTGATCCCCGAGTTCACAGGGCGGCTGCCGATCGTCGCGCGCTTCGGCGAACTCTCGCGCGAATTGCTGGTGCGGATCATGACCGAGCCGCGGGACTCGCTCTACGCGCAGTTCCGCGAGGTGTTCCGGCAGGAAGGCGTCGAACTCGTCGTTGCGCGGCGGGTGTTCGAGCAGGTCGCAGAAATCGCGACCGAGTACAAGACCGGCGCGCGGAGCCTGCGCGGCATCGTCGAAGAGCTGGTGTCGCCGATCCTCTACACGGTACCCGACGACCCCGGCATCCGCCGGGTCGAGATCGCCTCGCTCTTCGCCGATCCGCTGCTCGTACGCGCCGGCTGACGCCGGCGGTCACGTCCCGGCGCGTTTCGCCTCAGGCAGGTACATGTCGATCACCGTCAGCCGCGTCGCCTGCAGGCGCTCGGCGACCACGCCGAGCAGCCGGCGCATCAGCGCATAGCCGAATGCGCTGTCCGCGTCGCAGCGGGCGGCGAGCTCGCTGGCGGACAGTACCAGCGCCTCCACCGGCTCGAGGGTACGGACCTGGTAGACCCCGGGGTTGCCGAGCGCCCACGACCACCCGAACTCCTCGCCGGCGCCCAGGGTGTCGACGCGAAACGGCTGATCACGCCCGCTGATTTCGAGCGCGACGCGGCCCGAGGTGATCAGGTAGAGCTGCGTGCTCTCCTCGCCCTGCTGCAGGATCACGTGGTTGCCGGCATACCGCGCGGACTTCGCGATCCGGGCGAGCGCCTCGATGAACGAGGGCTCGAACCCCTTGAGAAACGGATGGCTGCGCAGGCCCTCCACGACGACGTTCGTCGCCACGGTATCGATCGACATCGCATCTCCTCTGCGATTGCGCCGACTCCGGGGGCCGCGGCGGCGCACGCGCGGCAAATCCCGTTCCCGGCCGGCGTCCGCGCGTTGGGCATGCACCACTCTCCGAGCGATCCGGCCGACCGACACGTCCCGATCGAGCGTGCGCCGATCCCGGGGTCCGATGTTGACGTCAAGCAACTTGGTGCACCGCAGCAGGGGCGGTGGCGGGTCCGCGCGGCGCACCGCCGATCGCCCGCGGCGCCCGTCACCGCTTGACCGCGGTCAAGCGCCCGGTCCCCCACGGCGCTACCCTCTGCGGAGCGACCCGTGCAGCGATGCCGTCGCGCGATCCGCAAAAGGGAACGATGAACCCCCTGATCGCCCAGGAAATGCGCCGTATCGGCGACGCGATGCCGATCCCGTTCGAGGTCGTCTTCGCCGACGGCGAGCGCTTCGCGAGCGGCGACGGCCCGCCGCAGTTCGCGCTGCACTTCAGGCGTCGCGCCGCGGAGCTACGCACCGCCGCCTTCGGCCACATCGGGCTGCTCGACGCCTGGTTCGACGGCGATCTCGACATTGGGGGTGACCTGCGCGCGGTGTTCCGCGCAGGCATGCAGGGCGGGTACGGGCGGCCCAACCTGCTGGTGGCCGAGCGTAACCGCCTGCACGAGCTCGCGCGGTCCAACGCGACGCGCGAGCAGGCGAAAGCCAACGCGCGCGCCCACTACGGCCTGCCGGCCGCGTTCTACGAGCTCTGGCTCGACGACCCGCTGTTGATGTACACCTGCGCGTACTGGAAGGAAGGCGTGGAAAGCCTCGAGGATGCGCAGGCCGCGAAGATCGACCACGTCTGCCGCAAGTTGCGGCTCGCGCCGGGCCAGCACGTCGTCGACATCGGCTGCGGGTTCGGCGGCTTCATGTTCCGTGCCGCGGAACGCGAGCACGTGCACGTCACCGGCGTCAACACGACCACCGAGCAGGTTACGTTCGTCGACGCGGCCATCCGCGCCCGGGGCCTCGGCGACCGGCTCGCGGTCGTCGAGGGCGACTTCCGCGACGCGTTCCGCACGTTCGACAAGGTCGTCTCGATCGGCGTGCTCGAGCACGCGGGGCGCGACCAGCTCGCCGAGGTGGTGCGCGCGCACGCCGACTTCCTCGCGCCGGGCGGGCTCGGCCTGCTGCACTTCATCGGCCATATCGGACGGCGCGACACCGAGTTCTTCATCCGCGAGCACGTCTTCCCGGGAGGCTGGATCCCGAGCCTCGCCGACGTGGTCGTCGCGATGGAGGACGCGGGGCTCGAAGTGGTCGACGTGGAGAACCTGCGCCGGCACTACGCGCCGACGCTCGATGCGTGGGCCGAGCGCTTCGCAGCCCACTGGGACCGCATCCGTGCGCTCGATCCCGGGCGCTTCGACGAGCGCTTCCGGCGCGTGTGGACCGCCTACCTCGTCGGATGCGCGGAGATGTTCCGCTCGCCCGCGGAGCGCACCCACCTGTTCCAGATCGTGTTCAGCAAGGGCAACATCACGCCCGGAAGCTACCCGATGAGCCGCGCATTCGTGTACCGCGACGATCCGGCGGGGTCGATGCGGTGACCGCTCCCGGCTCGGACGCCGCCCGTGACGCGCACGCGGCGCGACGGGACGCGCTGGCGCGCGCGCTCGCCGCGAGCCGAGGCGCGACGGTCGGCCTTGCCAAGGACACGTCGAACCTGTTCCGCGACCGCGACGCGACGGGGCGACGCCTGCTCGACGTGCGGGACTTCGACCACGTGCTCGCCGTCGACACGGATGCCGGCGAGGTCGAGGCCGAGGGCATGGCGACGTACGAGGCAATCGTCGAGGCGACGCTTGCCGCCGGCGTGATGCCGGCGGTCGTGCCGCAGCTCCGCACGATCACGCTGGGTGGCGCTGCCGCGGGCGTCGGCATCGAGGCCACGTCGTTCCGCGAGGGCCTCGTCCACGAGACGCTGACCGAGCTCGACGTGCTGGCCGGCACCGGCGAGATCGTCCGCTGCCGGCCGGACAACGAGCACGCCGACCTGTTCTACGGCTTCCCGAACTCGTACGGCACGCTGGGCTACGCGCTGCGGCTCC
>Ga0105096_10000980_pt1 | contig 11122 bp, 15 predicted proteins | sample PPLLak3cmMay2015_FD_87036 | JGI IMG/M metagenome (GOLD analysis project Ga0105096, IMG submission 87036) | Freshwater sediment microbial communities from Prairie Pothole Lake near Jamestown, North Dakota, USA - PPLs Lake P7 Core (1) Depth... | ecosystem: Environmental > Aquatic > Freshwater >... | reverse complement strand
TCTATTATCATCAATCGAACCTTGATGATCTAACAGCACTACTCGATCACTACCAAAGACTACATCGAAACCTTTCTTTAATTGTTCTAATGGGATTTCTTCATTGGCAGGATTCTTATGTAAGACCATTCCAGACAATTTTCTGGCAGTCTCCGCAGGAGATTCTTCAAGAGAGATAATTCCAACTTTATCTTCTGGTGGTGCATTTTCTAGTGTATAGAGAATATCTTCACGTAGGATTGTGGATTTACCTGAACCTGTCCCGGAGATGAACAAAGTTATTTCACCAAGACGTTTGCCTTTAAGCTTGCCATTAACACCATCTAAACATGGTGGGTAAGGTAGTGCAGGTATGTTGTTATAACTTTCTAGTGCTTTCCAAAGTTCTTCTTTACCAATGATACCTGATGGTACAAACTTTTCAGCATCCCAAATTGCTTGTAATAATTTATTACCGCCATGAGTTCTGTAGACTAGGTCAGGGTCTTTACAAGGAAGATGTGCGATTCTAGCTTTATCTATACCTACAATCTTAATAGCTTCATCTAAAGCTTCTTTACCTGCTTTATCTTCATCGAAGCATAATACTACTTCATTGAAAGACCTAATCCAATCTCTGTTTTCAAGAAGTACTTTTGTATGTGAAGCAGAAGGTATTGCTACAGCTGGATAAACTTTTTGATATTTATCATAGTAAGCTTGTGCTACAGACATAGCATCAATCTCACCTTCAGTTATAACAAGTCTCTTACCACCTGCATTAAACTTAGTTTGACCGAAGAGTTTATGAGACTTACCTACTAGAAAGAAACTCTTTGGGAGTTTTCTTACTTTTACGCAGGCTTCATCATAAGGATAGTAATGAGTATCAATTTCTCTTTCGGAATTATAAGAAACTCTTACATCATAAAATTCACAAATATTTAGACCGATATCTCTATCAGCAAAACCACGAATAGGATAGCTTTTAATTTCTTCTAAAGTTGGTAATTGTGATTTAATCTCTATTTTACTTGCTTTTACTGAAGCCATCGATTCTCCATCTTCTTTGGGAAACCATGTTCTGCACGAAAAGCAGAATGATGTACCGTTGTCATATATCTGTCGTGCATCATGACTTCCACATTCTTTACTGAGACACGGTTGATTTTTGACAACAATTGTCCCCATATCATTCTCGATGAGTAACTTTAAATAACATCCCAGAGAGAATACTAAGTAAAACAAAATCTAATGGAGTTAATTCAGGTTTTTCCATTACCTCAATCAGGTATCCACTAGCACCTATTGTAAATAAAACAATAGTTGTTAACGCTAAAACAAACGCTAATATTTTCAGCATCTCATATCCTTAAATAAGAGAGTATCAGCTAGTCTCTGTTTGTGTCTTTCTGAGATAGTCTCAGAGACTTTCCAAGAGACAGCTTCAATTCTTTTGTTATACCAAATTAAACTTGTAGGTGCTTCCACTTGGCATAATGTCCAAGTTTCTGCATAAGAGAGAGTACCTTTTGTTCTGTATTGTTCTAGACAAATAAAATCAAACTCTTCTTTAGGTCTTTCTTCAAATAACTCTGCAAGAAGTTTGGAAGATGTTGTATACTTTTTCCAAGAAGATGCTTTACGCTGTTTAGTTCCTTTAACAGCTGAAGTAAATAGTTTCTTACCAAGATAGAATCGTTTAAGGTAATTATCACGGACAATGTAAATAAAGCCTACAACATCTCCCATTTGTTCAGGAAATTGCCAATGACCGTTATCAAATCTTAATGTCTTTTGCTGAGATTCTGTTATTGTTGGGACTGTCCCCTCGAATTTCATCGGGTGCCTCTTGTTTTAATCTCTCCTCTTCTTTTAGCTTTTCTTTAGCTAGTAATTCAACCACACATGGCCATTGTTTAGGATCAAAATAATCATTATAAGTTCTCATAATGTGTATCATTCGACCATTGAGAACTAATTCATGAAACCAGTTCTTTCCATAAACTGCAACATATTGTTCTAAGACTCGCCTTTGTAGATCTTCTTCATTTGCATAACCTGCAAGAAGTTTCTTAGCTTTCACTTCTCCAATACCAGGTACACCCATGATATTATCAGTGGGATCTCCTTTTAGTATTTGAGTATAGTAATTTAATCTAGCTTCTTCTTCAGATATTTCCAAAAGGATATTCTTTTTAATATCCCAATGTCTCCCTGGAATACACTTTAAATCTTTATCAATAGAACAAATGATATAGTCAATTCCAACTGACCTTGCTTGTTCTGCCCAGATACGTATTAAATCATCAGCTTCAATACCATCGGCAGCTACTGCCATGTCTTCAGCAACAGCAAGTTCTCTTAAGATTGGTACAAATACGTTCTGTTTCGTAGGATCACGATGTCTATGATTCTTATATTCTGGATAAAGTAAATTTCGATAATTATCTTTACCCTTAACTGCCATTAAATAGTCAGGATTATAAAGCATATCTAAGAGTGTCTTTAGATGCTTATTAAAATTATCCCAAGACTCTTCAAGAAATTTTCTATCTTCGTCTTTAGTATATTCTAAAGGTTTTCTTTTACCGTCAGAATCTAATCTGACATAAGATACCAGTTCATTGTTGTCATTTAAAATTACTGGTACTTTCTTTTCCCATCTGTTCTTACATGCAATAAAGCATAGAACATCTCCGTCTATGATTGCCACAGTCATGTCTTCTCACCGTCTTTCTCTTTATATTTTCTAGTGGTACGTTGTGTGAACACTCGACAGCATATAGGACAATGAAATTCAACATAATATCGTTGAACTCTGGTATTTAGAAAATAACCAGATAGTTTCAATTTTACACCGCAATGTTTAGATATCATGCTAATACCCAAACATTTGATTTTCCATATCCTTCAAGATATTTTTTGCTAAATCAAAGTTACGATCCCAGAGAGCACATTCAAGTTCTCTATGATATCTTCTAAATTCTCCAAACACTTCTTCTATAATAGCTCTTGTACTGGATTCAATTGCTAAAGGTAATTCGCTTGTGTGCCTTAAATAAACTTCACAACCTACTGCTACTTGAACTTTGTATTTAGTAAGATAGTCATAACCCCTTACGACTTGCTCATCCATGTTTCTTGTAATCGTAGCAAGAGGCATGCAATCAGCCTTATGTACCTCTAGATTTGTACTACGAATTGCTTGTACTAATTTACTCATTTTTTAGACTTCCTTCTTCTGCTTAATTGCCTTTGCTCTAATGTATAGATGTAATCTTGTGCTTTACGAAGTTGATCATAAGCATTTTTATATTCATCAGCTTTGGTTTGTGCTTCAGACCATTTAATCCAAAGGAATTTTAATGCACTTTTATCAGTGTACGTCATACCATGTGGTTCCTATCTTAGCTCCACCATCCATTATAGTAACACCAAACAGCAAAGGACCGTCGTGGAACGCTTGTTTACCAATGGCCGCAGCTCTATCAGCAAATTCTTCAGGTACCATAAAATCGATTTCATCATGATAATAGATGAGCGGTATATACGGAATACCCTCATTTCTAAGACGTTCTGCTGTAAGCATAAGAGCCGCTGAACAAGTCGCTTTCTCAGCTGCCTGTAAAAGGTATACGAGGAGCTTATGGAAACTATCCACATATAGACGGTTGCCAGCAATACCAGGTATATAACCATCCCCATATTGAGAAGTTTTACCATAAATTTTCTCTAGTTTATCTAGTAGATTCTTGAATCCGGGTACAGCTTTAAGAAACCCTTTCTTTAGCTGATTCCCTTGTTTAACATCCAAAGCACCAAAAATGTAACTCCAAAGTTTACCACCAGAGGCACCAAATAAGAATGCATATAGAATCCTTTTTGCTACAGGTCTAGGGACAACATGATTGATATCCATTGTCTTGAGAACTGCTGTCAATACATTTGCATTGTATTGATGAATATCACCATGTAGAAGTGTGTTGATAAATTGTTCATCACCAAGATAATGAGCAAGACCTCTTGCTTGGTTTCCTGATGAGTCACAACCAACTGTTTTCCAACCTGGTTTACAGGTAAAGAGACTTCTCATCTCTTTACCCCAAGGGCTATCAGCAGATGGAACATTCACAATAATACTATGTCTTGCTCGCATACTGGGTGTGCCAATCAGCTGACAATCACCATGTAAATTTCCATTTGCATCAATATTTTCTAACCAGGTCTTAAGAATACCATGTCTAGATTTTGTTGTTAAGAAGTCTGTATAGAGTTTACCATCACCACCTAAGAACTCAAGAGAGTCTTCAGTTACTTTTGGAGATGTCTTTTCTTTTTTGTTAGTCTTTTCATTGTGTTTCCAATTCCACTCAGTTGGTACCCAACCGTTTCGAAATAGAAACAACTTTACGTCTGATACTGAATCAAGATCTAATGGTGCAAACAAGACTCTTGAGTATGGTCCTAATACCCTATTCTCTTCACCTTCGAAGCCAGAGCAGGGATGAATTCCAAACCAATCTGCAGTGTGTGCATCATAAAAGCCTTGCTTAGTCCAACGAGGTTTCTTAGGTTCTACAATCCCTTTCTTCTTATCAACTGCAATACATTTAAAACCTAGTTTGGAGGACAATGCATCATAAGCTTTTTGCATTTCTTCTTCAAGCTGTATCATTAGAATCTTTGCAGCAGGCACATCAAAAGGCCAACCATGTAGATTAGCTTGAGAGATCCATTTAGCAGCAGCATGTTCTGAACGTAGATAATGTTTAATTTGAGGAGCTTTTTCAGCTAACTCTGTAAGTTCTTTTAAAAGGATATAATAAAGATCAATGTTGATTTCTACGTCAGTTATACAACGATTCTTCATATCCTCAGAATACTGTGTCCAATCTTCATGTTGAACCTTAGGTCTGCCTAAATGTTCACCCCAGACTTCAAGGCTATGCCCTTGGCTTCCAAATCGTTTATAGTCAAGGATTTGAGACATTAGCAATGTATCATGGACACTGCAAGTATCAGGTAAATCATACTCAAAAAGCTTCTTTAAAATAGCTAAGTCATAATTGATTATATTATGACCAACTAAAAGGGTTGCTTTATTAAATTCTTCTTTCCAACCAAAGTCTCCTTCTAACCAGTAATGCATCTTGCCTGTATCTAGATTCTTAGCTGCAAGAATCCACATTCTGGTTGCAGTAGGTAAAAGACCATCACATTCGATGTCAAATACCCAACGTGTCATCTGCTCTCCGTTGAATTCCAATCTCTATTCCAATCAGATCCGCCAGGTGCTTCGGCTTTCATTCTTGCGAATGCTTCATTAGCTTCTTTTTGCACGGCATTTAACTTATTCAAAGCTTCTGTTTTTACATTTCTAGCAATATCAAATTCATGATTCGCAGCATTATAAGCTGTTACAGCATCCCTGTATCTTTGAAAAAGATTATCAAGAGTCATGATTATTTCCTCGCAAGTATCGTTTCAATGTCTCGTACAAAGATTGGCTGCTTTCCATTCTTAATGTATGCAACCATGAACTTATAATACCAAAGCCCTTTTTGAAGCTCTTGAAGATCTTCATCTTTACGACCATTCCTATCTAGATATTTACGAACCTGTAATTCTAATGCTGCGATGAATTCATCAGGATTATCACGGTACCGTTGAATACGGCACATTGTCTCGAGCCATTGGAGTTCTACATTAGCTTTTGTAATAGGCAGCTGATGAGTTAAATAACCTTGATAATGAGGTGGATCAATTTTATCTTCTTTCATCATTTCTAAAAATGCCTCAGATTCTGCCTTCTTCATTGCCGTTTCAATGTCTGCCTTATAATCAAATTCAAAAGGATTCTTTTTTAATTTTATATTTAATGCATCTGAAAGAATATTTACAGGTGTTTCAAAGATGGTTCTTGTGAGAGTAGGAGTCTGAGCAGTGAACCCATCATCTTCTACTACTTGATGCGCTTCATGAGAAGGTAATGGTGAGTGTGGTGCAAAAATGCCCACCTCTGTAATGGCTCTCTTTTCCGGCTTCCATGCATGTGCACGCTCAAGACTTTCTCTCCAGATCTCCCATGACTCTACAGTACTTAATGTTAGAACATGAGCCTTACCTTTATAAACTTCTGTTCTATCATAGGTTCCGGCATAACAGCTAACTTGCTTGAATGCGTCATCATACCTTGTACATACATCCTTTCTGGTAGTCGAACCTAATCCATCTTGAACGTATGTCTCGTAAGTATATTCCATGTATTTTCCTTTTGCATTAAAAAGGGGTTCCCCTTGCAGGGAACCCCTTCGGTGACCTTTACAGGAAACCTTTAGTTAGTTAAAACACTTTTTCTGGTGTGCTCACTTTTGGAGCAGACACTTCTACCTGAGAAACATCTTCCTCATCTTCTTCCTCAGGTTCAATAACTTCAGTTTCTGTCATTTCGAACTCATCGCCACGAGGCTTAGCCTTGTAAACGATGTGCTTCTTCATCTGAATACCCATTAGAACGCTCACAATACCTGGCGAGCCATCTTTCTTGGTATAGTCATACTGGAACACACGAACATGACCAATACTGCCATTACCGATAGTATTCGAATCAATCTCTTCCAGACTACCATTAACAACCTTGATTGGTGAAGCAGCCTCACCGTCAACCTTGATGGACTTCTTTCGGAGATTAACACGATAATAGATCGGACCATCGTCTGGATCGATAGTCTTAACAGGGAGATTCAGTGCTTCCCACTGTTTCTTAACTTCCTTCGAAGACGTCCTAATCTGACATTCCCATGTCGGATTCTTTTTATTGAATTTATTATTCGGGCGTTTCGGGTCTAACTTGCAGAACCACAGCTCACAGTCTCTAATGATGGCCATTTTTTATCCTTTCAGTTTTCGAATATTCACCCTCATTTTGAGGGTTAATTTAACGGTTCTGGCACTTGCCAAGTTAGTCATTCATTAGGAAAAAGATCTTCCCACTCTTCTTCTGTACTTCCTGTGACCAGGAATTCTCTCTGAAAAGTTGAAAGATTAGGAAATGCATTTTGAATGAGAGTCCCCTTCTTCCATTCAAAAAGCTGCTGTATAGTAACATCTAAATCTAAGGTACGATCTTTGCCTGTAATAACAGAGATATTCCTTATCTTCATGTCCAGGCCTGTTCACTGAGGTTTATAGATTCAATAACAGTAGGATATTCATTTGCCAACTTTAACGGAATAAAATACGAAGAACCCCCTGCATCAGTAGTAGCATTGAAAACTTCAACATAAAGACTGTGAGGTAAAATACGACAAGAGTCAAAACTATCTGCTTTCTCTAATATTGAGGCCCATTCATTTGGATTGTCTTTAGACACAATGGTTGTCTTAATTTCCTTAAGGTCATCTTCGGTCTCAATCAGATGGACATCCCCGCCATACCAATCCATGAAATCCTTATCATGAATTTTCCCATCTTCCATCGTAACAAAATAAGCATAGATCTCCGGAGGGGCAGATTTTAGCTCTTCGAAATTTCTATATATTTTCATTGCCCTAAGAAAAACAATATTCAGATTCTAAAACTAATTTCAGATCTAACGTTCCAAACTCAACATTGCTTAGATCACCATCAATCTCCTTCATAATCGATGTTAAAGGATCATGTGAATAGAGCTCAAGAAAAGTCTCCCTTATGAGTAAGAAAAGTTTAGGCATATCAGCTAGTAAACATCCAAAACTATCGTGGATTGTACTTACTGGAAAGCTAGCACGATGGACAGTAAGAGCAAGGTGAGCTGCGTCAAGAGAATGGATAGCATTTGGTGATGCACCTTGGGATTGTTTACCTTTTGAAGGCTTGACGTCTTCAACAAAGCAAATTGCAAGCTGCAAAGTATTAGAATAATAACCTGTAGAATTTTTAGTACCGATTGGTGGTCCATATTGTACCCATATCTTTTTAACCTCACCCTCTGTATAGTTTTGAATCACAGGAAAGTTAGTTACAGGAACAGTCCAAGATAGAAATCTACCTTCCTCTTCGGCTTTCTTACCTGCTTTCTCAAAGACTGTTAAAAGTTGCATTGGACGTTTCAAAGAAATTCTGCAATCAGCAAATACAACACGACCTAGATAAGCACCCCATTTATGCTCCATAAACAATAGCAGATCTATGTTATGTTTTCTAGCATCATCAATTTGCTGATTTCCAAGACCATATGCTGTACCACCATAAGGTAGTGTCATGACGTTACGTTTAACAATCTTTCTTCTTTGCTTGTCATCAGTAATTCTTATCCAAAACACAGGAGCAGATTTTTCTAGAAGATCTTTATTTTTATCTTTGAAAGATTGAAGTTGTGCAACTAACTCTTTACGACGGTCACTCTTTTGTTCAGACTCTGTTACTTGTCTCTTTAAGTCAATTAGATTGTCTATAAATATATTACATTCTTCTATTTCTTTCTTATTCAGTTTGGCTACTTCTTCTTCAATGAATTTCCAAACATGATCTGCTACATATTTATAAAGATCACCAGGTAACGTCAATGGGACAAGGTTTACATGAGGCGCAGTTAACTCATCTTTTGTGAGAGCAGATAAATGCTGAGAACCATTGTTTGAACCATCAATAAAGCACTCAAGACTTGATTCGTAATCATAATTGTTAAAATCACCATGTTCACTCTGCCAGATTCTTAATTGAAGAAGCTCATTACAAGCAGCTAAAAACTGCCAAGGTTTGTCGGCAGACATCCAACCTTGATTAACTTTCGGATTAGCTGCATATGATAAGATAATCTCTTCATTATCTAAGGTCCACAGATATCTGTCTTTTAGGGGTATTTTATCTGTCTTTATATGATCATCCCTACCAGACTCGCCTGCCCAGGAAGATGCAATACTGACACATAACCAGTAGAAACCATCTTTACCAATTGGTTTATGATCTACCCTAAGAAGTAAACCTCTTGCGAGATCATTACCTTGCTCGTGTAAGTAAGCTGTTGCAGGATACTTTCTACCACGGAAATCAAAGTAATAAAGATGATAGAAACTAGTCTTAAGAAATCTTTTTGCAATAGAGCCTATTGCTTTTACTTCACGAGTTTTAGTTGCTTTAGCTTCAGGATTAGATAATTCCCAAATATCACTGAATGCTGCAGTCTTATTTCTAAAAGCCCATAGATGCAATTTATAAATACAATCGTTTATGCGCCAACCCACTTTTTGTGCTTTGTTGACGCAATCAAAAATTATAGGATGAGTCTCTGGACTTATCTTCTCTAGAACTTCTTTATTACCTGTTTTAATGAGCAACACACCAGTCTCGTGCTTAGTACTAATCCATGGTGTATATGGTGTCTCTGAAGGTAATTTCTCAATAGTATTAGCCGGAAGGTTTTCCCAAAGACTGCAAATAGAATCATCATCGATTACACGGACAATATAAGCATTATGACCTTTATTACCTTGTCCTAAGATAACTTCGATCATTCCTAACTCTTCAAAGGAATATAAAACAAAAGCACCAGTTTTAGCAGCTAACGCTGAATCTCTTTTAAGTTTATACTTATTGCGTATATTGTGACCGATTGCACTAATTACTTCTGTAAGAAATACTGTATGTTTATTTGAACCACGTTTTGCACGTGTATAAAGATAGACTACAGAAATTACTGAATCGATATAATCTTCAACAGGTATCTTTTTTAAGTATTTAAGACTGTTTCTTTCTGGAATTTCTATTTCTAGCCTTGCTGTTATTGCGACTATGAGTGCTTGTTTCATCCACCCTCTGCATAATATCTGGGATTAATGAAATCAAATAAAAACAAACAATGAATTTAATCATGTTGTTCTTACTCTCTTTTTGGTACTTTGTTGCTGATATAAATAAATAGCAATAGCACCTAAGATAATAGCATCTAACGATAGTTTAGAGAAACTAAACAACGCTATGGCTATTAATACGATCCATAATATTGCCTTTTCTTTCTTATTCAATCCATCATTCCTAACCATACTATCCTCCGAAAAAAAAAATAATGCGTTACTTACCTCCCACACGAGCATTGCTTTAAGCAACACAAGTGTGAGAGGTTTAATTCTAAAGGATAGTTGGTGAGGGAATCTTCTTCAATAAACGTTTTAATTTTTTAGCCTTATTTTCTTCAATAAAGAAGGGAACAGGCAGTCCCGTAGTGATTGTATTAGGGTTTACATTTATGACCGCTTGGACTGGAATTGGTTTCCAGAAGGATCCTGCATATCTTTGAAGAGGAATAAATCTCAAGAATGGTAATTCTAGATCTTTTACAGTATATTTGTAGACCTCTCTATCTAATAATGCACTGTTGAAACTTGGATAGGCAGTTGTATTAGGAAACCACCCTTCAATTCTAACAGTAGTCATATAGATCTTCTTTGATATACGAAAAAAAAAAAAAATTAGGAAAAGGAGTATACAAAATCGTATACTCCTAATCCTGGTTGGTTACGCGCGAATCGTACGCAGGACGGCTTCCTTGATCTTCTCAGGACGAACCTTCGAAGAATTCCGGCGCTTTGCCTTACGGACGGGCTTGACGACTTCGACGAGCTCTTCCTTCTCGTCGGTCCTTGCCACCATCGCAGTCATGGCCTCGGTCATCCCCGTCACGCCACCATAGGCAACGAGACCGTAGAGAGCCGCGCCGATTGCAACACTGGTGGCGACATGGACATCACTCAGCAAAAGGCCAGCGAGACCCTTGCCGACGACGCCGTACGTCAGGTAACCGCCAGCAGCAGCACCGGCACCGGCTGCCACGATACGGGTCTTACGCGTGAACTTGTTGACGCGATTCGCACCGATGTAGTCGTCCTTGGTGGGGCGATTCTTGGCAACGGGGAAGAACTTCGTTTTGCTCTTAGTAGTCATTGTCGGACCTCTATTGAGTTGAGAGATGGAACCAGACCCTTATGGATCTTCATATAAGATACTACATTTTCCGCGTTTTTCTTTCGTGTCTTGCGAAGGTCATTCCAATACCTGCTCCAATAATAACCATGAAAAGGATGGAGCCAAGCTTAGAGAAATTCAAAATCTGCAAAACAGGGGACATGAGAATCCCCACGATGAACGCGCATAGAATTGCTTT
>Ga0105096_10000979_pt1 | contig 11124 bp, 9 predicted proteins | sample PPLLak3cmMay2015_FD_87036 | JGI IMG/M metagenome (GOLD analysis project Ga0105096, IMG submission 87036) | Freshwater sediment microbial communities from Prairie Pothole Lake near Jamestown, North Dakota, USA - PPLs Lake P7 Core (1) Depth... | ecosystem: Environmental > Aquatic > Freshwater >... | reverse complement strand
ATATAAGACTCCAAGCCGGACTTGGCGGATGCCGTGGCCACTTTAGCAATGGTGATAGGTCCACTCAAGTTTTTTGGCGATATCAAGCCCATCAACATCTTTTTAATGGATTTCAGGGTAAACAATGACAGCTCCCCGGTGCGGGCAAGGCTTGCGCCAAGTGCCTCGAGCGGCCCCCGCGAATACTGCCGCACCATCTCCGGAGGCATAGCAGGGACAGCTGCTGCGATGCCGACACGCCCTATTACCTTGCCATCCTCATCGGTTACGCGCTCGGGTACCAGCGTAGCCCGCAGAATCTCCGCCCCACGCTGGTATTCCACATCCATTGACTGCGCCGGACGCGCCCGCACATAGTCAACCCAGTCCATCCAAAGGGCCATGGTCTCACCATCCACCCTCAGCACTCTATCACCCGGCAGCATGCCGATCTTCGCAGCCGGGCTTTCTGCCACCACTTCACCCACCACAGGCGGCACCTCGGGCGTATACAGGCTGATACCCAGGCCAGCATAAAGGTCTGGCTCCTCCTGATCCGACAACCATCGATTGATACTCGCCTGTGACTCATAGACCACTCCCGAATCAGGATACTGCACCGCAAACTTTATGGTGCCCGTATCGCCAATACGATCCAACAGGCGAAAACTGAGTGCCTGCCAGGTCGGCGTTTCACCTCCGTCGATGGCCACAATTTCCTGCCCGGCCTCCAGACCGGCCACAGCCGCCACCGAGTCAGGCTCGACCTCACCGATAATCGGTACATAGCCCGACTCACCGGCCATGTACAAAAACCAGTAAGCGACAATTGCCAGCAGCAGATTCGCCAGGGGACCAGCACTAACCACAGCGATGCGCTGCAGCGGGGGCTTGCGGTTAAATGCCCGATGTAATTGTGAAGCTGGAACCTCCCCCTCACGCTCGTCCAGCATTTTGACGTACCCCCCAAGAGGTATCGCGGCAAGACTGTACTCGGTGCCATGGCGATCGCGCCAACTAAAGAGCGATGTGCCAAAGCCTATGGAAAAGCGCAACACCTGCACGCCGCAACGACGCGCCACCCAGAAATGGCCAAATTCGTGAATCGCCACCAATATCGCGAGGGTGCCGAGAGTTAAGGAGATCGTATAGAAAAGTTCCATCAGACTTGTTTCAAGACAATAGTGGGCTGTTGCAGATCGGCCAGGAATCCAGAGGCAAACTCCCTCGCCTGCGCGTCTGCTGTTTCGACCACGGACAGAGTCACCGGTTCAACTATGTCCGACCGCTCCAGCGCATGCTCTATCACCGCCGGAATATCTGTGAAACGAATTTTTTTATCCAGGAATGCGGCTACGGCGACTTCGTTGGCTGCATTGCACACCGCCATGGCGGTACCCCCGACCGCAACAGACTCCCTCGCCAGACGCAGGCAGGGAAACCGTGTTTCATCCGGGGCCTCAAAATCGAGACGGGTGGCAGCCACCAGATCCAGGGGAGCCACGCCCGATGTCAAACGGTCGGGCCACCCCAGACCATAAGCAATGGCGGTACGCATATCCGGGTTACCCATTTGCGCCAGAACCGAGCCGTCCATGTATTGGACCAGAGAATGGATGATACTCTGCGGATGGACCACTACATCTATCTGTTCTGGTGCCAGATCAAAAATCCAGCAAGCTTCAATGAACTCCAGACCCTTGTTCATCAGGCTTGCTGAATCCACGGAAATCTTGCGTCCCATGGACCAATTGGGATGAGCGCACGCCTGGTCTGGTGTGGCCTCGAACATCTGGGCCAGACTCCAGCGACGGAATGGTCCGCCGGAAGCTGTCAGTAATACTTTACTCACGCCTTTTCTCGAGGGGGTGGCCTGGGCATCCACGGGCATACATTGAAAAATAGCGTTGTGTTCACTATCGATGGGTAACAACCGGGCTCCTGCTTCACGTACGGCCTGCATCAATAGATGTCCTCCCATAACCAGCGACTCTTTATTCGCAAGTAACAGGGTTTTCCCCGCGCGTGCTGCTGCCAGGGTTGAAGGCAGTCCGGCAGCACCCACGATTGCCGCCATAACGACATCCACCTCTGGCGCGGTAACTATATCCGCCAGGCCTCTCTCACCGTATTTCACTTCGGTAACCGCATCAGCCGGCAAGCGTTGCCTGAGCAGTGTCGCGGCGGCATCATCCATCATGACTGCATAGCGGGGAGAAAACGCGAGACACTGGGCGAGCATGGCATCGACCGATGAATAGGCCGCCAGGGCATAGACTTCAAAGCGCTCCGGATGCCGTGCAATCACGTCCAGTGTATTAACCCCGATAGAGCCGGTCGAACCCAGCACACTCACCAAACGCCTGTTTGCGGCCATGACTACCAACCCACCAGCAGCAGGCCGAGCGCCAACACCGGCGCTGCGGCACACAAACTGTCCAGCCGATCCAACAACCCGCCGTGACCGGGCAGCAGGCTGCCGCTATCCTTAACTCCACTCTCGCGCTTAACCATACTCACAGTCAAATCACCTACTACTGAGGCCAGTGCAGTAGTGACAGTCACCGCCATGACTGAAGCCAGGCCGATATGCACTGCTCGCTGGGGCAAGAGCAACCACAGGAGCAGTGCCAGCAATGTACAGGCTGTTATACCACCCCAAAAACCCTCCCAGGTCTTTGCAGGACTGACCAGCACAGCCAACTTGTGCTTACCGAAACGCCTGCCCGCAAAATAAGCGCCAATATCCGCCGCAGCCACCACAACCACCATCACCACCAGTAATAATCCCCCCGGGGGGAAACTTAGTAGGTAGACTGCGGACATCCATGCGGGTACCAGAATCAGGATTCCCATCACGCTGCGCATGACAACGCTACGCCACAGCACCGCATTCCCAGGATAACCCTGAACCAACAACAGCGCGCATGCCCACCATAGACAAGACACTCCCAGCAAAGGCTGCACCTGCTCCCGTTGCGGGAGATCACCCAGCTGACAGTAATTGTAAACGGCAACCAGTGCAGCAAGCACCAGCAGTACATAGAAGCTACGAGCGGCTCGTTGCTGCCACCCGGCCAGACTTGACCACTCCCAGGCACCCGCGCCGATGAGTAAACCCAATAACAGGGCAATGCCTGGCACTGGTAAATAAGCCACGGCCGACAAAAACAACCCAGCCATCAGCAAAGCGGTAATGACGCGTTGTTTAAGCACTTCGATTTCCGTTCGCGATCAGGCCGTCCGGATCTCGCAGACCGAAACGACGCTCGCGCAAACTGTACTCGGCCAAGGCACGGGCAAATTCAGTCTCCGTGAAATCGGGCCATAAAATATCGGTAAAATACAGTTCCGTGTAGGCGAAGTGCCACAACATGAAGTTGCTGATACGAGCATCGCCGCCGGTGCGAATACATAAGTCGGGTCGCGGTAAATCGCTAATCGAGATGTTGCGATCGATCAAATCCGGCGTAATATCCTGCGGCTGCAACTTGCCCGCTTGTACCTGAATTGCCAACTTTTGGGCCGCCTGGGCAATGTCCCACTGACCACCATAATCCACCGCAATGACCACGGTCGCATCGGTATTGCCACTGGTCAGGCGCTCCGATTGCTCCATAAGTTTCTGCTGCCGCTGACTAAAACGGCGTCGCTCGCCAATGAAACGTACGCGGATTCCATCGTTGTGCAGCTCCCGGATTTCATTGCGCAGGTAGCGAGATAATAGCGCCAACAGAGCGCGTACCTCCGGTATCGGCCTGCCCCAGTTCTCGCTACTAAAGGCAAATAACGTCAGCACTTCTACCCCGTGGTGCTTGCAGGCGCGCAACACACCACGCACTGCCTCCACCCCGGCGCGATGCCCCGAAGGACCAGACACAGCTTTGCGCTTTGCCCAGCGATTGTTGCCGTCCATGATAATAGCTACATGGCAGGGAATCACCGGCGCCACGCCATCATCCTGTACAGATAATTGATCGCGGATAGCCACTGCTGGCCGCTAAATTTCCATCAAGTCGGCTTCTTTCTCAGCCAACAACTTTTCAATTTTCGCGACAAAGCTATCTGTCAACTTCTGCACGTCATCCTGACCGCGGCGCTCTTCATCCTCGCTAATATCTTTTTCCTTGACCAACTCCTTTAGCATGGCCATAGCATCACGTCGCGCACTGCGCAGCGAAACCCTGGCTGACTCCGCCTCATGCCTGGCCTGGCGAATAAAGCCCTTGCGGGTTTCCTCAGTCAGCATAGGCATGGGAATGCGAATCACCTCACCGGCCGTAACTGGGTTGAGACCCAGGTCAGACTTGTATATCGCCTTTTCAACGGCAGGTATCATTGCTCTGTCCCATACTGACAACGTAAGCGTGCGGGCGTCCTCCACAGAAATATTGGCTAACTGGTTGAGGGGCGTGTCGGAGCCGTAGTACTCGACCTTCAGTCCATCCAACAAGCTGGGATGAGCTCGCCCTGTTCGAATCTTGTTAAAGTGATGTGCAAGCGCCTCAAGGCTTTTTTCCATGCGCTCTCTGGCCTCATCCTTTACATCATTGATCATGTTGAATCTCCTCGCTGTGCCGCGCACTACCCGATCAATGTACCTTCGTTCCCGCCCCTGACGATGTTTAACAGCGCCCCGGGCTTTTCCATTTTAAATACCCGTACCGGCATCTTGTGATCGCGGCACAAGCAAATGGCAGTCAAATCCATAACCTCAAGTTTCTTATCCAGTACTTCATCGTAGCTAAGGTGTTCGTACTTCACTGCATTGGGTACCTTCATCGGGTCAGCAGAATAGACGCCATCGACTTTGGTCGCCTTGAGCACCAATTCCGCATCCATCTCAATCGCGCGCAGGCAAGCCGCTGAATCCGTGGTAAAAAACGGATTGCCAGTGCCAGCAGAAAAAATCACGACGTCACCATTCATGAGCGCGCGGATCGCCTTGCGCCTGTCATAGTGGTCCACAACCCCGGTCATCGGTATGGCAGACATTGCCTGGGTTGCTATATTGGAGCGCTCGAGCGCATCACGCATAGCCAAAGCATTCATTACAGTGGCCAGCATACCCATGTGATCTCCGGTCACCCGATCCAGCCCTGCCTGCTGCAGGGCGGCACCGCGAAACAAATTGCCGCCACCGACCACAAGGCCCACCTGTACGCCAATTCCCACCAGTTGCCCTATGGCCAGCGCCATCGAATCCAGAATCTTGGGATCGATACCAAAACTCTCGCTGCCAGTTAGTGCTTCACCACTGAGCTTGAGAAGTATCCGCTTATACTTTTTATCAGCCGCCGCCGGTGGCATAAAACTCCCTCCCAAAGCTGGGTAGCATCTTACAGGACATCAGGCCGTCTCCCTAGTAGCCTCAACAGCCAGTGGCTTCAAAAACGGGGCCTCAGCCCCGCATTCAAATGCATTGTGTAGCACAGTTAGCCCTGTAGTTGTGCTGCAACTTCCTGGGCGAAGTCGACTTTCTCTACATCGATACCCTCGCCGACCTCGAAGCGAACGAAGGACACCACTTCGGCTCCCGCATTGGAGACCAGCTTGCCTACCGTAATATCGGGATCTTTGACAAAAGCCTGCTCAGTCAGGCTGTTTTCGGCCAGGAATTTCTTGATGCGACCACCGATCATCTTTTCGATGATTTCGGCAGGCTTGCCTGAATCCTGCGCCTGTGCCACAAAAATTTCTTTCTCCTTTTCCACCAACTCTTCCGGCATATCTGCTGCAGAAACCACCTGGGGGTTCACCGCGGCAACATGCATGGCGACATCTCTGGCCAGGTCCTGGTCGCCACCTTTGAGCTCAACCAATACCGCGATGCGGTTGTTGCTGTGCACATAGGAGCCCACGACACCGGAATCGGAATGCATCAATTCTATACGGCGTACACCGACATTTTCACCAATCTTCTGCACCAGAGCCTCGCGGGAAGATTCCAACTCACCTGACATCAGGGCTGCAACATCTGACTGCCTTCCTGTGAATGCAGCGTCGACAACCTGGTTGACGAAACCAAGGAAATTTTCATCCCGGGCCACGAAGTCTGTTTCGCTATTCACTTCCACCAATACTCCAAAACTGCAGTCATCAGCAACCCGTGTAGCGACTACTCCATCAGCTGCGGTTCGCCCCGCCTTCTTTGCCGCTTTCATGCCGCTGGACTTACGCAGCTCCTCAATGGCCATTTGCACATCGCCACCAACGGCCGCAAGTGCCTTCTTACACTCCAGCAGGCCAAGACCGGTGCGCTCGCGTAGTTCTTTTACCAGTGCTGCTGACATTGGTACTCCTCCTATTCAAAAAAAGGAACCTGGTTCCTAAAAACGAAAACCCCCGGCAACCACACCAGGGGAAATAAAACTCCCTGACCAAACGAAGGTCAGTGTAAACTTCACCAACTACTCTGCGGGTGTTGTCAATTCCATGGCGGTTTCGATTGCGGCAGCTCCAGCGATCATTGCAGTCGGCGCGGTTTCTTCCTCTACAAATTCATTTTTTACCATTACTGATTCGCCAGACTCGATCTTGCCCAACAGACAGGCATCGGCGACAGCTGTCACATACAACTTGATCGCACGAATCGCGTCATCGTTACCAGGGATAATGTAATTTACACCGTCCGGATTGCTATTGGTATCAACTATGCCGATCACGGGTATACCAAGCTTGTTGGCTTCGCTGATGGCGATGCGCTCATGGTCCACGTCTACGACAAACAAAGCATCGGGCAATCCGCCCATATCCTTAATGCCACCGATGCTGCGCTCAAGTTTCAGCATATCCCGCGAACGCATCAGCGCTTCTTTCTTAGTCAGCTTTTCAAAAGTGCCATCACCCTGCTGCGCTTCCAGGTCGCGTAGGCGCTTGATTGATGCACGAATAGTCTTGTAGTTGGTGAGCATGCCGCCCAACCAACGATGGTTGACATAGGGCATGCCAGCGCGCTCCGCCTGTTCCTTGATGACTTTGCCTGCGGCCCGCTTGGTTCCGACGAACAGAATCTTGTTCTTGTTCCCGGCCAGACGCTGAACCATCTGCAGCGCATCATTAAAAGCGGGGACTGTATACTCGAGGTTGATGATGTGAATTTTGTTGCGGGCACCGAAGATGTACTGGTCCATTTTGGGATTCCAGTAGCGGGTCTGGTGACCGAAGTGTGCGCCCGCCTGAAGCAGATCGCGCATGCTAACTTGCACTTGAGACATAGTAGTTACCTTGTATGGGTTAGTCCTCCACATATCCCTGTAACCAAACCACCCTAGCCTAGCAGGCCGGACGGCACCCTGGTACAGGTGTTGATATGTGTGCGTCGTTTTGGTTTTTCCTACCAGAGACCAAGCTAAATCCAGTTGGGTTTAGCCGTGGTGCCCCGATAAGTGGCGCGCTTTATACCACAATGAGGACGATGATAAAAGGGCTCAGCCATGCGCAGCGACCGATGCATTACTCATTTGCCCCTCGCCTGGGGTAGAATGTGCCCGCCGCAGTCCAGCGCAGACTCTGACTCAAAAGATTTTATTAAAATATATCAATAGGTTAACGATGACTGCATCGATCAAAACGGCGGACGAGATAGGCAAGATGCGCATTGCAGGCCGCCTGACCGCCGAAGTCCTGGAAATGATCGTGCCGCATGTTAAGGTGGGGGTTACCACTGGAGAGCTCGACCGCATTTGTCACGAGTACATTACCCGGAAGCAGCAGGCCATTCCGGCTCCGCTGAACTACCACGGTTTTCCACGTTCGATCTGCACCTCCATAAACGATGTAGTTTGTCACGGCATCCCTTCTGACACCAAGAAATTGAAGAACGGCGATATCGTCAATATTGATGTGACCGTGATCAAGGACGAATACCACGGCGATTCCAGCATCATGGTACAAGTGGGTGAGGTAGCAACTCATGCCAGTCGCCTGATTGAGGTCACTCAGGAGTGCCTGTACAAAGCCATCGCTGTGGTTAAGCCCGGTGCCACACTCGGCGACATCGGTCACGTGATTCAGCAACACGCGGAGCAGCACTATTACTCAGTAGTGAGAGAGTACTGCGGCCACGGTATCGGGAAAGTGTTCCACGAAGATCCCCAGGTACTGCATTATGGAAGCAAGGGCACCGGCTTGGTACTGGAGCCCGGCATGACCTTCACCATCGAACCGATGATTAACGCCGGTCGACGCCACACCCGTTTGAACAAGGCTGATGGGTGGACCGTTACCACTCGCGACGGCCGCCTCTCTGCCCAGTGGGAACATACTATTTGCGTAACTGAGGATGGCTGCGAAATCCTCACACAACGTAGTAATGAATCAGGGCTGTATCAATGATGGGGGCAGAACAAATGTCGCTGCCACTTGACATGTTCAATCCGTCTGCGTTCAAGACGCAACTCGATAACGGAAAGACCATCCAGTGCTGCAAGAGCGCTATCGCCAGCACCACCCATTACCTGCACCAACAGTTTTACTCGGGAGCACAGGCGCGCGACCTCATCCGCCAACGTGCCGCATTTATCGACACGCTTCTGGGCATACTGTGGGATCGTCAGGACTGGGGCCCTGCGGAACCTTCCATGGTCGCCGTGGGCGGTTATGGGCGGGGTGAGTTACACCCGCACTCGGATGTAGATCTACTCTTTTTGCTCGGTGATAACAGCGATAGTTGCAGGGACCTACTCTCCGACTTCCTGACCTTGCTGTGGGATATCGGACTCAATATTGGCCACAGTGTCCGTGATGTGGCCCATTGCGTCGAGCAGGCTGCCACTGACATCACCATACTCACAAACCTGATGGAGGCACGCGTTATTCGCGGCCCCGAACAACTGATGCAACAGGTACGTGAACTGACAGCCCCGGACAGAATGTGGTCCAGCCAGGAGTTTTTTCAAGCCAAACTGGCAGAGCAAAAGGCCCGGCACAACAAATTTGCAGATACCGAATATAACCTTGAACCTAACGTCAAGAGCTCTCCAGGGGGTTTGCGCGACCTGCAAGTCATTGGCTGGATCGCCGAACGCCACTTTGGAGTGGAATCACTGGAAAAAATCACGTCCCAGGAGTTCCTCAATGCCGAGGAAATGACACTTCTGACCAGGGGCAGAGATTTTATGTGGCAGGTGCGCTATGCACTGCACATGATCACCAACCGCGAGGAAGACCGGTTGCTGTTTGATCACCAACGTGAACTGGCCGCACTGTGGGGTCTGGTGGATGGCGATAAGCTGGCCGTGGAACAATTCATGCAAACCTACTACCGTTGGGCGCTGGCCCTGGGGCAGCTGAATGAGGTTTTGATCCAGAACTTCGATCAGGCAATCCTGCGCCAGAATATGGAAGATGACATCAGCATACTCAACGAGCGTTTCCAGATACGTAATGGCTATATTGAGGCCCGTTACCAAGACCTCTTCACTAAGCATCCCCCTGCCCTGTTGGAAGTGTTCCTGTTGTGTGCCACACACGAGGAAATAAATGCGGTCGCTGCGCCCACAATACGGCTGATTCGCGACAGTCGACATCTGGTGGACGATGCGTTTCGAGCTAATGATGAGAATAAAAGAACGTTCCTACAGATTCTGGGCAGCCCCAACAAGATGACGCGGCAGCTGCGCCGCATGTCGCGCTATGGCATTCTCGGCGACTACCTGCCGGAATTCGGTCGCGTAATGGGACAGATGCAATATGATCTGTTCCACACGTATACGGTTGATGCCCATACGTTGGAGGTGATAAAGAACGCCCGGCGCTTCCAGTTTCCGGACCTCGATGATCAATTTCCAGTTTCCAGCAGGGTTGCGCGGCGGCTGCGCAAGTTTGAACTGCTATACATTGCCGCTCTCTATCACGACATCGGCAAAGGTCGCGGTGGCGATCATTCAGAGCTGGGCGCTATAGATGCGGCGCGCTTCTGCCTGGAACACGGCCTGGACCAAAAGGATAGTGAACTGGTGGTATGGCTGGTACACAACCACCTGATGATGTCAGCGGTATCGCAACGCAAGGATATATCCGACCCTGAGATCATTCAGCAATTCGCCACGCACGTTGGCGATGAGGAACATCTGGATTACCTCTTCACCCTGACTGTGGCGGATATCAACGGCACTAACCCGACCCTGTGGAATGCCTGGCGTGGTAGTCTGCTGCGCCAGCTCTATACGGAAACCCGCCGGGCGTTGCGCCGCGGGCTGGATAATCCGGTCGACAAGCAGGCTCTGGTACAGCAGGCCCGCCAGGCATCCAGCGATATTCTCGAAGGTCGCGGTTTTACGCCCGAGGAGCTGGAGGAGCTTTGGCGGGGACGCACAGACGACTATTTCCTGCGGGAACGCATTGAGGATATTGCATGGCACACTGAGGCCATCGCTAGCCACCATAATAGCGCCGTACCGCTGGTACTCGTCCGCAACAATGCTGAATCCAGCGTCGCCAATACCACGCATATTTTTATTCATGCGCGCAGCAACGCGCAACTGTTTTCCCGGATTTGCACAGGACTGGAGCAGTTGGATCTAAGCGTACACGACGCCCGCATATACAGCGCGAACGATGGCATGAGCCTGGACACTTTTTTTGTACTTGATTCCAGCGGCCAGCCTATTACCGAGGACAGCGCAAGACTGGCACACATCAAGGAGTACCTGAGTAAAAACTTGAGCAACGAGACCGGCACGATGGCAATCCCTGCGCGCCGCACGCCTCGAAAAATGAAATCCTTTGCCATCCCCACCGAGACTCGCATTACAGTGGACGAAGCCAGGAATGTGTCAGTACTGGAGGTGTCTACACCCGACAGGCCCGGTCTGCTAGCGCGCCTGGGCAGAATATTCGTATCGTTCAATATCGAACTGCAGGCAGCTAAAATCCAGACTCTGGGTGAACGTGTCGAAGACGTTTTTTTTATCACCGATGATCATCAACAGGCTCTGACCGACCCAAAGCTGTGCAACGCGCTGCAACGCACCATTTGCGATGAACTGGACGAACAGGCCGCTGCCTGAACACCTATGAATCCGAACCTGCAACGACTTGAGCCCTACCCCTTCGCAAAATTGCAGCAGCTATTCAGCGACCTGACGCCGGCGGTGGGCAAAACACCCATCGCATTATCCATCGGTGAGCCGCAGCACGCCT
>Ga0105096_10000977_pt1 | contig 11133 bp, 11 predicted proteins | sample PPLLak3cmMay2015_FD_87036 | JGI IMG/M metagenome (GOLD analysis project Ga0105096, IMG submission 87036) | Freshwater sediment microbial communities from Prairie Pothole Lake near Jamestown, North Dakota, USA - PPLs Lake P7 Core (1) Depth... | ecosystem: Environmental > Aquatic > Freshwater >... | reverse complement strand
GCCGGTCACGTACGACAGCGTCGTCCAGGGCTTGCCTTCATCGCCGTCGAGCGAGTAGCATGTACTGGATGGATATCCAGCCAATTGGCTCTTTGTGGAGCTAAGTGGATACCCATTATAAAAGTACAGTATCCGGGATGGAAACCCTGCCTGCCGGCGTGCCGCTGCCGGCCCCTGAAACCCTGCATCCCGCGTTGTGGCGGGCCCATCAGCTGGGCCGTGGCCGCGAGGCGGCCGTCCCCACCGGGTTTGCCGCGCTCGATGCCGAGCTTCCGGGCGGTGGCTGGCCGCGCCGGGTGCTGACCGAACTGCTGCTGCCGCACGCCGGCGTCGGCGAGATGCGCCTGCTGGCGCCGGCGCTGGCAGCCATCAGCACGGCCGCGCCGCCGGCGCCGCGCAGCCTGATGCTGTTCGACCCGCCGTCGCCACCCTGCGCCATGGCCCTGGCGCCGCTGGGCGTGGACCCGCAGGCACTGATCGTCGTGTACGGCCGCGACGGCGCGCACGGCGCGCGCCACCTGCTGTACAGCGCCGATCTGCTGTGGGCGCTGGAGCAGGCGCTGAAGAGTGGCCAGGTCGGCGCGGTGCTGGCCTGGCTGCCGGCGCGGCTGCGCGCCGATGCGCTGCGCCGGCTGCAGCTGGCTGCCCAGGCGCACGACGGGCCGGTCTTCCTGTTCCGCGACATCGAGGTGCGCATGCGGCCCAGCCCGGCACCGCTGCGCCTGGCGCTGCACAGCGCCGGCGCGGATGGCCTCGGGCTGCAGCTGTTGAAGCGTCGCGGTCCCGTCCTGGCCCGGCCGCTGCGGCTGGCGCTGCCGCCGGTGCTGGCGCCGCTGCCGCGGGCCCGGGCCGAGGCGGTGCAGTGCCTCGCGCAGGCCATGCAGGGCGCGGCCGCCGCAGCGGCGGGTGCGGCGCGGCACACGGTGGCTGCGCTGCCCGGCTGAGAGCCTGTGCAGGCATGAATCGCACCCGCGCGAGGGCCCGCCACAGGCTCTGAGCCCGATACACGCCGGCCATGCTGTGGATCGCGCTGCACCTGCCGGCGTTGTCGCTGGAAAGCTTCGCCGCCACGCTCGGCGCGGCGCGGCAGGCGCTGCCGCTGGCGCTGCTGCAGGGGACGCGCATCGCCGCCGTCAACGGCGTGGCGGCGCAGCTGGGCGTGCAGCCTGGCTTCAAGCGCGCCACCGCGCTGGCGCTGGCGCCGCAGCTGCGCTTCGGCCAGGCCGATGCGGCACGCGACGCGCAGGCGCTGCGCGCGGTGGCGCATGCGGCGCTGGCCTTCACGCCACTGGTCACCCTCGACACCTCGGCCGGGCAGCCCTGCGTGCTGCTGGAGGTGCAAGGCAGCCTGCGCTATTTCGGCGGACTGGCGGCGCTGCAGCGGCGGCTGCGCGCGGCATTGCTGCCGCTGGGCTTCGGCTGCCGCATGGCCAGCGCCTCCACCGCGCTGGGTGCGGCGCTGCTGGCGCGCTGGCGCACTGGCTTCGAACTCGGCGCGCAGGCTCAGGACCGGGGCCGGCTGGGCACGCTGCTCGACGAGGTGCCGGTGGTGCTGCTCGGCGCCGGACAGACGCACCACGAGGCGCTGCGTGCGATGGGCCTGCACACGCTGGGCGACCTGCGCCGGCTGCCGCGCGGCGGGCTGGCGCGGCGCTTCGGCGAGGCGCTGCTCGCCGAACTGGACCGCGCCCGCGGCGACGCGCCCGATCCGCGCGAGCCGGTGGTGCCGCCGCCCGTCTTCGACGAAGGCTGCGAGCTCTTCGAGCGCGCCGATAACAGCGCGACGCTGATGCACGGCGCCGGCCTGCTGCTGGCGCGGCTGGTGGCCTGGGCGCGGGCGCGGCAGGGCCGTGTCGGCGGCTTCACGCTGGCGCTGCACCACGAGGCGCGGCACCGCGGCGACGACAGCGTGCCCGAGCGCACCGAGCTGCGGCTGGCGCTGGCCGCGGCCTCGAACGATCCGGCCCACCTGCAGCTGCTGCTGCGCGAGCGGCTGGCGCGGCTGGCGCTGCCGGCGCCGACGCTGGCGCTGCACCTGCATTGCGATGAACTGCAGCACGGGGCCGCACCGCACGGCGAACTCTTTCCCACCGCAGCCAGCGCGCAGGAAGGGCTGCTGCGGCTGATCGAGCGGCTGCAGGCCCGGCTGGGGCCGCAGCAGGTGCTGCAGCCGCTGCCCTGCGAAGACCACCGCCCGGAGCGCAGCACGCACTGGCAACCCGTGCGGCCGCCAGGCCGCACGCGCGCGGCCGCAGCCGCGCCCGCCGTGCTGCAGCCGCTGACGCGTCCGGTGTGGCTGCTGCTGCAGCCGCAGCCGCTGCCCGAGCGGCAGTCGCGGCCGCTGCTCGACGGCCGGCCGCTGCAGCTGCTGGCGGGGCCGGAGCGCATCGAATCGGGCTGGTGGGACGGCGCCCCGGCGGCGCGCGACTACTTCGTCGCGCAGGCGCACGACGGCGCATTGGTCTGGCTGTACCGCGCCCGGCTGCCGCTGGCGCAGCAGGAGGGCTGGTTCCTGCACGGCCGCTTCGGTTGAGTGCCGTGCCGCTGCGCCGCAGCGTATGCGTGCCGTAAGCACATTGCATTAACATTTCATGGGACATGGAACTGAAGACCGCCCGGCTCACGCTGCTGATCGACCCGGCCAAGAAGGCGGCCTTCGAGGCGCTGTGCGCGCAGCAGGACCTGACGCCCTCGCAGGTGGTGCGGCAGATGATCCGCGAGTACCTCGCGCGCCACGGCGTGAGCTACGCGCCCAGCGGCCCGCCCGTGGCCGAAGCAACGAAGGCAGCGACCGGGCCGCGTCGCCGCCGCCGGTAGCCGCGTGGCTGGGCTGGCGCTGCATCGGTTCCGGCCGCGGCTGCTGGATGCCGTCAAGGGCTACGACGGCGCGATGCTGGCGCGCGACGTCGGCGCCGGCCTCACGGTGGGCGTCGTCGCGCTGCCGCTGGCCATGGCCTTCGCCATCGCCTCCGGCGTCAAGCCCGAGGCCGGCATCTTCACCGCCATCATCGCCGGCTTCCTGATCAGCGCGCTGGGCGGCTCCAACGTGCAGATCGGCGGGCCGGCCGGCGCCTTCATCGTCATCGTCTACGGCATCGTCGAGCGCTACGGCCTGGCCAACCTGCTGATCAGCACCGTGCTCGCCGGCGGCCTGCTGTTCCTGATGGGGCTGTTCAAGCTGGGCGCGCTGGTGCGCTACGTGCCGGTGCCGATCATCATCGGCTTCACCAACGGCATCGCGGTGCTGATCGCGCTGTCGCAGGTCAAGGACCTGCTGGGCCTGGACATCGACAAGATGCCTTCGGACTTCTTCGCGCAGATCCAGGCGCTGGGCACGCACCTGGACAGCTTCAACCCGCTGGCGCTGGCCATCGGCCTGGCCTGCCTGGTGGTGGTGGTGCTGTGGCCCAAGTCCTACACGATGCCCGAGCACCCGAGCGGCGCGTGGGGCAAGCTCAAGCGCCTGGCCGCGCACCTGCCCGGCACGATCATCGCGCTGGCCGGCGCCACGCTGGCGACGGCGCTGTTCGCGCTGCCGGTGGAGACCATCGGCTCGCGCTTCGGCGGCATCCCGCAGTCGCTGCCGGTCTTCGCGCTGCCGGAATTCAGCTGGACCACGGTCAAGCAGCTGCTGATCCCGACACTGACCATCGCGCTGCTCGGCGCCATCGAATCGCTGCTGTGCGCGCGCGTGGCCGACAACGCCACCGAGTTCCCGCGCCACGACCCGAACCAGGAGCTGATGGCCCAGGGCGTGGCCAACTTCGTCACGCCGTTCTTCGGCGGCATCCCGGCCACCGGCACGATCGCGCGCACCGTCACCAACATCCGCGCCGGCGCGGCCACGCCAGTGGCCGGGATCGTGCATGCGCTGACGCTGCTGGCGGTGGTGCTGCTGGCCGCGCCGCTGGCGCTGCACGTGCCGCTGGCCGCGCTGGCCGGCATCCTGATGTTCGTCGCCTGGAACATGGGCGAGTGGCACGAGTTCGCGCGGCTGCGGCGCTTCAGCCCGCAGTACCGCACCATCCTCGTCGGCACCTTCGTGCTGACGGTGGTCTTCGACCTGACGGTGGCGGTGGAGGTGGGCCTGGTGCTGTCCTGCGTGTTCTTCATCTACCGCATGAGCACGCTGTTCCGCGTGCAGCCGCATGCCGGCGACGAGCTGCCGCCGGGCGTGCAGGTGTTCGAGCTCTTCGGCTCGCTGTTCTTCGGCGCGGTCGGCAAGGTCGAGGCGCTGCCCGCCCAGCTGCACGCAGGCACGCGCACCGTGGTGCTGGGGATGCACCGGCTGATCTCGATGGACACCTCGGGCCTGGAAGCCCTGCAGCAGCTGCACCACGTGCTGCAGCGGCGCGGCATCGCGCTGCTGCTCGCCGACCTCAACGAGCAGCCGCGGTCGCTGCTGCGCCGCTCGGGCTTCGAGGCCACGCTCGGCCCCGAAGCCATCGTGCCCGATGTCGCGGCGGCACTCGAACGGTCGCGCGCGGCGGGCGCTTGAGCGTTCCCGCGCCTGCCGCCGCCTCAGCTCTTGATGCGCGCCGAGCGTGCGACGGACTCGGCCTCGGCCAGGCCGGCAGGGAAGAAGGCCAGCCGCGGCGCGGTGTAGGTGATCGCCCAGAGCTCGCCGTTGCGCACGGCGAACCAGCCCACACCGCGCAGGCGCAGGTCGTCGACCTTGCGGATGCTGCTGAACTCGAAGCGGTAGCCGCCGCCGCCGACGAAGGGCACCGGCACCACCTTCTCCAGCGTGAAGGTCGAGCCTCCGCGCGAGTAGCGGCGCTCGAACAGGGCCACGATCTCGGCCGCCTGCATGCCCGACTTGAAGACCAGGGGCGGCTGGCCCTTCGGCTCGCTGGGCGTAGGCGCGAGGAGCGCCCCGTCCTTCAGGCCGACGTAGAACTTCAACTCGTCGACGGCAATGCCTTCCTTCGTCCACGTGGGGGTGCCGTCGCTGAGGGTCTGCTCGAACTGGTTCCAGTCCTTGTCCGCATCGACGACCATGCGTCCGCCCACGGTCACCTGTCCGCTGGCCACCTTGGAGACCTGCGCGCAGCCGGCGGCCAGGAGCAGGGCGCCGAGCAGCAGCGCGCGGCGGGGGATGTTCATGGCAGTTCCTCCATCGATTGGCGTACAAGCGCCGCGTCGGCGGCGTCCGGAGCGATTTCCAGGTAGCGCTGCCACGCCGCGCGCGCGGCCGCCGGCTGCTGGCGCTGGCGCTCCAGGTAGCCGATGGCGCGCCAGGTGGCCGCGGGCGCCCGCGGATCGCGTGCCGCCGCTTGCAGGTCCTTCAGGGCCAGGTCCAGGTCGCCATCGGCGGCCCGCTGGCGGCGTGCCTCGCCGCGGAAGTAGAGCAGATCGGCGCTGTCCGGCTCGGCGGCGGCAAGCCGGTCCAGCAGCGCCAGGCTTTCGTCCAGGCGGCCTCGCTTGAGCTCGTCCTCGAGCAGCATGCCGCGCACCGGCGCGAGCCGCTGGCGCCAGGCCTCGGCGCCGACCAGGCCGCTGCCGCCGGCGGCCTCGCGCTGGAGCGTACTACGACGCTCCTCGGAGGACGGATGCGTGGCGAAGAGGATGTTGTCCAGGCTGTCCCCGGACGCGGCCGGGTTGGCCGCCAACTCGGCCAGCAGGTTGGCCCAAACCTTGGGCGCCTCGCGGGTATCGAAGCCCACGTTGCGCATCAGCACCAGGCTGATGGCATCGGCCTCGCGCTCCTGGTCGCGCGAGAACGGGAAGGCGCTGCCCAGGACCAGCAACTGCCCCACCAGGCCGTACACGCCGAAGACGGACAGCGCGGTCGCGAAGGCCGAGCGCGCCTTCACGTCGCGCAGCTTCTCCAGACTGTGGCGCTGCAGGAAGTGGCCGATCTCGTGCGCCAGGATGGCCGCCATCTGCGCCTCGTTCTCCATGCGCAGCAGCAGCCCGCTCCACACCTGCATCATGCCGTTGGGCGCCATGTTGGCGTTGAAGTAGGGTGTGCGCAGCGCGTACACGCGCACGTCCGGGCAGTGCTCGACGGCCAGGGCGCACGCGGTGTCGCTCAGGTAGCGCGTCAAGGCCTCGTCGCGCATCCTCAGCGGACTGCGCCGCAGCCGCGCCTCCTCGCGGTCCATCAACGCCCACAGGCCTCCCTCTTCGCTTGCAGCGTCGGGACGCGCGAAGCGCGGCGGCATGGTCCAGCCCTGCGCCCGGGCCGCGCCGGCCAGGCATGCGCATTGCGCGCAGCCCCACTGCAGCCAGTGCCGGCGCTTCACTTCACGCCCGGGAAGCCCTGCAGCAGCGCGTCCACCGACTCGCGCGCCGGCTGCGGCTCGCGCAGGTCGCCATAGGCACGGGCGAGGCGGTTGAACCACACCACCTGGCCCGTCTGCAGATCCACCAGCGACGCGTAGCCCAGTTGCGCACCGCCCGCCAGCACGATGCCGGTCAGGGCGCCGATGGCGACCTGCATGGCCACCCGCTCGGGGCTGGCATAGCTGTCGCGCACCCAGACGAACAGGGCGTAGCGTGCGCCGCTGGTCTCGAGCAGCGGCCGCATCGCGTCGCCGAAGCTCCAGTCGAGCCGGCCGACCTTGGTCGGCAGCGCCCACATCGGGTCGCCGAAGTGGTGCAGGGCAATGGCCTGCGCCACGGCAGCGTGCAGCCCCGACTGCTCGGCGAAGTCGTCCGCCTTTTCCGGCGACAACTCCACCACGTTCACCCGCGCCGCCCGCTTGCGCGCCTGGATGGCCTGCAACAGATTGGCATGCGCCTTGGCCGTCCAGTCGGCACGCGGCTCGTCGATGCCTCCGGCGCTGACCGAATACAACTCGACGTCGACCGGCATCAGCAGCAGCTTGTCTCCCGGCTGCAGATGGGTGAAGCCCGGGGCGAGCTGCTTGGACTGCGTCGCTGCACCTGCGGGCGGCGTCGGTTGCGACCACGCGGGCGTGGCGGCCAGCGCGGCGCAAAGCAGCAGCACGCCAGCGGATCGAAGTCGGCGCAGGGGATTCATTCGTTCTTCATCCATCCGGCACCACCGCCGGGCCGACAAGCGATTCTTGTGTGGCGCTTCGAGCCGGCCATTGAGCCCGCTCAATCGCGGTGCGCGGGCCAGATTGGACCGGCTGCGGCGTGCGCAGCAGCCGTTCAGCCCACCTCAGGCCCAGAAAGGCGTCGCGCGGCGCAGCTTGCGCAGCTCGTGCTGGCAGCGGCGGATGGAGTCGTCGCGCTCCCGGGCCAGCCAGCCCAGCGCGAACATGGCCAGCGGGTCGTCGGCGGCAGCGTTCTTGAAAAGGGCCTGGGCCACGCACACGTCGTTGAATTCGCCCAGCGCCTCCTGCGCCGGCGCGAGACGCTTGAGGAAGGCGCGAAAGCGCCGCGCGCCGAACTGCGTGGCGGCGAATTCACCCAGGTAGCGCAAGCGCTTGACACGCTTGCGCAGCCGGTGCCGCGCCGCGTCCTCCAGCTGCGCAAAACGCTCGGCATCGCGCCGCACCTGCCTGAAAAGGCTCGCCAGCCGCTTGCGCGACGCGGATGCGAAGCTCAGCGGCTGCACGCTCGATTCGGGCGACGTCGTGCCTTCCGCAGCAGCCGGCGCGGCGTCGGGTGGCGGCGGCGAAGTCGCAGGACTCGCGGCGAAGGCCATCAGCTGCAGCCACAGCAGCGTGGTGGACGTCTCGCACAGCGCGATCCGCGCCGCCGGCTCGGCCTCGATCACCGGCAGCTGCAATTCGGTGGCGCCGGCCTTGCGCAGCGCGGGCAGCAGCGTCTGTGCCAGGGCGTCGCGGTCGCGTGCGCTGCCCAGCCGGCCAAAGAGGACGGCCAGCGCCTCGGCCCACTGCTCGGGCAGCTCCGGCGAAAGCGGCCCCAGCTCGCGCAGCACGCTGCGCAGCCGGCGCAGGCCCACGCGCAGCTGGTGAAGATGCTCCGGCGGGGTGTCGATTTCGTGAGCTAGGTCCGATGCATTGCCCAGCACCTGCTGCAGGCAGCTGGCGACCACCTGGCGCAACGCGCTGTCCAGGCCGATGCCTTCGGCCAGTGGCAACGGGCGCGCCTTCACGGGCGCGCCGACTCGCACACCGCGCGCGAGGCGTTCGCCGCGTTCGGCCTTGGTGCGCACATCCAGCGTCAGGTCGAACCGCCGCACCCAGCTCGCGGCGAGTTCTGCCAGCGCCGCTGCGCTGCCGCTCTTCAGCTCCAGTTCCAGCTCGCACAGCGGCCAGCGCCTGTCGCCGGCCCGCAAGGCGCCGCGGTCGAACGCCAGCTCGGCCACGCAGCCCTTGCCGCGCAGCAGCCGCCGCGTGCGCGTGACCTCGGTGCCGTAAGTGGGCAGCAGAACACCGTCGCCCAACGCCGTGCGCAGCGCGTCGCCTGCCGGCGTGTGGTCGTGCAGCGCCGCATCGGCCAGCGGTTGGACGCCGGCCGCAACCTGCCGCGGCACCTCGTGTTCCAGTCGCTGCCAGAGGCCGTCGCCGGCGCCCTTCAGCGTCTGCACCCAGCGCCGTCCCTCCTTGCGCACGCGCAGCGCCAGCCCGGCCGCCGCCAGACGCCGGTCCTCGGTGTCGAAATAGAGGGCCCGCAGCGGCACCGACGCGGCGCTGGCCGAGGCCACGGCGCGCGCGAGCGCGTCGGCGCGTGCCGCAGGCACCTGGAACTTCAGTTCGATCTCGGTCATCGGTGGGGCATCATGCCAGCTTAAAATGACAATGCCGACCTGCTCTCTCGCACAGCCTCATGCCCTTCTTTGCCCGCGCACCCTACAAGTCGGAGGTCTCGACCTTCATCGACGAGCTCAAGGCGAAGAAGCCCACGCTGGAGAGCGAACAACGCGCCGGCCGCGCGCTGCTCTGGGACCGCCAGCTCGACCGGCAGGCGCAGGCCGACTGGAGCGCCGCGCGCGTGCCGCAACAGCCCTACGTCTACCAGACCAAGACCTCCTGAAGCGGCGTGAGCGCTGAAGCGCAGGGCGCCGTGGGTGGCGCCGACGAGGCGATCGCTCTGGCCGAGCCTGCCGAGGCGCCTTCGCCCGAGGTGGTGGACCAGGTGGCGCTGGCCCGGCTTTACGGCGAGCCGCTGTTCAAGCTGCCGCAGGACCTGTACATCCCGCCGGATGCGCTGGAGGTCTTCCTCGAAGCCTTCGAGGGCCCGCTGGACCTGCTGCTGTACCTGATCCGCCGGCAGAACTTCAACATCCTCGACATCCCGCTGGCCGACGTGACGCGCCAGTACCTCGACTACGTCGAGCAGATCCGCCGGCGCAATCTCGAGCTCGCCAGCGAGTACCTGCTGATGGCGGCGATGCTCATCGAGATCAAGTCGCGCATGCTGCTGCCGCCGAAGAAGACGGCTGACGGCGCCGAAGTGAGCGACCCGCGCGCCGAGCTGGTGCGCCGCCTGCTCGAGTACGAGCAGATGAAGCTGGCCGCGGCCAAGCTGGACGCGCTGCCGCTGCTGGGCCGCGATTTCCTGCGTGCGCAGGTGACGATCGAGCAGTCGCTGGAGCCGCGTTTCCCCGAGGTGCGCCCCGAAGACCTGCGCGAGGCCTGGCTCGCCATCCTGAAGCGCGCCCGGCTGAACCAGCACCACCACATCACGCGCGAGCAGCTTTCGGTGCGCGAGCACATGAGCATCGTGCTCAAGCGGCTGCAGGGCCGGCGCTTCGTCGAGTTCCACGAGCTCTTCGACCCGCGCCGCGGCGTCGGTGTGCTGGTGGTGACCTTCATCGCGCTGCTCGAGCTGTCGCGCGAGAGCCTGCTCGAGGTGACGCAGGCCGAGGCTTTCGCGCCGATCTACGTGCGGCTGGCCTACACGCCCAGCTGAGGCCCGGCCCAGCGCCGGCACCGGCGCCTGCTTCGCGCACAGCCACGCTGCGCAGAAACCCGGTTGACGGGTTGTTCCGCGTTCGTTAACGTATACATTAATGAATGCTTTAACAGGTGCATCAGACGCGGGGTCGGACCAGGGCACCTCGACGCTGATGGCTTTGCGCTTCGTCGGAACGGGCTTGGTGCGGCCGGAATGCGTGCTGGCCAATGCCGCAGGCGACCTGTTCACCGCCGACTGGCGCGGCGGCGTCGCACACCTGCACGCCAGCGGCCGCCAGTCGCTCTACGTCGGCGCCGGCCCGCACGGCATGGCGCTCAAGCCCAACGGCATCGCACTGCTGCGCGACGGCAGCTTCCTGCTCGCCCACCTCGGCAACGACGAAGGCGGCGTGTTCCGCCTGCAGCGCGACGGACAGGTCGCGCCCTGGCTGCAGCAGGTGGACGGTGTGGACCTGCCGCCAACCAATTTCGTCGTCGAGGACGCCGCGGGGCGCTTCTGGATCACGGTCAGCACGCGCCTGAAACCGCGCGCGCGGGGCTACCGGCGCAGCTGCGACGACGGCTTCATCGTGCGTGTCGATCCGCGCGGCGCGGCCATTGCCGCCGACGGCCTGGGCTACACCAACGAGGTGGCCGTGCATCCGTCCGGGCAGTGGTTGTACGTGAACGAGACCTTCGCGCGCCGGCTGTCGCGCTTTGCGCTGCGCGAGGACGGCTCGCTCGGCGCCAAGGAAGTGGTCACCGAGTTCGGCCCCGGCACCTTCCCCGACGGGCTGGCTTTCGACGAGGAAGGCCACGCTTGGGTGGTCAGCATCGTCAGCAACCGCCTGATCCGCATCGCGCCCGACGGCAGGCCCACCCTCTGGCTCGAAGAAGCCGATGCCGACCACCTGGCCTGGGTCGAGGCGGCCTTCGAGGCCGGCACGATGGGCCGGCCGCACCTGGACGGCGTGCCCAGCCGCAGCCTGCGCAACATCTCCAGCATCGCCTTCAGCGGCGCCGACCGGCGCACGGCCGTGCTCGGCTGCCTGCTCGGCGAGCGCCTGGCCACGCTGCGCCTGCCGGTGGCCGGCGTCGCACCCACGCATTGGCACTTCACATGAACGCACCGAAACGCGCTGCATCGACGTCCCTGGTGGACGAGGCCTACGAGCAGATCCGCCGGCGCATCCTCGACAACCTCTGGCCGCCCGGCCACCGCGCGCTGGAACAGGAGGTGGCGCTGGCGCTGGGCATGAGCCGCACGCCGGTGCGCGAAGCGCTGATGCGGTTGCACAACGAGGGCCTGGTCGAGGTGATCCCGCGCCACGGCATGCGCGTGCTGCCGGTGTCG
>Ga0105096_10000976_pt1 | contig 11135 bp, 6 predicted proteins | sample PPLLak3cmMay2015_FD_87036 | JGI IMG/M metagenome (GOLD analysis project Ga0105096, IMG submission 87036) | Freshwater sediment microbial communities from Prairie Pothole Lake near Jamestown, North Dakota, USA - PPLs Lake P7 Core (1) Depth... | ecosystem: Environmental > Aquatic > Freshwater >... | reverse complement strand
TCTGCGGAAAGACCTAAGCTCATCTTGAGATTGTTTTGACAATCCTGTGTTATCATGCGAGTGTGCCAAATGAATCCACGAAGGCCTTCGGATAGAAGCCATGCTGGCCTGCTCTGGGAGGCTTTCGCACAGTCATCTTTTGCTCTGAAAGGGCTGGCCGATGCCGCAACGCATCCTGGTCGTCGACGACGACAAATCTATCGTGAAAGTAGTGCGGGGCTACCTGGAGCAGGCCGGCTACCAGGTGCTGACCGCCGGCGACGGCGAGATGGCCCTGCACATGCTGCGCCGCGAGCGGCCCGACCTGGTGGTGCTCGATCTGATGCTGCCCGACCGGGACGGCTGGGAGGTCACGCGCATCGTGCGGGCCGACCAACTTCTGGCCGCCACCCCGATCATCCTGCTGACCGCCCGGGTGGAGGACACCGACAAGATTGTGGGCCTGGAGCTGGGCGCTGACGACTACATCACCAAACCCTTCAACGCCCGCGAGTTGGTGGCGCGCGTCGGCGCGCTGCTGCGCCGCACTAAGCTCGATCGGCTTCCCAGCGCCGCGCCCCACGTGCTGGTCACGGGCGGCCTGCGGCTGGACCTGGACCAGCACACCTTGACGGTGGACGACCGGCCGGTGGAGCTGACGCGCACGGAGTTCAACCTGCTGCACGCGTTCCTGGAGAATCCGGGCTACACCCTCACCCGCGACGACCTGCTGGAAAGAGCGCTGGGCTACGCCTACGAGGGGATGGGACGAGCACTGGACACGCATATCCGCAACCTGCGCCGCAAGATCGAAGCGGACCCGGACGACCCCACCACTATCCAAACGGTCTACGGCGTGGGCTATCGGCTGGCAGGAGACCGCCTATGAGCCGGTTGTGGGTCCGTCTGAGCCTGATGATTACCGGGGTGCTGTTGTTCGTCTTCTTCGTGCAGTTCTTGGCCGTCCTGCTGCCAGACGCCGGCGAGGAGGGGCCGATGCCGGGGGACGCACCGCTGGAGCAGCGCAGCGACGACCAGCCGCCGCCAGCCGAGGTGGCCCGTCGCCTGGGCAACTTCGTTGCCCTTTCCGTGGTGGTGGGGATCGTTGGGGGTGTGGTCATCGCCCGCGTGGTCAGCGCGCCCATCAGCGACCTGGCGAAGGCTGCGCGTCGCGTTGGCCAGGGCGACCTGGACGCGCGTGTCGTTGCCCGCGGCAGCCGCGAGCAGGTCGAGCTGGCCGAGACCTTCAACAGGATGGCGGCCGACTTGCAGCGCGCTGAAACCCTGCGCAACAGCCTGATGGCCGACGTCTCGCACGAGCTGCGCACGCCGTTGACCGTGTTGGAGGGCAACCTGCGCGCCGCGCTGGACGACGTATACGGTCTGGACGAGGCGGAGATCGCTAATTTATACGGCCAGACCCGCCACCTGATCCGGCTGGTCAATGACCTGCGCGATCTGGCGTTGGCGGAGAATCACCAACTGCCGTTGGACCGCCAGCCGGCTGACTTGAACGCGCTGGTGACGGAGACCTTGCAGGCGTTGGAGCCACTGGCGGCCGAGAAGGGTGTTGCCTTGATGGATCGAACAAATCCGTTGCCCCCATACACGCTCGACCCAGTGCGCATGCGCCAGGTGCTCTTCAATCTGTTGTTCAACGCCTTGCGCCATACGCCGGCCGGTGGGGAGATCACCGTGGCCGCAGCGCACGATGCGGGCGTCATACGTCTGGCCGTGCAGGACAGCGGCGAGGGGCTGGAGCCGGAGCAGCTTGCCGCTGTGTTCGATCGCTTCTATCGCGCCGACCGCTCGCGCAGTCGGGAGACCGGCGGCAGCGGGCTAGGGCTGGCCATCGTCAAGGCTATCGTCGAAGCCCACGGCGGCCAGATCGAGGCGCACAGCGCCGGCAAAGGCCGCGGCAGCACCTTCGCGCTGGTGCTGCCCGTCGCCTGAGCGATCATGAGCACTTGCCAGCCTCTCAGTTCTGTGGATAATTGGGAACCGCACCAATTCACGCCAGAGTTGCCAACCTTCCGGAAAGGTTGGCAACTCTGGCCCACCCGTTCGGTCAGGAAGAGTACCCACATGAAATCTCGCACCCCTCGTCTGCTCTTTGGTAGCGCTATGATTATGGCGCTGCTGCTGCTGGCCCTGCTGCCTGCGCCGTCGCCCAGCCTGGCTCCAGCCGGCTCCCGTACCCCATCCACCCTGGACGCTATCGTGCCCGACCTCGACCCCAGCCGCGAGCGCTACGTGGCAGAGCCCGGCGAGGACCCGGCCCTGGAAAGCCAGCGCCTGCAGGCCATGGGCGACTACTACTACCATCGGGTCAGCTACCCCACCGGCCAGTTCGATCCGGCCTGGTACGTGGAGGCCAAGGCGCAGGATGAGCAGGTGCAGCGCGGCGTGCCGGCCGGCGAGGTCACCTACGATCGCGCCAACAGCCAGTCGCCCTTGTCGCTGGCTGCGAACCGTTTCACGTCCATCGGGCCTGCACCGCTGCAGAGCAACGGCTGCATCGGTTGCTACAGCTACGGCCTGGTCAGCGGCCGCACCAACGTCATCGCCATCGACCCGGTGACGCCCAACGTGGCTTACCTGGGATCCAACGGCGGCGGCGTGTGGAAGAGCACCAACTGCTGCTCGGCCAGCACCACCTGGACCTCGGTCACCGACGACCCGCTGTTGAGCACCATCGCCATCGGCGACATCATCGTCGACCCCAACGACCATAACACCGTTTACGCAGGCACCGGCGATCTGCGTTACGGCTCCTTCTCCTTCGGCTCGGCCGGCCTGCTCAAGAGCACGGACCAGGGCGCTACCTGGACGGTGCTCGGCGCCGACGTGTTCAACGCGGCCTACCCGCAGCCGGGCGGCGTCTTTCCGCAATACCAGGCCATCGGCAAGGTGCAGGTCGATCCCAACAACAGCAACAACCTGGTGGTGGGCGCCAAGACCGGCCTGTATCTCTCGTATGACGCTGGCGCCAACTGGACCGGCCCCTGCCTGACCAACAGCTTCACCACCCAGCGCCAGGACACCACCGGCATCCTCCTGCGCGACACCGGCGCCGCTACCCAGGTTTACGCCTTCATCGGCGTGCGCGGCTTTGCCACCACGGTGCAGGTCGGCCTGGGCCTGAACGGCGCCAACGGCGCCTATCGCGCCCTGCTGCCGGCCAGCGGCTGTCCCACCGGCTGGGAGACGCTGAGCCGCAGCGACAACGGCTGGCCGGCCGGCACGGCCGCTGGCGCGCCGGTCAACACCAGCACCGGCGCGGGCAACATTCTGGGCCGGCTGGACGCGGCCATCTCACCCAGCAACCCCGACGTGATCTACGTCGCCGCGCAGGCCATTCTGGCCAGCGGCGGCACGCAGCGCGGCGGCCTGCTGGGCATCTGGCGCACGACGGACGGCGGCCTCACCTGGAGCAAGCGTTCCGGCCCCACCGGCCTGACCGGCTGTTTTGGGGATTATGCCCAGAACTGGTACGACCAGAACATTGCGGTGGATCCCAACAACCCGGACGTGACCTACCTGGATACGGTAGACATTTTCCGCTCCACCAACGGCGGCACGACCTACACCAACCTGACCTGCGGCTATGCGGGCGGCACAACGGTTCACGTTGATCACCACGCCCTGGCCTACCTGCCGGGCTCGTCCAGCGTGCTGCTGGCCGGCAGCGACGGCGGCGCGTACGTGACGCTCAACGCCAACGCAGCCAACCCGACCTTCAGCCAGCTCAACACCTCGCTGCCCACGCTGGAGTTCTACTCCGGCGACATTACCGCCAACTTCGCCACCTCGGCCCAGCCGGGCGCGAACGGCGGCATGCAGGACAACGGCTCGGCCGTCTACGTCTGGAATGCGGGCAACCCCACCCAGGCCGTGTGGCAGTTGCGCAAGGGCGGCGACGGCATGTTCGCCCGCATCGAGCCGGTGCTCGGCCAGCGTTGGTACCAGGAGAGCCAGAACGGCGCGCTGGCGGTCAGCACCAGCGGCCCCTACGGCTCGCAGACATCGGCGACGGGACCGTGGACCGCCGACCGGCTGAGCTTCATCTTCCCCTACGAGATCCAAAAGAACGGCTGCCCCCCCACCGGCTGTACGCACATGATCGCCGGCTCCTACCGGGTCTTCGAGTCGGTCAACGGCGCCATCGGCGCCAGCGCGGCCGCGCGCTGGTACGTCAACAGCGGCGACCTGACCAAGAACACCCTGGCCGACCGCTCGTTCATCAACCAGCTCAACTACGCCTGGAGCGACAACACGCGCGCCATCGTCGGCACCAACGACGGCAACGTGCAGATGGGCTTCGAGCTGGGCCAGGGCGCGGCCAACAGCGCCTTTTGGGTCAACGTCACCGGTGGCAATGCGGTGCTGCCCAACCGGCCGATCCTGGACGTGTTCCAGGACACGGCCAACCCGCTGATCGGCTATGCGGCCGTGGGCGGCTTCGACCAGAACACCCCGGCCACGCCGGGCCACGTCTTCCAGGTGACCTGTACCGAGGACTGTGCGTCGTTCACCTGGCTGGACAAGAGTGGCAACCTGCCTGACATCCCCGTCAACTCGATCATGGTCAACCCCAACTTCCCCCAGCAGGTCTTCGCGGGCGCCGACTGGGGCCTTTACTACACCAACGACATCCACGCAGCGATGCCGCAGTGGTACCGCTTCCAGGCTGGATTGCCCAATGTGATGATCTGGGACATGACGGTTGACAGCGGCGCGACCACGCTGGCGCTCTGGACCCGCAGCCGCGGGGCCTACGCCTGGCCGCTGCCCAGTGAGCCCTTCCGCACCTGCCCCGACTTCGACGGCAACGGCAGCATCGACGTGCTGGACGTCGCCCAGGTGGCATCCCACTGGGGCGAGACCCCAGCCTCGACCGCCTGGAACAACCGCTACGACCGTGACGGCGACGGCGACGTGGACATCGTGGACATCATGCTGGTGGTGACTGGCTTTGGCGATAGCTGTTAGTAGGGAGATCAGCGACCGGCTCGATCTCTGGTACATAGTTGCACGGTAAGCGTGCAACGCGTACAATGGCGCACAAGAGGCTGCACTATGCTGCCAGAAAATCGAACAACCACGCATCCAGAAAGCTAACATCCCATGTCTTCACCAGGCCGTGTCATCCGTCGCCCCCAAAGTACGCTTGTCACCTATCCCTCCGGGACGGTTCTCAGCGGTAGCCCGCCAACTGCCGTCTACAAACTGAGCCAGCGTGACGTGTTGCGCGTCGAGCAGGCCGCCGATACGGCGTTAGACTTTCTGTCGCAGCCGGCGTTACAGGCCGCCATCGAAAGCCTGGGCGTGCCTTTGTTGGCGCTGGACGCTGAGGACCAGGCCGTGTTGGCCCCGCTGGGCTACGTGCCGCCGGCCGCGTCTGGGCGCACGCCTCCCGGCCAGCCAGCGCGCCCCGCCGGCGCCGCGCCCGTTCCACCGGTCGGACCGGGCGAGCCAGGTCAAGATGCGGCGACTGATGAAGCTCCTTCATCCGGCCTGCGCATGGGCCTGGTGGCGGCCGTGATCGTGCTGGGCGCGGTGGTGCTGGTGATCGTCTTGTTGCTCAGCCGGCTCTTTTCCGGCCCCAGCGGCTCTGGCGGCCAAACGTCTACCCCAGACCCCGCGCTCACCGCCACCGTCACCAGCACGCTGACCCTCACCCCCGGCGCGCCGACCGCGATTGCGCTCAGCAACGTCTCGGTGCGCAGCGGGCCGGACACGGTCTTCCAGGTGATCGGCCTGCTGCCGGCCGGCAGCAGCACGGCCATCATCGGCCGCAGCGAAAGCGCCGACTGGTGGCAGGTTCAGGGCGCTAACATCCAGGGCGGTCAGGGCTGGGCGCCGGCCGACCAGATCGAGGCGCGCAACGCAGCCTCGGTACCCGTCGTGGCGTCTCCCGCCACGCCCACGCCAACCCCGACGCCGCTGACCACCTTCCGCGGCTGGAAAGGGGAGTACTTCGCCAATCCCAACCTGCTGCCGCCGCCCGCCGTGGTGCAGGACGACGCCAACGTCAACTTCAACTGGGGCGCCGGCTCGCCCGCGCCCGGCGTGCCCCCCGACAACTTCTCGGTGCGCTGGTCGCGCCAGGCCTTCTTCGAGGAGGGCAACTACCGCTTCACGGTCAGTGTGGAGGGCGGCGCGCGACTCTGGCTCGATGGCCGGCCGTTGATCGACGATTGGCAGAGCGGCGGCCCGCGCGTGCTGGAGGCTGACAGCGGCGTGTTGAGCCGCGGCGATCACAGCGTGGTGGTGGAGTACTTCAAACTGAGCGGCAACGGCCAGATCGCAGTCAGTTGGCAGTTCACGCCGGCCCAGCCGCCGACGGCCATTATCAGCGGGCCCGGCCAGGGCGTCGCTGGCCAGCCTTTGACCTTCAGCGCGGCCAGCTCGACGGCTGCGCCCGGCCGGCGCATCGTGCGCCACGAGTGGCGCTTCGGCGACGGCAGCGGCGCCGAGGGGATTCAGGTCGACAAGACCTACACGTCGCCGGGCAACTTCGACGTCACCCTGGTGGTGACAGACGACGCGGGCCTGACCGGTGTGGCCGTACAGCAGGTGGCCATCGCCGCGCCTACGGCCACCCCCACGCCCATCACGCCGCCCGCAGCCATCATCAGCGGGCCATCCCAGGCGGTGGCGGGCGTGGCCGCGACCTTCGACGGCAGCAGCTCGACGCCGGTGGGCGGCCTCAGCAACTATCAATGGAACTTCGGCGACGGCGGCACAGCCAGCGGCCCGACCGTTAGCCACGCCTTCGGCCAGGCCGGTGTGTACAACGTCACCTTGCTGGTGAGCAACGCTGCCGGCCAGACTAGCCAGGCTGCGCTCACGGTGCAGGTCAGCGCGGCGCCACCCGCCTCGTTGCCGCTGGAGGGCACGCGCTGGACGTTGCAGGACACGCTGCCGGGCACGGCGCTCACGGCGCTCTTCCAGCAGGGCCAGATCAGCGGCTCCGGCGGTTGTAACACCTACAACGGGTCCTTCACAACGTTTGGTCCCGACATCACCATTGGCGCGCTGTCGGTCACCGGCCTGGCGTGCGACCCTGCCGTCATGGAGCAGGAGAACACCTATCTGGCGCAACTGCAACTGGCCGATACCTACCAGATCGAGGGCAACCAACTGCGCCTGTCGGGCCAGATCGGCAGCGAGACCTTCGACCTGGTCTACAGCGGCGTCCGGCCGTAGGGCGCTGGCCGACACAGTTGCCAACTTTTTCGAAAAGTTGGCAACTGTGTCTTCCCATCGAGGATGTCGCATCATGTGCTGTGTGCTCTCGACCCTGTTGCTGATCGGCCCGCGGGCCACGATCCTGGTCTGGTGGATTGAACAGATCATCCGTCAGTGCAAGACCGCTCTCCGGAGCTACTACGGCCCCCGTCACGCCTCAGCGCCATGACCGCCAGTCCTGCCACCCAGCACTTTGTGCGCACCAAACTGCATCGTCTATCACTATCCAGTTCTGCGTGTTGAATACCTGGGACCTGCCGACGAGTCGTAGAGCAAGGCTCTGCCGTGGCAGTTGGGTCGATCGAACGGAACGATGTAACCGATGACGCGTCTATCGAAGCTGGTACGTGTGCTGCTGCGCTTTCTGCTGGTCTGGGCAGTGGATGCCGTGTCCCTGATAATCACGGCGGCCTTGCTGCCCGGCATGGCCTTTCTTTCAGTGCCGGGGAGACCCGCATGGTTGGCCGCAGCGGTCGCAGCCTTGACGCTGGGCCTGGTAAACTTCATCGTTCGGCCAATTATCCTGTGGGTGGCGCGGCCGTTCGGGCTGGTCGCCACCTTGATCGTGGGCTTTTTTGTCAACGCTCTGACACTGCTGATTACTGCAGCGCTCCTGCCAGGCTTCGAGTTACAGGGGATCTTCCCGGCCATCATCGGCGCCATCGTCCTGGCTGGCGTCAACACTGTGCTGACCGGCCTGATCACCCTGGACGACGCCGATTCCTTCTACGAGCAGCGCATCTTGCGCCTGGCGCAGCGAAGCCCCTTCGCGGCTGCGTCCAACCCGGAGCGCGCTCTGCTCATGCTGGAGATCGACGGCGTAAGCTATCGGCACATGCAGCAGGCGGTGGCCTTGGGCTACATGCCAACCTTGCGCCACATGATCGAAGCCGAGGGGTACGTCCTCTCCCGCATCGACTGTGGGCTGCCGGCCCAGACATCGGCCTGCCAGGCAGGTATTCTCTTCGGAAACAACTACGACATCCCCGCCTTTCGCTGGTTCGACAAACAACAGCAGAAGCTCTACGTCTCACACAGCGACACCGTCGAGCTCAACCTGCGCCATTCCAACGGCCAGGGCCTGATGCGCGGCGGTTCCAGCATCAACAACATGTTCGACGGCGACGCCGAGAAAGCGCTGATGACCCTCTCCCGGCTGCGGGCCAGCAGCCCGGCCGAGGCCAAGCGCCGGGCCGAGGACGTCTCGCTCTTGATGCTCAACCCCTACTTCTTCACCCGCACCATTGTCCTGGTGCTGGGCGAGGCGGCCTTGGACGTGGCGCAGGCTTTCCGGCAGCGCTGGCTGGGCGTGCGTCCGCGGCTCAACCGGCTGAAGCGCGGCTATCCCTTCAAGCGCGCCGCCACCACCGTGCTGCTGCGCGAGGCGGCGCACAACCTGGTGGCGCTGGACATGATGCGCGGCAGCCCGGCCATCTACACCACCTTTGCCGGCTACGACAAGGTGGCCCATCACTCTGGCCCGTGGACGCGCGACGCCTTTCGGGTGCTCAAGCGCTACGACCGTGAGGTTGCGCTGTTGCGGAGTATCGCCCGGCGCAAGGCGCCGCGGCCCTACGAGGTGATCCTGCTCTCCGATCACGGCCAGTCCTTCGGCGCCACCTTCTTGCAGCGCTACGGCATCGATCTCAAGGGCTTCATCCAGCAGCACATGCCGCAGGGCACGTCGGTGGCGCAGAGCTGGGGCGGCGACGACGGCCTGCCCAACGTGGGCGCGATAGGCGTCGAGCTGCAAAACGCGCAGACGCTGGGCATGGGCGGTCGGGCCGGCCGGGCCGCAGCCAGCGAGTTGGCCGAGTTGGCCGAGCAGGACGCTGAGCACGAGCAGCAAGAGACAAAGGAGGCCCAGGCCGCGGCCGAGGCGGACGTGATCGTCTGCGCCACCGGCAACCTGGCCCACGTCTACTTTGACTTTGCGCCGGGCAAGATCCCGCTCAGCCAGATCGATGCCGCCTACCCCGGCCTGGTGGACGCGCTGGTGCAGCACGAGGGCGTCGGCTTCGTGGTGGGCTACGCCGACGACGGCGCGCCGTCGGTGATCGGCAAGCAGGGCCGGCGCCACCTGGGGAGCGACGAGGTCAGCGGCGCAGACCCGCTGTTGCCCTACGCCGTGGGCAGCAAGCCGCCCGAGAACCGGCGCTCGCGCGGCGCTGGCCTGGCCGGCCAGAACTCGGTCGAGGTGCGGGCCTGGCAGGTGCGGCGCATGGCCGAGTTTCCCTCGGCCGGCGATTTGATCGTCAACGGCGCCCTCTATCCCGACGGCACGGTGGCGGCCTTCGAGGAGTTGATCGGCAGCCACGGCGGCCTGGGCGGCGAGCAGACCGACGCGTTCCTCCTCCACCCTGCCGATATGCCGGCCCCAGAGACGCGCAACTCCGAGGACTTTTTTCATTTGCTCAACGCGCGGCGCGGACTGCCGCCAATCGGGTTTGCGACATTCTCCCAGACAGTGTAGAATGCTGCCAGTCGCTGCTCTCGTACCTCGTCGGGACTCAGTGAGGAGTATCATCCGCATATGACTGCCAAATCCAACGTCGTCGCCAATGCCGTCAAAGTATCCTGGCTGCCGCTGACTATCATCGTGCTGGCTCAGCTTCAAATGGGCATCAACATCAACGCCCTGCCGGTGTCCTTGGGGCCGATCATCGAGGACATCGACGCGCCGGCCACCTCGGTGGCCACGGCGCTGGTGCTCTACTCGCTGTTCGTGGCCGCCTTCGTCATGTTGGGCGCCAAAATCGGCAAGATGTTCGGCGAGCGGCTGGTCTTCCAGATCAGCGCGCTGGTGCATGGCGGCGCCATGGGCCTGATGGCCGTCAGCGCCACCGCCGAGATGATGAACACGGCGCAGGCGATCGCCGGCATCGCCGCGGCCGCGCTGGTGCCGACGCTGGTGGTGTTGATCGCGGCCAACTACCGCCAGCGCCAGCAGGAGCAGGCGCTGGGCATCCTGGCCGCCATTCCGGCCGTCGCCAGCGGGCTGACCTTCGTGGTGGCCGGCTTCATCGCCACGCTCCTTAGTTGGCGCGTGTCGTTCTGGCTGATCTTCGCGCTGTCGCTGGCGGTGTTCGTCCTCAGCTTCCGCCTCAAGCCCATCCCGCGCACTCAGGGTATCCGCATCGACTTCGTGGGCGTGGTGCTGTCGGCGCTGGCCATCGCCTGCATCCTCTTCGGCTTCAACAACCTGAACACCTGGGGGCTGGTCGCGGCCAAAGATGCCGCGCCGATCTCCCTTTTCGGACTGTCGCCGGCGCCGTTCCTGATCGCGCTGGGCATCGTGTTCGGCCAGGCCTTCTTTGTCTGGTCGGAGCGCCGCGTGGCCGACAAGAAGACGCCGCTGCTGGCGCTGGAGGTGATCAACTCAACGGAACAACGCGCCGCGGTAGGGGCCTTTCTGGTGGCCGGTGGTATCGGCTCGGTTGTCGCCTTCATCATCCCTCTGTACATCCAGATCGTCCAGGACCAGACGCCCCTCTTCACCTCGGTAGCGATCGTTCCCTACGCGCTGGCGGTGGCTGCCGCCGCCATTCTTTCGGTGCGACTCTATGACCGCCTCACCCCGCGCCGCCTGGGCGTGGTCTCCTTCAGTCTGGTGGCGGCCGGCTCGGTGCTGTTAGCCTTTACGTTCAGCAACGAATGGACGACCCCGGTCGTGATCCTGGGCCTGGCGATCGTCGGCCTGGGCGAGGGCACGATGTTGACGCTGCTGTTCAACGTGCTGGTCTCGTCCTCGCCTAAGGAGCTGGCCGGCGACGTCGGCGCGCTGCGCGGGGTGGTCAACAACGTCTCGTCGGCCCTGGGCGCAGCCTTTGCCGGCGTGGTGGCGGTGGGCCTGCTCAGCCTGTTCATCGTCTCAGCCTTCGAGCAGTCGAACCTGCCGGAGA
>Ga0105096_10000974_pt1 | contig 11146 bp, 9 predicted proteins | sample PPLLak3cmMay2015_FD_87036 | JGI IMG/M metagenome (GOLD analysis project Ga0105096, IMG submission 87036) | Freshwater sediment microbial communities from Prairie Pothole Lake near Jamestown, North Dakota, USA - PPLs Lake P7 Core (1) Depth... | ecosystem: Environmental > Aquatic > Freshwater >... | reverse complement strand
GGCTGCAGAGTTTCACGCGCCCGATGGCGCGGTGATGCGCGGCACGGTCGACGACCTGTCGGACACGGGCCTGCGCTTTTATGCCGACCTGGCGCCCGGGCTGGCGGTGGGCGACGCGCTTGACGCGCGCATCGAACTGCCCGACGGGCCCCTGCAACTGCAGGCCGAAGTGCGGGGACTGTTTGCCGGACCGGAGGGCGAGGGTATTGCACGCGCCATCGGCTGTCGCTTCTCCACGTGTGGCGACGATCGTCTGCGCCTCGAGGCGTTCCTGTTCGGCTCCGACCTGCAGTGGTCGGTGAACGGCTACACGGACCAGGTGCACACGCCGCTGAGCCGGCTTTTCCGCAGGGGCGTCCCGGGCCCGGCGCCACACCCGTTGACCGGGATGCGCTGGAACGCGGCGTGGCTGCGCCGCGCCGACGCAGACGCCGCCGTGAACGAGCCCGCATTGCTGTCTGCAGGCGAAGGCGAACGGCTGCTCAGCTACCGGCCCCTGCCCGAGGGGCAGAATATGGAGGTCCAGGTGTTCCGTCGCACGCGGGCGGCCAGGCGCCGTGTGCGCCTGCAAGCCGCGGAGTTGCCGGCTGGGACCGGTCCGGGCCTTTATCTCTACGATCTGCTTCCTGCGGACGTCGGGACCGACCCCTTGTCCGAGCCTTCGTCAACATCCGGCCAGCGCAGCCTGCGGGTCGAACCGAAGCCCGAACCGGCCGATGTCGTCTGAGCCGTTGCGCTTTCTTCCCGTCCTCGCATCAGGGCCTGAATTGACCAAGAGAATTCTTCGCTGTGCGAGTGTGCTTTGGATCGCGGCGCTGCCGACGCTGTCCGCTGCCCAGTGGCTGGACTACGCACAGATCGAAGGATCGGCCAACAATGCCAGCGTGGTGCTGGTGAAGGCCCTGCGCGACGGGCAACTGACCGCTGTGCCGGCGCTGATCACGGCCTCGGCCGCACGTTGGGAAGATGGCCAGACCGTGGCGATAGGTCTGACCCCGCGTTGGGAACTGGCCGGCGGCGCGCACCAGTGGCTGGTCGGCGTCGGCGCAGGCGCCAATAGCTACCGCAGCCGCGGCGGCGCGACGCTGGAGGAGGAATCCTCGCTTTCCCTTCGGGCACAGACCGAGCTGATGGGGCCCGTGCCGGGAGGTTCGTATTACGCGCTGCTGCAGGCCTCGACCTTTCGCGGCGGCGCCTTCGCCACCGTGCAGTACAGCCTTCAGGGCACGCCGCTCGCCCTGGAGACCTCGTATTACCGCGAGACCAGCTACCACGCGTTCAACCTGGGGCTGCGGTTCGCGCTCCCCATCGAGCGTTGGTTCGTGCGCGTCGGTGCGACCCACGACGATCGCACGCGCGTCTACTTCGGGCTGGCCTACAACGGGTTCTGAGCGCCCCAGGGGCCTGGCCGCTGGCGACCCGCCGCCCGAGGGCGTCAGGGAAGCTTGGGGCGGCCCGGCGTGTCCTTGAGAAACGGGCACAGAGGCCGTTGCCAGGCCGCGCCCGGTCCCTGTCGATAATGGGCGCCGCCGATGGCCATCCTTTCCCTGACGAACGCCCACCTGGCCTACGGCCATGTCGCCCTGCTCGACGGCGCGGCACTGGCCCTGGAGGCCGGCGAGCGGCTCGGCCTGATCGGCCGCAACGGGGCCGGCAAGTCCTCGCTGCTGAAGGTGCTGGCCGGGCTGGAGAAGCTCGACGACGGCCTGCTGCAGCTGACGCAGGGCCTGCGCATCCGCTACGTGCCGCAGGAGCCGATGTTCGATGCGGCGAGCACGGTGTTCGACGTCGTCAGCGAAGGCCTGGCCGAGACGCGCGCGCTGCGCACGCGCTACGAGGCGCATGCCCCCGGCGAGGATCTCGACGCCTTGCAGTCGCTCATCGAGGCGCTGGACGGCTGGAACTGGGAGCAGCGCGTGCAGACCACGCTGGCGCAGCTGCAGCTGGACGGCGAACGGCGCATCGGCAGCCTGTCGGGCGGCATGAACAAGCGCGTGGCGCTGGCGCAGGCGCTGGTGGCCGCGCCCGAGGTGCTGCTGCTCGACGAGCCGACGAACCACCTCGACCTGGACTCGATCGCCTGGCTCGAGGAGCTGCTGCGCGGCTTCCGCGGCAGCCTGATGCTGGTCACGCACGACCGCGCCTTCCTCGATGCCGTGGCCACGCGCATCGTCGAGCTCGACCGCGGCGTGCTGCGCAGCTACCCGGGCAACTTCAGCGCCTACGAGCGCCTGAAGGAGGAGCAGCTGGCCGCCGAGGCGCTGGCCCATGCGCGCGCCGACAAGCTGCTTGCACAGGAGGAGCAGTGGATCCGCAAGGGCGTGGAAGCGCGGCGCACGCGCAGCGTGGCGCGGGTGCAGCGGCTGCAGCAGCTGCGTGCCGCGCGTCGGGCCAGGCGCGAGGCGCTGGGCCAGGTGCGCCTGGAGCTCGACGCCGGCGTGCCCAGCGGCAGGATCGTGGCGGAGTTGCGCGACGTGAGCTTCGGCTACCCTGGGGCTGCGCCGCTGGTGCGGGACTTCAGCGCCACGCTGCTGCGCGGCGACAAGGTCGGGCTGATCGGGCCCAACGGTGCCGGCAAGACCACGCTGCTGAAGCTGATCCTCGGCGAGCTGCAGCCTGTCTCCGGCACGGTGCGCCAGGGCACGCGACTGGAGGTGGCCTACTTCGACCAGATGCGCAGCCGCCTGGACCTGGACGCGACACTGGCCGACACCATCAGCCCGGGCAGCGAGTGGGTCGAGTTCAACGGCCAGCGCAAGCACGTCATGAGCTACCTGGGCGACTTCCTGTTCGCGCCAGAGCGCGCGCATGCGCCGGTGCGCACGCTGTCCGGCGGCGAGCGCAACCGCATCCTGCTGGCGCGGCTGTTCGCGCTGCCGGCCAATGTGCTGGTGCTCGACGAGCCGACCAACGACCTGGACATCGACACGCTCGAACTGCTCGAGGAACTGCTGCAGTCGTACACCGGCACGGTGTTCCTGGTCAGCCACGACCGGCGCTTCCTGGACAACGTGGTCACCAGCACCATGGCCTGGGAGGGCGACGTGTCGCCGGGCCGCTGGCGCGAGTACGAAGGCGGCTACGAGGACTGGCGACTGCAGCGCGAGCGCTCGCGCGCCGCGGCGCCGCCGCGCGAGGCGGCCGCTGCAGCGCCGGCCGAACCGCGGCCCGCGCCGAGGCCGGCGGCCGCCCCGCGCAAGCTCAGCTTCAAGGAGCAGCGCGAGCTGCAGGACCTGCCGGCACGCATCGAGACGCTCGAGGCCGAGCAGCGGGCCATCGCCGAGCGCCTGGCCGGCAGCGAGCTGTACACGCGCGAGCCGCAGCAGGTGGCGCCGTTGCAGGCGCGCTATGCGCAGATCGAAGACGAGCTGATGCTGGCGCTGGAGCGCTGGGAGGCGCTGTCCGCGCGCTGATCAGGCGCGGCCGCTGGTCCAGCCGTCGTTGGTGGCCGCCGGGTGGGTGCGGCTGACCATCAACCCGGCCTGAAGATACAAGCCGTTGAGCAGGCGGATCGCGCGCTCGCGGTCGAAGCCGGGCCACTGCGACAGCTCGCGCAGGTTGACGGCCTCCCGCTTGAGCCGCACCACCGCATCGGCCAGCGTGCCACTCAGCTCGAGCCTGCGCAGGTTCAGGCCCGGCGCGATGCGGTAGGCCGCCTGCCCGGCGATTTCGGGCAGCAGTTCGCTGCGCGAGCCGCGCAGTGCCAGCTCCCACAGCAGCGGGCCCAGCGCGCCGTAGTGCCCGAGCTCGCCGACCATTGCGTGCAGGCGGTCGCCCGGCGGGCGCAGCAGCGCCGGCTCGACGTGCAGCACGATCAGGTCGCCCAGCGCCAGCTCCAGGAAGCGCGCCATCGGCATCGGGCAGTGCGCCAGGTGCTCCACCGGGAAGACCGTCAGCGGCACGACGCGTTCGCCGGCTTGCAGGTGGATCAGCAGCCTGCGTGCGTGGCGGATGCAGGCGGCGAGCACCTCGACGGCGCCGCCTTGCTGCCCCTCCTGCTCGAAGCGCATCAGGTCTAGCAGCAGCGACGGGCTCAAGGTCGACAGCCGGGAGACCATCGACTCGGCCTCGCCGACGCGTGCCGAGTCGTCCAGGTGGCGACGGAAGGCGCTGGCCCGCATCAGCTCGGGCTGGCCGAAGGGAAGGGTCGACTCGAACATGCCGCTCAGTCGTGCATGCGCACGGGACCGATGCTAAGCGTGCCGTGCGGGCCTCAGCGCGCCGAGATGTGTCCGCATGTTCGGCGCAGCGCCTGCCAGAAGGCGGCGTCCTGCGTGGTGGCGAAGTTGACGCGCATGAGCGTCGTCGGCCGGTGCGTGGCGTGGAACAGCGCGCCCGGGGCGATCAGCCAGCCCTGGTCGAGCATGGCGCCGGCCAGCCGCTCCGTGTCACAACCGGTATCGACCCAGCCGAACAGGCCGCGCGGCGGTGCGGCGAAGCGGAAACCCTGGCCCTGCGCCGCCAGCACGGTGCGCGCGCGCGCCGCATCCAGGCGCTGCGTCACGCGCTCGGCATGGCGGCGCAGCAGGCCCTGCTCCAGGCAATGGGCCAGCGCGCGCTCGCTGAGCACCGGCGTGGTCAGCGTGCAGAGCAGCTTGGTGTCCACCAGGCGGTCGACCCAGTCCGCCGGCGCGGCCAGGTAGCCCACGCGCCAGGCCGGCGCCAGGATCTTCGAGAAGCCCGAGATGTAGAAGGTGCGCTGCAGCCCGTCCAGCGCGGCCAGCCGCGGCAGGTGCGGGCCGGCCAGATGGGCGTAGGTGTCGTCCTCGACGATGTGCAATCCCTGCGCCTCGGCCAGGCGCAGCAGCTGGTGCGCGCAGTGCAGCGACAGCGACGCCCCCGTGGGGTTGTGCAGCACCGACACCGTGACGTACAGGCGTGGGCGATGGGCGTCGATCAGCCGCTGCATCACCGCCAGGTCGGGCCCCTCGTCGCCGCGCGGCACCGGCAGCACGCGCATGCCGAGCGCGGCCAGCCGCGCGTATTCCACCGCCCAGCCGGGCTCGTCGACCAGCACCGCGTCGCCGCTGCGCAGCAGCGTGCGCGTCACCACGTCCAGCGCCTGCGTGGCGCCGACGGTGGTGACGATCTGCTGCGGCGATGCCGTCACGCCGAACTCGGCCAGGCGCTGCGCCAGCGCCCGGCGCAGCCGCGCGTCGCCGGCCGGTTCGCCATAGCGCGCACTGCAGTCGGCGAAGGCGCTGCTGCGGCTGACCTTGTGCAGCGCGCCGGCCAGCAGCGGCAGGTCCAGCCAGTCGGCCGGCAGCGTGCCCAGCCCGGGCATCGGCAACGCACCGGGCGGCTGGAACATGCCTCGGATCAGCGTGGTCGCGCTCAGCGGCAGCGGGCGAGGCGGTGCCGCGCCGCCGTCCGGCGGCTCGCCGCGCGCCGCGGTCGCCGCCTGGCGCACGAAGAAGCCGCGCTGCCGCCGGGCCTCGACCAGTCCGGCGGCGAGTATCCGGTCGTAGGCCGCGACCACGGTGCTCGGGCTCAGGCCGTGCCGCCGAGCAGCCTCGCGCACCGAAGGCAGGCGCGCGCCGGGCGGCATCAGGCGCTGGCGGATGCGCTCGGCGTAGTGCGCCGCCAGCTGCTCGGCCAGCGTGCGATCGGACTGGCGCGACAGCGCCGGCGCGGCGGCGGGCAGGGGCTCGGGGGCGTTCATCCTGGGCGGCGATGTATCGGCAGACGCAGCAGTACAGATCCGACACTGTGACGCTGATCTGTGCGGTCAGTGTACTGCCCCATGGGCCTACACTGGCCCGATGTCCACGCCTCGAGCCACCCCGCAGCAGGCCGCGCCCGACGCTGCGGCGGAGTTGCGCGGCCTGTGGCTTGGCGTGCTGGGCGTGGTCATCTTCGCGATGACGCTGCCGATGACGCGCCTGGCCGTGGGCCCGACCGAGTCGCCACAGCTGCCGCCGCTGTTCGTCACCGCCGGCCGGGCTGCGGCTGCCGCGCTGCTGAGCATCGTCTTCCTGCGCGCGACGCGCGCGCCCTGGCCGCCGCGCCGGCTCTGGCCCGCGCTGGCGCTGTGCGCTGCGGGCACGGTGATCGGCTTTCCGCTGTTCCTGGCGCTGGCGTTGCGCCGGGTGGACGCGATGCACGCCGCGGTGGTCACCGGGCTGCTGCCGCTGGCCACCGCGGCGCTGGCCGCGCTGGCCTTTCGCCAGCGGCCGTCGGCCGGCTTCTGGGCCTGCGCCGGTCTGGGCACGGCGCTGGTGCTGGCGTTTGCCGCACTGGCCGGTGGCGGGCGGCTGGTGGCGGCCGACGGCCTGCTGCTGCTGGCCGTTCTCAGCGCCGCCGCGGGCTACGTGGCCGGCGCGGCCGCCTCGCGCGAGCTGAGCGCCGAGCAGGTGATCTGCTGGGTGCTGGTGCTGAGCCTGCCGCTGACCGCGCCGCTCAGCCTGTGGGCCTGGCCGGAGCAGCCGGTGCGACCCAGCGCCTGGCTCGGCTTCGGCTACGTCACGCTGTTCTCGATGTGGCTCGGCTTCTTCGCCTGGTACCGCGGGCTGGCGCTGGGCGGCGCGGTGCGCGTCAGCCAGGTGCAGTTGCTGCAGCCCTTCCTGGCGCTGCTGTTCGCCGTGCCGGTGCTGGGCGAGACGCTCGAGCCGGCCACGCTGCTTTTTTCGCTGGCGGTGATCGCCACCGTCTTTCTCGGCCGCCGCATGCCGGTGCGGCCGGCCGTGCGCTGACCCACCCACCGCCGGCGCCCGCCGGCCCCGAAGGAGAAGGATATGGACCGCGCCGCACCGCCACCGCTGCACTGGCCGCTGGCCCGCCGCGCCGAGCGGCTCGAGCCCTCGGTGATCCGCGAGATCCTGAAGATCACCGAGCGCCCCGGCATCCTGTCGCTGGCCGGCGGCCTGCCGGCGCCGGAGAGCTTCCCGGTGCAGGCCATGCGCGAGGCCTGCCAGCGTGTGCTCGCCGACAGCCCGCGCGAGGCGCTGCAGTACGCCGCCAGCGAGGGCTTCGGACCGCTGCGCGAATGGGTGGCGGCGCACCTGGCGCAGCAGGGGCTGCAGGCGCCGGCCGCGCAGGTGCTGATCACCAGCGGCTCGCAGCAGGGGCTGGACCTGGTGGGCAAGGTGCTGATCGACGCCGGCAGCCGCGTGGCCGTGGAGTCACCCACCTACCTGGGCGCGCTGCAGGCCTTCGCCCCCTACGAGCCCGAGTTCCAGGCGCTGGACTGCGACGAGCAGGGGCCGCTGCCGCAGGCCCTGGCGGCGGCGTCCGGCGCGCGCTTCCTGTACTTGCTGCCCAACTTCCAGAACCCGAGCGGCCGCAGCATGGGCGCGGCGCGCCGCCTGGAGATCGTGCGCGCGGCGGCGCAGGCCGGGCTGCCGCTGGTCGAGGACAACCCCTACGGCGAGCTCTGGTACGACGCGCCGCCGCCGCCGCCGCTTTCCGCTGCGGCAGGCGCGGGCGCGATCTACCTCGGCTCATTCTCCAAGGTGCTGGCGCCGGGGCTGCGCCTGGGCTACGTGGTTGCGCCGCAGGCACTGTTCCCGAAGCTGCTGCAGGCCAAGCAGGCGGCCGACCTGCACACGCCGGGATTCAACCAGCGCGTGGCCCACGAGGTGCTGCGCAGCGGCCTGCTCGACACGCACCTACCGCAGGTGCGCGCGCGCTACAAGGCGCAGCGCGACGCGATGCGCGCGGCGCTGGAGCGGCACCTGCCGTCCGGCTGCCGCTTCAACGTGCCGGCCGGTGGGATGTTCTTCTGGGTCGAGCTGCCCACGGCGCTGGACGCCACCGCGCTGCTGCCCAGGGCGGTGGATGCCGGCATGGCCTACGTGCCGGGCGCGCCCTTCTATTGCCATGCGCCGCGCGCGAACACGCTGCGCCTGAGCTTCGTCACCGTGGCGCCGGTGCAGATCGAGCAGGCGGTGGCCGCGCTCGGCGGCGTGCTGCGCACTGCGCTGGAGGCCCGGCCGTGAAGCGCCGTTTCGACCAGCTGGACGTGTTCAGTGCCGAGCCGCTGCGCGGCAACCCGCTGGCCGTGGTGCACGACGCGCAGGGCCTGGACGATGCGCGCATGGCGGCCTTCGCGCGCTGGACCAACCTGTCCGAGACCACCTTCCTGCTGCCGCCCACCGACGCGCAGGCCGACTACCGCGTGCGCATATTCACGCCGGTGGGCGAGCTGCCCTTTGCCGGCCATCCCACGCTGGGCAGCTGCCATGCCTGGCTGGCGGCAGGCGGCCGGCCACGGCAGGAGGGCGCAGTGGTACAGCAATGCGGCGTCGGCCGGGTGACGGTGCGGCGCGCCGGCCGCCGGCTGGCCTTTGCCGCGCCGCCATTGCGGCGCACGGGACCGCTGGAGGCGGAGTTGCTGGCGCGCATCGAGCGCGGCCTGGGCCTGGCGGCCGGCGAGGTGCTGCAGCACCAGTGGGTCGACAACGGGCCCGGCTGGTGCGCGGTGATGCTGCGCGATGCCGGACGCGTGCTGGCCTTGCGGCCCGACTGGTCCGTGCTGGGCGAGCTGAAGCTCGGCCTGGTCGGCGCGCTGCCGGCCGGGCACGAGGCACGTTTCGAACTGCGCGCGCTTTTCGGCAGCGACGGCCTGGGCTTCGAGGATCCGGTCACCGGCAGCCTGAACGCCAGCGTGGCACAGTGGCTGATCGGCGCCGGGCTGGCCCCGCCTCGCTACGTGGCGTCGCAGGGCACGGTGCTGCAGCGTGCGGGCCGCGTGTATATCGACTGCGTCGATGGCCAGGTCTGGGTGGGCGGCGATGTGGCCGCCTGCGTGCAGGGGGAGGTCTCGTTATGACGCCAAGGGCCGAAGTCGACCATCTGGTCGTCGCCGCGCAGTCGCTGGAGCAGGGCGCGCTGTGGTGCGAGCGCACGCTCGGCGTCACGCCCGCGCCCGGTGGCAAGCATGTGACGATGGGCACGCACAACCGGCTGCTGGCCATCGGCAGCAGCGCATTCCCGCAGGCCTACCTGGAGATCATCGCCATCGACCCGCAGGCGGCGGCGCCGGCGCGGCCGCGCTGGTTCGGCCTGGACGATGCGGCGCTGCAGGCCCGGTTGCAGCACGCGCCGCGGCTGATCCACCTGGTGGCGCGCAGCCCGCGGCTGGACGACACGCTGGCCGCGTGGCGCGCGCAGGGCCTCGATGCCGGCCAGGCGGTGGCCGCCGACCGCGCCAGCCCGCAGGGCCTGTACCGCTGGCGCATCGCCGGCCGCACCGACGGCCGCCTGCTCTGCGGCGGTGCGCTGCCGACGCTGATCGAGTGGCAGGGCATGCACCCCACCGCGCACCTGCCGGCCAGCGGCGTGGCCCTGCAGGCGCTGGAACTGCGCGGCCTGCCCGATGCGGCGGCGGCCGCGCTGGGCCTTCACGGCGTGCGCTGCCAACCGCAGGGCGTGGCGCTGAGTGCAGCGTTCGACACGCCGCGCGGCTGCGTGACGCTGTCCAGCGAGGATTGACATGGGCCTGCCGCTGCTGCCCGACCGCGACGAACTGCTGGCCGCGCTGGAGATCGTGCGCGCGCAGATGCCGCCCACGCCGACGATCCGCTGGCCGCTGCTCGAGCAGCGTCTGGGAACGGCGGTGCACGTCAAGCACGAGAACCACACCGCGCTCGGCGCCTTCAAGCTGCGCGGCGGTGCCGTCTACATGCACGAACTGCGGCGGCGCGCCCCGGGCGTGCGCGGCGTCATCAGCGCCACGCGCGGCAACCATGGCCAGTCGATCGCCCGTGCCGCCGCGCAGCACGGCCTGAGCGCGACCATCGTCGTGCCCTACGGCAACTCGGTGGAGAAGAACGCCGCGATGCGCGCGCTGGGCGCGACGCTCGTCGAGCACGGCGACGATTTCCAGCAGGCGCGCGAGCACGCCGCCGCGCTGGCCGAGCGCCTGGGGCTGCACATGGTGCCCAGCTTCCACCGCGACCTGGTGCGCGGCGTGGCCAGCTACTGGATCGAGTTCTTCGCGCAGGTGCAGCCCGACGTGGTGCTGGTGCCGATCGGGCAGGGCTCGGGCATCTGCGCCTGCGCGGCGGCGCGCTCCTGCACCGGTGCCGCCTCGCGCATCGTCGGCGTGGTCTCGGCCCATGCCACGGCGTACCAGCAGTCCTTCGCGGCCGGGCGGGTGATCGAGGCGCCGGTGAGCACGCAGCTGGCCGACGGCATGGCCTGCCGGGTGCCCGACGCGGAGGCGCTGGCCATCATTCGGCAGGAGGTGGACGAGATCGTCGCCGTCGGCGACGACGAGGTGGCCGAGGCGATGCGCATCTACTTCAGCGACACGCACAACGCGGCCGAAGGCGCCGGCGCAGCGCCGCTGGCAGCGGCGCTGCAGCGGCGCGCAGCCTTCGCCGGCCGCAGCCTGGGCCTGTCGCTGACCGGCGGTAACGTCGACCGCGCGTTGTTTGCGCGCGTGCTTGCGGCATGATCCGGCAATGAGGCTCGCAAGTTCGCTCCGTTCGCGTCACGCCAAGGAGGCGCTCGGCACCTTCGTAACGGCCGGGCGGCAGCGATGACCGAAGAACTGTTCCGTGACGACGCCGCGCTGCTGCAATGCCGCGCGCGCGTGCTCGCTGCCGATGCACAGGGCGTGCACCTGGACCGCACCGTGTTCTATCCGCAAGGCGGCGGCCAGGCCGGCGACGCCGGCGTGCTGCAGCTGGACGACGGCCGCGTGCTGAAGGTGGTGGACACGCGCAAGGGGGACGCGCCGGGCGAGATCCTGCACCTGCTGGCCGAAGGCACCGACCTGGCGGGCCTGGCGCCCGGCTGCGAACTGACGGCCTGCATCGATGAAACGCGCCGCCGCGCGCACATGCGCTTCCACACCGCCACGCACCTGCTGTGCGCGCTGGTGCCGCATGCGGTGAACGGCTGCTCCATCACCGCGCGCTATGCGCGGCTGGATTTCCACATGCACGAGCCGCTGGACCGCGAGCAGCTCACGCAGGGCATTGCCCGGCTGGTGGCCGAGGCGCACCCGGTGCGCCACCACTGGATCGGCGAGGACGAACTCGACGCCAACCCGCAGCTGGTGCGCAGCATGAGCGTGCAGCCGCCGCGCGGCCAGGGCCGCATCCGCGTGCTGGAAATCGGAGGCGTGGACCTGCAGCCCTGCGGCGGCACGCACGTGGCCAACACCGCCGACATCGGCGCCGTCGTCGTGACGAAGGTT
>Ga0105096_10000973_pt1 | contig 11149 bp, 7 predicted proteins | sample PPLLak3cmMay2015_FD_87036 | JGI IMG/M metagenome (GOLD analysis project Ga0105096, IMG submission 87036) | Freshwater sediment microbial communities from Prairie Pothole Lake near Jamestown, North Dakota, USA - PPLs Lake P7 Core (1) Depth... | ecosystem: Environmental > Aquatic > Freshwater >... | reverse complement strand
CGATACCGGCTTCCTTGAGGCGGATAGCTTCCTCAACAGCAATTTCGCAGAACGGGTTGATGGCCATCTTGACATTATTGAGATCAACATCACTGCCATCGGCTTTGGCGCGTACCTTGACGTTGTAATCAACGACGCGCTTAACAGCAACAAGAACCTTCATGGATTCTCCATAGACATTTTCAGGTGGGTTGGAAGTGGCTGCAGCAACAATATACCGCTACAGGCCGGTGAACATGGCGGGCTATGTTGCCCACAAATATGCGCGGGGTCAAGCGCCAAAACGGCGCTTGAAGCTGGCCTTCTCTACCCTACCAAGGATTTTCTCTATGCGGGTTTTATAGTTTTTAATCGTTGAAAATTATATACTTGCGGCCTTTTCAGAGATCGGGCATCGGTCCCGCGCCTACCAACAGAACAAGAGGATATCGCAGTGGAACGTGAATCTATGGAGTTTGATGTTGTGATCGTTGGCGCCGGTCCCTCAGGTTTGTCGGCTGCTTGTCGCATCAAGCAACTGGCGCGCGATAAAGGCCAGGAAATTACGGTTTGTGTTGTGGAGAAGGGTTCTGAGGTAGGAGCTCACATTCTGTCAGGTGCAGTACTTGAGCCACGCGCACTGAACGAGCTTTTTCCCAACTGGCAGGAGTTGGAAGCCCCGATCAAGACACAGGTTAAAAGTGACCGGTTTTTCTTCTACCTCAGCCAAAAAACTGCTATTAAACTCCCGAACTTCCTGATTCCCAAGCCCACACATAACGACGGCAATTATATCGTCTCCATGGGGAATGTTTGCCGCTGGCTGGCTCAGCAGGCGGAGGGGCTGGGGGTTGAAATCTACCCCGGCTTTGCTGCTGCAGAGGTGCTCTACCATGCGAACGGACGAGTCAAAGGAATCGCCACAGGAGACATGGGTATTGGTGCCTCTGGCGAGCACAAGGATAGCTACATGCCAGGTATGGAATTACACGCAAAATACACCTTATTCGCCGAGGGATGTCGTGGACATCTCGGGAAGCAATTGATCAAGAAGTTTTCACTGGACGCCGGCAAAGACCCCCAACACTATGGTATCGGTATCAAGGAAATCTGGGAAATTCCGGCGGAAAGACACGAAGAGGGACTGGTTATACATGGCCTTGGCTGGCCCCTAAGCGAGAGCAATTCCGGGGGCGGGGCTTTCATGTACCACGCCGAAAATAACCAACTCTACCTCGGTCTGATTGCCGACCTCAATTACAGCAACCCGCACATGAGCCCGTTTGAGGAGTTCCAACGCTGGAAACATCACGCCGAGACCGTAAAATATCTCGAAGGGGGCACCCGGCTTGTTTACGGTGCGCGTGCAATCGCCAAAGGGGGATTTAACTCACTGCCCAAAATGCATTTCCCCGGAGGCCTGCTGATCGGTTGCGATGCTGGCACGTTGAATAGCGTCAAAATCAAGGGCAACCACACTGCCATGAAAAGTGGCCTGCTGGCGGCGGAAGCCGTCGTTGAAGCGCTTGCACAGGGTGAATCTGCACCGGCAGATTTGGTTTCCTATGCAATTAAGATGGATTCCTCCTGGTTGTACGATGAGCTTTATAGTACCCGCAACTTTTCTGGTTTTATGCACAAATTTGGCTTCCTGCTTGGAGCTGCCATGGTGTGGATCGACCAGAATATATTCGGCGGTAAATTGCCTTTCACCTTGAACGACGACAAAGCTGATCACGCAGTTCTGCAACCAGCAGCTCAGTGCAAGAAAATCCACTATCCCAAGCCTGATAACATCTTCAGCTTCGACCGCTTGTCCTCAGTCTTTCTGTCCAACGCCAATCACGAAGAAGACCAGCCCTGTCACCTCAAGCTTATCGATCCCCATGTACCGATAGCGAACAACCTTCCTATATATGACGAACCCGCACAGCGCTATTGCCCCGCTGGCGTCTATGAAATTGTAGAAGATGCAGCTGGTCAGCGCTTCCAGATAAACGCCCAGAATTGTGTGCACTGCAAGACCTGTGACATCAAGGATCCGTCGCAAAACATTGTATGGGTTACACCTGAAGGGCTTGGAGGACCTAATTACCCCAATATGTAGGCGTCATCAGCGCAATAATCTAGGTAGTTGCCAGTCTAAATTCAAACGCGCCTGACCTCAGGGTCAGGCTGCCATCCCGAAGTTCCGCCAGATCCACCAACCTGTACCACGCAGGGCGTGTACATATTGCTGTCAAGCCATAGGAGAGACGTAGTACGGCAATATCCCCCATTGCTGCGTCGAGGAACAGTGGATGTTGCTCGCTTACCACAATTCGCTTGCCAGTGTTGAGTGTCGCCTCGAGCATCTGCACACCGGTCACTTCCAGCACATCGATATCGATAACAACTAATGGATGCGACTCAACCACAACGCGCCATTTTTCGCTGGGTGTCACAAGATAATATTCGCCATCGTCTTCACGACGTAAGATACTGGCAAACAGTCGTACCAGCGACTCCCTTTTTATTTTACTTCCATCGTGATACCAAGTTCCCTGAGTATTGATGCGTATAGGGATCTCACCGCTGAGCGCCGGATGCCACATGTGCAATGGCGGGGAGTCGACATCCGGGCGAACTGCGATTTGTCCCGCCAAGGACTCAAGTGGAGCCTTTATCATTATGCCTCCGTTTTCCACCTGCAGGGTGCGCCAGAAAAACTTCGTAGACCTAGTGAATGCGACTACTCGCCGAATATTGATATCATTTCATGTTTAGTCCGGAGTTTTCATCAAAATGCCGGACAGCGCCTCGTCCTCTGCCACTGAGCTGTTGGCCTGAGCACGCAGGAAAAAGAAAGGCGTATTAGCGCAGAGCAGAACCTGCTCTCGCTGCCCGAAGATACCCAGCCACCGCCCCAATAAAGCCTATATCGCGCAATCGCCAATCACGCGAACATTGATGACACCGTGTATTGCCTGCATTCTATCCAATATGTCATGTGTGGGTCGTGTACTGATATCAATCAGGTTATAAGCAATTTCATCTCTACTCTTATTTAGCATGTCGATAACATTAATATTTTCATCTGCCAAAATTGCAAGCACACTTCCAAGGATTTTAGGAACATTCTCGTTCGTTACCGACAGGCGACACCCACTGACACGATCTAACTGCAAGCTTGGGAAATTGACAGCATTGCGAATGTTGCCGTTTTCAAGAAAATCCCGTAATTGTTCGGCAGCCATAATGGCACAATTATCCTCCGCCTCATCTGTACTCGCACCAATATGCGGCATCAATATCACATCATCACGACCTATCAGGGGTGGAGTTGGAAAATCGGCTATATACTTGCGAAGTTGTCCCGCTTCCAGGGCTTCCAATAATGCATCCTGATTCACAATTTCCTGTCTGGCAAAGTTGAGCAGACAGGTACCAGGACGCATGACTCTCAACAAATCTGCATTGATCAAACCACGCGTCGAATCCAGTACAGGCAAATGCAGACTGATATAATCACATCGCGCGAATAGCACTGAAAGCGTATCTGCTTTGCGTACCTGACTGGAAAGCCTCCACGCTGCCTCCACAGACAGAGCCGGATCGAAACCTATAACTTCCATGCCCAAGGTCAGCGCCATCTCGGCGACGAGAGAACCGATAGCTCCAAGACCAACTACGCCCAAGGTTTTACCAACTAACTCTCTTCCTTTGAACTGCTTCTTTTGTGCTTCAAGTGTTTTGTTCAGTTCACTTTCATCGCGAATATTGGCGAGCGTACGGACATAGTCGACACCCTCGATGACACCACGGGAGCCGAGCAAAAGGCCCGTAGCCACTAACTCCTTAACCGCATTGGCATTTGCACCGGGGGAGTTGAATACAGGAATTCCGCGAGCAGTGCAGATTGCAACAGGGATATTATTAACGCCTGCACCAGCGCGCGCAATCGCCAGAACGGAATCCGGAATATTCTCATCCTGCAGCTTGTAACTCCGCAACAGAATCGCATCAGGCTGCGAAAACTCACTGGCTATCTCGTAACGATCGCGCGGCAAACGCTCCAATCCCTTGAGCGAGATCTGGTTTAACGTCAGTATCTTTTTCGCCATGTCAGCCTCAATTCAATTAACATCAGAGTGTTGATATCTGTGCCCGCTCGCGCAAAGCTTGCTGGAACTCGTTGTTTATGAGACTGACGGACTCGCCACCCAACATTTGTTGCAATTCCTCCCTTTCCGCGTCTATCAGAGACTTATACTCTCCAGAGTTGACCCGTTGTAATTCAACAATGATTGCATCTCCATTTGGCGTCATTATGAAGTCTATTGCAGTTCTATCTGGCTCAGGCGGTGGTAATTCAAAAATACGGCGCAATACCTCAGGGGGTACTTTAGTGTTGCGTCGGTCAACGCCGAGTTCCACCTTTAGCGGATAACCCTGAGAGCTGGCTAACTGGTCCATTGCGAGGCCCGAGCGCAACTGCACCAGAGTCGCATCGGATTCAGCTGCGATCGCAGCGCGCGCCGCTTCACCAGCAACGGCAGCCACTACCTCATCCCTAACAGATAACAGCGGTTTAACCTGAGGAACATTGTGGTTGCGCACACGCAACACCACATATTTGTCTCCCTCCAGTTCAATCACCTCGCTATTATTGCCTGACGCCTTTACCTCCTCGGAAAAGGCTACCTCAATTAGAGCAGGATTAGAAAACAATCCCTGATTTTGCATCCGTGTCACGGCATCCATCTGCTTGACGGCCAGATTCAGTTCTTTGGCTGGATAGCCCAGATCCTCTGCATTGAATGCGAGATCTTTTAAAGATTCCACCGTTCGTAGAAGAACTACACGCGCTTCATCCGTTTGAATTTTCTCCTGCAATTGTTGGCGCATGTTCTCCAGGCTGGGTTGCTCGCCATTCTTCCGCTCTGTGACCAAAATCAAATGAGTTCCTGCGTCCGTTTCGACCGGGCTGGAGACAACGCCTGGCTCTAATTTTGCTATGGAAGCCTCCATCGGCTCGGGAAATGTGTCTCCGCTCGAATAACCCAGATCCCCACCCTTGTCAGCAGAACCGACATCCTGGGAGAATTCTTTCGCTACATCGGCAAATGCCACGCCTGCCGAAAGTTTCGCCTGAGCCAGTTCTATACGCTGCTTCACCGCGGTCTCATCCCCAGACTCAAACAGAATATGGGATACACGGTTTTGCGTTTTAAACTGGGCTTCTTCTGTCGCAAGTTTATATGCTTCTTGAAGGGCACTGTCCTCTACAGGTTGACGAAAATCGTCTATCGTCAGCTCAATATAGTCGATGTCGACCGACTCAGGAGTACGAAAATCTTCCTGGTGAGCTCTGTAATAGATCTCTAGCTGAGCTTCAGTTACAGACGATATGGAAGTATATTTTTCTACTGGAATGGTAAAGTAGCGCAGATCGCGTTGTTCCGAAATCACGCGCGCATTCAGCTCCAACTCCCATGGTGTTACAAACTCGCTGCCGACAAGTCCGCTGCGCAGTTGACCCAAAAGTATGTCATCTCGCAAACTCTGTTTAAAATAGCCTGGTGTATAACCGGCACTTGCAAGTACACCCTTGTATACCTCGGGCGAAAAAACTCCATTGACCTGGAACTGCTCCATACTTCCAACCACGGTTCCAATTTCACGCTCTGATATTGCTAGTTTCATTGCAGCGGCTGTTTGCATGACCAACTTGCGGTTAATCAACGACTCAAGGGCCTGTGGACGAAGGCGATCATCGTCAAGGAAAGTCGGATCAATTTTTTCACCCATCATCGCAACCAAGCGCCGCTTTTGCGTATCCAACGCTTGTTGCAGTTCCTCCGGATAGATTGGCTCACCATTAATCTCCGCAATCTCATTCCCACCACCGCTGAGCAGAATAGACTCTATACCAAAAAACGCAAACGAAATGACTATTAAGCCCACCACGATTTTGGCAGTGGTGCCCTGTGTGTATTCACGTATATTTTGAAGCATGAATAATACTCACAAAATTAAAAAAAAAGCGCACAAAAACGTGCGCCTTATCAGCTGGATCTTTCAATCACCTGTCGGTTAAGTCCAGATGATATCGCAATTTTGTAGCTGTACTTGCCGAGGCTCTCGATTCAGGAATTGAGGGCGTCTTTCAATGCCTTTCCCGGCTTGAAACCAGCCGCTTTGGAAGCTTGAATTTGTATAGTAGCGCCTGTCTGTGGGTTGCGACCGTTGCGTGCGTTACGCACCTTCACAGAAAAAGTACCGAAGCCTACCAGGGCAACCTGTTCACCATTCTTCAGTTCATTAGTTATGCTGTCCAGTACTGCGTCCAGTGCACGACCAGCAGAAGCTTTTGGTAAATCTGCTGCCATTGCAATCGCGTCAATCAGTTCAGTTTTATTCACGGCTATCCCCTCGAAGTTATCTATGCGGAAATTGTAGGTTGTCCCTAGGAAACATCTAGTGGGACTAGAGATCGTCCATCTCCCACGGTTTTCAGTTAATACTGCATGGTCTCTGGTGCGGTTGTCAGCCCAGAAAAACTCCACGCATGCGGCCGCCAGACTTTATACTAGAGTGGGAATACGGGTCAATATTCATAACGTCTGTTTAGTGTGTATTTATCCGATTTTCTTCATCCTTACTCTTATTGTCAGCGGTTGCTGCCACGGTAACCGCGAGAAACTCTTCATCGCTGAGTGGCTCGGGCATTGATTCCAAAGCCAACGCAAGCACTTCATCAATCCATTTCACCGGACGAATATTGAGATGCTCTTTAATATTAGCGGGCACCTCTTTCAGATCTCGCTCATTTTCCTTTGGAACGATCACCGTCTTGATACCCCCTCGACGTGCTGCCAATAGCTTTTCCTTGAGACCGCCGATAGGTAACACCTCGCCACGCAGTGTTATCTCACCGGTCATAGCTACATCCGAGCGGACGGGAATACTGGTCAGCACTGAAACCAGTGCTGTGCACATGGCAACACCTGCACTGGGGCCGTCCTTTGGCGTGGCGCCCTCGGGCACATGTATGTGCACATCGTGATTTTCGTGGTAGTTAGCCGGAATACCCAACATCTGCGAACGACTGCGAACTACAGTGGTAGCAGCTTGTATAGATTCCTGCATGACATCACCGAGCGAGCCTGTCTGCACATGGCGCCCCTTACCTGGAACAGCAACCGCTTCAATGGTAAGTAATTCTCCGCCTACTGAGGTCCATGCAAGTCCAGTGACCTGACCTATCTTGTTGGTTTCCTCAGCAATACCGTAGTTGAATTTTCTCACCCCTAGTAAATCGGGTAGCATCTCCGCAGTGACGGTGGTACCGATAGACATTTCGCCAAGTGTAAAGGCCTTCACCAGCTTGCGGCAAACTTTGGCGATTTCCCGCTCCAACGAACGTACGCCGGCTTCCCGGGTATAGTAGCGAACAATGTCGATAACCATATCCTGGGCTATCCGCAATTCACCCTCTTTCAGGCCATTAAGTTTGATTTGCTTTGGAATCAGGTAGCGTTCAGCGATATTTAACTTCTCATCCTCGGTATAACCAGGGATTCTAATAACCTCCATGCGATCCAGTAACGCCACAGGAATATTCATGGTGTTAGACGTACAGACGAACATGACATCAGACAAATCGTAGTCTACCTCCAGATAGTGATCGTTGAAGGCGTGGTTTTGCTCGGGATCAAGCACTTCCAACATGGCAGAGGCCGGATCACCTCGGTGGTCCGTGCCCATCTTGTCGATTTCATCGAGCAAGAAAAGTGGATTTTTAACCCCGGCTTTAGACATTTTTTGCAACAATTTGCCAGGCATTGAGCCAATATAGGTACGGCGATGGCCACGTATCTCGGCCTCATCGCGCACCCCTCCGAGCGCCATGCGTACAAATTTTCGATTGGTCGCACGCGCAATGGATTCACCCAGAGAGGTCTTTCCCACACCGGGAGGACCTACGAGACACAATACTGGACCCCTGACCTTGCGGACTCTCTTCTGAACAGCCAAATACTCCAGGATGCGGTCTTTAACCTCATCAAGACCATAATGGTCTTGGTCCAATATGGCCGAGGCACGCTTGAGATCATGCTTGACTTTACTCCGCTTGGTCCATGGAACGCTAACCATCCAGTCGATATAGCTGCGCACCACCGATGCCTCCGCAGACATCGGGGACATCATTTTGAGCTTACTGAGTTCCGATTGCGCTTTTCTTTTTGCTTCTTGAGGCATCATCGCTTTGTCAATTCGAGCCTGAAGCTCATCCAGTTCATTGGGTGTTTCATCCATATCACCCAGTTCTCTCTGAATAGCCTTCATCTGCTCATTCAAGTAATACTCGCGCTGACTTTTCTCCATCTGCTTTTTGACACGTCCGCGAATACGCTTTTCTACCTGAAACAGATCAATCTCGGCGTCCATAAGCCCCATAATATGTTCCAAGCGAGGGCGTATTTCAGAGATTTCGAGAATGTGTTGTTTTTCGTCCAGCGGGACGCTCATGTGGGCCGCAATCGTATCTGCCAGCCTCCCCGGCTCATCAATACCCGTGAGTGAAGTCAGTACCTCTGCAGGTACCTTCTTACTTAGATTCACGTATTTCTCAAACTGGGCGATAGTGGAGCGAAGTAGCGATTCCGCCTCACTTTCGGGGATATCCTCGCTGATAATTTCTCTCACACCGGCCAGCGTAAAAAGTTCCCCGTCATCAACATTGTCTATGGCTGCTCGATAGCTTCCTTCCACCAACACTTTGATGGTGCCATCCGGAAGTTTCAACAATTGCAGAATATTGGAGACGGTTCCTACCTGATAAATACCATCTGCAGCGGGGTTGTCGTCCGCCGGATTGCGTTGTGCCACCAACAAGACTTGCTTGTCATTGGCCATTGCATCTTCCAGGGCTTCGATCGACCGCTCCCGACCAACGAACAGCGGTAGCACCATATGGGGATAAACTACAACATCTCGCAATGGCAGCAGAGGTAACTCAACAAGAGAGGAAGAACCCATAAAAATCTCCGGGTTTTGCAGGTAACTAATCTATTGAGTGTGTATTTGGGGATGCGCCCCAAAAAAACAAGTGTATGCCTACCGGTTTTGCTCTTAACACTCAGGTTCTCGATGCAGATTCAGAGAAACGCTGCAGGCAAATCCGCTACTCGTCCGTAGAGGCCACCCGGGCTGTCGGCTCACTGTTTTGATACACCAGTAGGGGCTCAGAGTCACCGCGGATCACTGACTCGTCGATAACGACCTTGCTTACATCTTCGAGTGAAGGAATGTTATACATGGAATCAAGGAGTACGCCTTCTAATATAGAGCGCAATCCACGAGCACCGGTTTTCCGCTCCATGCCTTTCTCGGCGATGGCGCGAAGGCCATCTTCGCGAAAATCGACTTCAACGCCCTCCATTTCAAACAGCTTACTGTACTGTTTAGTAAGGGAGTTCTTGGGTTCTGTGAGGATCTGTACAAGAGCCTCCACATCCAATTCTTCCAAAGTAGCAATAATCGGCAAACGCCCAACAAACTCTGGTATCAATCCATAATGGACCAGATCTTCCGGCTCCAACTGTGACAATAATTCACCAACGTTGCGTTTCTCATCTTTACTCTTCACTTCGGCACCAAAACCGATGCCACCTTTCTCAGAGCGGTTACGAATGACCTTTTCAAGTCCAGCGAAGGCACCGCCACAGATAAACAGGATATTGGAGGTATCGACCTGCAAGAACTCCTGCTGCGGGTGCTTGCGACCTCCCTGGGGTGGAACGGATGCTATAGTTCCCTCGATTAACTTAAGCAACGCCTGTTGCACACCTTCTCCGGAAACATCCCGGGTAATAGATGGGTTGTCAGATTTGCGGGATATTTTGTCTATTTCGTCGATGTAGACGATACCCACTTGGGCTTTTTCCACATCGTATTCACATTTTTGCAGAAGCTTCTGGATTATGTTTTCGACATCTTCCCCAACATAGCCCGCCTCAGTGAGTGTCGTTGCATCGGCTATGGTAAAAGGTACATCAAGGAGACGCGCCAAAGTCTCTGCTAACAATGTCTTCCCACTTCCAGTGGGACCCACTAACAGTATATTGCTTTTCCCCAACTCTACTTCGTCACGGCTCTTGCTATGACGCAGGCGCTTGTAGTGATTATATACCGCTACAGCTAGAACCTTCTTAGCTCTATGTTGACCGATCACATAATCATCAAGGATGGCTTTTATTTCCTGCGGTACAGGCAAATGATCCTGTTTCGCATTGGTGTTACTCTCTTGGACCTCTTCACGAATAATATCGTTGCAAAGATCAACACATTCATCGCAGATGAATACCGATGGTCCTGCGATCAGTTTACGGACCTCGTGCTGACTCTTACCACAGAAAGAGCAGTACAATAGCTTGCTGCCATCGTCACCCGATTTGGTGGTTTTCTCGCTCATCCAGCCGCCCTAGGTCCTAAAATTACGTCTACGTGTTTCTTAGACATTCCAAAGTGATGTTTTTTTTCGTTATTTGCAAGTCCCCTGAAGAACTAAATCAAATTATTGGGACTTATTTCCGGGTAATTTTCCAGTATTTGCACGGCTCAGAACAACATCATCAACAAGACCATACTCCTTGCTTTGCTCTGCGTTCATAAAGCGATCTCGCTCGGTATCCCGTTCTATGGTCTCAAGGCTTTGGCCGGTGTGCTCCGCCATCAGTTCATTGAGTCGCTGGCGGATGATTAAAATTTCCCTGGCCTGGATATCGATATCCGTAGCCTGTCCCTGAGCGCCGCCACTGGGCTGGTGAATCATAGTGCGCGCGTTGGGCAGACAAAAGCGCTTACCGCGAGCACCACCGGCAAGCAGGAACGCGCCCATAGAGGCAGCCTGCCCGATACACATGGTACTAACGTCAGGTTTGATGAACTGCATAGTATCGTAGATTGACAGTCCAGCGGTGACGGATCCTCCAGGAGAGTTGATATACAAATGAATGTCCTTGTCCGGATTCTCTGACTCAAGGAACAAAAGTTGAGCGACTATCAGATTGGCCATGTAGTCTTCCACTACACCCACCGCGAAGATCACTCGCTCCTTCAATAGTCTGGAGTAAATATCGTAGGAGCGCTCACCACGAGCTGTTTGCTCCACCACCATGGGAAT
>Ga0105096_10000972_pt1 | contig 11153 bp, 6 predicted proteins | sample PPLLak3cmMay2015_FD_87036 | JGI IMG/M metagenome (GOLD analysis project Ga0105096, IMG submission 87036) | Freshwater sediment microbial communities from Prairie Pothole Lake near Jamestown, North Dakota, USA - PPLs Lake P7 Core (1) Depth... | ecosystem: Environmental > Aquatic > Freshwater >... | reverse complement strand
CCTCACCTTTGCCACATTTCTTACCCTTATTGTAGTGCCCGTAATGTTTTACATATTTACCCGTATTCGGTACCGCATAGCGGGAGAACCGCTTTAGGATTACGAGTTTAGTATCTGAAATTTGAAATTGCCTCCGGAAACGGGGGCTTTTTTTTGCCTTACGGACTGGGGTTGGTGGTACAGCATTATCCGTTTTGCGCAGGGGGTTAGCCCATTAGCTCATTCAGAAATGGATTCACTCCGAAAAAAAAACACACCCCTAACCCCTCTCAAGAGGGGAATGCATAGCGCAAAGCTCACCTCCATTTCTTCGTGTAAACCTCCTGCTCTCAGTGGCTAAAAATCCCCTGGGGTAAGGTTAAAAAAGAAAACCGCCCCGTTGCTCACCAGGGCGGCTACCACTCAAAAAATGAGTCACATAAAAACTAAAACACAAAAACGAAAACTCGAAAGCTCTCCTCCTTCAAAAGTAGAAAACAGATGGTAACACGCAACTATTAATTGCCCAATGTGTCTGCCGGTTCGGGCATGGGCGCAAACAAAACCTGTAAGATGCTGGCCTTAAAAATTTCATAGGTAAAATTGTTCGGCATTACCATCGCACTATCCAACGCATAGCCTGCTAAAAAGGCGCTATCCGAAGTAATTACGCCACTTAGCTTGCCCAAGGGCCGGTTACCTGGTCGGCTAAAAATAAAAACTTTATACACTTCATTCCCTTCTTTTTCCGGCTGGAAGTTTCGGTAGGCCTCAATGGTGTATTGGGCAGAATCAAACTGATCTACCACCATCGCTCCTTTTTGATAAAACGTTTGCGGGAGTTTGAGGGTTGCAAAACCGTCTAAAAGTCGATTTTCTAAAAGCATAGCGTCCGCATAGCGGCCTGTAAAATTATAAAGCTGCAAAAGCTGCATGGTGTAGCCGTAATCTTCAGGGTAATCGGCCATCAAATTTTTTATGGCGGCTTCTGTTTTTACGTAATTCTTGGCGTAATGCCATTCTATGCGCACCACTGCTTCCAGCGCTTCGCGATGGTAGGTTGGGCTCTTTTTGAGTGCGTATAATTTGCTGTAGTAGCAATCCAAGGCTTTGTTGTAGTGCTCTTGTTCGTGTAAAATTTGGCAGGTCATCATTAGGGCCGGATAATAATCTCCCCAATTTTTTTCGATGCGGGTATACACGCTAAACGCTGAATCTAAGTTGTCAGCTTGGTAATAATTGGCCGCCATTTCTATAAGCACTTTTTTGCGGGCGGGCATGTAAAAAAGCGCTTGTTGATAGCTCGCGGCTGCTTCAGCATACATTTTTAAATTGCTTTGTGCCACACCTCGGGCAAAATACACCTCGCCATTTTTATGTCCCTTTGCAATGGCGTTGTCAAACATCCGCAACGCGTTGGCATTATCTTGCTGCATCAAATACGCTTGGCCCACCGTAAACAAATCGGGGCCACTTAAACTTGCTGCTTGTGGGGCAAAAGCAATAACTTCCGCGTAGCGCTTCTGGCTAAAAAGTTTTTCAATTTTTGATTGTGCCTGCGCGCCAAAAGTTATGGCAAGCAATAGCGATAAAATATAAATGCGCTGATTCATGGGCCAAAAGTATGTTAGTTTTACGGAAACGATAAAATGATGGATGAGTTGCACATTTGTTTAATACAAGCCGATTTGGCTTGGGAAAATAGAACCCAGAACCTTGCACACCTGCGCCAGATGGCCGAGCAAAGCCCAAGTGCCGAGGTAATTGTATTGCCTGAAATGTTTGCCAGCGGTTTTACGATGAATGCGAAGGAATGCGCAGAAACCCCAGATGGCGAAAGTGTGCAATGGATGAAAGATTTAGCCCGTGCTCAAAACGCGGCTGTAACCGGAAGCCTCATTATTGCTGAAAATGGCAACTATTACAACCGCCTATTTTGGGTAGAGCCCGCTGGCAAAATGCTAACCTACAACAAGCGCCATTTGTTTAGCCTGGCGGGCGAAGAAAAGGTTTTTACCCCCGGCACGGAAAACATTTTGATTGAATACAAAGGCTGGCGCATCAGGCCACAGATTTGCTACGACTTGCGTTTCCCGGTGTGGGCACGCAATACGGATGGGTATGACGTTTTGCTTTATGTAGCCAATTGGCCTGAGCGCAGAGTGCGGCATTGGCGCCAACTTTTAATAGGCCGTGCCATAGAAAACCAAAGCTTTGTTATTGGTGTAAACCGCGTTGGCAATGATGGCAATGACGTTTGGCACAGTGGCAACAGTGCAGCCCTAAACCCGATGGGCGAGCCGATGACCACCATCCCCGAAGGGAAGGAAGCGATAGAAGTGGTTACATTAACAAAAGCTGAACTTACTGAAGTGCGCACCCGTTTTAGCTTTTTGGCAGATCGGGATGGTTTTCAACTTGAGATTTAGACTTTTCTCCGAGGAACTTCAAACAACTCCCGATAGCTATCGGGACTTTTAACTTCAAGCCATTAGCTAAGGTTCTGGCACTTCCCAAACCACATCCAACTCCCAATTGGCGCGCAGCTCAATGGGTTTAGGGTAGTACATCACTTGCTCGGGGTAGGTGCGGGTTCCAAATTCGCCTACATCCCAGCGGTTGTTTTGGTTGTCATCCCAAATTATGCGGATACCGTATTTGCCGGGCTCAACGTACTTCATGGCGAATGTTAAGCTCTCCGTAAATGCGATACGCCTAAGTACCTTGTTGCCTAAAAGCAACTCAAAAACCTTGGGGCGGTTATCTACAGCCGATATATTAAAATTAACAATGGCCTTTTCTTCATCGGTAGCCACCGTGGTTTTTAGCTCGAGGCTATCATTTAAGCGGCCGAATAAATCGGTAATCGCTTCTTTCTGAAATAGAATTTCAAAAACCGATGCTGGTTTCTTTTCAAAATAAAGGGCAAGCTTTCTAGGTTGCGGCTGCGTGAGTGTAAAAGGCACGGGCAGGCTATCGCTGGTTATGCTAACCAAATTTTGGTTTAGGCTGATGATTGGCACCGGGCTTTGCAAAAACAACGTGTCTGCCGGACCAATTTTGCCCAAACCGATTTGCGAAAGTTTTAGCTTTGGAGCTTGTGTTTTTTGCAACACTACGCGCACACTGTCCACCTGTAAACTATCAGCCGATATATTTAGCAGCAAAAAGTTTAAATCGTCAGGGTACTCTAATGGATTATACCAAAACTGCACGGTATCGCCTTTTGCGGTGGGTTCTAAAAAAGTGGTTTCGCGCTTGCCGGCAAACAGCTCAGACCCTGCCATGGTTACTTCTACATTCTGCGCAGCGCGATTAAATGTGAGCATTATTTTGCCGTAGCCTTTTTGGCCGGCATCAATAAACTGCGTTGGCACATTGGCGCTAAACAGGCGGATTGGAACAGCAATGTCTGATCCGGCTGGCACAGGCGCGCTTACAAAACCAATTTTGTCTGATCCTTCATCAATCAACAAATTCAGGTTGGCATCTTTTAGCACTATAATTTGAAACGTATCTGCAGCTAGGTTTTCTATTTGAAATTTACCCGCGGTATCCGTAATGGCATAATAATCGGGTTTTTGTTTGAGTAACAAGCTGTCGGCCAAATGGGCCGGATAAAGCATGGCAATCACTTTTTCTTCAGGCAGGCCGGTAAAGGCATCAACCACAGAGCCATGGATGTGGAGGGAGTCCAGAACATCGCCCGTGGCAAAAACGTATTTAAAATCGGTTTGAACATTGGCCTCCGTTATATCTTGCAAGGCATTGCCAAAACTAAAGGTGTAGGTGGTGTTTGGCCGGAGTTCTTCATCTAACGTGAGATACAGTTTTTGGCCCTTGAGGCGATATGCAACGCGTTTTTGCAACGGTGGCGATGAAAAAAACTGGTCGTTAAAACCAACCACCTGCACATATTCATCAAACGTGAGCACAATTTCTTTGGCTGTAAAATTTGTGGTTTTATTTTCTGGCGTAGCCTGCAGCACTGTGGGTGGCGCGGCATCTTTTGGCCCACCTTCTGGCGCGCTTTGGATAGCGCATCCTACTAAAAATAAAACCGTGCAAAAAACAGCGCTTCGAAACATGGGCCGAAAGTAATAGAAACAGGCTAAGTGATGTTACAAACTATTCTGAAAGTGCTTTAAGTTACTTTACGTCCTGCTCAAATTGAAAAACTTTTCTGCAACTTTGAACACTACTTATAAACTTTATTAATATGAAAAATATTTTACGAAATTTATTGGCGTTGGTAGCCTTAACATTTGGTTATGGCGCCCAAGCCCAAACGTATTGTACCACAAATTTGTACACCACGGGGTGTACAGTTGGCGATCAGATAGATGGCTTTAGTGTTGGATCATTTACAAGCACTACAAGCAGCGGCTGTTCTGCCGGTAATTTTGGCAACTACACCACTTCTACCATTACACTTGCCCAAGGCTCTGTAAATTTGGCAACCGTAACCCATGGGCCCATCTATTCGCAAGGTGCTGCCATTTGGATTGACTTTAATAACGATGGTGATTTTACCGATGCCGGAGAGCATATTTGGAGTTCACCAGGGTGGTCACTTGTTAACACCGGAAACATAACCATACCCCTTACAGCTCCTTTGGGTAACCACCGTTTACGAGTACGTTGCAATTACAATGCAACTGTAGCCAGCACAGACCCTTGTACTACTTTTATCTATGGCGAAGCTGAAGACTATACCGTAAACATTACGCTACCTCCACCATGCCCGCCCCCTATTTACTTAGCAGCAACGAGCATTACCTCAACAAGTGCCATAATTAATTTTACTTCTACCGGAAATAAATTCCCAATTGAATGGGGCCCTGTAGGATTTATACAAGGCACTGGCTTGATAGACACAATTACCGCTTCTGGCCAACTGCTTAGCGGCCTCCCCACAAATAGCTTAATTGACGTTTACATTCAACGCGACTGCCAGGCTCAAAGCAATGGCGTTTCATCATGGAGTGGCCCCTTGCGATTCAAAACCCTTTGCACACCTTTTAGTGAGGGATATTTTGAAAATTTTGACGATACCAGTAGCGCCAGCTCTTTTTCATGTTGGTATGACTTTTATGTAGGCGGCACTTGGCCACACACAGTGGCGGCCCAAGCACCTTTTACGTGGGGCAACGTAACCGCGTATTCATTACCAAACGTTTTGTATTGGTATAATGGCGCGGCCACCAATAGCTATGTTGTTACACCAGATTTAAATGGACTAGATGGCGATACAAGCCAAATCAGATTTAGGCTTACACATAACTACTTCACAAATACACCGCCACTTAATGTGTGGGTTGGTACCATGAGCGACCGTAACAATCCTGCTACAATTGTATGGCATGATACGGTTAGCCCTAGCCAATACACATGGACTGAGTTTACCATCATGCTAACCAATGTGCCTGCCGGTCACCAATTTGTTGTGTTTGGTCGTGGCAACATACCCTCGTATTCCGAGGTTAATATGGATAACTTCTACTTTGAATCCATACCCGCTTGCCCACCTGTGGTAAACGCTAATGCAGCCGCAACAAGCGCCACAACTGCTGCAGTTGCTTGGGCAAGCCCTGGCACCCTTTTTAGCATTGAATACGGTGGCACCGGCTTTATTCAAGGCACCGGAACTACCTTATCAAACATCACCGCTGGTTCAGTATCACTAACCGGTTTAGCGCCCAACACTTGCTATGATGTTTACATAACCCGCGATTGTGGCTTGCTAGGTGTAAGCCCAATTGTTGGGCCTATTACATTTTGTACACCTTGCGTAGCCTCTAGCATGCCCAATACCGAGGCATTTTCTACGTGGCCCCCATCGTGTTTCCAATTATCCAGCACAAGCAACTGGAATTGGCAGCATGATCCTGCCGGTTACGCGTTTGCTCCTTTCTGGAACAATGGCTCTGGGGCGGCAACGTTAAAATCAGGTCCGATTCTCATCAACCAAAAAGCCCAAGTAAGTTTTAAATGGGCGCATATGCATCAGATGTGGTCGCCCAATGATCAGCTTATTTTAATGGCCCATGTGTTGGGCAGCAGCCAGTGGGATACCCTGATCAATCTCATCGGCCCTAATTTTAATTCGCCAAATGCAAATTTCGCTTCACCACCTCCATCGGCAGCCGATTTTATTTCAGAATTATTCTATCTCGACTCGGCCACCTATGTAGGCCAGCAGGCAGAATTTCAGTTTGTTGGTATAACGGGCTGGGGGCCCCATGCCTACATTGACGACTTTGTGGTAGAAGCCGTGCCTCCATGCCCGCCTCCCGCTCAAATTAGTATTACCAACATTCAAGGCTTTCAGGCAACTATTAACTGGAATTCAATTGGCGGTTCTTCATTCGAAATTGAATATGGCCCACAAGGCTTTGGCCAAGGCAGTGGCACTGTAGTGCCGGCAAGTGCCTCGCCAACGGTGCTAAGCGGGTTAACCCCTGTTACCTGCTACAGCGTTTATGTGCGCACACTTTGTTCACCAAATGATAGCAGCACATGGACTGGTCCTGTTAATTTTTGCACGTTGGTTTCTTGCCCCAAACCAACCAACATAAGCGCAAGCGCTATTACAACCACTTCTGCCACCATTAATTGGACAGGTGGAGGAGCAGCTAATTGGAACTACATAATTGGACCAGCAGGTACAACACCGAGTGCAGCCTTTGTGCAAACAGCTACCAAACCAATAACCATTAGTACTTTAATGCCAAGTAATGCCTATGTGGTTTGGGTGCGCGATAGTTGTGGCCCTGGTGATGTTAGCGCTTGGGAAGGCCCCTATAATTTTGCAACGCTGTGCAACTCCTTTACCTTAAATTATCAAGAAAATTTTAGTACGTGGTCGCCACCACTAGACCCTACATGCTGGAATAGCCAAGGCGGAACTAACCAAGCGCTGCTTTACGCACAAGGCACTAACAACATGGTTCGCTTTAATTTCTGGAATTGGTTTTCGCCAGCCACCGCGTATATGACAACGCCAGCGGTAACTATTTCGCAAAAGGCCCGCTTAAAATTTAGTTGGTCTCGCGCAGGAAGCACGTTTTATAATGATGCGGTAACCATTTTGGCAAAGAAAACCACTTCAATTAACTGGGATACCCTAGCCACATGGCAAAACCCAGATTGCCTATGCGGTGCATTTAACACCACCCCTGGCACGCTTGTAGATTCAATCATTCAGCTCGATTCTAACTATGTAGGGTCAGATATTCAGGTTCGCTTTATTGGCATTTCTGATTTTGGCCCCGATTTCTTTTTAGATAATGTAAATATCGAGGTTGACCCTGCCTTTGCAAGTTGCCCACCGCCTACAGCTTTATCAGCAACCAACGTGGGTTTAAATAGTGCCACATTAGGCTGGACCAGCACTGGTGCAAGCCACCAAATATCCCATGGCACCGGAACTTTTTCAGCAGCTAATGGAACTAAAATAATTACCGCTGCCAATCCATATACATTAACCGGCTTGTTGCCAAACACGAATTATGGCTTTTACGTGCGCGATATTTGTACCCCAGGCGATACCAGCGCTTGGAGCGGCCCCTTTAGCTTTATTACACCGCTTTGCAACCCGGCTCAACAATGCCAATACACCATAAACATGTTTGATAGTTTTGGCGATGGCTGGAATGGTTTTACGGTAGATGTAGTTGTTGGTGGAAACGTAATTACAACCTTGGGTAACAGCTTCACAACCGGATCCTCAGCCACAGAAACGTTTAGCATTTGCGATGGCGTTTCAGCAACATTTGTTGTTAGCAATGCAGGCTTTTGGCCTTCTGAAGTGTCTTTTAACGTGGTTGATTATGGCGCAAACACAGTTGTAACGGGTGCTAATTTTACATCAGCATCTCAAGGAAGCACGGTTGGCAGCCCTGTGGTGCCACAATGCGCTTCATTATGCCCAGTGCCTCAAAACATTGCCTCAACAGCGTTAACCTGCAACAGTGCCCAGATAAACTGGACATCCGCACCCACAATTATTGCCTCCGGCATAATTTATGGCCCGGCAGGTTTTAACCCGCTTGTAAGTGGCACGGTGGTTTTTCCGGCAACAAGCGGACTTACGCTTGGTGGGCTGGCTTTTGGCGGCTCTTACGATGTTTACTTAACTGATAGCTGCGCTGCAGGTACCAGCACACCACAAATGCATAACCTAACTCTTCCAAACGGACCGCTACCTGGGGTAGGCTATACAGCAACCCAAACAACAACCACAGCAACTAGTGCAACTGTAGTGTTTGATGCCAGTGGCAGTACAAATTACAGTAGTCTTTTATGGGATTTTGGCAACGGAAACACCTCGGCAGCACCCGTAACTACTTGGAATTTCAGTATGAATCAGGCATATACTGTAACACTGACCTTAACAGGGTCATGCGGCACAACTGATTCTATTATAACGATAAATGTTACCGGAATTGGTTTGGCAGAAGATGAATTGGCACGTTCGCTAAACATCTACCCTAACCCAAACAACGGTGTGTTTACGGTGCAGTTTTCAGTTTCAGCAACTACTAACGCCAAGCTAACCTTGCTTGACGCTGTTGGCCGCGAGGTTTACGCCAAGAAACTAACCCGCGTAGAGGGTGAACAAACTGTGGCGATGGACCTTGCCAATCTTGCTGCTGGTGTATATATGCTGCAATTACAAACTGATGCTGGTACAGTTACAAAACGTGTTACTGTGCGCAAGTAAGTATTCAACTTGATTTCTTTAAAATGGGCAGCGAAATCGCTGCCCATTTTTTGTTTATCAAAACACCGTGCAATAAAAAGCCCGCACCGGCTAGGCCGATGCGGGTTTTTAGTTTTATAGAAAGCGCTTCTTTCTATTTCAATTTAAATGTCTCCATAAACTTCGTAGTGTAATTTCCGGCCACAAAATCCTCATTCTCCATCAATTGTAAATGAAAAGGAATGGTGGTTTTGATGCCCTCGATAACAAACTCTTCTAAGGCGCGCTTCATTTTCGTAATCGCCTCTTCGCGCGTACGCGCTGTGGTAATGAGCTTGGCAATCATGCTATCATAGTTTGGCGGAATCATATAACCAGCATAACAATGGGTATCTAGCCGAACTCCATGTCCGCCAGGAGCATGAAACGTGGTAATTTTTCCGGGGCTCGGCCTAAAGTCGTTATACGGATCTTCAGCATTAATGCGGCACTCCATGGCGTGCAACTGCGGTTCGTAGTTAACCCCTAAAATGGGGATACCCGCAGCAACTTTTATTTGCTCGCGTATCAGGTCATAATCAATAACTTGTTCGGTAATGGGGTGCTCCACCTGAATGCGGGTGTTCATCTCCATAAAGAAAAAGTTACGGTGTTTATCCACCAAAAACTCCACCGTGCCGGCACCTTCGTAAGCAATGTATTCAGCCGCTTTTACGGCTGCTTCACCCATTTTTTGGCGTAACTCAGAAGTCATAAACGGGCTAGGCGTTTCTTCTACCAATTTTTGGTGCCTGCGTTGCACACTGCAATCACGCTCGCTTAAATGGCAAGCTTTGCCATATTGATCGCCAACAACTTGTATTTCGATGTGGCGAGGCTCTTCAATAAGCTTCTCCATATACATGCCATCATTGCCAAAACTGGCCGCAGCTTCGCGCTTGGCTTTGTCCCAGCCATCAGCCAATTCTTCTTCTTTCCAAATAGCGCGCATGCCTTTACCACCACCACCGGCTGTTGCTTTAATCATAACCGGGTAGCCGATTATTTTGGCTGTTTTCTTGGCATCTTCAAGGGTTTCAATAATGCCCTCGCTACCGGGTACGCATGGCACACCAGCTTCCTTCATGGTCGCTTTGGCTGTTGCTTTATCGCCCATTTTGTCAATCTGCTCTGGCGTAGCCCCAATAAACTTAATGCCATTTTCAGCGCAAATGCGCGAGAACTTTGAGTTTTCTGAAAGAAAACCATAGCCGGGATGGATGGCATCGGCATTGGTAATTTCTGCAGCCGCAATAATGCGCGGTATGTTTAGGTACGAATCTTTGCTGGGTGGTGGGCCGATGCAAACGGCTTCATCCGCAAAGCGCACGTGCAAACTATCTTTGTCTGCTTGGCTGTAAACCGCAACACTTTTAATGCCCATTTCGCGGCAGGTGCGGATAATACGAAGTGCAATCTCGCCACGGTTGGCGATAAGTATTTTCTTGAACATAGGCTTTCGGGGTATTTCGGGTCCGCTGGCCCTTTGTTACGAAGGATCTACAAGGAACAGTGGCTGATCGTACTCTACAGGCTTCTGGTCATCAACCAACACTTTTACAATGCGCCCTGAAATTTCTGATTCAATTTCATTGAAGAGTTTCATTGCTTCGATAATGCACACAACCGTTCCGGCTTTAACTTCATCACCAACCGAAACAAACGTGTCTTTATCTGGCGAAGGCCTTCTGTACACAGTACCTATCATTGGCGATTTAATCATCACGTATTTTGACTCTTCTGAAGGCGCTGCGGCCGGGGCTGCAACGGGTGCTGCAGCTGGGGCAGGAGCAGGAGCAGCGGCAACAGGGGCCGCCATCATTTGCGGTGCCGCTTGAACGTACTGAATTTCTGCCGGTACACCACCAGTCTTAATGTTGATTTTAAAGTCTTCAGTTTCTAAACTTACTTCTGAAGCACCAGACTTAGCAACAAATTTTATAAGGTTTTGTATTTCTTTGATATCCATAACTGGGAGTTAATTTAGACGGAGAAAAATAGCAATTATTTTGAGGGTTCAATAGCCCAGGTAAGATAAACAGCGCCCCAGGTAAAGCCACCTCCGAAGGCCGCAAACACCATTTTATCGCCTTTATTAAGTTTATTTATATTATCCCAAAGCAAAAGAGGCAGCGTGCCGTTGGTGGTATTGCCATACTTCTGGATGTTTATCATCACTTTTTCTGAAGAAAGGCCCATCCTGCGCGCAGTTGCTTCAATGATGCGCAGGTTTGCCTGATGCGGCACCAACCACGCCACATCTTCGCTGGTCAAATTGTTTCGCTCCATTATTCTGGCGCTAACATCGGCCATATTGCTCACGGCAAACTTAAAAACCTGCTGGCCTTCTTGGTGCACAAAGTGCAGGCCTTGATCAACGGTATCATGGCTGGCCGGCATAATGCTGCCACCTCCATCAATTTTTAAATAT
>Ga0105096_10000969_pt1 | contig 11166 bp, 10 predicted proteins | sample PPLLak3cmMay2015_FD_87036 | JGI IMG/M metagenome (GOLD analysis project Ga0105096, IMG submission 87036) | Freshwater sediment microbial communities from Prairie Pothole Lake near Jamestown, North Dakota, USA - PPLs Lake P7 Core (1) Depth... | ecosystem: Environmental > Aquatic > Freshwater >... | reverse complement strand
CTGGAGGCCGACGACAAGGGCCGGCTGCGCCTGTCGATGAAGGCCGCCGGCGAGGACGACGCGCAGAAGGCCGCTGCGCCGGACACGACGCCGGCGCCGTAACCTTCACGCGGCACGCGGCGCCAGCGGGGCACCTTCGGGTGCCCCGTTTGCTTCGGCAAGGTGCGCTCCGCCGCGATTTCCCGATACCCCAACGACGCATCGAATGGAGTCACCCATGGACACGCCATCCCAGCCCGCCGCGCCGGTCAGTCTTCCACCGCTGCTGCCGCAAACCGAACACGTGATGGCGCAGCTGTTCGCCGCGCCCGCGCTCCAGGCGGCGCTCGCCGCTGTCCAGCGCGACGACGCACTCACGCTCGCCGACCAGATTGCGCTCTCCGAAATCGAATCACCACCCTTCCACGAGGAAGTGCGCGCCGCAGACTTCGCCCGTCGCCTGAGGGAACTTGGCCTGGCCGACGTGCGCGTCGACGCCGAGGGCAATGTGATCGGCGTGCGCCCCGGCACCGGTGGCGGCCCGCGCCTGGCGCTCGCCGCCCACCTCGACACCGTGTTTCCCGCCGGCACCGACGTCAAGGTGCGCCGTGACGGCGATCGCTGCCTTGGTCCCGGCGTCTCCGACAACGCGCGCGGCCTCGCGGTGCTGCTGCAGATTCTGCGCACGCTCAACGAGCAGGGCATCAGCACCACCGGCGACCTGCTGTTCGTCGGCACCGTGGGCGAGGAAGGCAACGGCGACCTGCGCGGGTGCAAGGCGCTGTTCGCGACCGACAAGACGATCGATGGCTTCATCGCTGTCGACGGCGTGGCAGTGACCCGCATCCTCGCCAACGCCACCGGCAGCCGCCGCTACCGTGTCGGTTACGAAGGCCCGGGCGGGCATAGCTACAACGCCTTTGGCAACCCCAGCGCCACGCACGCGCTGGGCCGCGCCATCGCCCTGATCAGCGAGATCCGCGTGCCCGACGAACCGCGCACCACCTTCACCGTGGGGACGGTCAAGGGCGGCACCTCGGTCAACTCGATCGCCGCCAGCGCTGAGTTGGAGCTCGACTTGCGCTCGAACGACGGCGCTGAGTTGACGCGCCTCGAGGCGAGCATCCTGCCGCTGCTCGAGGTCGCCGCCGAAGCCGAGAACCGGCGCTGGAACGCGCCGGCCGACAAGCAGGTGAAGCTGGTGCTGACACCGATCGGGAATCGTCCCGCCGGCCAGCAGGCGCCCGAGATCTCGGTGCTGCAGGCCGCCCGCGGCGCCCAGGCCGCGCTCGGCATTGCGCTGCTCACTTACTCGGCGGCGAGCACGGACCACAACGTGCCGGTCAGCCTCGGCATCCCCGCCACCACCCTGGGTGGCGGCGGCGCCGAGGGCAACAACCACACCCTGCGCGAGTGGTACGAGCCGACCGAGGCCTGGCAGGGCCCGCAGCTCACGCTGCTGTCGTCACTCGCCCTGGTGGGCATGGTGGACGTGAGCGAGCCGCTGCTCACCCACCGGGCACCTCGCTGAGGTATTGCGGCGGACGGGTGCCCTGCGCCCGTCCGCCGCGCCCCCGACGCTGGGTTTGCATCAGCCGCAACGTGACGCGGCCCAGGTTCGCGCGGTGCAAGCGCCGCCAGGTCAACGCGCGAAGTCAGTGCCGGGGCGCGAGGCGCAGCAACAGCCCCTTGAAGAGCTCGAAGCCGATCTCGAGCGACGCCTCGTCGATGTCGAACTCGGACTGGTGATGTCCCGCGGGGCGGGTGCTGCCGATGACGAAGTACGCCGCCTGGCCGCCGTGCGCCTGGACCCGGCGGGCGAGGATCGTCGCGTCCTCGCTGCCCCCGAAATTGGCCCCCGCGGCGACCTTGCCAATGGACTGCACCGAACCGGCAACGCTGGCGATCACATCGACCAGCGCCGCATCGTTGGCGAGGTCGACGGCCTCGCCCATCTTCTCGATCTCGAAGGCAACACCGAAGCTCCGCGCGACCCCCTCGGCGATCGCACTCACCTGGTCGACCATGTACTGGTTGATCTCGGCGTTCTCGCCGCGCACCTCGAGCTTCAGCTCGGCGTTCACGGGAATCACGTTGCGGCCCTCGCCGGCGGACATCTCACCGACGTTGATCCGCGTCATTCCACTGCCGTGGCGCGAGATGCCGAGCAATTGCGTCACGGCGTGGCAGGCCGCGGCGAGCGCGTTCCTCCCTAGCTGGGGCTCCACACCCGCGTGCGCCGGCTTGCCGCGGAAACGCAGGTCGAGCTTGGTCGTGCACAGGAAGCCGTGCGGCGCAGTGACGATTTCGCCGGTTGCCGCCATCATCGCGAGGTGCGCGCCGATGAACACGTCGACGTCGTCGACGATGCCGCTCGCGGCCATCGCCGCTGCGCCGCGAACACCCTCCTCGGCGGGCTGGAACAGGAACTTGATGGTCCCGCCGAGCTCGTCCGCGTGCTCGGCGACCCAGCGCGAAAGCGTCAGGCCGATGGCCGTGTGCCCGTCGTGCCCGCAGGCGTGCATCAGTCCCGGCCGCTCCGACGCGAAGCCCAGCGCCGACGGCGGGTGCGAGGGATCGGTGGATTCCTGCACGTTGACGCAGTCGATGTCGAAGCGCAGCGCCACGACCGGGCCGGGCCGGCCGGTCCGCCAGATCCCGACACAGCCGGTCAGTTCCTCCATCTCGGCGAGCAGCGCTTCGTCGACGCCGCGGCTCCGCGCGAAGGCGAGACCCGCGGCGACGATGGCCGGCTCGCGGCCCAGCGTGTGGTCGCGCGCAATCACCTTCGGTCCGGCCAGCACCTCGAAGCCGTACCCGCGCAGCAGCCCGATCACCCGTGCGGTCGTGGCGAACTCGGACCAGCCGATCTCCGGTATCCGGTGCAACTCGCGCCGCAGCGAGACGAGTTGCTGTGCATAGGCGCGGGTGTCCACGGCATCACACCATGATCAATGCAAGGGTGATGACGGCGACGATCATCGCCGGCGCCGTGCGCTTGACGACGTCGAGCGGCGACACGTTCGCGATGCCGGAAACGACGATGACCACGCCGGCGACCGGGCTCATCGTCCGGCCCAGCGCGCCCGAAATCGCAGCCAGCATGCCGAGGTCCGGGATCGTCATGCCGAAGTCCTTGGCGTGCGGCGTGACCGCCTCGTTGAATGCGAAGGCCGCCGCGTCGCCGGACCCGGAAATCACCGCCATCAGGAAGGGGCCGATCGAACCGCCCCAGCGCGCGATTTCGTTCGACTCCTTGAGCGTGGCGATGAAAACGTCGATGAGGCCCGCGGTCTTGAGTCCGGCCGCGAACACGCCGGCGGCGATGATGATGCCGATCACGTCGCCGTAGGCCTTGCCCATGCCGTTGAAGAATTCCTTCGTCATCTTGGCCGGCGACACCCGCGTGACGGCGAGCGCGACGATTGCACCAATGATCATCGCTTGCGGTACGCCCATCTTGAGCGCCGGCACCCATGCGTTGCCGACGACCAGCAGCGTCAACGGCACAAACGGCACGAGCGAGTACAGCACGTTCGCCTGGGTGATCGCGTCGGGTTTCTTCGGGGCGCCGGCAAGGGGGGCACCGGCAAGGGGGGCACCGGCAAGGGGCGCACCGGCAAGGGGGGCACCGGCCACGCCGGTGCCGACGGCGACCGCGCGGTGGTCCTTGAAGAGGAAGCTGGCGACGGTGATGCCGACGATGCCGATGCCGATCATGACGCTCGAGTAGGGCGCGTGGTGGGCAATCAGCGCCATGATGTCCATGTTGGAGATCTTGGCGACGAACACGTTATGGCTGTTCCCCGGCGATAGCACCGAACCGTAGGTGCCGACCAGCACCGCGGCAGCCGCACCCGCGGGGTGAATGCCGGACCGCATCATCAGCGGAATGAGCGTCGCGCCCACCGCGGCCGCGCAGCCGGCCGCCGAGGGGATCGCCGTGTTGACGAAGAAGGTAACCGCCGCCGACGCCGGGATGAGAAGCAAGCCCAGACGGCCCAGCGGCTTCGACAGCAGCGTCACGAGGTGCTCGTCGCAACGCGTGTAGCTGATCACGAATGCGAAGCCCATTGCACTGCAGATTGCCTGGATGAGACCGGCGTTGGTCATGCTCGCCGCGAAGGCGTCGAGCGCGTCCATCGGTTTCAACGCCAGCATCGCGAGCACGATGCCAGCGGTGATCAGCACCAGGCGGGTCTCGTAGCGCTTGATCAGCGCCCACACCATGACGATCACCACCAATACGGCAAGCCAGGCGGTCGCGTTCATATCTGCCATTTCTCCTCGTCCGGCGGGCGGTGGCCCCCGGCGTGCGGGGTCCGCGCCGAACGCGCGTTCCCCGCAAAAGGATAGGCCCCTGTGGCAGCGACCGCTTGACGCGCGTCAAGAGATGCCTGCCCCCTGCGCGAGGGGCGCCCACGGCGCACATGCCACCAGGGCCTGAACGCAACCCGCAACCATGCACGGGCGCGCTTTGCCGCAACCCGTCGATCGCGGGTATGCTCGGCGGCATTCGCCACGGCTGACCGAAGCGGCTTGCATGCGGCGAGACGTTGACGATGCGCGACGCACCGGCCGGTCACCGCGCGCAGGTCGGAAGGAGAAACCCTTGGCAGCAAGCCAGCCCGCGCCGGGCACGCCGTTCGCCCTGGCGCTGTTCGAAACCGTGCGCGCGATGAGCGCCGACACGACCGGTGTGTTGCGTTCGTCGTACGGCGACGTCGAGAGCCGGGTCCTGGACCACTTGCGCGGGGTCGCCGAGTCGCTCGGCCTCGCCAGCGAGTTCGATCCCGCCGGCAATCTCTGGATGCGCCGCCCGGGCCGGGACCGCGGCGCGGCCGCGTTCGTCACCGGATCGCACGCCGACTCGGTCCCGCGCGGCGGCAACTACGACGGCCTTGCGGGGATCGTCGCGGGCCTCGTGGTCGCCCGGCGGTTGCGCGACGAGGCGCGGGAAACGCTCCGTGACTACGTCGTGCTGGCGCTGCGGGGCGAGGAAAGCGCATGGTTCGGCAAGCCCTACCTCGGGTCCGCGGCGCTGCTCGGCCGGCTTACCGAAGCGGACCTCGCGCTCAAGCACCGCGACACCGGCTACCCGCTCGCGTTCTACATGCGCGAGGCCGGCGCCGAGCCGGCGCGGCTCGCCCTGGGCCGTCCGCTCGTCGATCCTGCGCGCATCGCCGCTTTCGTCGAGCTGCACATCGAGCAGGGCCCGGCACTCGACGAGGCCGAGGTCCCCATCGGCATCGTCACCGGAATCCGCGGCAACGTACGCCACCTCCAGGTCCGCTGCCTCGGCGAAGCCGGGCACTCGGGCGCCGTGCCGAAGCGTCTGCGCCACGATCCGGTCCTTGCCACCGCCGACCTGTTTTCGCGCATCGAGGAAGCCTGGCAGGATTGGCTCCGCGACGGGCACGACCTCGTGTTCACCGCCGGCGTCGTGCAGACGAATCCGGCGACCCATGCCGTCTCGGTGATCCCCGGCGAAATCGCGTTCAGCCTCGAGGCCCGCAGCCTCGCGCGTGCCACGATCGATGACTTCAACGCCGCGATCCGCGCCGAGTGCGACGCGATCGGCCGCGCGCGCGGCGTCCGCTTCGAGTTCGATCCGCCGATCGTCAGCGAGCCGGCCGTGCTCGATGCCAACCTGACGCGCCGGCTGGCGCGGGCTGCGGAGGAGGCGCAGCTCCCGTACATGCGGCTTGCGAGCGGCGCCGGGCACGACGCCGCGATGTTCGCCAACGCCGGGATTCCGACCGGGATGATCTTCGTTCGCAACCAGAACGGCTCGCACAACCCGCGGGAGGCGATGCGCGCCGACGACTTCATGGCCGGCTGCGAGCTGCTTTGGCGCCTGGTCGTCGAGTTCGAGGAGGACGTCCGTGAATAACCCGCCACCGCCACCGGGAAGCCCGCCGATGTTCGCCGACGCCGCGTCGCGCACCCAGATCGCCCGGATGACCGTGCGGATCCTGTTCGCCACCGGCGCCGTACGCGTCAACACCGACGCGCCGTTCATGTTCAGCTCCGGCTGGGCGAGCCCCGTCTACGTCGAGTGCCAACGCGTAATGGCGCATCCCGACCTGCGACAAACGCTGATGGCGCTGGCCGCCGGCGAGATCGAGCGCCGCGTCGGCGTCGCGACGATCGACACCGTGGTGGGCGGCGAGGACGCGGGCGTCTGCTTTGCGGCGTGGCTCGCCGACGCGCTGCGCAAGCCGCTCAACTTCGTGCGAACGCGCACGCGCGGCTTCGGCCGCAATTCGCAGATCGAGGGCGAGCTCCGGGCGGGCGCCAGGGCGCTCTTGGTTGGAGACCTCACCACCGACGGCGTTTCCAAGGCACAGTTCGCGACCGCGCTGCGCGCGGCCGGCGCCGAGGTGCGCGACGTCTTCGTGCTCTTCTACTTCGACGTCTTCGACGACGCGCGCCCACACCTCGAGGCAGCGGGTTTGCGCCTGCACGCGCTGGCGAACTGGGCGGACATCGTCGCGGTCGCGCGCGAGGACGGACTGTTCGACGCCGCCACGCTCGCCGAAGTCGAAAGTTTCCGCGCCGATCCCGCCGGCTGGTCGGCGCGGCACGGCGGGCTCGCCCACCTGCCGCCTCCGGAGCGCACGTCGCTGCCCTGAGTGCGCGCCCGCCGCGCCCGGGCTTCGCCCGGCGTCACCGCCCCGATGGCTTGTCGAGCAACGCGTCGCCGCTGACGGTGACGGTGAGCTCGGTCGTGCCGCCCTCGACGGCTACCGGCGGCGCGGACGCGGGCGCGGCGCCGGCGCGCGCCATCATGTCGAAGCGCGGCTGCGGCGCGTAGTCGCCGGTCGACACGCTCACGCGGCCGGGTCGCCACGCGGCGAAGCCGAGCGCCTCGGACGCGGTCGCGGCACGCTGCTGCCACGCACGGATCGCTTCCTTGGTCAGCGCGTCCTCCGCGCGGCGGCGCGTCTCCGGCGCGAGGCTGAAGGCGATCGACGACACCAGCAGTCCGTCCTCGTCCTGCAGCTTGGTGAGCAAGGCCGCAAGCGCCGGGAAGTCGGCACCGGTGAGCGACAGCGTCTGCGACACGCGCCACTTGCCGGGCTTGCCCTTCTCCCATTGCTGCCACGTGCTGTAGCCGGCGCTCTTGGCCTCGACGCCGGGCGCGGCCTTGGCGGCGGCGAGCGCCTTGGCCATGCGCGCGTTGACGTCCGCGGCAGCCGCGCCGGGCGTCGTCTGCTCGGCCTCGGCGCGCACCATCGCCATCATGCTGTCGTTCTGGACCTTCGTGTTGGCCGCACCGGTGACGGTGACGCTCGGCGACGCGGGAAGCGCCGTGGCGGGAGGCTGCTGCGCGAGCGATGCGTTCGCGGCGAGCAGGGCGGCAACGGCGAGCGAGGCGAGCGGTCGGATCATGGCGAGTCCTTCGGAATCGGTTGCAGTCGTGCAGCACGCTCGGGCAGCGCGAGGATCGCGTCGCGATTGGACCAGGAGAAGCAGCGCGCCGCCGCGTCGCGCCACGGCAGCCACGCGGCGCGCAGGTGCTCGCGCGGGTTGAGGCGCACCGGCACCGGACCCGGCACCGGCAGCGTGAACACGTGCTCCGTGTTTTGCGTCGTGCCGGGGGCGTAGCGGTGGCGCCATTGCGGAAAGATCTCGTATACGCTGGAAAGTCCCCAATCGACGACGCCGCCAAAGGCGGCAGCATCGATGCCGGTCTCCTCGGCGAGCTCGCGCGCGGCGGTCTCGGCGAGCGCCTCGCCCGCCTCCGCGCTGCCGGTGACCGACTGCCAGTGCTCGGGGAAGTCGGCGCGCTCGATCAGCAGCACGTCGAGGTCCCCGGTGTAAACGAGGACCAGCACCGAAAGGGGTTGCTTGTATGGCAACTCAGGCCACGAACACCCAGAACGGCACGTGGCGCTCCTGCCAGAACTCCGCGGCTTCGCCGAGGATCTCCTCGAGCGTGCCGAAGTCGTTGGGGTGGTCCTTGCGATAGGCCGCGGCGTGGGCGAGCACGACCACTCGGCCGGACTTGCCGAGCCAGTCGCGGTCCTCGAGCACGTCGGCGAGCGCGTCCCAGTTGTGGCCGAAGTGGTCGGGAAGCGCGAGCGCGCGGTCGACCTCGGCGAACAGCGTCGCCTTGTCCTTCGCCTTGCCGAGGTCGATCTGCGCGAACTTGAGCTTCGCGTGCGCAGCCGCCGTCTTCAGCGGCTCGGCGGTGCCCTTCCACTCGTGCAGGCCGCAGTCCTCGACCGAGGTGAGATCGGGCGCCTTCATTCGCGGATCCTCGAGAACGATTGGTAGTGGTCGTGCGTGTAGTAGCACACGTCGGGCGCCTTCGCCGGGCCGCCGCAGACGATGCGCCGCGCGCCGCGGTTCGCAGCACCCGGCGTCTTCACCGTGTACTCGCGGTAATAGTGACGCGGTTGCGCGGGCAGCAGGCGCTCGCGGTTGCCGAAGCGCACGCCGTCGCGCTCGTAGGGGAACGGCCCGCCGTCGCGGATCAGCGCAAGAGTGCGCTGTGCTTCAGCCGGCAAGGTCGCGACGGCAACCTCGGGCAGGGCGCCGGGTGCGGCGCGCGCGTGCGCCGGGATCGATGCCGGCAGAATCACGCCGATCGCGATGGCCGCGACGACGCGGCGCAGGAGCACAGCAATGTCCATGGCCCGCAGTGTACCAATGCGGGTGCGGGTCGCCACCGCGTGGTGCGTCAGCCGACCTTCGGGGCGTCGCTGGTGCGCACGCGGATGTGCAGGTCGCGCAGTTGCGGTTCGGTCGCCGGGGCGGGAGCGCCGACGAGCAGGTCCTGCCCGCGCTGCGTCTTCGGGAACGCGATCACGTCGCGGATCGAGTCGGCGCCCGCCATCATCGTCACGATGCGGTCGAGGCCGAAGGCGATGCCGCCGTGCGGCGGCGCGCCGTAGGACAGCGCGTCGAGCAGGAAGCCGAACTTGCGGCGCTGGTCCTCAGGCGAGATTGACAGCGCCTCGAACACCTTCGCCTGCACGTCCTGGCGGTGGATCCGCACCGAGCCGCCGCCGATCTCCCAGCCGTTCAGCACCACGTCGTAGGCCTTCGCCAGCGCGTTCGCCGGGTCGGTCGCGAAGCGCTCCTCGTGGCCGTCCTTCGGCGCGGTGAACGGGTGGTGGCGGGCGGCCCAGCTCTTCCTTTCCTCGTCGTACTCGAACATCGGGAAGTCGACGACCCACAACGGCCTCCAGCTCTTCTCGGCGAAGCCGCGGTCGTGGCCGATCTTCGCGCGGAGCGCGCCCATGGCGTCAGAGACCACCTTCTCGCGGTCGGCGCCAAAGAAGATCACGTCGCCGTCCTGCGCCCCGGTGCGGGCGAGGATCTCGCGCAGCACGGGCTCGGGCAGGAACTTGACGATCGGCGACTGCAGGCCTTCCTCGTTCGGCTTCCTGGCGTCGTTGACCTTGATCCAGGCCAGCCCCTTCGCGCCGTAGATCGCGACGAACGGGCCGTAGTCGTCGATTTCCTTGCGCGACATTGCGCCACCGCCGGGCACGCGCAGCGCGGCGACGCGGCCGTTCGGAAGGTCGGCCGCACCGCGGAACACCTTGAACTCGACCGTCTTCATGAGGTCGGTGAGCTCGGTCAGCTTGAGCGGCACGCGCAGGTCGGGCTTGTCAGAGCCGTAGTCGCGCATCGCGTCGGCGTAGGTCATGATCGGGAACGGCTCGGGCAGCTCGACGCCGAGCGCGTCGCGGAACATCGTCCGCACCAGCCCTTCCATGATGTCGCGGATCTCCAGCTCGCCGAGGAACGACGTCTCGATGTCGATCTGGGTGAACTCGGGCTGGCGGTCGGCCCGCAGGTCCTCGTCGCGAAAGCACTTCACGATCTGGTAATAGCGGTCGAAGCCCGCGATCATCAGCATCTGCTTGAACAGCTGCGGCGACTGCGGCAGCGCGTAGAACTGGCCGTGGTGGACGCGCGAAGGCACGAGGAACTCGCGCGCGCCTTCGGGCGTCGATTTGTAGAGGAACGGCGTCTCGATGTCGACGAAGCCGTGGGCATCGAGGTAGCGGCGCGCCGCCATCGCAGCGCGGTAGCGCAGCATCAGGTTGCGCTGCATCGGCAGCCGGCGCAGGTCGAGCACACGGTTTTCGAGCCGCACCGTCTCCGACAGGTTGTCGTCGTCGAGCTGGAACGGCGGCGGCGCCGAGGCGTTGAGGATCTCGAGCTCGTGCGCGAGCACCTCGATCTCGCCCGAGACCAGGTTCGGGTTGGTCGAGCCGTCGGGACGCGGCCGCACCAGACCGGTGACGCGGACGCAGAACTCGCTGCGCAGCTTCTCGGCGATGGCAAAGGTTGCCGCGCGGTCCGGGTCGCAGACTACCTGCACGAGTCCCTCGCGGTCGCGCAGGTCGATGAAGATCACGCCGCCGTGGTCGCGCCGCCGGTGGACCCAGCCCATCAGCGTGACCGTCTGCGCGAGGAAGCGACGGTCGACCTTGCCGCAGTATTCGGTGCGTTTCACAGCGTGTTCTCCAGCGGGAGTCGGATCGGAATCGCCGCCCGCGGCGGCGACATGCGCCGGCCGGCCGCGGGGCGGCCGGGTCAGTTTCGGGCGTTGCCCGCGACGGCGGGCGCGGTCGGGCGCGCGGGCGGCGGCACCGCGCTCCCGCGCGGCATCACGACGCCCATCGAGACCACGTACTTGAGCGCCTCGTCGACGGTCATGTCGAGGTCGCGCACGCGCGACTTAGGCACCATGACGAAGTAGCCGGACGTCGGGTTCGGCGTGGTGGGCACGTAGACGGAGACGTGTTCCTCGCCGAAGTGGCGTGCGACCGCGGACGCCGGCGTGCCGGTGAGGAAGGCGATCGTCCAGCTGTTCTCGTGCGGGAACTCGACGAGCAGCGCCTTGCGGAACGCGTTGCCGGTGTCGGACAGCAGCGTGTCCGAGACCTGCTTCACCGACGAGTACACCGACTTGACGAAAGGGATGCGGCCGAGGATGGACTCCCAGAAGCGGATCAGCCGCAGGCCGAAGTAGTTGGCGGCGATCACGCCGGTCAGCAGCAGGATCGCGAAGGCGAGCACGACGCCGAGGCCGGGGATCGGGAAGCCGAACAGCTTCTCGGGCCGCGCCACCTCGGGGAGCAGCAGCAGCGTCAGGTCGAGCGTGGTGAGGATGAAGTGCAGCACCCACACCGTGATGCCGATCGGCACCCAGACGAGCAG
>Ga0105096_10000967_pt1 | contig 11175 bp, 17 predicted proteins | sample PPLLak3cmMay2015_FD_87036 | JGI IMG/M metagenome (GOLD analysis project Ga0105096, IMG submission 87036) | Freshwater sediment microbial communities from Prairie Pothole Lake near Jamestown, North Dakota, USA - PPLs Lake P7 Core (1) Depth... | ecosystem: Environmental > Aquatic > Freshwater >... | reverse complement strand
TCGCTATCAAAGACGAGCAGGGTAATGTAGAAGCTTATCCTCAGATCTTAATCGTTAACAATCACAGAGGTTATGGTAAGTTAAGATTCGAGTTAGGAGTATTTAGAATGGTATGTGAGAATGGATTAGTAGTTAAAGAAGAGGGTAGAGACTTCGGTGGATTTACTTTACGTCATATGGGTTATTCATTCGGAGAGTTAAAGGATCTAGTTAACCAGGCTGTAGAAGCTTTACCTAAAGTGGTAGCTAAGATTAACCAGTTCACCGAACGCATCATGACTAAAGAGGAGCAGAAAGCATTTGCAACCAGAGCATTGGAGATTAGATTCGGTGAAGAGACTGTATCCAGAGTTACTGATGCTCAGATCCAGGAGATGTTAAATCCTATCCGTAGTGAGGATAAAGGTGATGATCTATACAAAGTATTCAATAGAGTTCAAGAAGCAGTTATTAGAGGCGGATTCAATATCGCCGGTCAAACTAAATCAGGTACCAAGAAGGTGCGCCGTATAAGCAACATGCTTAAAGACCTAGATGTGAACGGCCAGTTATGGGTACTAGCTGAAGAGTTCGCAGAACCGGCAATAGCATAAAGATCGTTTGTTTGTTTAATTAGAGAAGAGGAGGGCTAGACCCTCCCTTCTTTTTTGTTAAATTAAAGTTGCTCGTCTGATATATAGTTCGTATCTTTATATCAATAAGGAATTAATTAAACAATCAAACAAAAAGGTTATGACATTATCAGAATTAAAATCAGGAACAGAGTTCAAGTACAGTCACTCAAGCTACTACACCTTAAAGGAGTTAGATCCTAACTCATGGGTAGTATGTCAGTTCGGTATGTATGTAGCTACTGTAAGCAAGATGACTGAGAAGTACATCAATGTATACACCTCACTACTAGGTAAGATAGTTAAGATGAGAATAGAGGTAGGTAAATGCATCGATATGGAGCAGGAAAGAAATAAAGACTATCAGATACAGGAGATGGTAGACGAGTACGGTATAGGAGCTTACGAAGAGTAAGCCCTTACCTTTAATCAATCAATCAAGAAAGTATAAATCAAATCAGGGTTATGAAAGCAAGTACAAAAGAACTAGAACTAAGAGAGGTAATAGGTAAGACAGTATCATGTAACTGGTCTCCTACCTTAAGAGCTAAATTAATCAAAGTAAATAAGAAAGACTGTGTGATGGAAGTAGCACCTACGGAATTCCCAATCTTTAGTAATGCAAGTGAGGATGTAGGTAAGATCTTTAAAATGACTCTGGAGTACACATGGAATGCATATTTCTATTAGGAAGAGCCCTTCGGGGCTTTTTTTTTGGAGGCAGGTCGACACCCGACTGCCGGCATACTGACACCACTATTCCACCAACGTAGTTACAGCCCATATACGGTATTACGGAGATCGAGGCCTCTTATTCGCTGTCAGACACGATCTTCGCTCTAGAGGTTAAGTGAATATATATTGATATATTAGTTGTTTATTAGGAAAAAAATTACTATCTTTATATATAAAATAAAAGGTTATGAGTTATTATAAAAGAAAACAAGAAGAATTAGAACAAGCCCGTAAATTCATCCGTGAAAGAGTATTCAGAAGGAGTCACTCATATATGGAAGTATAATTTAGATAAATTCAAGAACGGCCCTTACGAGGTAGAGATAGTATATCCTAAAACCTTTCTAACCCCGTCAGAAAAGATCATAAAGGATAATAAGAATCTCCCTAAAAGTCAGCAGAAATTCTTAAATCCAGAGAATGGTAAGATGGTTGGATACTATAGAGCAAAGACATTAGGTATTATTTAATCAGATTAATATGGCAATTATCAGTTTTATATTCTCGAATCTATGGTGGATGATACCTTTATGTATTACTATATGGTTTTATTATCTTATATATAATGCATTAGTATCTATTGGTAGGTATAATATCTTTACTACTCTTTTAATTACCTTACCGTTAAGACTTATTACTGGTCTTTTTAAGGGATTAATTGCATCTATTACTTTATTCTTTTACGGTTTTATTACTCTTTTATTTATCTTCTTACCTTTCTATTTGTATACTCATTGGGAGATATTCAAAGATTTGATTGTTTACATTTCGGTCTTTTTGATCTTTGCTCCTTTTGTTTATTTTATATTTAAAGTTTTTAAAGAAGAATTGAATTACTATAAAGAACTACAAAATTCCAAATAGACAAAAAATTTTGAAATCGAAAAAACCCTAGCTCCCCGAGCGGGTAAATTTTCTAGCTATACTCAATATATATTTATATCCAGATGAAACCCATTTCTAAAGAAGAAGCTCAATTTCATATACCATATCCAACAGGATATCTTAATTCCAGCATTACCCCTAAAGCGTATTGCTTCCACCCATTGGAAGACGGATGGGAGAAGGTCAAATACTACGGAGAATCCGTTTTGGACCGACACGGCAATGTTCGTAAACCGGAATGGGTATATGTTTTAGTCAATAGATTAATGCCCGGTATAGTCAAGATAGGTATGACAACTACAACCGTTAATCAAAGAGTGAAAGAAATCAATCAGGCAACAGGCGTGATAGAGAAATGGTTTCCGGTATATACATATAAATGCGTTCATTCTCACGATTTAGAACAGGAAATACACAAATACTTAGAAGCAAACGGTCATAGAATTAACCCCAATAGGGAAGGATTTGATATAGATGTAGAGATGGCTGTTAGTATAATAGAGGATTTAGGAAAAAAATACCAAACCCCTTTGCTAAAGAATAGCTAACGACCTTAAATCCCTTTCTCTCCCCTTAGCTTTCAAAAAGCCATACATTGATAAAGGTTAGGGTGAGATCCTCGGAGAGGTATTAGAGATTGTTTTCTATTAAAGAGATAATAATATTTTATTTACTTATATTTATAATATATCAATATATAATTATGACTAGTGTAGAAAATTCTGAACTCGATTTTTCCGAACTGGATTCAATGAGTGAATTAGAGTTAAATATATTTTTTAACCAAATGGTTGATTTTGTTCGTGATTTTAGAAAGTTGTTAGAAGATGAAGAATTTTTAAAATCTCTAGATAAACCCACCATCATCGATCTATACAACTACTATGATAAAATTTTTGATATTTTTTTAGATTGGGAATTAGTTGATAATCAAGAAGATATTGCAGCAGTTCATGCTATTTTAGGAAATTTATTAGAAGAATAGTTGCCTTTCTGCTAAAAAAACCTTAACTTTTTGTTCATTAAAACATTAAGAACATAGAAAAATAAAAAATGATTAATGTATATGCCCTTAAAGGTTGTGATAAATGCACAACATTAATTAACGAACTCAAGATAGAAGGCATACCCTATCATGTAATCTACGACGAAGGAAACGATGATCTATTCGATGAATTAGAAGAAAGATTAGATTGTTATAATTATCCTATAGTAGAGGTTCATCCTAATAAACTTTTAGATATGAGTACTTTTAACAAGTATATTATATCTAGTGAATGTAAATCTAAGAAGTCATATTTAATAAGATATGATGAAGTATATGATATAATTAGTATATTAAAAACAATATAATGAGACACAAAGCCCTAATTTTAACTAAGCTAGAAAAACTAGATAACGAGTTAACAAATTTAAATTCCTTTCTTTCTATTGCAAAAAACATAAATGAAGTAAAAGATAAGGTATTTGATATTAAAGAAAAGGTAGTAGAAATCCGCACTTTAATTAATACTGAAGGAGATGATTGGAAATAAGAACCTTTTAAAAAAACAGTTATATGATATCACCAGAACAAATTAAACAAAATCATGATCAATTTAGATCATATATTAACGATTTTATTCAGAATCCTAGAAAAGATCAGCTTTTAGATTTTTATAAGGATATAGAAGAGATTCTTTTATTCGCTCCAGCATCTTCTAGAGAGGCATATCATAACGCCTTCCCAGGAGGATATATAGATCATGTTAATAGAGTAGTAAAAGCTTCCTTAGATTTATATGAATTATGGAACAGTTTTAGACCTATAGATTCATTTACTAAAGAAGAATTAGTTTTTGCAGCTATTAATCACGATTTAGGTAAATTAGGAGTAGGAGATAAACCTAGCTATATTCCTAATGATTCGGAATGGCATGTTAAAAATCAAGGTCAGATATATAAAACTAATCCAGAATTACCTTTTTTTACTGTTCCAGATAGAAGTCTTTTTGTTCTCCAGCAAGCAGGTATTAAATATTCAGAAAATGAATACTTAGGTATTAAATTACATGATGGATTATTTGATGAGGTAAATAAACCTTATTATATTTCATTTAATGTAGAATCTAGACTTAGAACATCTTTACCATTAATATTACATCAAGCAGATTTATTAGCTTCAAGAGTAGAATGGGAAAATCAATGGTCTAGCAAAATAGGTAAAAAACAAGAATCTAAATCAAATAATTATAAATCTAATAATTACTCTTCTAAAGGTCCTTCGCAGCAAGCATATAAAAGCTTAGCTGGCACTAAACCAGGATTAATGGAAGCCTTTAAAAACATTTAATATGGTAGCAACAATTTTAAACATCTTACTATGGGTAATTACTATTATAGGTTATATTATATATAATCTTTATTCTAAGAATGTAAAGCTTGAAGAAATGGTTCTAGAAAGAGAAAGAACTCTAGAAACTTTAAGTGATATAATTAATGAATCAGATCGAGTTCTAAAAGAATTAGATAAATTAGGCGCTTTTAAAAGCGATGATGAGATAGGATTTTTCTTTAATAACGTTAAAGCAATTCAGGAAACTATAAATGAGTTTTCTGTAAAAAAATAATATGACTAATGAGACAGGAGTTTTAGATGAACCAGTATTACTATTAACTCAAAAAGGCCAAGTAAGAAAAAGAAAGCCAAAACAATCTATTTTATATTTTACTCAAGAAACTGAAGATGCAATAATTCAATATGTAAATTCAGAAGATGAAATAGAAAGAAATAAAATATATAACGAAAAAATAGATTATGCTTTTCATAAACTTGCTGAAAACATAATTCATACTTTTAAGTTTTATTACACAGAAGTAAATACTATAAACGAGCTCAAGCACGAGGTCGTTTGTGTATTATTAGAGAAATTGCCTAAATATAAGCAAGGAAAAGGAAAAGCTTACTCTTATTTCGGAACTATTGCTAAAAGGTATTTAATAGTATATAATACTAATAATTATAAAAAATTAAAAGGTAAAGCTACTCTTCTAGAAGTAGATGAGGATAAAAATATTACTGATGATCTAATTCGTAATCATGAAATAGATATAGACCCTGAAGAGACAAGTTTAATTAATTATTATATTAATTATATAGACAATAATCTATTTAGAATATTTCCTAAACAAAAAGAAGCAAAAGTAGCAGATGCTATAATGGAGCTTTTTAGAAAAAGAGAAAATATTGATATCCTATCAAAAAAAGCAATATACATTTATATCAGAGAGATTACCGACTCACCAACCCCAGTTATTACTAAAGTTATAAAAACTCTTAAAGAAGTTTATATAAAAATTAATAACAAATACCAAGAACACGGATACTATTCAGAAAATATTTAAATAATATATTTATTTAAAAAGATTTATGGAATTCGATCAAATAATTTTCGGAAGTAAAACCTTTTCTTCTTTACTAGAGGACATTTATAAAAATAGTAAAAATAAAGAAAAACAGATTCGCGAGATGATTATTCAATTAAAAGATATGATTACCGAGCCTGGAGACGCTATTATGATGGTTCCTTTATTAAAGGAGTATTTAGATGCTAGTATAAAGAATGATGAAGCTTTAATTAAAATGGCAGGAATCGTTCAAAAAGCTATGAGCACTAATGCATCATCAGATAGTGGAGATTTTCTATCAGATAGAGATAAGGAATTATTATTTGAAGAAATTAAAAAAATAGACACATCTCCTAAGATGCTAGAAAACTAATGAGCTTTGATTCATCTTTATACGGACTTAATAATAAAGGATCTGAATCTAAACCTATTATAATAGCTAGGGTATCTAGAATTATATTAGATAGGATAGATATTAACGATCCTAAAAATAAAGATTTTACAGAATTAGGAGAATGGGGAGCTATAGGATGTATCAATTTTAGTATATTATATTCTAGTACAGATTCATCTAATAGAAAATATTCTAATCTTATTGCAAAACCTTTATTTTCCAATATAAAGCAATATCCATTAATCGGAGAAATAGTACAAATATTTCCAGGTCCTTCAGACGGATTAAACGAAAGAAAAAGTAAACAAGATTATTATTATACAGTTCCTTTTAATACATGGAATTCTATTCACCATAATGCATTTCCTGATTTAAAAGAATATGCTGAGTTTATTATTGATAATAAAGTTAATGATAATCAAGTAGAACAAGGATTAAATCAAGGTAATGGTTCTAATTATCAAGAATTTCCTTTAGGGTTAACTTTTAAAGAAAAAGACAATATAAAAGATTTACTTCCTTTTGAAGGAGATTTTATATTAGAAGGAAGATGGGGTCAATCCATAAGATTCGGAAGTACTGTATTAGGAAAAGAAAGAGTAAATTCCTGGAGTAAAAACGGTGAAAATGGAGATCCTATTATTATTATAAGAAATTCCCAAGGAAACCAATCCGTTAAAGAAGGATATGTTCCTACAGTAGAAAATATTAATACAGATGGAAGCTCGATATATTTAACACATAATCAATCTATTAATTTACAAGATTTAGGTAAATTTCCATTAGATACATTTAACGCTAAATTAAAAATAACAGCAGATCAAACCATCCCACTACAGACTAATCCTGTAAGCTTTGATACTACTTCACCTAAATCTCAAGATGAGAACACTTTAAATCAAGCACAAATATCAGATAACCCAGATAAATTTATATAATGGCTAAAAAAGAATATATACCAGAATTTCCATATAAAGGTGATCAAGCAATTATATCATCTGGTAGAATTATTTTTCACGCTAAAGATGATTCTATATTTTTATTTGGAAAAAAAGCCGTTGGTATTTCTAGTGTAGGAGTAGTTAATATAGATAACTACGAAGGTACTTCTATAAATTCTCCTAAAATAGAATTAGGATTAGACGCTAAAATTGTCGGTCAAGCTGTAATGTTAGGTGAATCTACAAACGATATTTTAATTCAAATACTAGAAGATTTAGCTACCGTGGGGGATGCTTTAGCAACATTATCTAAAACAGGATTAGCTGCATCTTCTGTTGTAATTTTAACAGCAGGAGAAAGAATGAGAAATAATTCAACTAGATTGAGAGATAGTTTAGCTGTTTCTCCTAGAAGAGATGCTTATAATTTATCTAAAATTACATTTACTAGATAATGGCAAAAAAAGTAATATCAAACAAATCCGAGAGTGCTATAAAAGGAGAGGAATTACAAAGACCTAAAATACCTTTTTTTAGTGAAACTAATACCGCTGAAGGAGCAGAATCTAAGATTGTATTACTAACAAAATCTATAGAAAAAATAAATAATAGAATAAATATTATATATCAAGGAGAGCCATATAAAGATACTGGAATAAAATTCCCTGGTAATAAAAAAAGAACTAATGGTATAGTTCCTATATTATTAGAATTAAATCAAATAGATTTCTGCAACCTAACTAATTATATACTTAATAAAATATCTTTTAGTAATGTAGATAACCCTATTGGTACAGAAAAAACTATAAATACATTACAGGAAAAATCTAAAAATCTAATAAAAATAATTGACTCTATATTGACAGGTCAAGGAGCATTATTCGATCAAACAATAAAAATTAATACTAGAGTTACAGTACTAGAAACCATACCAGGATTAAATTATGAGATAGGAGATACATTTGAGATAACTAGTAATGAATTAAGTATAGTAACTTTAAATAAAAATAAATTTGAAGTAATAAATACTAAAGGAAAAGAAGCGTTACTAGCTATAAGAGATTTCACCCAAGAAATATCATCAATAATAGACGATCCAGATGTTTTATCATTAGTACCTCAACTATCTCAAGGTAATAATTTTATAACTGATTTTCTAGGTAAAGCAGATAAATACGTAACATTAGAAAATATACCTAACGAAGAGTTACAAAAAATTCTTAAAAAATTAAGAGATTTAAGAAATATTTTAACACTCATAGTAGGAATACAAAGTATAGGAGATGCCTTAGCAGCAGCTCAAACCTTAAGCGGAATTAATATTCAAGGTCAAGTTGATAAAATACAAAAATCATTAGATGTTAGCAGGATTATACCTATTATAAAAAAAATAATAAACATTGTAGATAATATAAATCAACAAGGTCAAAAAGTATTAAAATATGTAAGATTAGCATTAATTTATGTTAAAATAGGAACTATTTTATTAAAGGTTCTTAAAGCAATTATTAAATTATTTAAGAGATTACCTTTACCGTTAAAATTTTTATTATTCGGTAAAGCAACAAGATTAAATGAAATATGGGTAAATGCTAGTAAAAAGATAGACGATGCAGTTGATAGATTAAAACAACTATCTACCTTGATACAATTAATATATACCTTTATTCAAGGTTTATTAGTAAAACTTCAAAATATTAATAAATTACTACAAACTCTTCAAAATAACCTCGAAGTATGTGAAAATACCCAAGATTCACCTATATTAGAAGAAGTAAAAAATTTAAGAAGTCGACTTACTCAAACAATATCAGATCTTCAAGAATTTACTAAAAATTACGACCAGGCAATAAAAAATAATGTAAATACATATGGAGGATTTATTTTAGAAATTCAAGAAGAAGAAGTAGTAGATGAAGGAATAAAATATAATAGAAGAAGAGGAGTTGCATTTGATGTGAATGGAATATTAGTAGCTCAAACAGATTTAACTTTCGCAACAGATAAAAATATTATTATAGAAGAATTAAAATTAAAATTACAAAACTCTGGATTAATTCAATCACCAGGATCAGCAGGCTCAGGGTTTCCTGATTTAGATCAATTGACAGAAGATATTACTATAGATTTTGATTTTATAGATCAGGACATAGAAGAAGAAGATACAGAAACTAAAGAAATTCAACAAGAATTAGACAGTGTATTAGATGGAATAAATAATTTACCTAAATTAAGAAGAAGAATAAGAGCTAAAGTAAATAAAGAAATACAAACATTCAAACAAGATATTCAACAAGGAGAAATACCAAATATAAACACTAATAACATAACTAATAGTATTAATATATCAGGAGAGACACAATCTGCAGCACAAGGAAACATATCATCTTCTAATGCTTCCGATATTTTATCTGATGAAGATCGCACAAAGCTTCAAAGAAATTTAGATAAAGTTAATGCAGATATTAGATATTATATTACCCTACCTCCAGTTACTGGCTTTCAAGACCTTGGTAGAAGAGCTGCTCTAAATAAATTATATAATAAAAAAGATGCTTACGAAAATATACTTAAAAAAGATAGAATAGCAAGAGGATTACTAGCGTAAAAATATATAAATTTAAATATTTATTAAATATGAGTAAATTAGAAGTTTTAAGAAAATTAATTAGAGAAGAAGTAAGAGCTGCTATAAAAGAAGAAATAGTTCCTATTCTGAAAGAGAATGTTATATCTCCTAAAAATGCACCTACTAAATCATATTCGAATTCTCTAAAAGAAGAATTAACTAAAAGTAAAAAAATTAAAGTTAATTCTACAGGAGATCCTTTAATGGATTTACTAAATGAAACAAAAATGGGAATGACAGGAGATGATTATAGAACCGTATTTAACGGTGACTCAGCTATAGCTCAAGGATTTCCATCAATGATGAATAATCCAGTATCACAAACTCAAGTAGTTGAAAGCGTAGGCCAAATGTTAAATTCATCTAGACCATCAACTGACGTAACTCAAGTTCAAATAGATGCAGTTCCAGATTTTTCTGCATTAATGAAAAATATGCAAAGTAAAGGTCAAATATAATGGCATATCAGGTAAGAAACATTAATCCCTTAGATCTAAAACCAAGCACTGGGATTGGTGTAGCTATACCTTTTAGTTCTAAATCAGTTTTTACCACAGTATATACTACTCAAGAACAGTTAAAATATAATATTATAAATTATTTATTAACAGGAAGAAAAGAGAGAGTATTTAATCCTAGTTTTGGAGCAGGTTTAAGAGATTTATTATTTGAACAAATAACGCAGGAAAGTCTTCAAAGTTTAGAAATAAGTATCCGAAGTGGACTTGAAATAAACTTCCCTAATATAAACATAGTAGATCTTAGCGTAATAACAGATCAGGATAAAAATACTATATACGTAAACTTTAGTTATGAAATTATTAACACAGGGATTCAAGATGAAATTAACATAAATTTCCAAAATGGATAATAATAAAGATATAAAATATATTAATAAGGATTTTACAGATTTTAAATCCACCTTAATCGAATACGCTAAATCGTATTTTCCTACAGCGTATAATGATTTTTCATCTGCATCACCTGGTACTATGTTTATCGAAATGGCATCTTATGTTGGTGATGTACTTTCTTTTTATGTAGATAATCAATTACAAGAAACGTTCTTACAATATGCTAAACAAAAAGAAAACTTATTTACTTTAGCATATATGTTAGGATATAGACCTAAAGTAACATCAGCTGCTACAGTAGATTTAGATGTATATCAAATAGTACCTTCAATAGGAACTACAACCAATAAAGTCCCTGATTACAGTTATGCATTAATAATTGAAGAAAATATGCAAGTAAATTCTTCAATAATTAAAAATACTCCATTTCTAGTTCCTGAAAAAGTTAATTTTGCAGTATCTAGTTCATTAAATCCAACAGAAGTATCTGTATATTCTTTTGATGGAGTAGGAGATCCATTATTTTATCTACTTAAAAAAACTACTAAAGCAATATCAGGAGAAGTAAAAACAAAATCTTTTACATTCGGTCAAGCAGAAAAATTCCCTACTTCTTTAATAGAAGATACAAATATAATAGAAATAATTAATATTACAGATAGTGATGGGAATAAGTGGTATGAGGTACCATATCTAGCACAAGATACTATAATGGATGATACTCTTAATATATCTAGTA
>Ga0105096_10000966_pt1 | contig 11180 bp, 7 predicted proteins | sample PPLLak3cmMay2015_FD_87036 | JGI IMG/M metagenome (GOLD analysis project Ga0105096, IMG submission 87036) | Freshwater sediment microbial communities from Prairie Pothole Lake near Jamestown, North Dakota, USA - PPLs Lake P7 Core (1) Depth... | ecosystem: Environmental > Aquatic > Freshwater >... | reverse complement strand
GAATCTCCATGTTTGTATACTTGGGCGTTTCTTGAGGCCCTGTTTGCAACCCAAACGGTTCAAAATCAATCTTGTTCCGTGTGATGAACTGATTACGACGATGCACGTCCACATCGTCATAAAAGAACCTAGGTCTGCCCGTGAGATGGTCGACATATCCACGGTACTCCGTACCGTAGCCATTGAATCGTGGATCGTAGACATCCTCCATCTGGACACCCGTGTCCGGAACCGTGCACTGAACTTGCGGCGCAAAGTTCGGATCGTATTGTGTGTACAGGACACCTTCATCACCAGGCATAGCGTCGCGTCGCTTTACATGGGAGGAGTACGTGGGAAGGAAGGGCTGTGTATAACTAATGCCTAGATTCGACATGACACTGTCCTGTTGCGTCACCTGTGACTTTGAGTACACGCCTGGTTGGATTGTCGTTGTAAAGATATTGTCGTTGTAGGCCGTCAAATCGGATTGTTTTTGGCACGATCCAGCGGGATAGTTTGTGGGAAGATCGTGCGCCAAGTTCTCTGGGTAATAACCAAACGGTGTTTCGACGGGGGGACCCGCTCCTGAGGTGGAGTCCGAATATTGGTACCTGCCCGCGTGATGATTCCAGACCGGACCGGGTTGCGACGCGTTATTGGGGTACAGACTTCGATGCGATAAATCAGAGGACGCCATACATCGTTGTGCATCGGTACTGTACGACGGATCGTAGTCCTCTCGTACATCGTTTACGTGGACCCTATTTCGAGCCATACTGTCCGTGTCGTCAATGAGGTATCCATTCTGCCATAACTCCTGGCGTCGTTGGTCGTTGATTCCCATTGGCACCATGAAATCATTGGATTTCCAGACGGTGTTGTCGTAAATGGGAATAGAGATCATGGGTTGCACGAGTGTTTTTGGATCCGCCAATCCACTGAGTTTTTGATTCATGGATGGTGACATCTCCGTCAATATCTCGTTGGTTTTACACCATACAGTGGCACCTTCGTTGACATTCATCCGCGGTTGCGTTTCTTGATTCCATAACCCATATTCACGACTGGTCACAAGTGGATTCGGTTGGTATTCCATAGACAGTCCTTCCGGACTTGTGCGATTGGTCATTGTCGAGATCGATACCATTATTTTTATTATGAACAACAATAAATTATAAAATGGATTTTAAGAGAGTCGTTTTGAAATACATGAGGCAGATTATTATTTCAAAACAAAAATTATGGAAATCGGCGACGCTGGATCTGTTCTTTCAAGAGTTCTTGTGTTTTGACGGCCGTCGACCCCAGACTGACAAAATTCCTTTCCGATATGTGTGCAATATGCATGACGCATCGGAACTCATCTTTCATTACCTACGACAGTTCATGGTCATTATGCTCGTTCTCGGGCGAGTGTTTGGGATCGAACATCCTCGACTCACGATCGACAATCTCTACCTCAAAAAGACAGATCACGATCACACGTTCCTCTTTGTTGTGGACAAGACGATGCAATTCATGATGCCTTGTACACACGGCTACCACATCTTCATTTCCGGTTTCGAAGAGTGCTTGTTCCGACGCGAACGTCATCCTTTGTACTTGCAAGTGATTCCCAAACGATGGAGTCCCTACGCAGACGTGTGCAAACACATTCTTCGAACAATGAACGATATCATTCCACAGCCATTCAAGAACCTTTGTGAAAAGATGCTTTCGACGACGCGTATCAAACTGGAATGCACCGACGACAAGGAAATCCTATTACGAATCTTGCCTCTTGTACACATCAACAGTCCTTCGTCCAGCACACCGACTTCCGAGAAAGTCGTTCGCAAGGAGATTCGAAAGATGTTTGGGATCTTTCAAAAGGAGGCTGAAATAATGGCGTCCAAATTTACAAGAAAAATACACTTCTATCAATTACTCGAAGACTGGGTCGATATCTTGTCCGTGTACAAGGATGATTTCTTTCACGACCCAGACACGACTGTCGGTGTCCTGCGCAAAGTCCTTTACCAGTACATGATCGACCACCGATTCAGCCATATTTCTTTCAAGACGTTTGACTTGTCACGAATGCTCGTGTCTCTCTTTCTATGGTCGCAGTGGTACGAAAAGCTTCTCGTACACCTTCCCATCCTTCGTGACAATGACCGTACAAACATCCAATGGATTGGATGCTTGGAAACAGTTCTCGAAAAAGACAGTTTCACGAAAGTACGAGGAGACCTCCACGTCATGGACCTGTTCCGTCGAACATCGCGGAGAATACCCGTGGACGATCATGTGAATGAGAGATTATTTCGAACTCACCCGATGCTACGTGCTTCGTATTTGTATCATACATTGGATCTTTAATACTTCAATCGCGTTGCGTGAACTGGAAAATGGGTATGAAGATCCCAATCAGGTTCGAAATACGTTTCATCAGGAAGGGTAGTGGCGTTCGCTTGTTTGGCGAGGATACTCCACAGACTCTGATCGTGTCGATGCTCCACAAACATGTCGACGTTCAGGAGGGTGGACGGGGAATCGTCGATGTACCGATGGTTTTCAACAAGACATGCATCCTTCCATTTATGAAGAACGCTCAGCGATGCCTCGCACTTCCGAACAAGGAAAATACCTGAGAGAATTTGGGGAGATACGATGTCTGTTTCCGATATGAAACCAAGGTAGGCGAGTGTATCCATTTTCGTGTACTGACATTCAGGAAAGGCAAGGTGGAATCCCAATATTCCAGAAGGAGTCGATTGGACGATGTCGCAATACTCTTTCAAACGATCGACCCCTTGTGGATGGAGCGTACACCCAATATCGCAGTACAAAAGGATGTCGTTGTCTTCAAGGAAGTCCAGAGCCTGAAGTAAAATTTGGGGTTTCCATATCCAGTATCCGAAGCCACGGAAGTAGTGTTGTGCGATGAATGTATAGTGTTGTTCCACAAAGTTAGTGTCAATATTGTATTCATTCCAAATGAAAATCTGTTGAAAGATATTCATGTTCTGGGCTTCACATCGAAGTCGCTCGGCTGTCAACGCATACTTGGTGTCCGCAAAAGAAAGCAAAGAGAGCGTCATTGGTGTTTTGTAGTGTATATTTATGATTGAAAGAAGTAATGAACCTTTAAATGATATCATGATATCATAGTTCCGATCCATCCACCGAAATATGAAGATACGGTTATTATTTACTCCAGAATATTAAAATGTGCGATGCTTCTATTCGAAATATCGTTCGATGATGAAAGGAGTTTAAAGATGATTGACAAAGAATTATAAATCAAATGTACGTTTCTCAATATGGACAAGATGAGTTTCTTGATAAAAAAATATTCAAGGGCTTTATGAATGGCTTTTTCGTGGACGTGGGTGCTCACGATGGCATGACTATTAATAACACGATATGTTTTGAAAAAGAATATGGATGGACGGGTATCAATATCGAACCAGTCTTGGACGTTTATGACAAGCTTCAACATAACCGTCCAAATTGTATCAACATCAATGTTGCGATTGATAAACATGATGGCGAAACGGAATTTATTATGAATGAAGGGTACACCGAGATGTTATCAGGCATATCTGAATATTACGAACCTGAACATAAACTTAGATTAACGGGGGAATTACTACAACATGGAGGAAAGAGCACTGTTATTAAAGTACCAACCAAAAGACTGGAGACAATATTTGAGGAGAATAACATCACCCATATTCATTTGTTGTCCGTGGATGTAGAAGGAGCCGAAGTGGCGGTGGTGGAGTCTATTAATTTCGACAAAGTATTTATAGATGCCATTGTGATTGAAGATAATTACAAGACAAGACTAGCGACCAATTACCTCAGTACTAAAGGCTACATAAAAATTGCAGAAATATGTGACGACTTTCTTATCCATCGAGACTCCCAATTTATAAAGAATTTGATAGGATGAAATTAGAATCCATCTTTCCATAGACAGAAGTATTATTGACAACACGTCCACTATTATGGCGCAAACAACATCAACAACATCCGAAACGACAAGATTTCCTTAACATTATTTAATTTACAAAGAAATTAAATCTTGAGGAATAGTAGAGAGAGAATTTCAAGAAATGTTATTTGAGTATTTACAAGTATTTGTGCAGTTGGTCATGAAGACTGTCATTCAACTGATGGGAGACAAATTTGCCATGTCGATGATGATTGAGATGCTGGAAGCCTTTGCAAAGACAACGGAGACAACACTTGATGATGAGATTGTGAAGCTCATCAAACAACAGATGCTTCTGAAAACGGACTAATGTGCACGAGGGGTGTATTGGACATCAGACGAAGTAGTCTTCTAGGTAGATTGGATTGGTCGACATACATTTTTCTTTTACATGATTTCATAGAAACGATGAAGCAAGTCGAATAGATATACATCCCCCGCCCTCCTCCGTATTTTGGATCTCTATCTTGCAACAAACTTCAACCTTGAACTTCCGATAGCCTATTCAAACACGTAGGCATACCCGAGTTTCACACGCTACCAAAAAAAAGTGATTTTTGAAGGGCTGGAATGAACCTTTCATTAATTTCCAAGCTTGACACCCAACATTAAAATCAATCCATCCTTCTTTTCATTGAACAGATGTATTATTGACAATGTCCATCATGCCACAAACCACCAACACCCCATTTGAAGGATCATGGCTATCAATGGCCACGTCGAAAAAAGATATGATTACATATCTCAAGAGTCGTGGTCTCAAATCTTCTTTTCAACGAAAAAAAGATTTACTTGATTACCTTCAAGGTATTCAATGGTCCTTGACCTTTCCATGGCGTCCAGAACAATCCTGTGTCATCGACTGTTTTGAATCCATTTCCCGTGATGTGTCCATAGTATCCAATCCTCCTCCACTACAACAAAACCATAAAAATATCATCGCTGTGCAGGGGCTCTTTGGATGTGGAAAGACCACCATGTTACTGGGAATGCTGAACATGGGATTCTGGAATCGCATGTTTGATATGGACGAGATTTGTTTTTGTGCGTTCAATGTATGTATCAAAGAAGAAATACGAAAGAAGATACAGGCATGGGGATGCAAAAAGAAGGCGAATGTGCGTACATTCGATTCCCTCATTTATGAATTCTGCAAGTTTTATGACTATCCTCAGTTGAAGCTCCCCAATTACAAAGGCAAGCGACTCTACGTCTACAACAAATGCCGTGAAAAGAACTTGCAAACATACTCCGAATTTCATAAGATAAAGTACCTGTTTGTAGACGAATGTCAAGACTTGGAAAAGTCGAGCTTTCAAGTGTTTAAAACATTCTTCCCCAACGCCTGTATCATCTTCGTCGGTGATATCTTCCAGTCCGTGCAGAAAGAACCGCGAGAAAGTTTGTTATGGTACGTATCTCGAGACATTCAGGAGCAAGTTCATTATTTCTATATGCGTGATACACCCCGTGTCCCTAAAAACATCCTGTCTGAAATCCAAGACGCGCTCACTAAATCCTACCCGGAGTACACGTCTCAGATTCAGAATTGGAAGTCGTCGAATGAGTCGCACAATTCGAATATCATTTGGGAACCATTCCAAACGTACGCCGAATTGTACGAGAAGATGTTTGAATTTCTGGAGACCCACCCTCCTGAAAAAAGCATGATCCTTACGTTTTCCAGTTGTATTACAGTCCGTGGGTCGTTAGGCGATCTTGCACGAGTTCGTCGTGTGATTCAACAACGGGGCTACGCCGTCAACTCCAATTATAAGAACATGGACAAGAAGTGTTTGTTTCTAAGTACCGCCAATTCTTCCAAAGGTCTCGAAAGAGACTTTGTGTTTATCATGTCCACCTTTCCACTTGAAAAGGCGTTTATCAATTTCTCCAATGATTTGACGACAAATCTTATTACCGTTGCGTTGTCAAGAGCGAAACAGAAGGTCTACGTCTGTGTTCCGACCGACAAGGGACGTTTCTCTCAAGCGTTTTACTCGTACCTTACATGCCCTGCGCCCAACACGCAGTACGTGTCGACGACTTCACGGAAACCGCCCGACACGTTGTACCAAGACATGACGAAGGATGATTACATTTACTTGGAGCACAATGTGACGGAGATCCTTCGACAAACGATCTTGCAATACGAAACACGAATCCTGTTCAAATCGTTTGTCAAGAAATCGACAACGTCGAATATTATTCGAGAAGGTGCCGTTCCCCCTATCCCAAAATCGTGTCTCCAATCGGAAGAAGAACGGTCCTTTGTGGGGGTATGTATTGAAGTGTTAATGACATCGTTATGGACGAACCGGTTTCCAGAGACACCCTCGTTAAAAGATGTCCAATCGAATCCGTACTACCAGCACTGCCTTTCCAAGATTATTACGTTACGACAACTCTACAACCAGTTCAAGGGAATGTATTATCGAAGTGTGTCGACATCGTATGAATTCTTCAAAACAATTTTCCTCTATACCGAACTGCACATTGCCATGCATCATAAAATGTTCTTCTTTTTCAATGTCACGCAACGCCAAGAATTGTTTCGGTATTGGGTAGCGTTTCGAAACCATGTGTTTCATCTCCGCCCAAAACATACAGTCCCATTTTCAAGTCAGGTGAACGTCAAAATGCCGTTGCTCACCGGCATTGCAGATGGTATTTTGAACGACAAACAGAAATGTATCTACGAAATCAAAGCGTCCATCAAGCAAGATTGGAAAGAAGATGCGTTTGTCCAAGCATTTTGCTATGCAATCATGATGGGACAGGAATGGTTCACGATCAAGCTTGTGAATCTCTTCAAAACCACCCAAATTGAGTACGTGGTGTTTATTGACAACGTGAAGAAACTCCGACAGACCTTGTTGTACGACATCCTTGTGTGGAATGCGTCGTCCTACATGGCCAAGAATTATCAACCCCTTCTCGCCCCAAAACTTTCGTTTGATATGGACGACTGTGTTTTCATCAACTTGGAATGGGATATCTTGAACGACAAACCATCGGAAGTCGTCGTCATGCGAATGCTCTCCCCTACTCGTTTTCATATCGATTTCTTGGGGGAGACGATGGAAGCATTGGAAACCTTTCTCGATACCTATATTTTCAACGAATACATTTTTTGTGGATCCAAAAGCGATCAACAAAAAGTAAAAATGACGAGTTCGACTGGAAACATGCACCACCTCTTTGAGATATGTCCGCATCTTGAACGGATCGACTACAACGACGCCATCGCCCAAAAAGAAACTACTGATACACACATCTCCGTTCCCTCCATTTCCTCATCCAATGTTGTCTTGCGAACCATGCTGTACCTCTCTGACATCCTCATTCCAGTCAACTCTTCTACGATTGTCGTTCCTGATATATCCGTCGAACCTTGTTGTACTGATTAAACAACACAATACGCAAGACACTGTATGGTGTCACTTCTTCTCCCGTCTGGACATCTGTTTTATAGTCCGTGGGAGAATACCCAAGATGTGGGAACCAATCATACTGTCGAATGTTCGCTTCTGTCATGCAATGGTCAATGGGTTTCACGAAATACCGCTCTCGAAATTGCTCCACAAGTCTTCGAGCTCCTCTTTTGGTGATCAAATATGCGGTCGTTTGACGGTACCAATCTTCGACATGTCCTTCTTCAATTCCTCTTCGTATATAAAGCTGTCCCTCGACTTTATGGTACGACGTGTCATTGTACGCATTGGAGGGCACAAAGTGTGGACGACCGCGTCCCGCAATCCAAATCACATCGATGTCTTCTGACGAGACTTTGGAAGAGGGACGAACCAACGTCTCACCTATCAACTTCAGTTGTTGCTCGAAATCAGGGTTCATGAATATATCATCTTCGAGTACCATGCAAAAGTCGTTGTCTTGTAACGTCTCGTCGTCTTTCATGTTTAAGAAAATATTGTAATGACTGAGCAAACATCCGATTTCACCTTCCCTCCACCTACCCTCTTTGCCTTCCGTTATCATCCATTCGTCCGTCCAAAGCTGGTTGGTCAAGGCATTTTTGAGAAAGTCCAGTATTTCTTCGTTCTCAAAGAGTTTCGGAAATCGTCCGAACAAGTCCTTCCCATCGATTGCAGAGAACCTTTTGAAGTTTGGGAGAATGAGATTGAGTGCATTGATACGTTCCACAAATTCTTGGCATCGATCAGGACGTCGATCTAAATTGATCATCCATGTTTTTTTGATAAAGTCCATTTACAAAATATCTTCAAACCGTTTTAAATCAGGTTTGAAGATGAAAATATACAAAAACGAAAGAAATAAAATTATGAATCAAATGAAAATGCGAACGCCCTTTGTTCTTTCTTTATAACCCTACAATATCTTTGAAACACACTGCTTTCCTCATGGAGGACTCCATCCACGTCTGTAGATCCAAGGCTCGTATCGTCTTGTTCATGATCGTTTCCATATGTACTCTCTCTTCCAAACACGAGATCGTTCCCAACATGTCGATCCATGTCGGGAACGTGGTTTTCACTTGCTCAAACACATCCTTGATTTGATCGTCGTTGTGCACGCAATACAATTCATGCGAAACATGTTGACTCTCAAATGCCCTGAAAAGAAATTCCTCGGCTTCGTGCGCGTTTCCTACACGAAGGAGTCGCACTATCACCGCATCATTCCCATAGTACGTGCTGTACCGTCTCACCAAATCGGTTTCGACTTGATCCATCGATTTGCGAGTGTTTAGTCTCGTCTTTCCAAACTTGACCTTGCCTTGTGTAGATGTCCGCACACAATACACAAGTCCGTCGTTCATGTACGCATCCATCACGTTTTCAATGGTGTATTCTATATGTTTCATCGTCGATTTCGTGAATATGACTCAATGACGACGGGATGTATCAAACCAATTTTTAGGAATATGCTCACGCACTACACGTCGTACAATTCATTTCCTCCTCTCTGGCTGGATCAATCGTGAAATTTTGGGAAAAGTGCTGTGGTTTCGTTCGAATATAATACGATCCGGTCTTGAGACCACGCTTCCATCCATAGAAATGGATCTTGGTGAGTTTTTCCAAGGATGGGTCGGCGACAAACAAGTTGAAACTCTGGCTTTGATCGATGAACCACTGCCTCTCCGCCGCCATGTCAATCAACGACTTTTGAGGAATCTCCCACGCCGTGCGATACAACGCACGAATCGTCGCTGGCAATTTCGTGAAATTCTGGATCGATCCTTTGTGCACAATCAGATGGTCGATCGTCTCCTGATTCCATAACCCAACATCCCGCAAATCCTGGACCAAGTACTGATTGAAGATCGTGTGCTCCCCCGCCAATGTCCGTCGAACATATAAATTGGAAGTGAAGGGTTCGAAACACTCGTTTTGGTACAGAATCTGGGACGTCGACGCCGTCGGCATGGGCGCGAGGAACAGACTATTGGCCACACCTTCGATTTTGATAGTCTGTCGTAACGCTTCCCAATCGTACACGGGCTTCATTTCCAACACTTCCTTTTCAAAGTTCGGACACATGTCGAAATGGAGAATGCCTTCTGAGAGAGGAGACCCTTTGAACGAAGAATACACCATTCTGTTTTGTATTGCATATACATTCGACGTTTTCAGGGCGGTGTAGTACATCGTCTCAAAGATCTTGCGATTCAGATATTTCGCTTGGTCCGAATCAAAGGCGATGGACAGTTTACAGAATAGATCCGCCAGTCCTTGCACCCCAATCCCAATCGGTCGATGCTTCGTATTGGACACTTCCGTTTCAGGAGTGGGGTAGAAATTCTTGTCAATAATCTGGTTCATGTTCACCACCAATGTTGCGACACGACGCTGCAGTTCCTCAAAATCAAAGTCGGGTTGTAAGAACGTTTTCCAGAAATCAGTGTAATTGTACATCTCCGAGTTATTCACGATGACCTTGGGAACCGTTCGATCATGTCCTTGACCACTGAATGTCTCCATGACCTTGTCGAACATCGCTGGATTGTCCATGACGTCAATGTCGACATACTGTATCCCGAGACGGTCCAATCGTTTCTTTAGCAAGAGACAGTAGACACACGACGTCTTGCTGTAAATCACCAAGGAATGAAGCGACGACATGTCTTTGGGTTTGATACAATTGCTCAAATTGATGCTTGCTAGATTACAGACGCTGTACTCGTTCGCATCCGAATACTCGATAATCTCACAACACAAGTTCGAGGAACGAATCGTGCCGAGGTTCTTCTGATTCGACTTGGAATTACAACTGTCCTTGTAGAGCATGTACGGCAAACCCGTTTCAATTTGGGAGTGCAAGATCTCTTTCCACAACTCCCTGGCCTGAATTTGTCGCACGAACTTCCCTTCGGATTCATATTTTGTGTAAAGTTCCTCGAACGCGGGACCGTATGAATCGATCAATCCCTTGCAAACATTGGGACACATGAGCGACCATACCCCGTCCTCTTCGACACGTTTCATAAACAAGTCGGGGATCCATAGTCCATAGAACAAATCTCGGGCACGTTCGTCCTCGTTGCCGACATTCCGTTTCGCAAACACGAAATCAAAGATGTCTGAGTGCCAAGGCTCCAAATACATGGCAAAACTTCCTTTGCGTTTTCCTCCTCCATTGTGAAGAATGGCGGATGAAATGCCGTACGAATGCTCCTTTTTGAACTCCAAATCATACAACAACCCTTCGTAAAACGACTTTTCAATGTGTACAATCTTTTTGTAGAGATATTCGACGGGAGTCTTGGCTTCAATATGTGTGAAATTTTCAAACGAAGCGAGGGACTCTTTCTCCATGTTGGAAGCCAGACCTTCATGAAATCCCCTGGTGTCATACATCTCATCATTCGTTGGACTGTTTTCCACGTACTGATCTGCCAACGTCGAAAACATACCCGTTCGTTCAAGATCTTGGAGAAGTACACCGACGACAGTTCCAATTTCGTTTGGAGTGTTCATCTTCGATAACTGGAGACCTAGACGAAGAAAGACGTACGACAAATCCTCGAAAACCTTTGGTTCGTAATGAGACACGTCCATTATACAATGTGCCACGGAGTCGGGACTATAACTTCCATGACTGAAAAGAAAGCCGTGGACAAAGTGCATCAGTTTGGTGACGGGGAGGTGGAGAATCGATGGATGGATATGTTTTTGGTTCGTATGATAATTGTAGATATGCTGGTATTTCACGGGAAAGAGATTCCCTCGTT
>Ga0105096_10000965_pt1 | contig 11181 bp, 9 predicted proteins | sample PPLLak3cmMay2015_FD_87036 | JGI IMG/M metagenome (GOLD analysis project Ga0105096, IMG submission 87036) | Freshwater sediment microbial communities from Prairie Pothole Lake near Jamestown, North Dakota, USA - PPLs Lake P7 Core (1) Depth... | ecosystem: Environmental > Aquatic > Freshwater >... | reverse complement strand
GGACGAGGCACTGAGCGTGCGCGCCACGCGCAGCGCACTGGCCAAGCTGGACGTGGATCCGTCCCGCCTGCTGAACTGACTCGGCCCGAAGGGGTTCCGCGGAAGCCTTGGGGCCGGCTCGCCGCCGACCGGAGAAGCCGCTTGCGCTGCCCGCTCGATCCCGCAGGGCGGTCTCGCCTGACTTCAGTGAATCAGGCGCTCCTCGGGAGCGACGAAGAGTTCGTCCAGGATCAGCGCGTCGGGCTCCTCGCCCAGGCTCCAGAAGACCATCAGCACGATGATTTTCAGGTCATCGAGCTCCACAGGCCCGTTGCCGATGGCGGTGGCGCGGTCGATCACCATCTCGCGCATCGTCGGCGGCAGCACGCCGGCCGATTCTAGGAAGCTGATGAAGCCGATGGATTCCTCGCCAAGCAACTCGCGCTCGGCCGCGGAGTAGACGCGCAAACTCTGGTCGCTTTGCTCACCGGTGCAGGACTCGGCCGTCGTAGCCAGCCCGTCCAGCCAACTCAGGGCTTCCTGGATCTCGTCGCTTTCGAAGCCGACCGCCGACAGCTTGCGCGACAGCTGCGGATGACTCGGGCAGGCATCGGGCCGCCAGTAGTTTTCGTACAGGTAGACAAGCACGTCGAACATCGACCCACTATAGCGCAGCCCTTCGGCCGCGGGGCGCAGGTTAGCGTTGCGCGCGCCAACCCTCAGGCGTGGCCGCGGCGCTGGTACAGCCCGCCGGGCAGGCGGGCGACCTGGTCCTCCAGCTCCAGTTCTAGCAAGCGGGCGCTCAGCTCCTGTGCGCTCCAGCCGGTGCGCGCGCACAGCACGTCCAGGGTCATCGGGTCGTGGCCCAGGGCCTGGAGCACCGGGTCGGCGTGCGTGGCCGGCGCGGACGCTTCGGGCACGCCTGCGGGCGGGGCGGGCGTGGCGACGCCTTGCAGTTCTTCGAGGATGTCCTCGGCGCTTTCCACCAGCTTCGCGCCCTGGCGGATGAGCGCGTGGCAGCCCCGCGAAAGCGGGGAGTGGATCGACCCCGGCACCGCAAACACCTCGCGCCCGTTCTCGGCCGCCTGCCTGGCGGTGATCAGCGAACCCGACTGCAGCGCCGCCTCCACCACCAGCGTGCCGCGCGCCAGCCCGGCGATGATGCGGTTGCGCTGCGGGAAGTTCTGCGCCAGCGGCGGCGTGCCTGGAGCGAACTCGCTGATCAGCACGCCCTCGGCGGCGATGCGGTGGGCCAGCGCGCGGTGGCGCGCCGGATACACGCGGTCCAGCCCGGTGCCGACCACGGCCACCGTGCTGCCCGCAGCGGACAGGCCGCCCTCGTGGGCAGCGCCGTCGATGCCGTAGGCCAGGCCCGACACGATCGCCCAGCCCTGGCGGCTGAGGTGAGCGGCGAAGGCGCGGGCGTTGTCCACCCCCTGCGCCGTCGCGTTGCGGCTGCCGACGATCGCCACGCAGGGCTGGCGCAGCAGCGGGGTGCGCCCCTGCGCATAGAGCATCAGCGGCGGATCGGCGCTTTGCAGCAGCAGTGGCGGGTAGTCGTCATCGCCCACGCACAGCACATGCCGCTGCTCGCCGCCGTCGAGCCACGCTCGCGCGGCCTGCAGACGTTCGGTCAGGGTCTCGGGCTCGGTCGCCACCGCTTCGGCCAGCGCCGCACCCACCACCTGCTGCAACGCGGAACGCGACGCGGCAAGCACCCGGGTGGCCGAGCCGAAACTGGCCAGCAGCCGGCGCGTGCCCTCCCGGCCCAGACCGGGGGTTTCCAGCAGGCGGAACCAGGCGTCGAACTCGTCCCTGTCCCGCACGGCCCCCCCCGGCTCAGGGCTGCGTGAAGTTGTCGCCCGGGAACACCGGCACGTTGGCGGACACGATCAATGCGTAGGAGGTGCGCTCGAACACGTTGAACACGAACAACAAACCGTTGGGTTCGTTCGGCAACTGCAGCGTCAGGCGCTTGTCGTCGATGGTCCTGGCCAGGCGCTCGCCATGCCGCCACAGCGCCAGCACATGGCCGCGCTCGACCCCGTCCCGTGCGCCACGGTTCAGCGCCACGATCTGGTTCTGGCCCGCGCTGAGCGCGTCACCGTAGACCTGCAGCACCCGGCCCGACATCGGCCCGTTCGGATGGTGCGGCGCATAGGCGTCCAGGTCGCGTTTCGGCAGCGGCGCCACGCGGTCGCCCACGCTGGCCTCCATGCGCACCGACTGGATCGTCACCGTGGCCGGTACGACCACCGGCTTGCCGTTCGGCTCGGTGATGGTGCCGCCCGGCCGCTTGAACTCGGCCGTGCCGACGAAACGAGCCTCGAAGCCGAGCAGCTCATTGGTGTCGAAGTCGTACAGCGGTGTCGGTTCGCGGAACAGCCTGTAGCCGGAAGCCGGCTGCAGGTCGCCCGCCACGTAGGCCAGCTGGCCCTGCGCCATGGACACGTAGCCTTCCTGGGCCGCGACGATGCGCGGAGCGCGGTTCAGTTCGTCATTGCTGTAGATCACGGCCTCGGTCAGGAAGGGCGTGATCAGGTGCAGCGGCAGCGAGCCGATGGCACCGCTTTCCAGCAGGTTGCTGCGCACGCGGGGTGACAGCCGCACGGTGTTCTCGGGGGCGCCGCTGCCTGCCTGCGCCAGGCGCAGGCGGGCGCGGTCACCGCTCTTCTCCAGCAGCAGCACCTGCCCGGGGTAGATGAGGTGGGGGTTGCGCACCTGCTCCAGGTTCATGCCCCAGAGCTCCGGCCAGCGCCAGGGGCTCTTCAGGTAGAGCTTGGAGATGTCCCACAGCGTGTCGCCGGTCTGCACCGTGTACACGTCCGGCGCGTTCGGTGCCAGCTCGGACAGCGGAATGCCGGCCTGAGCCACCTGCTGAGCCGTGCTTCGCTGGTCCGCGGTGACCGGAAATCTCGGCTCTGCAGCCTGCAGCGGGCCGGCAAGCAGCGCGGCGCCGGCCCAGGAGGCGAACATCAGGCCGAAGGGACGGCGTAGAGGACTTGGATTCATGGGGTCAAGCTCCGGGCGGGCATTGAAGCGCCCGACGGGTGCCACAATTGCGCCATGGGTTCGTTGAGTTGTCCGTACTCGCCGCACCATAGCGCATGACGCATGCGGAATGCTCAAACTCTTTCTCAGATTTTGCCCATAAACCGTTGATATCGCAACGAAACCGGCCCGCACTGTCACCGCCCGTGATGGCTGTCACAGGTTGTGGGCGGTGCCGCTCGAGCGCCTGTCCCGCGCAGGCCGGCAGCATTCCAGCCCGATCGCTCTGCACATGGCCCAGCTGAACATCCTGCGTTATCCCGATCCCCGGCTGCACACGGTGGCACGCCCGGTGGCCGAGGTCGACGCCCGCATCGCACGCCTCGTCGACGACATGCTGGAGACGATGTACGCCGCCGAAGGCATCGGCCTGGCGGCCACCCAGGTGGACGTGCACGAGCGAGTGATCGTCATCGACGTGTCCGAGACGCGCGACCGGCCGCTGGTGCTCATCAACCCAGAGATCACCTGGCGCAGCGACGAGCGCTTCATGGCCGAGGAAGGTTGCCTTTCCGTGCCGACCTTCTACGACAAGGTGGAGCGCTGCGCGCGTGTGCACGTGCGCGCGCGAGGTCGCGACGGCCAATCCTTCGACCTGCAGGCCGACGAGCTGCTGGCGGTATGCGTGCAGCACGAGATGGACCACCTGCAGGGCAAGGTCTTCGTCGACTACCTGAGCCTGCTCAAGCGCAGCCGCATCCGCGACAAGCTGCTGAAGCGCCAGCGCGAGGAGCGGCGTGGCGCCTGAGGCGGGCCCGGGCGGGCTGCGCGTCGGATTCGCCGGCACCCCCGAGTTCGCGCAGGAGGCGCTGCACCAGTTGCTGCAGGCCGGCTACCGGCCGCCGCTGGTGCTGACGCAGCCCGACCGGCCCGCCGGTCGCGGCCTGAAGCTGCAGCTTTCGGCCGTCAAGCGGCTCGCGCTGGGCCACGGCCTGCCGCTGGCGCAGCCGCGCAGCCTGCGGCTGGACGGGCGCTATCCCGAAGACGCCCGGGCCGCGCAGGCTGCAATCCTTGCGGCCGATCTGGACGTGCTGGTCGTGGCCGCCTATGGGCTGATCCTGCCGGCGTGGGTGCTGGCCGTGCCGCGGCATGGCTGCATCAACATCCACGGCTCGCTGCTGCCGCGCTGGCGCGGCGCGGCGCCGGTGCAGCGCGCCATTGAAGCCGGCGATGCCGAGACCGGCATCACCGTCATGCAGATGGACGAGGGCCTCGACACGGGGGACATGCTGTGCTGGCAGGCCGTGCCGATCGGCCCCGACGACACCGCCGCCAGCCTGGGCGCACGCCTGGCCGAGCTGGGTGGCCGGCTGCTGCTGCGCACGCTGCAGGACGTGGCCGGGGGCCGCACGTCACCACAGCCGCAGCCGGCGCAGGGGGTGAGCTATGCGCACAAGATCGACAAGGCCGAAGCCGGCATCGACTGGCGGCTGGCGGCGCCGCTGATCGAGCGCCGCGTGCGCGCCTTCGATCCCTTCCCTGGCGCCAGCTTCGTGCTGCAGGGCCAGGCGGTCAAGCTCTGGCGTGCGGCCTGTGTCGACGCGGCCCCCGCGGCGCCCGGCACCGTGCTGCAGGCCGGCGCGCAACGGCTGGTGGTGGCCTGCGGCCGCGGCGCGCTCGAGCTGCTCGAGCTGCAGCGCCCGGGCGGGCGGCGCGGCCCCGCGGCCGCGTTCCTGCAGGCGGCCCCGGCCGGCAGCATCGTCGTCGGCCAGCCGCTGGCCGGTGCCTGATTCAAGTTGTCACCGCCACGGCCGATATCGCCTACAGACGCCCTCACCCGCATGCCATGACGCCCATCCGCCCGACCCTGCTGCTTGCGGCCAGCCTGTTGCTGGCCGGCTGCGACCTGCTCGGCATCGAATCGGCCCAGGCGGTGGCCGAGCGGCGCGATGCCGATGGCCGCGCCGTGGGCGGGGCCTGCCGGCACGCCGGACGGGCGCTGGAGGACTGCTACGCCTTGAACCGCAAGGCCGAGCGGGCAGCGGTCTTCGCCGGCTGGCGCGAGATGAACGACTACATGCGCGAGAACAAGATCGATACCGTGGCCCCGCAGCTGGGGCCGCCCGCGCAACTGGCCGGCAAGACGGCGCGCACCGAATCCGACGAGCCGGCCCCGGCCGAAGGGCCGGCCAAGCAGGCCAAGCCCGCCGCCCAGGGCTCCTGAGCGCTCCGGGCCCGCGCCCGCCGCTCCCGGGCAGGCGTTGCCGGCCACGCGCCGCGGCGCCACCCCTGCCGGCCGAACCCGCGGCTGCCGACCACTGCGGTTGTCCCGCCGCGGCTGCGAATGCGGCGCAACACGACCCGCGTCAATCCGCGGACCCGGCCGGGCTGTCAGAATTTGCGCTCTGTCCTTCACCACCGACGACCATGAACGTCCTGCGCTTCACCGACCTGATCGCCGCCGGCAAGGTGGCCGGCCAACGCGTGTTCATCCGCGCCGACCTGAACGTACCGCAGGACGACGCCGGGCGCATCACCGAGGACACGCGCATCCGCGCCTCGCTGCCCTGCCTGCGCATGGCGCTGGACGCCGGCGCGGCCGTCATGGTCACCTCGCACCTGGGCCGCCCGACCGAGGGCGCCTTCAAGCCCGAGGATTCGCTGGCGCCGGTGGCCGAGCGCATCGGCGAGCTGCTCGGCCGCAAGGTGCCGGTGGTCGCGAACTGGACCGAGGGCGTCACGGTCGCGCCGGGCGAACTGGTGCTGCTGGAGAACTGCCGCCTGAACAAGGGCGAGAAGAAGAACAACGAGGAACTCGCGCGCAAGATGGCGGCGCTGTGCGACATCTTCGTGCACGACGCCTTCGGCACCGCGCACCGCGCCGAGGCCAGCACCTACGGCATCGCGCAGTTCGCCAAGGTGGCCTGCGCCGGCCCGCTGCTGGCGGCGGAGATCGACGCCGTGACCCAGGCGCTGGCGCAGCCCAGGCGGCCGCTGCTGGCCATCGTCGCCGGCAGCAAGGTCAGCACCAAGCTGACCATCCTGAAGAGTCTGGCGGACAAGGTCGACGGCCTGGTGGTCGGTGGCGGCATTGCCAACACCTTCATGCTCGCCGCGGGCCTGCCCATCGGCAAGAGCCTGGCCGAGCCCGACCTGCTGGCCGAGGCCCGCGCGGTGATGGCGGCGATGAAGGCACGCGGCGCCGAGGTGCCGATCCCGGTGGACGTGGTGGTGGCCAAGGAGTTCAGGGCCGACGCACCGGCCACCGTGAAGACCGCCGCCGACGTCGCCGCCGACGACCTGATCCTGGACATCGGTCCGCGCACGGCGCAAATGCTGGCCGACAAGCTGAAGGCGGCCGGCACCATCGTCTGGAACGGGCCGGTGGGCGTGTTCGAGTTCGACGCCTTCGCGCACGGCACCGAGACCGTGGCCCGGGCCATCGCCGCGAGCAGCGCGTTCAGCATCGCCGGCGGCGGCGACACGCTGGCGGCGATCGCCAAGTACGGCATCGAGAAGGACATCGGCTACATCTCCACCGGCGGCGGCGCCTTTCTCGAGGTGCTGGAAGGCAAGACGCTGCCGGCCTTCGAGATCCTCAGCCGGCGCGCCGCCGGCTGAGCGCCGCCGCCGCGGCGCCCTGGCCGCGCGCCGGTCTGTGGTTTGCACGCACGGCAACGGTGCGGCTTTGCCTTAACCTCGCAGGTCCGGCTGCTGCCGTACCGCGAGGAGACAACATGAAAGCCACCCTGAGCGCCGCCGAGGAGGCGCTGCGCGACGCCGCGCTCGAGTACCACCGTGCGCCCACGCACGGCAAGATCTCGATCACTCCGACCAAGCCGCTGTCCAACCAGCGCGACCTGTCGCTGGCCTATTCGCCCGGCGTCGCCTACGCCTGCCTGGCGATCGAGAAGGACCCGTCGCTGGCCGCCGAGTACACCTCGCGGGCCAACCTGGTGGGCGTGGTCACCAACGGCACCGCGGTGCTCGGCCTGGGCGACATCGGCCCGCTTGCCGGCAAGCCGGTGATGGAAGGCAAGGGCTGCCTGTTCAAGAAGTTCGCCGGCATCGACGTGTTCGACATCGAGCTGGCCGAGAAGGACCCGGACAAGCTGGTCGAGATCATCGCCGCGCTCGAGCCCACGCTGGGCGGCATCAACCTCGAGGACATCAAGGCGCCGGAGTGTTTCACCATCGAGCGCAAGCTGCGCGAGCGGCTGAACATCCCGGTGTTCCACGACGACCAGCACGGCACGGCCATCATCTCGGCGGCGGCACTGCTCAACGGGCTGGAGCTGGTGGGCAAGGACATCGGCGCGATCAAGGTCGCGGTGTCCGGCGCCGGGGCGGCGGCCATCGCCTGCCTGGACGTGATGGTCGGTCTGGGCGTCAAGCCGGCGAACGTCTTCATGTGCGACAGCAAGGGCGTGGTGCGCGAAGGGCGCGGCGACAAGCTCGACGAGAGCAAGCAGCGCTACTGCCAGAAGACCGAGGCGCGCACGCTGGCCGACGTGGTGCAGGCCGCCGACGTCTTCCTGGGCTGCTCGGCCGCCGGGGTGCTGACGGTGGAGATGGTCAAGACGATGGCCGCCCGGCCGATCATCCTGGCGCTGGCCAACCCCGAGCCGGAGATCCGCCCCGAACTGGCCCTGGCGGCGCGGCCCGACTGCATCATCGCCACCGGCCGTTCGGACTATCCGAACCAGGTCAACAACGTGCTGTGCTTCCCCTACATCTTCCGCGGCGCGCTGGACTGCGGCGCGACGAAGATCAACGAGGCCATGAAGCTGGCCTGCGTGCGCGAGATCGCCGCACTGGCCAAGGCCGAGACCAGCGATGAGGTGGCCGCCGCCTACCCTGGGCGCGAGCTGAAGTTCGGCCCCGACTACCTGATCCCCACGCCCTTCGACGTGCGCCTGATCCTGCGCATCGCCCCGGCGGTGGCGAAGGCGGCGATGGACTCGGGCGTGGCCACGCGGCCGATCGCCGACCTGGAGGCCTACCGCCAGTCGCTGAACCGCTTCGTCTACCAGACCGGCATGTTCATGCGCCCGGTGTTCGCCGCCGCCAAGGCGCGCCCGGCCCGCGTCGTCTATGCCGAGGGCGAGGACGAGCGCGTGCTGCGCGCGGTGCAGGTGGTGCGCGACGAAGGGCTGGCGCAGCCGATCCTGGTCGGGCGGCCGGAGGTCATCCGCATGCGCATCGAGCGCGCCGGGCTGCGCCTGGCGCCGGGCCGCGACTTCGAGGTCGTCGACCCAGAGAACGACCCGCGCTTCCGCGCCTACTGGGAAACCTACGCGCGGCTGATGGGCCGCGACGGCGTCACGCCAGAGGCCGCCAAGGCCGCGGTGCGTCGCTCGAACACGCTGATCTCTTCGATCATGCTGCGGCGCGGCGAGGCCGACGGCATGCTGTGCGGGCTGGTCGGCCGCTTCGACAACCACCTCGAGCACGTGCGCACGGTGATCGGCTGCAAGCCCGGCAAGCGCACGCTGGCGGCGATGAACGCGCTGATGCTCGAGGGCCACACGCTGTTCATCACCGACACCTTCGTCAACGAGGAGCCCGGCGCCGAGGAACTGGCCGACATCGCGCAGATGGCGGCGGCCGAGGTGCGCCGCTTCGGCATCCCGCCGAAGGTGGCCTTCCTGTCGCACTCGGTGTTCGGCTCGTCGCAGCGGCCTTCGGCACGGCGCATGCGCGCGGCGCGCGACCTGTTCGTGCAGCGCTGCCCCGACGTCGAATGCGACGGCGAGATGCACGGCGATGCCGCGCTGTCGGAAAGCGTGCGCCGCAGCTACCTGCCCGACAGCACGCTCGGCGGCGCGGCCAACCTGCTGGTGCTGCCCAACATCGACGCGGCGAACATCCTGTTCAACGTGCTGAAGATCACCGGTGGGCACGGCGTCACCGTCGGCCCGATGCTGCTCGGCGCGGCGCTGCCGGTGCATGTGCTGTCGCCGTCGGCCACGGTGCGGCGCATCGTCAACATGACGGCGCTGGCCGCGGCCGATGCGGCCGAGGCGGCATTGGCCGCGTCGTCCTGAGCCGCGGGCCATCGGCAGCCGGCCCATAATCGCCGGCCACGCTGTCGCCGCACCGGAAAGCTCCGCCCATGCCCCGAGCCACCAAGATCGTCGCCACCCTCGGCCCGGCCTCCAGCGACCCGGAGGTGCTCGAGCGGCTGCTGCGCGCCGGCGTGGACGTGGTGCGCCTGAACTTCAGCCACGGCAGTGCCCAGGACCATATCGACCGCGCCCGGCTGGTGCTCGACACCGCTAAGCGCGTGGGCAAGCCGGTGGCCCTGATGGCCGACCTGCAGGGCCCGAAGATCCGCGTCGGCAGGTTCGCCGAAGGCAGCGTGATGCTGGTCTACGGCGTCGACTTCGTGCTCGACGCGTCGCGCGAGGCACTCGGCGATGTCGGCGCGGTGGGGCTGGACTACAAGGAGCTGCCGCGCGATGTCAAGCCCGGCGACAACCTGCTGCTCAACGACGGGCTGATCGTGCTGACCGTGGCCGCGGTGCGCGGCGAGCAGGTGCTGTGCAAGGTCAAGCAAGGCGGCGTGCTGTCCAACAACAAGGGCATCAACAAGGAAGGCGGCGGCCTGACGGCGCCGGCGCTCACCGCCAAGGACATGGAAGACATCAAGACGGCGATGGCCTTCCAGGCCGACTACCTGGCGGTGAGCTTCCCGAAGAGTGCCACCGACATGGAGATGGCGCGGCAACTGGCCAACGTCGCCGGCGAGCCCTACCGGCACAAGCCCGCGCTGATCGCCAAGATCGAGCGCAGCGAGGCCATCCCGCAGCTGGAGGCCATCCTGAAGGCCAGCGACGGCATCATGGTCGCGCGGGGCGATCTGGCGGTCGAGGTCGGTGCTGCGGCGGTGCCGGCGCTGCAGAAGATGATGATCCGCATGGCCCTGGCGATGGACAAGATCACCATCACGGCCACGCAGATGATGGAAAGCATGGTGCTGCAACCGGTGCCCACCCGGGCCGAGGTCAGCGACGTGGCCAATGCCGTGCTCGACGGCACCGACGCGGTGATGCTCAGCGCCGAGACCGCGGCCGGCCAGTACCCGGTGCAGACGGTGGAACAGATGGCGCTGATCGCGCGCGAGGCCGAGCGCGCCGAGGACGTCGAACTGGACGGCAGCTTTGCCAACAAGCACCTGGGCCGCATCGACCAGAGCATCGCCATGGGTGCGCTGTTCACCGCCTACCACCTGGGCTGCAAGGCCATCGTCGCGCTCACCGAGAGCGGATCCACCGCGCTGTGGATGAGCCGGCAGGACATCCATGTGCCGATCTTCGGCGTGACTTCGTCGCCGCAGTCCGAACGGCGCATGGCGCTGTACCGCAACGTCCGGCCGATCCTGATGGAAGCGAACAGCGACCGCGACGAGGCGCTGGCCGACGCCGAGAAGCTGCTGGTCGCGCGCGGCGTGCTGATGCCCGGCGACACCTACGCCATCACCTGCGGCGAGCCGATGGGCTACCCGGGCGGCACCAACATGCTGAAGGTCTGCCGGGTCAATTGACCCACCCCCGTGACGGCCTTTGGCCGGCCCTCCTCAAGGGGGGCGAGACAGCGCCGAGCGAGCGCCTGCGCGCTCGCGAGTGGCTGTGGAGCGCGCTGCGCCTTGCAAGGCGCAGCGCGATACCCACCGCCCGGCGGAGCCGGTTCCGTGGCGTTTGCTTGATTTGGCGCGGGTTTTCCCGTGGGGGCGTCGCTAAAATCGGCCCAACAGTTTCATCAACCTGCCGAGGTCTGCCATGCCACTCGTCTCCATGCGCCAACTGCTCGACCATGCCGCGGAGAACGGCTACGGCATTCCGGCCTTCAACGTCAACAACCTGGAGCAGGTGCAGGCGGTGATGACCGCCGCCGCCGAGGTCGGCGCGCCAGTCATCCTGCAGGCCAGCGCGGGCGCCCGCAAGTACGCCGGCGAGCCCTTCATCAAGCACCTGATCCAGGCCGCCACCGAGGCCTATCCGCAGATCCCGCTGGTGATGCACCAGGACCACGGCACCAGCCCTAAGATCTGCCAAGGTGCCATCGACCTGGGCTTTGGCTCGGTGATGATGGACGGCTCGCTGATGGAAGACGGCAAGACGCCCGCCAGCTTCGACTACAACATGCAGGTGACGCGCCAGGTGGTCGACATGGCGCCAGCGGTCGGCGTGACGGTGGAAGGAGAACTCG
>Ga0105096_10000963_pt1 | contig 11195 bp, 10 predicted proteins | sample PPLLak3cmMay2015_FD_87036 | JGI IMG/M metagenome (GOLD analysis project Ga0105096, IMG submission 87036) | Freshwater sediment microbial communities from Prairie Pothole Lake near Jamestown, North Dakota, USA - PPLs Lake P7 Core (1) Depth... | ecosystem: Environmental > Aquatic > Freshwater >... | reverse complement strand
TAACTTATTCACGGTGATACGGATGGCCGGAGAGCATGGAAGCCGCGCGATACAACTGCTCTGCCAGCACCACGCGTACAAGTCCGTGCGGCAGCGTCAGCGGCGACAGTGACCACAACATGCCGGCACCGGCCTTTATTTCCGGCGCCAGACCGTCGGCACCGCCAATGATAAAAGCCACGTCGCGCCCGTCACCACGCCAGCGCTCGAGATGTTCCGCCAATACACGGGTCGGGAAACTGCGGCCATGTTCGTCGAGCACAACACGCAACGCACCCGCCGGCACCGCGGCATTAATGTGTCCCGCTTCGGTTTGCAGCCAGCGCTTCACATCACCGGCAGCACTGCTGCGCTGCGCCGGCTTGAGCTCCTTCAGTTGCAGCGGCATTTCGCGTGGCATGCGCCGCGCATACTCTTCGAAACCTGACGTCACCCAGGCCGGCATGCGATGGCCGACAGCGAGTACCGACAGTTTCACTTGGCGGTACGGCGGGTGGCGGCTTTGGGTTTCGCAGTCCTGGATGTCGCGGATTTGGGCGTCGTGCCCTTGCGTGCCGCCGTTTTCCGGGCCGCGGGCCGTTGCGGAGTGGTGCCCCAGATTTCTTCGAGGTTGTAGTACTGGCGGATTGCCGGCTGCATTACATGCACGATCACCGCGCCAAGATCGACCAGCACCCATTCACCGGTCTGCGCACCCTCGATGCTGAGCACCCTGCCGCCACATTTTTTGACCTCTTCACAGACGTTGTTGGCCAGCGCACGCACCTGCCGGTTGGAATCCCCGCTGACCACGATGACCTTGTCGAACAATGCGGACATTTTGGTCACGTTGAATACGACGATATCGCGGCCCTTGATGTCCTCCAGGGCGGCGACAGCGGTTTTTGCGATTTTGTCAGGTGACATTATTGAAAATTACGTAAAAATGGACAAATCAGATGGACAAAACAAGCCTCTGACGAGGTTGTCACGTTTTTGGAAAACATCAATGGTTTCCAGTATAGATTTCATGTTCTTGTATATATTGATAAATGTTGTCGGGCAACAAATACCGTGTGTTGCGCCCGCGGCGGGTGGCCTCGCGGATCATTGTCGCGGAAATATCCAGTTCGGCAATCGGCACCACCACGATACCCCCCGCCGGGGTCACATGTACTGAAAACGGCTGGTGCATCAGGCGCGCGTTGTACTCGGCCGCCAGAGGCTGTGGCATCCGCGACTGCCAGGTATCGACCGGGAAGCCGGGACGGTAAGCCACTGCAATGTGCGCGAGCTTAAACAACTGATGCCAGCGGCTCCAGGTCGCGAGATCCAGAAACGCATCCGCGCCCAGCAACAACACCAGTGACTGTACCGGTCCCACTTCTGCACGTATCGCCGTCAGGGTATCGACGGTGTAACCCGGCGCTGTGCTCGCCGACTCCCGCGCATCCACGGTAAACAGCGCATTGCCGGCAGTAGCCAGCCGCACCATTGTCAGGCGGTCTGCGGCGGATGCCACAGGCGCCGCACGATGCGGCGGTGTTCCGCTCGGCAAAAACCGCACCTCGGCAAGCCGCAGCTGGTCAGCGACTTCCTGTCCCAGGCGCAAATGTCCGTAATGGATGGGATCGAAGGTGCCGCCGAGGATACCAATCGGCGACATCAGCAGACGGAAAAACGTACGGATTGCGAAATGCGGACGGTGTTCAGGCTATTATCGCTCCGCGCGTCATTGCGTTACAGCACCAGCCGGCGTATGTCGGACAGCACGGTCGCCAGGAACGAACTGAAGCGCGCGCCGAGTGCGCCATCGATCACGCGATGGTCGTACGACAGTGACAGCGGCAGCATCAGTCGTGGCACGAATTCCTTGCCGTTCCATACCGGCTTCATCGAGGCCTTGCCGACACCGAGTATCGCCACTTCCGGCGCGTTGATAATCGGCGTGAAAAAAGTGCCGCCAAGCCCACCAAGACTGGAAATCGAAAAACAGCCACCCTGCAGATCCGCCGGAGAAATCTTGCCGGTGCGCATGCGCGCACTGACGTCGCCGAGTTCTTTCGCAATCTCCAGCAGGCCTTTTTTGTCGACGTCACGGATCACCGGCACCACCAGGCCGTTGGGTGTATCCACGGCAACACCAATGTGGTGATAACTCTTCATCACCAGACTTTCGCCATCGGCTGACAGCGAAGCGTTGAATTCCGGGAACTGTTTCAGCGCCACCACCGATGCCTTCATCAGGAAGCCGAGCATGGTGAACTTGATGCCGCTTTTTTTCGCCTCCTCAGCCTGCGACTTGCGGAAGGCTTCGAGTTCGGTGATGTCCGCCTCTTCGTGCTGGGTGACATGCGGGATGCTGACCCAGTTGCGATGCAGGAAGCTGCCCGAGAGTTTTTTAATGCGCGACAGCGGCTGCATGGTCACGGGGCCAAATTTCGCAAAATCCACCGGCTGCATCGGCGGCAGGTTGAAACCCAGACCGCCGCCTGCGCCGGCAGCTTCGCCGCGCGGACGCGTCAGTTCGGACTTGACGTAGGACTGCACGTCTTCCATGACAATGCGGTCTTTGGGTCCCGAACCTTTGACGCGTGACAAATCGACACCCAGTTCACGCGCAAAGCGGCGCACTGACGGACTGGCGTGGGATTTGCCGAAACCGGCTTCGTCCACAGCAGCCACAGCCGCGGGGGCCGGAGCCGGGGCCGGTTTGGCAGCAGGCGGGGGCGGCGCTTTCACCTCAGCCTGAGGTGCCGCTGCGGGAGTCGCAGCCTTGGCTGGGGCCGGAGCCGGCGCTGCTGTAGCAGCAGCGCCGGATTCCAGCATCAGCACCACTGAGCCTGCCGAAACCTTGTCACCGACCTTGAGTTTGATTTCCTTGACAGTGCCGGCCGCCGGCGACGGTACGTCCATCGTCGACTTGTCGGACTCGAGCGTGACCAGCGGATCTTCCGCCTTCACGGTGTCGCCGGCCTTGACCAGCACTTCGATCACCGGGATGTTCTTGTAGTCGCCGATATCCGGAACTTTGACTTCGATTGCGTTTGCCATGTCTGTGACTTTGCCTGGATACCTGATCTACACCGTTGTCGGGTTCGGTTTTTCGGGATTGATGCCATATTTTTTTACTGCCTCGGCCACGGTCTTGCGCGGCAGCAGTTCCTGGTCAGCCAGCGCCTTCATCGCCGCCACTGCGACGTAGTGACGATCAACTTCAAAAAACTGACGCAGTTTGCGGCGCGTATCGGAGCGCCCGAAACCGTCAGTGCCCAGCGTGATGAAGTGATGCGTGGGCAGGAAAGCGCGCACCTGGTCCGAGAACAGCTTCATGTAATCGGTTGCGGCCACCACCGGTCCGGCGCGGTCCTTCAGACATTGCTCAATGTGGCTTTGCCGCGGCTCCTGCTCCGGATGCAGCATGTTCCAGCGCTGCACATCCAGCCCGTCGCGGCGCAGTTCGTTGAAGCTGGTGACGCTCCAGATGTCGGCAGCGATGCCGAAATCTTTTTCCAGCAATTCGGCGCCGGCGATGACTTCGCGCAGGATGGTGCCGCTGCCGAGAAGTTGCACCTTGGGCTGGTTTTTCTTCGCCTTATTTGCCACTTTCGCCTCGCTCAACAGGTACATACCCTTGAGGATGTTCTTCTCCACGCCTTCCGGCATCGCCGGATGGGTGTAGTTCTCGTTCATCACGGTGATGTAGTAGAAGATGTCTTACTGCTCCTGGTACATCCGGCGCATGCCGTCCTGGATGATCACCGCCAGTTCATAGGCGAATGTCGGATCGTAGGTCACGCAGTTCGGAATCGTAGAGGCCAGGATGTGGCTGTGGCCGTCTTCATGCTGCAGGCCTTCACCGTTCAGCGTGGTGCGTCCGGCGGTGCCGCCGAGCAGGAAACCACGTGCACGAAGGTCGCCTGCCGCCCAGGCCAGGTCGCCGATGCGCTGGAAACCGAACATCGAGTAAAAGATATAGAACGGAATCATCATCTGCGCGTTGTTGGCATATGACGTCGCCGCTGCGATCCATGACGACATGGCTCCCGGTTCGTTGATGCCTTCCTGCAGGATCTGGCCGCCCTTGTCTTCCTTGTAGAACATCAGCTGGTCGGCATCCTGCGGCGTGTAGAGCTGGCCGACATGCGAATAAATGCCGAGCTGGCGGAACATGCCTTCCATACCGAAGGTGCGCGACTCGTCGGGCACGATAGGCACCACACGTTTGCCGATTTTTTTGTCGCGGATGATGGTGTTGAGGATCCGTACAAAAGCCATGGTCGTCGAAAACTCGCGGTCCTCACTGCTTTTCAGCTGCGCCTCGAACACCGACAGTGCCGGGACTTCCAGCGGCTCAATCTTGCGCTTGCGCGCAGGCAGCGATCCGCCCATGGCCTCGAGACGGCCGCGCAGATATTTCATTGCCGGCGAATCCTCGGCGGGGCGGTAAAACGGCACATCGTCCAGCTGGTCGTCCGGGATCGGCAGACCGAAACGGTCGCGGAAGGCACGGATCGAGGCCATGCCCATTTTTTTCTGCTGATGGGAAATGTTCTGGCCTTCGCCGGCTTCGCCCATGCCGTAACCCTTGACGGTCTTGGCAAGGATCACCGTTGGTTGCCCGGTGTGTTTCATCGCCGCCGCATAAGCTGCGAACATTTTGTGCGGATCATGGCCACCGCGGTTCAGGCGCCAGATGTCGTCATCGGACATATTGGAAACCATCTCCTCCAGTTCCGGATATTTGCCGAAAAAATGTTTACGCACGAAAGCGCCATCCTGCGATTTGAAGGTCTGGTATTCGCCGTCGACACACTCTTCCATGCGTTTCAGCAGGATGCCGGTCTTGTCCTTCGCCAGCAGCGGATCCCAGTACGATCCCCACACCACCTTGATCACGTTCCAGCCCGAACCGCGGAAGTCTGATTCAAGTTCCTGGATGATCTTGCCGTTGCCGCGCACCGGACCATCAAGCCGCTGCAAATTGCAGTTGATGACAAAAATCAGGTTGTCGAGTTTTTCGCGTCCGGCCAGCGAGATCGCGCCCAGCGATTCCGGCTCGTCCATTTCGCCGTCGCCCATGAACGCCCAGACCTTGCGGCCCTGGGCTTCAATCAGGGAGCGGTCTTTCAGGTAACGCATGAAACGCGCCTGATAGATGGCCATCAGCGGTCCGAGGCCCATCGATACCGTCGGGAACTGCCAGAAATCCGGCATCAGCCAGGGATGCGGGTAGGACGACAGCCCTTTGCCATCGACTTCCTGGCGGAAATTGTTGAGTTGCTCTTCAGTAATGCGGCCCTCGAGAAAGGCCCGGGCATACACGCCGGGGGCAGAGTGGCCCTGGATATACACGAGGTCGCCGAGGAATTTTTCGTTGGCAGCGCGGAAAAAATGATTGAAGCCAACGTCATACAGCGTCGCTGCCGAGGCAAAGCTGGAGATGTGTCCGCCGAGTTCAGATGATTCCTTGTTGGCGCGGATCACTGTCGCCATTGCATTCCAGCGCACCAGCGAACGGATCTTGCGCTCGAGTTCGGAATCCCCGGGCGAACGCTCCTCGCGCTCCGGCGGAATCGTGTTCAGGTATGCGGTATTCGCGTTGTAGGGAATATAAGCGCCGGCACGGCGCGCTTCATGGACCAGTTGGTCGAGCAGATAATTTGCACGATCCGGGCCTTCACGTTCCAACACAGACCGCAAAGCTTCCAGCCACTCGCGGGTTTCCTCGGGGTCCAGATCTCGCTGGAGGTCATTCATATCCATGGACAATACCTTTTTGGGGCTATTTTTTACGCGACAATTCCGGCACTTATGGTGCCTGAATCGCTGCTACGATGGGATGAATAATTATAACGTCTGTGCTGAGACTCGGACAGCTGCTGTCGCTGATGCAGCGCAGCATTGCGGCCTTGTTGCGGTCGTCTACTGCCCGCTGAATTTTGCCGCGCGCTTTTCGAGGAATGCGCGCATGCCTTCCTGCTGGTCCACCGTTGCAAAGGCCAGCGCAAAGGCCGCTGTTTCATAGGCACAGGCATTGGCCAGGTCGAGATCCTGGCCGCGCTGCACGGCTTGTTTCGCGAGTCGCACCGCCACTGGCGCTTTGGCCGAAATGCTGCGCGCTACGGCCATGCCCCGCTCACGCAGTTCCGCCACCGGCACCACCTGAGTCACCAAGCCGATGGCCAGCGCTTCTTCAGCCTTGACCTGGCGCGCGGTGGTGACCAGTTCCAGCGCACGGGCACGGCCGACCAGCCGCGCCAGCCGCTGAGTACCGCCGAAACCCGGCGGGATGCCAAGATTGACCGCGGGCTGGCCGAATACCGCGCGTTCGGAAGCGATGATCCAGTCGCAGGCCATCGCCAGTTCACAGCCCCCTCCCAGCGCATATCCGTGCACCAGCGCAATCACCGGCACCGGCAGCGCTTCCAGCGCATGCATGACCTGCATGCCCTTTGCCGAAAACGCCCGCGCCTGATCCGCCGTCAGTTGCTGCATTTCACCGATGTCGGCGCCGGCGACAAAAGCCTTGTCGCCCGCCCCCGTGACCAGCAGCACCCGCGCTGCTGCATCCGCGGCCACCTGCGAAACGGCCAGGGCCAGTTCATCCAGCGTTGCCGCATTCAGTGCGTTCAGCGCCTGCGGCCGTTTAAGCGTCAGCAGATAGAGGCCGGGTTCGGCTTGTTCGAGCAGCAGGTTCTGATAGGGCATGCGGGAATTCCGGGTGAATTGGCAATAATCCGACTATGCGATGCGTTTCTGCACGTAGGAACCGGGAGCGTCTTCAAGCGCCGGATAACGTTTGCTGCCCGGTTTGCGTGCGGCGACCTTGCCACCGGCATGGCCGGCCACCCACTTTGCCCAGTCAGTCCACCACGAACCCGGCTGCTGTTTGGCAGCGGCCAGCCAGTCCGCAGGTTTGACCGGCAGTTTGTCACTGGTCCAGTAACCGTATTTGTTGGCCGCCGGCGGATTGATGATGCCCGCGATATGCCCTGAACCGCCGAGCACAAACCGCACAGGGCCCTGCAGCAACCGAGCGCCGGCATAGGTCGACTGCCAGGGTGCAATGTGGTCTTCAATGGTCGAAATGAAATAGGCCGGAGTCTGCACCCTGGCCACGTCGATCGGCACCCCTGCCAGCGTGACCCCGCCCGGCTTGCGCAGCAGATTTTCCAGGTACAGCTTACGCAAATAGAAGCTGTGCATCGCCGCCGGCATGCGCGTTGAATCCCCGTTCCAGTGCAGCAGGTCGAACGGAAACGGGTCGCGGCCCATCAGGTAATTGTTGACCACGAACGACCAGATCAGATCGTTGGCACGAAGCATGTTGAAGGTCGTCGCCATTTCCGAGCCTTCGAGGTAGCCGCGCTTCTGCATTTTCTTTTCGAGCGCGCTGACCTGCTGCTCGTCGATGAAGACCTCCAGCTCGCCCGGCTTCTCGAAATCGATCATGGTCACAAAAAAAGTCGCACTGCTGATGCGATCCTGTTTCTGCGCAGCCAGCCAGGCCATCGTGGCTGCCAGCAGCGTGCCGCCCAGGCAATAGCCGATTACATTCGCCTTGGCTTCGCCGGTGATATCGCGCATCACGTCGAGGGCTGCCAGCGACCCCTCCGTCAGGTAATCGTCAAAACGCTTGTGCGCAAGCTTCTCGTCAGGATTGACCCAGGAAACGATAAACACGGTATGGCCCTGTTCCACAGCCCAGCGCACAAACGAATTGTTTTCACGCATGTCGAGGATGTAGAACTTGTTGATCCACGGCGGAATGATCAGCAGCGGCGTGGCATGAACCTTCCCGGTGAGGGGCTCATACTGGATCAGTTGCATGATGTCGTTCTGGAACACCACCTTGCCCTTGGTCATGGCCAGATTGCCGCCGAGGTTGAAGGCCTCGCTGTCGGTCATGCGCACCTTCAACTGCTCGCCGTCGCCGCGCGTCAGATCCTCAAGCAGATTGTTAAGCCCCTTGATCAGATTCTGGCCGCCGGAGTTGACGGTTTCCCGCATCGCCTCCGGATTGGTCAACAGGAAATTAGACGGCGACAAGGCATCAATGTACTGACGGGTATAAAAATCAACTTTCTTAGCGGTCTTGTCGTCGAGTCCGTCAACCCGGGCCAGCGAATGATGCAAGTGGCGCGTGGCAATCAGGTAGGACTGCTTGACATAGTCATAGAGAAAATTGCTATCCCAGTCATCGTGACGGAAGCGCCGGTCGGTCTTGTGCGGTTCGGCAATGGCCGTCGCAGCCTGACCCATCATTTTCAGCATCGACTGTTGCCACAGTGCTGTGTAGTCCTGCCACAACTTCATCTGCATGTCAGCGATGCGCTGCGGATCCACCAGCATTTGTTGCCAAGCCGCAAAAAACGCTTTGCTGATGCCCATTTCATCATTGAGCGCGGGAAGGCCATCGTGGGCGCGTACCATGTATTTGCTCAACAGGGCGCTGCTTTTTGCTGCAATGTCGGCATACAGCTGCGCCATTGCCGCAGCATCCAGAGGCGGGGTTTCTACAGGCGGTTTTTGTTTCGAGGTCATCGGATTTTCCTGTTATCCGGCAATCGGCAGTGTAGTCGGCGGGCGGATGAGGTCACAAAGAGATGCATCAAGAGATAAACCAAAATAATTGACGTTTACGTAAAAGCAATGATATTGTCCGGGCGCATGTTACCTGCTGCTGCTGCGGAGCACAATGAGTAAAACCTACACCATCAGTGACCTGGCGCAGGAGTTCGGCGTCACTACCCGCACGCTGCGCCATTATGAAGACCAGGGCCTGGTCACCCCGGCGCGTGACGGCATTAATCGCATCTACAGCCATCGTGACCGCGTCCGCCTGAAACTCGCGCTGCGCGGCAAGCGCCTGGGCTTTTCCCTCGGGGAAATCCGCGAACTCTTTGAATTGCACGATCTTGCCGGCAGTGAACGCCCCCAGCTGGAGGAATTCTCGGTCAAACTCGAACGCCGCCGCGCCCAGCTCGAACAGCAGCGTGAAGATGTTGAAGTCATGCTCAACGAAATCCTTTTTTTTGCCACCCAGTGCCAGCGCCGGCTGGCTGAAGCCGAAGCCCCTAAAACACCGGTATCTGACAACGCAGCATAGATTACGTTTACGTAAATGATATTCAAAAAAACCAATAAAAACAAAATGCTGACCAGATAATTCCACGGCGGAACCCGGGTTCCGCGCCCGTCAACAAAAGCCCTGCCATGGGGCATCAAGTCCTACCGAGGAGCGCAGCATGCCCCAGCCTATCGAGTTCTACTTCGACTTTTCCTCCCCCTATGGTTATTTTGCGGCGGCAAAAATTGAGGCTCTCGCCGCCAAATACGACCGCAGCACGATCTGGCGGCCCATGCTGCTCGGTGCCGCGTTCAAGATCACCGGCCAGCAACCGCTGACCACGATCCCGCTGAAAGGCAGCTATGCCCAGCACGACCTGATCCGTTCGGCGCGCTGGTTCGACGTTCCGTTCAAGATGCCGTCCAAATTTCCGGTTTCCTCCACCGCGCCCTGCCGCGCTTATTACTGGCTGCATTACCGCGACCCCGCTGCCGCGAAAACGCTGGCCCAGGCACTTTACCGCGCCTATTTCGCCGAGGACCGCGACATTTCCAACCCTGAAGTCACCGCCAATGTGGCGGCAAAACTCGGCCACGACAAGGATGCCGTGATCAACGCCATCAATGATGCAGCGGTCAAGGAGCAGCTGAAGAACGAAGTCGATGCGGCCGTTGAGCGCGGTGTTTTCGGTTCGCCGTACATCATCGTCGACGGTGAACCGTTCTGGGGGTCGGACCGGCTGGACCAGATCGAACAGTGGCTGGCGAAAGGAAAATGGTGAGTCAGGGGAAATGGTAAGTCAGCGGAAAGAGTAAGTCGGGGTAAATGGCAGGCTGGCCGGCGCCTGAACGCGGCGTCCACACAGTGACGTCCGCCGGCTGAACAAAGTGCGTCCTGCGTATAATCTGCGCTGAGTCTCACAGGGCGCGCCCGTTATTTGCAGTGTGTCCACATGCTGCGACGCGCCGGATAAAGAACTCCGATCACGCCTCAAGGAACGAACAATCATGAGCAAATCCACCGCCGCTGCGCGGGTGCTGACCGCCCTCGACGATTTTGGCAATGCGGTCATCACGCTGAACCGTCCGGAAGTACACAACGCCTTCGATCCGGAAATGGTGCGCGCACTGACCGCGACGCTGGCCGACATCGCCGCCGATGATTCGATCCGTGCCGTGGTCATCTCCGGGGCCGGAAAAAGTTTCTGCGCCGGCGCCGACATCACGCACATGCGCCAGAGCGCGAAATTCACCAAGGCGCAGAATCACCGGGGCGCCAGCGAATCGGCGCGCATGTTCCATGCGCTGTACACGCTGAACAAACCGACGGTCGCTGCGGTGCACGGCGCCGTGCGCGGTGGCGGTTGCGGTATCGTCGCCGCCTGCGATATTGCGATTGCCACGCGCACCGCAACCTTCCGCCTGTCCGAAGTCAAAATCGGCGTCATCCCGGCGATGATCAGCCCGTATGTGATCGGCGCCATCGGCGAACGCCAGGCGCGGCGTTACATGCTGTCCGGCGAGGAGTTCGACTGTGCCGAAGCCTGGCGCATTGGCCTGGTACATGACCTGGTTGAAGAGGAAGCACTGGCGACGCGGGTCGGCGAAATGCTCGGCCAGCTCTACTCCAGCGGACCGAAGGCCGTACATGCGATCAAACAACTGATCCCGCGCAGCGCGCACAGCCCCATCGGCGCCGGCATCGTCAACGAAACCGCCAAAGTCATTGCCGACATCCGCGCCACGCCCGAAGCGCAGGAAGGACTGACCGCCTTCCTCGAAAAACGCAAACCGTCGTGGACCGAAGCGCCGAAAGCCGGAAAATCGGCGGCAAAAAGCAAAAAGAAACGCTAACGTCCACAAAAGACCGCCACCATGTCGCTCCCTAAAAAAGTACGCATCGTCGAAGTCGGCCCGCGCGACGGACTGCAGAACGAAGCCACTCCGGTGCCGGCCGCCGTCAAGATCGAACTCATCCATCGCCTGCAGGACGCCGGCCTGAGCATTATCGAAGCCACCGCCTTCGTCTCGCCGAAATGGGTGCCGCAGATGGCCGACAACGCCGATGTCATGGCCGGCATCCGGCGCAAACCCGGCGTTACCTATCCGGTGTTGGTGCCGAACATGAAAGGACTGGACGCCGC
>Ga0105096_10000962_pt1 | contig 11197 bp, 11 predicted proteins | sample PPLLak3cmMay2015_FD_87036 | JGI IMG/M metagenome (GOLD analysis project Ga0105096, IMG submission 87036) | Freshwater sediment microbial communities from Prairie Pothole Lake near Jamestown, North Dakota, USA - PPLs Lake P7 Core (1) Depth... | ecosystem: Environmental > Aquatic > Freshwater >... | reverse complement strand
CATTTGCCGAGCGGCCCGGTTATTACAATGTAGAAATCACCCACCCCTGCTGGCAGCACACAACAGGCGTAGAGCTTGTGCCCCAAAACTGCGAAGACCTGTGGGTGCCCAATGCCTTTACCCCCGATGGCGATGGCACCAACGACTTTTTTGAAGTTCGTGGCCTGCACGAAACCAACGGCTTGCCCATAACCTTGTTGGTTACCAACCGTTGGGGCGAAGTGGTGTTTGAAAGCAACAACTATAAAAATGAGTGGGACGGCACTCGCCAAGGGCAGCCGTTGCAAGCAGGCGTTTATACCTACCGCATTATTTACTACAAAGTGCAAGGTGGCCGCGATTACCTAAAAACAGGTACGGTTACTATTCTTCGTTAACAACTCTCAACGCTTTCATAAAACCTTTTCCAATGTTTAAAACTTTTAGGAATAGGTTTTTTTACTCGGGTGGGCTGAAGGGCTAAAGCCTTCGGCTAATGCAACCTGCTTCCCCAATCCCCGGCCTAAAGGCCGGAGCAAAAGGCCAAGCAAATGCTGGAGCAAATTCCTAGGCATAAGCTTTTCTAAAAATGGTTGCCCCCTCAAGTGGGATTAAAGGTTGGGTTTATCCGCTGTAAATTTCATCTGACTAACGTACTCTAACTTCCCGTTGGGCATATGGAAAAAAACAAAACGCCCCTGAGGATAACCTGAGGGGCGTTTTGTTGTGCGGGGTGTTAGTTGAGCACATCCATGCTCAGCACCATAATTGAGTCGTTTACTAAGCGAGACGACAGCCATTCGTTTAATTGTTTGCTGCGCGCGGCTTTGTTGGCGTTGCTTATTCCGGGCTTCCATTCAACAAAAAAGGTAGGTATTTCCGTTTTGGTATCGCTGTTAAAATCAGCATACACCATCCGGCCCATTTTTATATGCGCCACTTCAGGGTAGTTTATCTTGATTTCTGTTAGCAATGAGGTTGGCAACACTGCAGCTTCATAGGCTTTAACGGTATTTTCTAGCTTTTTGATTAACTCTTCTCGGCTTGCAATTTCCGCCTGACTGCGTGTAAACATGCCTACCAACTGTTCTACTTCAGGTAGTGCCTCTCTATCCGTACCCTGAAAAATGCGCAGGATGCTGTTAGGGGCATCTTTGTTTAATTGTTTTTGCCACCCGCTAATGGTTTCTGCAGAAATTGGTTGGCCGAACATAACTAGGTTAACATAGTTGGCCGTGTCTGTGGTAATAATTTCTTTTTTAACGATTTCCGCATTTTCATGCCGCTCTACATAGGTTGCTAAAAACTGTTCGATTTTAGTCCGGGCAATGGTTTCTTTAACCACATTATAAAAAATGATGGAAGCCGGAATAATCATGATGATAACCGTAAAGCCTAGCCAACGCATTCCTTTGCGCTCGCGGGTGGCATCTACATAGGTTTTTTTAGGGAAGCGCAAGTAGCGCACGGTTATAACTGTGGCCAAGGCAATAAAAAACGCATTGATTAAAAAGAGATAGGCAGCCCCTAAAAAGTAGCTAAACTGCAAGGTGGCCAAGCCATAGCCGGCTGTGCAAAGCGGGGGCATAAGTGCGGTGGCGATGGCCACACCGGGTATTACGTTGTTTTTTTCGCGCCTGCTGCCGGCCAATATTCCTGCTAAGCCGCCAAAAAAGGCAATAAAAACATCGCGGATGTCGGGCCGTGTGCGGGCCAACAATTCTGAGCTAACATCGCTAATCGGTATAATTAAAAAGAAGAGGGATGAGGTAACCATGGCTACAATTACCGCGATGCCCAAGTTGCGCGAGCCGCGCTTAACCATTTGTAAATCAAGTATGCCAATACCTAGGCCAATACCCATAATGGGACCCATCAGTGGAGATATGAGCATAGCACCTATAATAACTGCCGTGCTATTGGCATTAAGCCCAACTGATGCCATGATGATGGCAACGATTAGAATCCAAAGATTAAAGCCTTTAAAGTCAATGTCTTTTTCTATGCCCTCTATGGTATTCTCCGGATTCGCATTGTCTAGAATGCTAAGGCGGTCGCGCAAAAACTCACGAATGCTAACGATAAGTCGTTTGCCTACAACATCAGTTTTAGGCGTGTTGGGTGAGGTATCGGCCATGTGGGTTTGGGGTACAGTTTTAAACCGAAAATACTACTTTCTAAAAGGTCGGCTACACAAACTCATCTCCCCATTTTAGGCGCACTTCACTAACAATGCCCTTAATTTCTTGCTCTTTTTCTTTTGGGTAAATAAGGATGGCATGCTCACCTTCAGCAATAACGTAGCCTGCAAGGCCATCAGCCACAATTACTTTTTTGCCATCGCTAACCACGAGTGTATCGGTAGTATTGGGCAACAGCACGCGTTTGCCAATGGTGGCATTGCCGTGGGCATCGTGTTTTAGGTGGTCCATTACACTGCTCCATGTGCCGAGGTCGCTCCAACCAAAGTCAGCCGGCAGCACATACACATTGTTGGCCTTTTCCATCAAGCCATAGTCTATGCTTATATTTTCGCACTGCGGATAAATGGTATTAATAAAAACCTCTTCTACCACGCTATCGTAGCTCAGCAGCCCATCCTTAAACGTGTCAAAAACATCGGGCAGGTGCTTGCTAAAACCTTCTAGGCAGGTTTTAACGTTCCAAATAAATACACCGCTATTCCATAAAAAATCGCCACTGTCAATAAACGCCTTGGCATGCTCAATATCGGGCTTCTCGGTAAACGTTTTTACTTTTTTCAGGGTAGCATCTTCAGCAAGTTTTTTCTCTTTAAACTGAATGTAGCCATAGCCGGTTTCAGGTCGGCTCGGTGTTATACCTAACGTTATTAAAAAGTCGTTTTGCGCGGCAATGGCTAATGCGTTTTTTAGCGTTTCCACATACGCGGCTTCGTTGGTTATCAAGTGGTCGCTAGGGGTAACCACCATGGTGGCATCGGGGTTGCGCTTGTTAATTTTAAACGCGGCATAGGCAATACAAGGGGCGGTATTTCTCCGCACGGGCTCCAACAATATATTATTTTTGGGGAGGATGGGCAGGTGCTCATGCACCAAATCAGCATATTCTAAATTGGTAACTACCAAAATATTTTCTGCCGGTACCAAGTTGCTAACCCGCTCATACGTGAGTTGCAGCAGCGATTGCCCAGTGCCTAAAATGTCTAAAAACTGTTTGGGTACGCGCTGGGTGCTTATGGGCCAAAAGCGGCTGCCAACGCCACCAGCCATTATTACACAGTATTGATTTGTCATGTTTTTAAAATGGGTTGCCAAAAGTAGCCAAACTGCATGTGTTTTGAGCGTAAACCTCCCTAGGGGTTTTGCGTATCTTCGCCCCCCTCTAAAAAAAGTGATAAACACGTAAAAGCTAAGTTCTTATCATGTTAAACATCGTTTTATTTGGCCCCCCCGGGGCAGGTAAAGGCACCCAAAGCGTGCGGTTGGTAGAAAAATATAACCTCAAACACCTTAGTACCGGAGATATTTTCCGCGCCAATATTAAAGGCGAAACAGAGCTTGGCAAACTTGCCAAAAGCTATATGGACCAAGGCCAGTTGGTGCCTGATAAAGTTACCATCAGCATGCTGGAGAACGAAGTAAACAATCACCCCGAAGCGGCTGGTTTTATCTTTGATGGTTTTCCGCGCACCGGTGCTCAAGCGGCTGCATTAGATGCATTTTTGGTAAATAAGGGAACAAGCATCTCAGCCATGCTGGCCTTAGAGGTGCCTGAAGATGAACTGCGCACACGCCTTGCTGAGCGTGCAAAAAGCAGCGGCCGCGCAGATGATGCTGACCCCGCTGTAATTCAAAAACGAATAGACGTTTACAATGCCGAAACTGCCCCTGTACAACACTATTACCAAGGCCAAGGCAAGTACATCGGCATACACGGTGTTGGCGAAATTGATGAAATTACCAACAGCCTGATGGCTGCTATAGATAACCTGTAACCACACCCCCACCCATGGCGAATGCCAACTTTATAGATTACGTTAAAATTTACTGCAAAAGCGGACATGGCGGTGCCGGCTCGGCTCACTTTTACCGCGCCCGCGGCATACCTAAGGGTGGCCCTGATGGCGGTGATGGCGGCCGTGGGGGCCACGTAATTATTCGCGGCAACAAACAAATGTGGACGCTCTTGCACCTAAAGTACCGCAAGCACGTGCATGCCGAAAAAGGCGAGAACGGCAGCAAAAATGACCGCCACGGGGCTGATGGCCCGGATATCTATTTAGATGTGCCGCTAGGTACCCTTGCTAAAGACCCTGAAACAGGTGAGGTTTTGTTTGAGATAACGGAAGAAGGCCAAGAAGAAATTTTGATGCGTGGCGGACGAGGCGGCAAAGGCAATGCCTTTTTTAAAAGCAGCACCAACCAAACGCCACTAAATGCCCAGCCGGGCGAGGATATTGCCGAAGGCTGGCGCATCCTTGAACTAAAAGTCCTTGCTGATGTCGGTTTGGTAGGCTTCCCCAACGCGGGTAAAAGCACATTTTTATCGGTTATTAGTGCGGCTAAGCCCGAAATTGCCGATTACCCCTTTACCACCTTGGTGCCAAACCTCGGTTTGGTTGAGTACCGCAACTTCCAAAGTTTTGTGGTGGCCGATATTCCTGGAATTATTGAAGGCGCTGCGGAAGGCAAAGGGTTAGGCACGCGGTTTTTGCGCCACATTGAGCGCAACTCGCTGTTGCTCTTTATGGTGCCGGCTGATGCTCCCGGCCACGCTGCACAGTATGAAATTTTGGTGGATGAACTGAAGCGGTACAATCCGGAATTGCTCGATAAAAAACGCATTTTGGCCATTACAAAAGCCGATATGCTGGATGCTGAGCTAGAAGCTGAGATTGCTAAAGAACTGCCGAAAGAGGTGCCGCACATCTTCATCTCTGCCATAAGCGGAAAAAATATTTCAGAACTTAAAGACCAGCTCTGGCAGGCATTAAATTAAGTTTGATGATTGACGACCTTTTGCAGTGGGATAGGGAAGCTTTTCTTGCTTTAAATGGCGCAGGCGTTTCGTGGTTAGATCAGCCCATGCTGCTTGTTAGCACCACATGGTTTTGGATTCCATTTTATGCTTGGATAGGCTATTTGTTCTTTATCCATTTAAAAACGCCTGCCGCGCTTGTAGCCGTGGCATTTTGCGTGGTTGGCGTAATCTTAGCTGACCAAGGCACATACTGGCTTTTTAAAGAAAACTTTAAGCGCCTGCGTCCGTGCCAAGTTGATGAGTTGCTTGCCCAAATGCGCTTTTTGGCCGATTACTGCGGCAAATACGGTTTTGTTAGCAGCCATGCAGCCAACACGTTTGGTTTTGCGGTTTTGGCCGGAGGCATTTTAAAACAACAGGTAAAATGGCTTTCGCCAGCGTTGCTATTTTGGGCGTTGGTGGTAAGCTACAGCCGCATTTATATTGGTGTGCATTACCCGCTCGATGTTATTTGCGGGGCACTTTTCGGAATGTTTATCGGCAAAATTTTGCTGCGCGTAGCAGAAAAGCGAATCGCCACGCTCAGCGTTTCTTAGCAGCGTATCGCGGCAGGGCCAAACATTCGGCTAAAATTTGGTGCAGTAATTCAACGTCAACATCCTCATCCCACGTAAAAAATAAACTGCGCACTAGTTTGCGCTTTTTCTTGCGCAAGGCGGGATGCCGGGCAAGTTCACTACCTGCCATAAATCCAACATCGCAGCCTTTAGGTTTGCAAATAAAATAGCAAAGCGGCCTGCCGCAATCAAAAAACGGTACCCCATACGCAATGCGCTCGGTTATGTTTGGCGATGCCGCATGCACACAATCGCGCAGGTAACTAACCAAGGCGGCTTTGTGGGGCGGGAGCTGACTTAAGAATCTGTCTATGGGATTCACAAAATGTGTTACTTTGTTTAATCATGCAAGAAAACAAACATAAAGAAGCTATGCAGATAGAAAGAACGGAGGATGAGATTATTATCCGCTTGCCTGCCAGTACGGACATTTCTGGCGTGCAGCGCTTATTAGATTTGTTGAAGTACAGAACAACCGTTGCAAAAAGCAAAGCTTCGCAGTTGCAAATTGACGAATTGGCGCGTGAGGCGAAAAGGGAATGGTGGGAGCAAAATAAAGATTGGTTTCTGGCTTGATACTCGTTGTTGATACAAATATTGTTTTTAGTGCGCTGGTTCATCCATCCGGAACTTTAGGCGAAATTCTACTCAATTCTCACGGTTTTATTCAGTTTTGTGCACCTGAAAGTCTTGCTGATGAGTTGCACAGGCATCGGCAAAAGCTGCGCGCGGTTTCTAAACTCAGTGATGAAGAGATTGCTTTTTTTGAGCGTTTGATTTATGCCAACATCGAATTGATTTCCATAAAAACGTTGCCGCTTCAAACAAGGCAAAATGCCTATCAACTCGTGGCGGATATCGATGCCTTTGATGCACCATTTGTAGCATTGAGCATGCACTTGAAGGCTCCGTTATGGACAGGAGATAAGCGCTTGATAAATGGTTTGGCGACTAAAGGAATTGACTGGTTGATTGATACTCAGCGGGTGCAACAACTAAGAGGCGGATAATATTTTAAAGAAAGTAAAAGTGAAAACCGTGTTACAGCACAAACCCATCAACACAAATCCACAATGAAAACAGCCCTTCTCGTATTTCTTGGTGGTGGCTTTGGCAGCGTAGCGCGCTTTGGCATGAGTTTGCTTCTGGTGCGCCTTAGCGCTTGGCAACACGCCCCGGTGCTGGCCACCATGGCATCCAATGTTTTGGCCACGCTTATCCTTGCCTTGTTTTGGCTAAACTTAGAAAATGGCCGACCAGACAACGCCATGCGCTTTTTCTTGGCCATTGGTTTTTGTGGTGGCTTTAGCACCTTTTCTACCTTTAGCTATGAAACTTTTCAGTTAATGCGGCAGGGCTTGTGGGCCGGTGCAGTGCTCAATGTTTTGGTTAGCACCTTGCTTTGCCTCGTGGTAATTTGGGTGGTTTTTAAAAAGATGCCTAGCGTATAAGCGTTATTTGGCCCCGTTCTTCGGTAACGCCATCATTTAAATCGCGCATAAAAACGGCAAAGGTGTAAACGCCCACGGGCTGTTCTTGGCCGGTGTTGTATTTCTGGCCATTCCAACCCTCGCTTGGGTCTTCGGTGTAAAAAACACGGTCGCCCCAGCGGTTAAAAATGGAGAGTTGAAACTCCCGAAAACCAACTACGCTAATGCGGTAATCGTCATTATCGCCATCACCGTTAGGGCTAAAAGCGTTGGGCGCAAAAATTAAGGGCACGGGATTAATCCGCACCAAAACCTTGGCCGTATCTGCACAATTAAAGCCGTTGTAAACTACATGCTTCACGATGTAGCTTCCGGTATCACGGTAGGTGTGGTAAAAATTTGGGTTGTTGCTATACACCGCGCCATCGCCCATATCGGTATAAAAAAGTTCGCCTGGTTGGCTTTTTAAATCTTGCACCGTAACTACTGCATCATAAATGGTAGTTTTTGTTGGCGTTATGCTAACGCTAGAGGTTGGTGTTGGGTTTACCACAATGAGTGCCGGCCTAAAAAGGGTGAGTGTGTCGGTGCATCCTTCGAGAACAAAAATGGTTAAACCAACATTGTACACTCCCGGGTTTTGGTACGTGTGGCTTGGGTTTGCCGCGGTAGATGTTGTACCATCGCCAAGATCCCACAGGTAATAAATGTTGGCTGTGGCAATGGAGCCATCTCTAAATTCGGCAGTAAAAGGGGCACAGCCGGTAGCCGCCACTACATCAAAATCTATTTCAGGTTGAAGGTACATTTTTACGGTATCATAAACCGTGGTTACACACCCGTAAGATATTACCATGAGCGAAACCACGTGGTTGCCCGGGGTGTTAAACGTAACGGGAGGTGGGTTGCGGTCTTGGCTGGTTTGCACGCTTGCTGCGGGGCCAAAATTCCATTGGTAACTATCTTTTGCTGCGTTAACGCTGGTGGTTTGAAACACCATGTCGCCCGTGCCAAAGCATTGTGGCCCTGAAAAATTGAAGGCTGCATTGGCCGGATAGCGCACTTCTACGGTTTTAACGATGCTATCGGTACAACTCCAACCGCGGTTTACGTAAAGCGTAACGGTATAAAATCCGGTATCCGGAAACGTAAAACTTGGTGATTGCTGGTTGCTGGTATCGGCAAATGAGTTTGCTACGCCAAAATCCCAAAAATAATGGGTGCCATTTAAGCTGGTGTTGGCAAAGGTTACATTGGTGCCCGTGCAGTACAGGTTGTTGCTGCTAAAATTGGCGGCAACATTGCTTTGGCAGCTCACCACGTTAAATTGATAATCGCGCATAATGCGGCTAAGCATTACCCCATTGCGGTATTCGCTTACGCAAATGCCCACCACAAACTGGCCTACCTGGCCGGGCTTGCCGGTAATTATGCCGGTTTGTGGGTTTATTTGAAAGGCCGGACTTCCGGGAATGGGCTGTCCGGCAGAATACCCAAGAGCAAACGGAATGGTTACATAGGGCGGTGGTAAAGGCGGCATCGGGCGCGGGTTGTTTTGGTCGCCACCATGCAATGGGCTGCACAACTCGTAATACAGGCTGTCGCCATCAAGTTCTGCAGCCGCAGAGTTCATGTTTAAAGAATCATTTAGGCACAAAACGATGGGCGGATTGCTCATAAAAGCGGGGCTGCTGTTGCACGCAAAATCGTTTGGCGGTATGCGCGTGGTGTAGGTATTGCCCCAAGTGCCGGGATTGGGTATGTTGGTAATGGTGGCATTGCGGCAGCAACGTTGGTAGGTAATGGTGTAGCCTTGGGTTGATGGCGGCAGATAAACACTAGTCATGTAAATGGCCATTTCGGTGCACACATTTGGCGGAGATTGCAGGCAAGGGTTGCTTGTTGTAGTTGGCAACAATAAGGTGCTGTTGGGTACGGGGTCTAGCGTTGTGTAAAGCGCACCGCTGATACCGTAAAAAACGGCAATACTAGCGTTGGGGTCAAAAGGGGCGCCTGCGCTGTTGCAGTCGCGGTAAACTTTTAAAGTGATGAGGTAGGTATTGTTGCCTGTGCATTGATAACTTATTTCGCCACCCACCAAATGCGCTGCTTTGCCGGCAAGGGCAAAAAGCAAAAAAAGCAAGAGGGTAGCGGTTTTCAATTTTTGGTTAGTTTAAGTCGAATGTAATTATTTCTGCTAATAATTTTTAACCTATTTAGCCTCATAAAAGTTCTGCAAAGTGAAAGGCTACAATGGGTTAAACGCCTCCAATTTAAAAATCAAAAATATCATCCCAACCTAAAACAGTTGCATAACCCGCTTCGGGGAAATAGACTTTTGCATGGTGAAGTTGCGTTGCCAAAACAAAATCGCCACCCCATGCCCCAAGCGATTTTACAACGCCTGGATAATTTGCAAAAAGCCGTTGCTGCACCGGTTGTTGGCCAATAATTTCTCCCGTAATGTGTTCGTGTTCGCGAAGCAGATTTTCAAAATCGGCCAGCGTTTGGCAAGCCTGTATTTTTTGGGTGATTGCTGAGATTGCAGTAAGTTGTCCGGTGGAGGTTTCGCAATCCGCAAAACGTGCCACTTCTTTATCGCTTTGCTGCTTTTGGCCGAGGTAAACAAAGGCTAACTCATTGGCAAATGGCGGATGAAAAGTAGTTGCTGATGCTTCGGCCAAGCCATCTTCAACCAAGCGATAAAGTAGGGGAGCGTCAGATCGCGCTGCAGCCACATCATACCCGCTGCCAGATTGGGTTTTGAAAAAAAGTTGCAGGGCATCAACCTGTGCCCATTGGGCGATTAGCGCCACCAACGTACTGCTGCTGCCAAGCCCCCATGCGCGGTTAAATTCGAGTTGCGTTACGGCCGCGCTGCCAAATGGATTGAAACCCGTGTTTAACTCCGCAGCCATTTTTAAAATCGCCACCAGCCTTTTAGCAACGCTGTGGTCTGAAGTTTTTAAAACGGAAAAATCAGACGAAAAAGTGGCTTTAAACCAAATGCTGCCATCTTGCGCTTTGCTTTGCCAGTGCATCAGTGCATCTCCCGAAGGAGAAATTTGCAGCGTTTGGCCTTGGCGGGTAGGCAGCGCCAACGCCAAAGCACCCCGCAAAACCGTGTATTCTGCGGTTAACAAAAGTTTGCCATTGGCGCGGAAGTGCGTCATTCCGCTTAAAAAATTAGATGTTCTTGTTGATTTCTGCCGGGCTGCTAATGCCGCGCATTTCGCAGAATTTGTTTACCACTTCGCGGTGGTGTGGCACCTTGTCGGTAAAGTAGCGCACCATTTCTTGCTTCTCCGCCTCGGTTGCTTCCAACTGATTTAAGATGTTGAAAAGGTGCATTTTCATGTGCCCTTTTTGGATGCCTGTGGTAGTTAGCGCGCGCAATGCGGCAAAGTTTTGGGCCAATCCGCTCGCAGCAACAATGCCCATAAGCTCTTCCGCATTTGGTTTGCCCAGCATTTCGATGGCGAATTTTACCATGGGGTGCAAGGTGGTTAATCCGCCAACAACGCCAAGCGCCATAGGTATTTCAATCCAAAACGTAAACTGGCCATCGTTAACCTCGCAGTGCGTCAGGCTGGTATATTTTCCGCTTCGCGAAGCGTAGGTGTGGCAGGCGGCTTCTATGGCGCGGAAGTCGTTCCCGGTAGCTAAAACCACGGCATCAATGCCATTCATAATGCCTTTGTTGTGCGTGGTTGCACGGTACGGCTCAATTTCAGCAATGCGCACGGCACGCATAAATTTTGTGGCAAATTCTTCGGGACTGATGCCTGCATCTGCATTTAGCATTTCTACGGGGCAACTAACCTCGCTGCGCACAATGCACTCGGGGGTGTAGTTGCTCAAAATGCACATCACCACTTGTATTTCCTTTTCGGCTTCTGTCATGTTATCCGCCTGCAAAATTTGCTCTTGCATGGTTTTGCTAAACTGCTCTAAGCAGCTATTTATAAAGTTGGCGCCCATGCTATCGCACGTTTCAAAGCGAGTTTCCAGTTGGTGATAACCTTCTAGCTCATCACTTTTGTTCACCAATCGAACGCTCAAAATGCCGCCTCCACGGGCTTGCATGTTGCTCGTCATTTCGTGGGTGTCAGCAAAAAGCTGGGGCGTTATTTCGGCAATAAATCGTTCTAGTTTGGCTTCGTCTCCGGTGTACATAAAATGCACGTGGCCAATTTTGGTGGTGCTAAT
>Ga0105096_10000960_pt1 | contig 11205 bp, 11 predicted proteins | sample PPLLak3cmMay2015_FD_87036 | JGI IMG/M metagenome (GOLD analysis project Ga0105096, IMG submission 87036) | Freshwater sediment microbial communities from Prairie Pothole Lake near Jamestown, North Dakota, USA - PPLs Lake P7 Core (1) Depth... | ecosystem: Environmental > Aquatic > Freshwater >... | reverse complement strand
TCCCATAAAATCGGAAAAAATGTAACGGTATTTCTTCTTGATGAAGGGGTCTATATCGCTAAAAAAGGCATGGCTGATAATCTGCGAAGTGCCACAGGCGATAGTGCCGATGACCATTTAACCTATTTAAAAGAATTTGAAGTGTCAATCCTGGTTTGTACCCCATGTGCCGTCAGCAGAAAAATCGCCAAAGAAGATTTAATCGAAAACGCATCCTTGTCCACAGCTGATGTATTTATCAACCTTTGCTGTGATGGTGCCGTGATTAGTTTTTAAAATCATAAATGTCTTTTCTTAAAAAAAAAGAGCGCGGCTGTTTTCGCGCTCTTTTTTTTGTAGTGCTGATTGTTATCCGTTTTTGCTTTCAAAAACTTTCATAAAATCGACCAGGGCTTCAATGCCTTCGGTGGGCATTGCGTTGTAGATGGAAGCCCGGCAGCCCCCCACGCTTCGGTGACCTTTTAATCCGATCAGGTTATTTTTTGTTGCATCGGCCACAAAAGCTTTTTCCAGGTCTTCATTGGGAAGTCTGAATGTCACATTCATCAAAGAACGGCTGTTTTTTTCCGCCGTGCCATTGTAAAAATTGCTGGTATCAAAAAAATCATAGAGAATCGCAGCTTTCTTTTTATTAATCTTCTCCATATTTTTGAGTCCGCCGATTTTTTCCTCAAGCCACTTCAGTACAAGCTGAACCGTATAAATAGCAAAACACGGGGGGGTATTGTACAATGAATTTTTAGACGAATATGTGGTATATTTCAGCATGGACGGCACCGTGTCCGGGACTCTCTCCAGCATATCATCACGGATAATGACCATACACACACCGGCGGGGCCCAGGTTTTTTTGCGCGCCTGCATAAATCAATCCGAATCTGTCAATGTCCAGTGGTCGGCTCATGATGTCCGAAGACATATCGGAAATGATGGGGATGTTTCCCGTGTCCGGAAAGTCAGCAAACTGAGTTCCTTTAATCGTGTTGTTTGAAGTAATATGCGCGTAAGCCGCATCAGGGCTGAACTTGACATTTTCGGGAATATAAGAAAAGTTTTTGTCTTCGGATGAGGCAACAACCTTGATAGTTTTTTTCAAAAGCTGAGCTTCTTTTATGGCTTTGGTGGCCCAGGTTCCCGTGTTGACATAGTCGGCGGATTTGTCGTCAGCCAGCAAGTTCATGGGAATCATGCAAAACTGCATGCTTGCGCCCCCCTGTATAAATAGAACTTTAAACCGGTCATCCAGTTTTAAAAGACGTTTTGTTCTTTCAATGGCATCGTTGATGACATCATCGAACGGTTTGGAACGATGACTGATTTCCGTGATGGACATGCCGGAACCCTTGAAATTTAAAAACTCTTCCTGAATTTCTTCCAAAACTTCCAAAGGTATGGCGGCAGGACCTGGATTAAAGTTAAACACTCTGTTTTCTTTCATAATTTATCCTCCGGTTCTATTATAGATAATTTATAAATTTCACTGATACCATTATTTGTAAACCGTCTATTTGCACAGAACCAATTTAATAAGTCAATAATAATTTTTGGGAAACCAAATAAGGATACATCGGCATGGGCCGACACCTGTCCCACACAGACCTTGCACTCCTACCGGAATAAGTGTTACAAAAAAGGCATTCATGCATTCCCACACCCAACGTGGGAACGAGAGAAAACAGTTAAAACGTAGCTTGAACACTTTAAAAACTCAGGTGATTCTATGGATATCAGTTCAGAAAAGGAAAAAAACAACGTTGATGCCAAAATGCATGCTGCGGAAACCGTCATCAGCCAAAGGCATGACAACATTTCCCAGGTTTTAAACAGTGGCTACGCTCTCAAAGAACTGGGCCTATATGAAGAAGCTCTTAAGGAATATCAAAAACTTTTTTCGCTTGAGTATCCCAAGATTAAAATTTTGATCAAAATCCTGGCATGCCTTATTAAATTTCATTCCCATGCGAAGGTGATCCAAAAAATTCAGGAAATGATGGACACCCACGGCATCAAGGGGCCTGAAAAAGATCAGATGAACCATATGCTTGGTTTTGAAATGAAAAAGCGCGGATATGAGGAACTCGCCCGGGACTTATTAAAGCTTGCCCATCATAAAGAAAATCAAGGTGGAACTACAGGTTCAAAATATGATTATTTAATCAAAGAAAAATTGGTTAATCTTGAGCAATTACAAACTGCCCTGGCACTTTCCAAAAAGCAGAAAAAAAGTGTGGAACAAGTTTTGATTGAGAAATTTAAGATCGATAAAGAACAAGTGGGAAAATCACTTTCAAAATATTCCGGTTGTAAATTTAAAAGCTTTGATCCTGACTTTCCGGTTCCATATGAGTTGATCAGCAATCTTAAACAATCTTTTTTGTTAAATGAATTATGGATTCCTTTAAATTGGGATAAAAATTTTGTCGAAATTATCATTGATGATCCCAAAAATCTGATCAAAACAGATAGAATCCGTGCTTTGGTAAAAACTAAGCAACTCATTTTTTCAATCGGAACCATAGAAGACATTGAGGCTTATATCAATCATTTCTTTGAAAACAAAAAACGTGAAGACTCTGCCGCTTCAATGGTTTTTAATGATACTTTCGATATGAGCCCGAATATCGAACCGGAAAAAGAATATAGAACTTCGGTCCGGGAAAATCTTGTTGATGAGTCTTCCGGCCAAATCGTCCGGTTTGTTGATCAGGTGATCATAACCGCATACCGGGACAAAATTTCCGATATCCACATTGAGCCGTCGTCCGTGACCAAAAAAACATTGATTCGATTCCGCCGTGACGGTGTTTGCCAGGAGTATATCAGCGTACCCAATACCATGGCCCGAGCGATTCTTTCAAGAATCAAGATCATGTCTAATCTGGATATTGCCGAAAGGAGGCTTCCCCAGGACGGTAAAATCAAGTTTCGTCGAAAAGGCGTACCCGAATTTGAACTTCGCGTGGCCACTCTTCCCACCACCGGTGGTTTTGAAGACGCGGTGCTTCGAATTCTTGCCAAAGCAGGGGCCATGCCCATAGAAGAGATGGGTATGACCGATAGAAATCTGGCTATCTTAAAAAAAATTGTTGTCCAGCCTTATGGCCTAATTCTTGTGGTGGGACCCACAGGGTCGGGAAAAACAACCACACTGCATGCCGCCTTGGGATATATCAATAAGCCCGGCATAAAAATATGGACTGCTGAAGATCCTGTGGAAATCACCCAGGCCGGACTTCGCCAGGTGGAAGTCAAACCTAAAATCGGACTTGATTTTGCCAGGGTTATGCGAGCATTTCTTCGCGCAGACCCTGATGTGATCATGATCGGTGAAATGCGAGACTTCGAGACGGCCTCCACTGGAATAGAAGCATCCCTGACCGGACATCTTGTGTTGTCCACCCTTCATACCAATAGTGCCCCTGAAACAATCACACGTCTATTGGATATGGGACTGAATGCGTTGAACTTTTCCGATGCTTTTCGAGGAGTTTTAGCCCAGAGGCTTGTCAGAAAACTTTGTAAAGATTGCCGGGAACCATATCATCCTTCCGAAGAAGAATTTAACGAAATCATAGAACAATTCGGCAGGGATTCTTTAAATAAAAGCGATATAAAATACAGTGCTGATTTGAACCTTTACAAACCCAAAGGTTGCGAAAAATGCAATCAAAGTGGATACAGTGGACGAATGGGTATTCATGAGATGATGGAAGGTACGCCTTTGATTAAGAAAATGATCAAAAAACAAACTCCTACCGATGAACTGTTCAAGCAGGCGGCTAAAGAAGGCATGTATACACTTGAACAGGATGGAATCTTAAAAGTTTTACAAGGTTTTACGGACATGAACGAAGTTCGCAGGGTTTGTATTGATTAGAGCTTTTCCGTATCGGCAATGTTTTCTATTTTTTCCACAGTGACCGTGCGAAGCTGTACAACAAAAACGATTATGCCCAGCAACATGGTTGCACTTCCCAAAAAAAAGGCATGCCGCAAATTGAAAAGATCCATCATTAATCCGGCAGCCATGGATCCTGCCAACATTCCGAGGCTGTGGCCCATGGTAAAAAGCCCCATGACAGAGCCCATGGAATCGGCCTTGTTTCCTTCAGCAACCGCAAGAGCCGTGACTGCGGGCATGGATATGCCTCCTCCTAAACCAAAAAGCACATTGGCCAGAAACATATCGTTAAATCCTTGGGCCCACCCCAGGGAAAGTATGGCATAGCAGGTTAGAAGACCACCGAAAACCCCCATGGTCTTTCGGCTGAATCGGTCCGCAAGATAACCCATGGGAGTTTGAAGCAAACCACTGATAAAAACACCGAGCATCACCAAAATTCCAATGGAAGAACTGGTTAGCGAAAACTCCGATTCGGCAAAGACCGGTAAAAAGCTCCAGATGATGCCGATACAGGCCGTGTAAGCAAAGCGGAAAAATATCAGGCCGGAAACATTTCGATCTTTTAAAAGAACATTCCAGGTTGCGGGGATTCGGTCCCGGCTTTTTCCATGTTCGTGGCTGGTTGGTGGCAAAAAAAGGAGCGCAAACGCAAATGCGATAAAAGCAAGAAGACCCATACAACCAAAAGCGGCATTCAAACTGTAGTGGTCATTGATAAAGCCTCCTGCCAGGGGGCCGATACTAAGCCCGAAAAATACTGAAATGTTAAAAATTCCCATGGAAAACCCTTCGGTTCCGGCCGGGGTTATATCTGCGACATAGGCCTGGGTTACAGGCATGATCATCGCAGATGCAATCCCCTGTATAAAGCGGATGGCAATAAGGGTTTCAATGTTTTGGGATAAAATAAAGGCAAGAGAAATAAAAGCATAGGCCAAAAGGCCGGCGATAATAAAAGGTTTTCGCCCTTTCTTATCCGATGCCCTGCCGAAAAAAGGTAAAAAACAAGTTCTAGAAAGTGAAAAAGCGCTGAAAATAAGAGCGATATACAATCCGCCGGCTCCCAGGTCATGAGCATAAACCGGAAGAAGCGGCACAACAATACCCACACCGGTTATGGTGGCAAATAGTGCAAAGAAAAGTGTGCAAAATATCTTTCGATCTGTTTTCTTCATCATGTCCCTTGTAAAATTTTTCTTTATATCATTACGTTTAGATAGGAACAACAGCTTTTCTTCTACGGGTTTTGGCATTTTTATAAAAATATGTTAAATAAGGGCATATGGGTTATCATGGGTCTGTTTGTTTCGGGGAAGGGTGACGGTTTCGTAAAGGATGATATTACAGGTTGTTCATGGATCATTTACAGGTGCCTTTTTGGAAAAAAAAATCTCTTTTTGAAATGACACGGCGGGAATGGGAGTTGCTCTGCGATGGGTGTGGTCGTTGTTGTCTGGAAAAATTAAAGGATCACAAAACCGGCAAGGTTTATTACACTGATTTGGCCTGCAGGTACCTCGACCTATTCACATGTCGCTGCAAAATTTATTCCGAGCGAACCCATCTGGTGCCCGACTGCGAGTGGCTTGTTCCGGTCAAAATTAAAAAATATCAATGGCTTCCAAAATCATGCGCATACCGCTTGATATTTGAAGGTAAAGATTTGGCCTGGTGGCACCCCTTAATTTCCGGAAATCCGGAAACCGTCCACAGCGAGGGTATTTCCATCAGGGGAAAGGCTGTTTCTTCAATAGGCATCCCCATGGACGAATTTGAAAAGCATATAACACCCAATGGGATATGGTCACGATCAGCAGGGTGGTAAAACTTTTTCAATAACAACATCAAAATGCTCATCTAATATGCTTTCTGCCTGATGTAAATTATCAGCACAGGAAAATGTTGATCCAAGGGCCTGTAAAATTTCATGATAACGGGAAGGTTTAACGTGAATTGCATGATAAACGATGTCCGGGGAACAGTACTTTCGATCTTCAAAAAAATAATTGACTATCGGCCATTGAGGGCTTCGAAACGGCCATTCCAATTTCAGGGTCAACAGCCGATATATTTTCGATAAAGCCTCATCTGAGATTCTATCCAAATAAACATGAAATCCCAGACGTGTTTCAATTTCCTTAAAAATACCGGATATTAAATCATTTTCCGTAATAATCAATCCATAGGCATACCAGTCATCAAAGCATGCGCGAGTAATCAATTTGAATCGTTCAGGAAGACACCTGTTGACAGGGCAAAAATATATCCGACAGGCCATCCCGCCGTAATAACTGAGGCCTCGGAAGTCAATCCCGTTATTACCCTCGGCCATGGGATGAAGCAGACATCCGATTCTGGCCAGTTCGTTGCCGATCAACCCCACGTAAGGACAATGATGAAATTCCGGAAAGGGTTGATTTTTGTGCACCCGGGCAGCGACCTTTTCTCCAAAACAAATGATTTCGGAGACCTCACGAGCAATCCCGGCAAATTCGTATGTTCGTTTTTCAAGTTCCGCAGCAAGTTCCCAACGAGATAATTTTTCCAGATTATATAGCCCGCAGCAAGCTCCGCAGGAAACAGAATTGCTGACCTGACATAGATAAACCCCACCCGGAACAGTGCTGTTTTTACTTTTATCGATACATTGCAGGTTGGTTTGCATGCATTTTGCCGGGATGTTCATGTCCTCATTCAAAAGTTTTTGACATATCTATTGCTTTTCACTCGAGCCGATAATCAGTACAGGCAATTTTGCAATCCGCATCACCTTTTCCGTCACGGATCCGAACATGAATCTTCTCCATCCGGACTGACCATGTGTGGCAATGACAATAAGGTCGGCACCAACTTCCTTGGCATATTCCGCAATTTCATCCGATGGTGAGCCTTCAAGCAATATCGATTTTGATCTCAGGGTTTTAGGTACCTTTTTTTCCATCATTTCCTGTAATGAAGTCTCTGCGTTATTGCGGATGGTTTCCATGACTTCAGGCAGGTAATGGGCAGCCGGGGCGGCTGAAGTGGCTGCTGCGGAAAGCGGTGCCACAACATGCACCACCAAAAGTTCCGCGGCAAAATGCTCGGTCAGCTCGATAGCCGCTTTTAATCCCAGGTCTGATAATTCGCTGAAATCCGTGGGGCTGATGATTTTTTTTATAGGTAACATAAGTTAACTCCTTTCCATTGCTCAGTGATTATAATAAAATGCTGTTGTCCGGCGATCAGTGCCAAGATTGTTGAAACAATCAGACCAGATCATTACCCCTCACGAGGACCTACAATGAGAACCGGGCACCTGGCGATTCGCATCACCTTGTCTGTAACCGAACCAAACATGAGCCGTTTCCACCCGGATTTTCCATGGCTTGAAATGACAATCAGATCTACATTTTCTTCTTTGGCACAGTGGGATATTTCTTCCGCCGGAAGTCCCTCGAGCAATCGAGGTTGTGCTCTAATATGACCGGGTATCTTGTTTTCAACCATATGATTTAATAAGTTATCAGTGGAAGTTCGCATCTCATTCATGATGTCTGAAAAGCTGATGGCGGAATGGCCGGTCATTGTGGGCGCTACCGAAAGGGGGGCCAGCACGTGGACTAGTAATAGTCCGGAAGAAAAATGGTCCGCCAACTCAATGGCGGTTTCCAGCGCCAGATTGGAAGGATCGCTGAAATCCGTTGGGCACATAATTTTTTTGAATGGCAGCATAGTTGTTTCATCCTTTCACAGAAATGATGGTTTACCGGTAAGGATCAAATGGCATCTTTTCCCGTCTCTCCGGTTCTTACCCGAATGGCGCCTTCTATGGAAGTAATAAAAATTTTTCCATCCCCCAATTTGCCGGTATTTGCGGATTTACGTATGGTTTCCACCACTTGATTTGCCTGGTCCGCGGCAACGATGATCTCTATTTTAATTTTGGGTATGAAATCTACCACATACTCGGCACCCCGGTAAATCTCCTTGTGCCCTTTTTGCCTTCCATAACCTTTTACCTCGGTGATTGTCATACCCTTGATGCCGATTTCATTTAAGGCCTCCTTGACCTCATCAAGCTTGAAGGGCTTTATAATTGCTTCGATTTTTTTCATATGTTTATCCTCCTGATAAAAAAAAGATTATTTGAATCTCTCAATTAAAACCAAAGAGAATTTAGCATAAAATTTTGGGTATGTCTTAGAAAAGTGCAAAATAAAAAAGGACTCGAACAAACCCATTCCTTACTTTAAGAAAAGGGTTTGTTCGAATTTCTTGAAAACTCAGGTTATGGACCGTTATTGCTGGTAAAGTACGGCTATGATTGTGGCGCTGCCCTCTTTGGCCATAATGATATGAGGTGTTGTGGAAAGGTAGTAAGCGCTGTCTCCAGGCTCCAGGTCAAAGGCATCTTCTCCGATTCTAAGGGAAACAGTACCATCCAGTACGTAAATAAACTCTTCTCCATCATGAAAAGATGGCTCCGGTTCACTAAGGGTTTCCAGTTGAACAATCAGGGCTTCCATATGACGTCCTTGGACTTCGGGGGCCAGGCTTTTATATGTATATGCCTTTTGACGACCCTTTTTTGATGTGGACCTGGATATGATCTTTTGTTCATCTTTTCTGGTGATAGAATAAAGCTTATTGCCGACGCCGGAAACCAGACGGCCGAAAGCACTGTCCAACGCCTTTGACAATCTCATAATGGTTCCCAACTGGGGTTTGACTTCGTTGTTTTCAATACGCTTTAAAAATTCAACTTCGAATCCGGTCAAGTTTGACAGTTCATCCAAGGTCAACCCTTTTTCCTCGCGTAATCTTTTGACTCTTTCTCCGATAGCCTCATCACCTTTTCTCGACGCCTTTAATATGTCTCCCGTAAGATCTTCGAAAAAATCCACGTTGATATGGGGTGTATTATTGTCTTTTTGCATTATAAGCTCCTGCTATGGTCAACTCATAAGTACCCGGATTATAGGGTGGTATACTTTTCAGGTAGAAGTGCCTGATCAGCCCAATTTTCCGGCAATTTTTGCCCCGGCTTTTCCCCGAATTTTTCTTTTAGTTTTTTGAGCCCGGGGCGTGCGAACTTGGGATGACCTTCTTTCAGTGTACGTCCATTGACAACGGCTTCCGAACGGAGTTTTCTCCCAATTGTTTTTTCCAGTTTTTTCCCGATCCATAAAATACGATCCACATCGTAGCCGTGTTCGATACCCATTTCATCGATCTGAACCAGGGTGTCTTCCAAAGTAACAAGGCCTACATACCGGGGATCTTCATAGTAGTATTCTCCCGTGCCCTTGACGGGGCAATCGTCCAGAAAGTTGGCGGGTTGACCTCCAAGTCCTCCCATGGTGGCTTCATAGCGCGTAATGCCTGCTTGCAATGTAGCCAGAATTGACGCCGAGGCCACCCGTTTGGTTTCATGAAAGTGGGCCAGGTGAAGATCCGTATTGGGGATTTCATCGAGAATCATGGAAAAATACCGATAAACATCCGGTGCCGAAGCGCTTCCATCATGGTCCGCATGTTCAATATCATGGGCACCGATTTCCAGCCATCGCTTGGTAAATTCCACGGCATCTTTTAAATCCGTAGCTCCGCCGATGGGGCTTCCCCAGATGGTGCTCACCGTACCGCACATAATCATTCCGGCGTCATTGCATTTTTTGATGCATCTCTCGGCTTCTTTCCAGTAAGCAGGAAGGGTAGTGCCCGAGTTGGCAAAGTGATGTTCTTCTTCGGTGGAAACCATCATCAAAAGCCGGTCCGGACCGATCCCTTTTTTTTTCAGCTCGATGGCCCGATCTACAGCGGCCTCTCTGATGGTAATCGCCGTAAAGGTGATATCGTCATAAATGACCCCATTTTTCGAGCACCGTTTTTTAAAAAGATCACTTCGCATATGGGCCAAAAGTTCTTCCGCATCCTTAAACTGAGGCATTAAAAACGGATTACCCAGATTGGTGACCTCGATATCCCGACACCCGGCAAAAATTAGTTCCTCCAGGTAAAATATTTTGGCAGGGGTGGATATAAACTTTTCTTCATGCTGAAAACCGTCCCGAACGGTAATGTCTCCGATCGTTACTTTTCGCGGCATCCTTGGAAAAATTTTCCAGTAATCATATTCGGTCATTGTTAACCCCCTTATTATTAATGGTTTTTAAAATCTAAAATTTCCAAAGGACGGCTCTCCCGCAGGTTTCAGGAGACTGACTTCAAATGCCATGGAAAGCCAGTCCCTGATTTCTGAAAATTTCAGTACCCGGTCATTTAAAAGTCTTGCACCGCAGTAAAATGGGTGAGCCTCCCCATCATATTTGTCGATCATTTTTTGACGAAAGTCTTCTTTTTCTGCTTCGGTCATGGGTTTTCCCCGGGCGTCACACTTTCTCTTTTCGATGGAAAGCAAAACTCCGGCAGCGCTTCTTCCACTCATCACCGATGTACGTGCTCTCATTGTGGAAAATAAAAAGTGGGGACGGTAAGCCCTTCCACACATACCATAATTGGCGGCACCATTATCCGGACCGATAACCAATTGGATTCTCGGAGTCTGAGCACATGATACGGCTCTAACCATGTCGGCGCCGTATTTTCCGATGCCCATTTGTTCGGCTTCCGAGCCCACCATATATCCGGGAGAACTTTGTACAAAGAGCAAAGGAATTTTTTCCTGTGAACATCTGATAATCCATTCGGTGGCCTTTCTGGCTGCTTCTATAAAAATAATGCCTACCGCGTTGGCGGCAATAACACCCACCGGAATGCCCTTGAGACGAATTTTTCCGGTGACGATGTTATCTCCCCGGCCTGGGGCATAAAGCTTTTTATATTCGCTGAAATAACTTTCATCGGCGATAGCCTCCAGAAAAGCTCGGACATCGATGCCCTGGTGCACGGCAGACGGAAGTATTTCGTAAGTGGTTTGCGCCGGAACATTTGAAGGTCTCTCGGCATAACGATGAATATGAAGCTTCTGGGGCGGCTCAAACGAGAGAATGTCCCGTACGGTTTGAATTCCCTCTGTCTGGGTGGTACAAAAATGGTCCGCCCCTCCGGACAATTGCGTATGAACTTTGGCACCACCTAAATCTTCAGCTGAAATATTTTCTCCGGTAGCCATTTTGACCAAAGGGGGTCCCCCCAGAAAAGAATAAGCCAGCTTATCGATCATTACCGACTGACAAGCCATGAAAACGATATATGCCCCTCCGGCTGTGTTTCCGCCTGTGCTCAACGTGATCTGTTTCAGCCCCCTGGAAGACATCCCGGCCATGTTGTAAAACATGGATCCGAAATGATGGTCAT
>Ga0105096_10000958_pt1 | contig 11208 bp, 10 predicted proteins | sample PPLLak3cmMay2015_FD_87036 | JGI IMG/M metagenome (GOLD analysis project Ga0105096, IMG submission 87036) | Freshwater sediment microbial communities from Prairie Pothole Lake near Jamestown, North Dakota, USA - PPLs Lake P7 Core (1) Depth... | ecosystem: Environmental > Aquatic > Freshwater >... | reverse complement strand
CAACAACAGCGGGAAATCGCACAATTTTATGTCTCCTATCTTTATCAAATCAAAAATTTAAGTCTGCAAAATTAAGCAATTTTCAAGAAGAATAAAATTATTGTGATTTTTTATGAAAAGTGTTTTACTTACTCCAAAACTTAATGTTTTCTTAGCAAAGAAAACTTTTTCAGGAACACCACAATGCATAATTTTATGCATTTATTCAGCGACAATGTATTTAGGTAAAATAAACAGTAAGGATTTTCCAAAAAAATTTATTTGGGGTGTCGCTTCATCAGCCTATCAAACTGAAGGGGCTTGGGATTCCGATGGTAAAGAAAACTCCATTTGGGATACATTTACCAACGATAAAAAATTCCAAAATGGAAATGGGAATACCGCTACCAATTTTTATCATCATTACGAGGATGATATCCAAAAAATAAAAGAATTGAATTTAAGTGCTTTTCGTTTTTCAATTTCATGGCCAAGAATTTTCCCTAAAGGTATTGGAGAACCAAATCAAGAAGGTATCGATTATTATCACGCGATTATTGATTGTTGTATTGAAAACGAGATTGAACCTTGGGTTACATTATACCATTGGGATTTACCGCAAGCTTTAGAAAATTTGGGTGGTTGGACCAATAGGGAAATTATTGACTGGTTTTCTTATTACGCAGATTTTTGCACAAAAGAATATAGTTCAAAAATAAAAAAATGGATTGTGCTTAATGAGCCTATGAGTTTTATTGGCTTAGGATATTTTATGGGAATTCATGCGCCTGGAAAAAAAGGCCTCAAAAATTTTTTGCCTGCTGCTCACCACGCAACGCTTTGTCAAGCTGAAGGAGGCAGAATAATTCGAAAAAATATTCCTGACGCCATTATTGGAACCTCATTTTCTTGCTCCGTTGTTACTCCTAAAAATTTATTTAGCAGGCATCGCAAAGCCGCAAAACGACTTGATGCTTTATTAAACAGGTTTTTTATTGAACCTGCATTAGGTTTAGGCTATCCTACAAAAGAAATTCCCGGTTTAAAACGCATAGAAAAATATTTTCAGGATGGCGATGAAGAATTGATGAAATTTGATTTTGATTTTATTGGAATTCAGTATTATTTCAGAATAGTGGCACAATACAGCTTCTTCCCTCCTTTGCTGTTTGCAAATGAAATTCCCGCTGAAAAAAGAAATGTAAAAACAAACAATATGGGAATGGAAATATACCCAAAAGGCTTGTATAAAATGCTTAAAAAATTTAGCAAGTACAAAAATGTCAAACACATTTACATTACAGAATCAGGCGTTTGTTTTGATGATGAATTGATAAATGGAAAAGTAGAAGATAAAAATCGGATAAAATATTTTAAAAAAACATTTGTCATTTGCTCGAAAGCAATTAAAAGAGGAATTAAACTAAAAGGCTATTTTATTTGGACTTTGGTTGATAATTTTGAATGGGCAGATGGTTTTAAACCAAGATTTGGCATTGTTTACAATGATTTTAAAACCCAAAAAAGAACGATAAAAAAATCAGGATATTGGTTACAGTCCTTTTTAAAGAAATAGAATCATTTTTTAAGTTTGGATTGTTTTAAACCTGAACCTGTGATGCACCAATGAGATAAGCGTTAATTTTAATTCCATAATTTAAACATTCAAAATAATTTGTATTTTTGAACTACTAAAACAAGACTTATGAAGTTAAAATTGTCCATCCTACTTTTATCAGCCGTATTTTTAGGCTGTAAATCTTCCCAAAATAAAACCGCTTACGACGGAAAATCGGGCGCCACAAAAATTGTGAACACGTTGCATTATCCGCAGGAAAAACATTTAAAAAACATAAAACAAATTACTTTTGGCGGCGACAATGCGGAAGCTTACTGGAGTTTCGACAATACAAAACTCACTTTTCAGGCGAATACGAAAGCCTGGGGATTGGAATGTGACCAAATTTTCACGATAAATATTGATGATGATTTAAGCAAAGGGCAAATTCCGCAAATGATAAGCACCGGAGAAGGCAGAACCACCTGCAGTTATTTTTTGCCGGGAGATTCCACCATCGTTTATTCCTCGACACATTTGGCCGATAAAGCTTGTCCGCCTGTTCCAAAAAAGGAAGATTACGGCAACAAATATATTTGGCCGGTTTATAAAGGTTTCGATATTTTTGTGGCAGACACCAAAGGAAATCAGCTAAAACAACTCACTTTTGAACCTGGTTATGATGCCGAACCGACCGTTTCGCCAAAAGGCGATAAAATTGTGTTCACCTCAACAAGAACCGGTGATTTGGAATTGTTTACCATGAATATTGACGGATCTAACGTAAAACAAGTCACTTTTGAATTGGGATATGACGGCGGCGCTTTCTTTTCGCCCGACGGCACCAAATTAATATTCCGTTCATCTCGTCCGAAAACGGAAGAAGAAATTAAGGAATACAAAGATTTATTGGCTGTTGGACTGGTGCAGCCGACAAATATGGAATTGTACACCTGCAATGTTGACGGCAGCAATTTAACAAAAATCACCAATTTGGGCAGTGCCAACTGGGCGCCGTTTTTTCACCCATCAGGAAAAAAAGTGATCTTTTCTTCCAACCATAAAACGAAATCGAGCTTCAATTTATTTATGATCAATGTTGACGGAACCGGTTTGGAACAAATTACCTGGGACACTGTTTTTGATGCTTTTCCTATGTTTTCGCCCGACGGAAAAAAAATCGTTTTTTCATCTAACAGGAATAATTACGGAACGCGCGACACGAATTTATTTATTGCCGACTGGGTGGAATAGCAAACATGGTTTTTTTGTTAAATTAATATGAATATTTGTTGATTGGATTTGCGTATTCTATGATAGAATACCAAATAAAAATTATAAAATTACAATTCAAACAAAATTTCATTTAACCGCCAAGAGCGCAAAGAAAATACGCAAAGATCGCAAGAAAGTTATAAAAATAATCGTAAACCTAAAATCGTAAATCTATCTGCGTTAGCGATTGCAGTGTAAATACTTTTTAGCGATTTTTTGATCGCTAAAAAGATTGCAACGAAAAGCGCGACCTGAAAGGGAACGCCCGCCAACTGGGTTGTATGGCAAACATTTAATTGTGCCGTATTTTTAAACCCTTATTTCATTATATTTGCGAAACTATAAAGTAGAAAGGAATACGACGTATGAAAAACATCAGAAATTTTTGCATCATCGCACATATTGACCACGGAAAAAGCACATTGGCCGACAGGTTATTAAGTTTTACAGGAACGACAACGGCACGTGAAGAACAAGCCCAGCTGCTGGACAGTATGGATTTGGAGCGTGAACGCGGCATTACCATAAAAAGCCACGCCATTCAAATGGAATATATGTATGAAGGCGAAAATTATATCTTAAATTTAATTGACACCCCGGGCCACGTTGATTTTTCTTACGAAGTTTCCCGGTCTATTGCCGCCTGTGAAGGCGCTTTGTTAATTGTTGATGCCGCACAAAGCATTCAGGCGCAAACAATTTCCAATTTATATTTGGCTTTGGAACACGATTTAGAGATCATTCCAATTTTAAATAAAGTCGATTTGCCAAGTGCAAATCCGGAAGAAGTTACCGATGATATTGTTGATTTGCTGGGTTGTGACCATGAAGATGTGATTCACGCAAGCGGAAAAACAGGTTTGGGTGTTGAAAATATTTTAAAAGCGATTATTGAAAAAATTCCTGCCCCAAAAGGTGATGTGAATGCCCCGTTACAAGCGTTAATTTTTGACTCGGTTTACAATTCGTACCGTGGCGTTGAAACTTATTTCAGGATTTTTAACGGTGAAATTAAAAAAGGGCAGCGCATAAAATTTATGGCAACGGGTAACGAATACAATGCCGATGAAGTTGGCACCTTAAAATTAACGCAAGTTGCAAAACAAAGCGTAAAAGCCGGTGATGTAGGTTATTTGATCACGGGTGTAAAAACCGCCGTTGAAATTAAAGTTGGTGACACCATTACCGACGCCTTAAATCCGACCGATAGCAGAATTGATGGTTTTGAAGATGTAAAACCCATGGTATTTGCAGGTATTTATCCTGTTGATACCGATGAATACGAAGAGCTTCGTTCTTCTATGGAGAAATTGCAATTAAATGATGCTTCTTTGGTGTTTGTACCTGAGAGTTCTGCAGCACTGGGATTTGGTTTCCGTTGCGGTTTCTTAGGAATGCTGCATTTGGAAATCATACAGGAAAGATTGGAGCGCGAGTTTGATATGACGGTAATTACCACCGTACCTAACGTATCGTACCACGCTTTTAGCAATAAACATCCGGAGGTTCCTATTTTAGTGAACAATCCGACTGATTTGCCCGAACCTTCCAAATTAAACAGGGTTGAAGAACCCTATATTAAAGCAAGCATTATTACCAAATCGGATTTTATTGGACAAGTAATGAGTTTGTGCATTGAAAAACGCGGACAAATTACCAATCAGACTTATTTAACGCCAGAGCGTGTTGAACTGACTTTTGAAATGCCTTTGGCTGAAATTGTTTTCGATTTTTACGACCGGTTAAAAACGGTTTCTAAAGGATATGCCTCTTTTGATTATCATCCTATAGGAATGCGGACTTCAAGATTGGTTCGACTTGATATTTTATTGAACGGTACCATTGTGGATGCACTTTCTTCTTTAATTCATACAGACAACGCCTATCATATCGGCAAAAAAATGTGTGAAAAACTGCGACAGTTAATTCCGCGCCAACAATTTGACATTCCGATTCAGGCAGCGATTGGCGCTAAAATTATTTCTCGTGAAACCGTTAAAGCACTGAGGAAAGATGTGACCGCAAAATGTTATGGCGGTGATATTTCCCGTAAACGAAAACTGCTGGAAAAACAAAAGAAAGGTAAAAAACGAATGAGACAAGTTGGGAACGTTGAAATTCCGCAGGAAGCATTTATGGCTGTTTTAAAATTAAACGATTAAAGCCCATCCCCGGCCCTTCAAGAAGGGAATGGAGATTAAGCGCTTTCGCCAGCTCAAGCTATTGTATGGATGAAAAATTTATAAACTAAAAAAGCACCGTTTTCACGGTGCTTTTTTATGAATTTTGAAGAAATTATTCTCCGTGCATCCACTCTTTTTTACCCATTAATTGATCTTCAGTTTCTACATGAGCTTCATCTAGAATACAACAATCAACCGGACAAACTGAAGCACATTGTGGTTCGTCATGAAAACCTTTACACTCTGTACATTTATCAGTTACAATAAAATAAAATTCGTCAGATATTGGCTCATTTCTTTTATCGGCATCAGCTTGTTTACCATTAGGTAAAGTTACCATTCCTTTTAATGAAGTTCCATCTGAGTATGCCCAATCTCCATCTGGTTCGTATATTGCATTATTTGGACATTCTGAAATACATGCATCACAATTAATGCATTCGTCTGTTATTCTAATAGCCATGATTTGTAATTTTTATTATTTAATTATTCAACAAAATTATATAAAATTTATGCAAGTCTAGGTGACAAAAGTCATTTCCTCTTTAAAAAAGTAAATATACCTTTGGGACTTTATGTTGAACTTACGATAATTTTCAATAAATTTAAACAAATTTTTTTAATTAACATTAATTATGATTACAACTAAAACAATTCTTCAACCTGAGGTACTGGAAGCAGTAGTTGTCAGGTTTGTTGGGGATTCAGGAGACGGAATGCAGTTAACAGGAACTCAATTTACGGATACCTCGGCAATGTTTGGTAATGATATCGCAACTTTCCCCAACTATCCTTCTGAAATTAGAGCTCCGCAAGGAAGTTTATATGGTGTTTCAGGATTCCAGGTTCACATAGGAAGCGTAGAAATTAGCACCCCAGGAGACAATGTGGATTTGTTGGTTGCTATGAACCCTGCCGCTTTAAAAACCAATTTATATGCTGTAAAACCAGGCCACACAATTATTGTGGATACTGATTCCTTTACAAAGAAAAATTTAGACAAAGCAGAATATAAAACCAATCCGCTTGAAGACGGAAGTTTAGAAAACTACCGTGTTATTCAGGTTGATATGACAACAATGACCAAAGAAGCCCTGAAAGATGTGGAAGGGTTGGACAATAAATCGATTACCCGAAGTAAAAATATGTTTTCTTTAGGAATGGTTTACTGGATGTACGATCGTTCATTAGAGCATACTTTTGATTTTTTCAATAAAAAATTTAAAGGAAAACCGCATTTAGTTGAAGCAAATACGAAAGTATTGAATGCCGGTTATTATTTTGCCGAAACATTGGAACTGATTCCAAATGCCTATACAATTTCCCCTGCTAAAATGGTACCGGGAACATACAGAATTATTGGCGGAAACACCGCTACCGCCTGGGGATTACTGGCAGCTTCAGAGAAATCTGGATTGGAACTGTTTTTAGGTTCTTACCCTATTACTCCGGCCACTGACATTTTACATGAATTGGTAAAACACAAACATTTTGGCGTAAAAGCTTTTCAGGCAGAAGACGAAATTGCCGGAGTTACTTCAGCCATTGGCGCAGCCTTCGCCGGTGATTTAGCGATTACCACAACATCAGGACCAGGTTTGGCATTAAAAGGCGAAGCAATAGGCTTGGCGATGATGGTTGAACTGCCTTTGGTGATTATCAATGTACAACGTGGCGGCCCATCAACAGGATTGCCAACAAAAACAGAACAATCGGATTTATTGCAGGCGATGTACGGAAGAAACGGTGAAAGTCCGGTAATTGTAATTGCCGCAAGCACCCCGGCAAACTGCTTTAATTTTGCTTACGAAGCAGCCCGACTTGCTTTGGAACATATGACTCCTGTAATATTGTTAACAGACGGATACATTGCAAACGGATCAGCACCCTGGAAAATAAAATCTATTGCTGATATGCCTGAAATTAAAAATCACAAGGTTACGAAAATCACTGAAAATTGGAGTCCTTATGACAGAGACGAAAAAACTTTGGCGCGTAATTGGCCAGTTCCGGGAACACCAGGAATGGAGCACAGAGTCGGCGGATTGGAAAAAGACCGTGTAACGGGCAATATTTCTTACGAACCGAAAAACCACGAAGAAATGACGCATATCAGGGCCGAAAAAGTCAGATTGGTTGCAAACAATATTCCTGAATTACAAACGGAGTTTGCTGAGTCTGGTGATTTGTTGGTGATTGGATGGGGCGGAACTTACGGCTCTTTGCATTCTGCCGTTAAACAAATAAGTGATGAAGGCTACAAAAAAATTGGATTTGCACATTTCAATTACATCAATCCAATGCCAAAAAACACAGAAGAAATTTTATCTAAATACAAAAAAATAATTGTTTGTGAATTAAATGCCGGTCAATTTGTTTCTATTTTAAAAACCAGATTCCCAAAATTTGAATTTTCTCAACACAACAAAATTCAAGGACTGCCATTCTCTAACGACGAATTAATTCAACAATTTAAACTATTGGTATAATTATGGAAACTACAACAGCGGAAAAAAAATATACATTCAAAGATTTTACAAGTGATCAAGAAGTTAGGTGGTGTCCTGGTTGTGATGATTACGTGGTTTTGCGCTCTATGCAAAAAGCACTTCCTGAAATGGGTGTTAAAAAAGAAGACGTCGTATTTATTTCAGGAATCGGATGTTCATCACGTTTTCCTTATTATATGAGCACCTACGGAATGCACACCATTCACGGCAGAGCACCCGGAATTGCGTCAGGCGTAAAACTGGCAAATCCTAACTTAAGTGTTTGGATTATGACCGGTGACGGCGATTCAATGGCCATTGGCGGCAATCATTTTATTCATTTATTAAGAAGAAACATCGATTTAAATATGGTGATGTTTAACAATGAAATATATGGGTTGACCAAAGGACAATTTTCTCCAACTTCATTGATAGGCCAAAAAACAAAATCATCTCCTTACGGAAACACACAACCTCCTTTTTCTCCAGGCGAATTGGCTTTGGGTGCCAATGCACGATTCTTCGCAAGAATTGGCGGTAACAATCCAAAAGATATGACACAGATTTTTATTGATGCACATAAATTTAAAGGAACTTCCTTAATTGAAGTGCTTCAAAACTGTGTGATTTTTAATGATGGATGTTTTGATGAAGTAACCGACAAAGAGGTAAAAGAAGATATGCAAATTTTTCTTGAACACGGAAAACCAATGATTTTTGGAAAAAACAAAGACAAAGGTTTGGTGTTAAACAAATTGAAACTTGAAGTGGTAACCATTGGCGAAAACGGCGTAACGCAAGAAGATATTTTGGTTCACAATGCCAAAGAAGAAGACAAAACACTTCATCAAATGCTTGTGAGATTGGCATATCCTTTAGCTACAGGAATTATCAGAAGTTTTACCGATTTTACTTTGGAAGAAAGAGAAGATGCGCTTACCGCACAGGTGAAAGCAAATTCTAAATTCAAGAAAACAGACGACCTTTTCTTCTCAGGAGAAACATACGAGGTTAAGTAATAAAAACATGAAAAATAGCTGATTAATGTCAGCTATTTTTTTTTATAAAACCATAATTTTGTCCACGAATTAAAAAGTATATAAAAAATGGGTTCAGAAGCCATCATTGTATTTTTACTTGCAGCCATTGTGTTGGTTGCCGGTGCAAACTTTTTATCAAATTTAATCTCACCTAAATCTGATAATCTTCAAAAAAGAGAACCTTACGAATGCGGTATTCCAACCATTGGACCAACCTGGATTCAATTTAAAGTAGGGTATTATCTTTTCGCGATTCTTTTCTTAATTTTTGATGTCGAAGTAGCATTTTTAGTTCCTTGGGCAGTTGTTTACAAAGAAGTGGGCACGGTTGCTTTGATAGAAATAATTATATTCCTTTTCATCTTGGGATTGGGATTGTTGTACGCATACAAAAAACGAGCTTTACAATGGGAGTAGATAAAAAACGATATTTAAGCCAGCTTGAAGAAGAAGGATTAAAACAAGTAGTGCCTGCCGATTTTCCCGGAAAAATAATTCCAGGAGGTAATGGCGGAAACATTGTTGTAACCACTTTAGACAGCGTTATCAATTGGGGACGTTCAAATTCACTTTGGTCCTTATATTTTGGCACAAGCTGTTGCGCCATAGAAATGATGCAAACTGGTGCTGCACGCCACGATTATTCAAGATTTGGTTTTGAGGTTGCAAGAGCTTCGGCACGTCAGGCTGATTTAATTATTATTGCCGGAACCATTGTTAACAAAATGGGACCTGTATTAAGACGTTTGTACGATCAAATGGCCGAACCGAAATATGTAATTGCGATGGGTGCCTGCGCTATTTCCGGCGGACCTTTTTACTACAATTCTTACTCGGTAATCAAAGGTGCCGACCACGTAATTCCGGTAGACGTTTATGTTCCTGGCTGTCCGCCAAGACCAGAAGCTTTATTGGAAGGAATGATTATGCTTCAACAAAAAATTAAGACTGAAAACATGGCCAAAAAGGTAAATCCTATTGATGGTTTTGATGAAGGAAAATAATTTGTATTAAATCATAAAAAACCATGACTAACGAAGATTTACAACATATAATTACCAGTTTTGGAACCGATTTAGAATTTACGACTGAAGGGTCTGAATTTTTAAATGTCATTGTTCCTAAAGAACAACTTCACAGTATTTGCAGCCAGTTAAAATCGCATCCCGAATTAAAATTTGATTATGCATTTTGCATCACAGGTATGGATTGGGTGCCGGCATTGGGTGTTATTTACCATTTAAATTCAACAGAATTAAAACATGAGATTGTTTTAAAGGTGATGGTTGATGACAGGGAAAATCCAACCTTGGATTCTGTTCACGACATCTGGCAAACAGCAGACTTTCACGAATTGGAGATATTTGATTTTTTCGGCATAAAATTCAACAACCATCCAAAATTAAGACGCCTGTTTTTAACACCTGAGTGGGAAGGTTTTCCTTTGCGAAAAGATTATGTTGATGAAGCAAATATGATTATTAAATAGCCTTATAATGACTGACCAACAACTACAAAATAAAATAAAAACTGAAGAGTATTTTATTAATATGGGACCTCAACACCCGGCAGCTCATGGGGTTTTAAGATTAATTTTAACCATTGACGGCGAGATCATAAAAAATGTAGAACCGGATTTGGGTTACATACACCGTTCTATCGAAAAAATGTGCGAACGCGACAGTTACCAGCAAATCGTTCATTTAACAGACCGAATGGATTATTTGTCGTCACACATCAACAACGTAGCTGTTTGTCTGGCTGTTGAAAAAGGACTTGAAATAGAAGTTTCCGACAGGGTTAAAGTGATAAGAACAATTATTGATGAGTTAACCCGTATTGCTTCTCACTGTTTATGGTGGGGTGTCATGGGAATGGATTTAGGTGCGTTAACCACCTATTTTTATGCTTTTAGGGATCGTGAAATGATCAATGATATTTTTGAAGAAACCTGTGGCGCCCGATTAACCATGAATTACAATGTTCCTGGCGGATTGATGTTTGACATTCATCCTAATTTTGTAAATCGCACCAAAGATTTTATCACCCATTTTAAAACCAAGATTCCTGAATACGATCGTTTGCTGACCGGCAATGTGATTTTTCAAAAAAGAACCAAAGGTGTTGGTATCCTTACCAGAGAAGATGCTATTTCTTTTGGGGTTTCTGGTCCTACTGCAAGAGGTTCAGGGTTTTCAAGCGATGTGAGAAAACACCATCCATACAGCGCTTATGACCGCGTTAATTTTAATGAAATTTTATTTACTGAAGGCGATACTTTTGCACGTTATCAGGTAAGAATGATGGAATTATGGGAATCTGTTTCAATCATTGAACAATTGATTGACAACATTCCTGAAGGTGAAACAAAAGCAGCCACAAAAGCGGTAATAAAATTGCCAAAAGGTGAATTTTACCAAAGAGTTGAAACAGCAAGAGGTGAACTTGGCGTTTACATAAACAGTACAGGAAACAAAAATCCATATCGCGTAAAATTCCGCTCACCAGGATTTTCCAATTTATCTATCTTAAATCACATTTCAAAACCAAGATTCCGGAATACAATCTTTTACTGACCGGCAATGTGATTTTTCAAAAAAGAACCAAAGGCGTTGGTATCATTACAAGAGAAGACGCTATTTCATTTGGGGTTTCAGGACCGGTTGCAAGAGGTTCAGGATTTT
>Ga0105096_10000957_pt1 | contig 11214 bp, 9 predicted proteins | sample PPLLak3cmMay2015_FD_87036 | JGI IMG/M metagenome (GOLD analysis project Ga0105096, IMG submission 87036) | Freshwater sediment microbial communities from Prairie Pothole Lake near Jamestown, North Dakota, USA - PPLs Lake P7 Core (1) Depth... | ecosystem: Environmental > Aquatic > Freshwater >... | reverse complement strand
GTCCGGTCGACGTGCCGACGCTCTCCGAGTGGGCGCTGATCCTGCTGTCGCTCGGCCTCGGTGGCGTCGCGATGTGGTCGATGCGCGGCCGCTCGCCGCTGAAGCTCGGCTGATCCGCTTTCTCCATCGTCCGCGAAAGGCCCTCTTCGGAGGGCCTTTTGCTTCGCCTGTCATCGAATGAAACTCAATCGCCAGGCGCGTTTCGCGCTGATCCTGGTCGCCGCGGCACTCTTGGTTGCGGGACTCGCGGGACCCTTGCGCCGGGCTGCGGAGAACCGCGACAAGGCGCAAGCCGCCGCCGAAATGCGGCAACAGCTCGAGCGCGAGCGGGTCGCGCGCGCCGAGGAGTACGTCGGGCAGCGCGAGCAGGTCCTCGCCGACGCGCGCGCGGCCATCGACCGCGGCGACTACCCTGCGGCGCTGAAGATCGTCAGCCCTTATGCGCCCGTTCCCGACGAGGCGCTTCGCGAACTGTTCCGCGAGGCGGCCGGCGCCGAGAGCATGCGGCAACGTCGCGAAGCCATGGTGGCGCTCGTCGCGCGCGACTGCACCGAGGCCAACGTCCGCGCGCAGGTCGCGGCGATGCTCGAGAAGGCGGTCGAGCCCGGCGTCACCGGCGAGCCGCCGCGTACGGCGGTGCGGCTCACCGGCGCCGAGGCACGCGAGGTGGTGCTCACCCGCCTGCGCGAGCCGCCGCACCCCGAGCTGGCCACAGCCCCGGTAACCCCGCCCGTGCCAATCGACTGGACGACACGCATGCGCCGCGACAATCGGGGCCGCCCGCTGCCCGACTACCTCGGCATGGTCTACTCGCCGGCCGCCCAGGACGTGATGTGCGTCTGGCGCGTCGAGGGGCGCCGCTTTCAGGACGTGCGCACCTTCGGCTACGCGATCGACGTGTGGATGGCACCGACGCCGGACGGCAAGGCGCTGGCCGCCGACCCGGTGCGCTACGTCGAGCGGCCGCTCTGAAACGCCGCTGGCACCGGACCTTCGTCGCGCTCGCCGCTGCGCATCATCCGCTCGGCGCTGATGCGGCCGTCGGCGTGGCTGACTACGCCGACAAAGGCTCCCGACGGGTCGTAGGCGCGATATCGCGCCGGCGCCACCTCGGGCGCAACCACCGTCCGGCCGCAGCACAGTGCACGCGCCGCGTCCGCGGCGAGATCGAGCCGCGGCAGCGCGTCGAGCAGGCAATCGACGGGGCGTAGCCGCCCGAGACGGTCCTCGGGCGAGAGCGCCTCGATGGCATCGATGGCGATCGCGTCGGCAAGGTCGAAGCCGCCGGTGCCGGTACGGACCAGCGCCGCGAGATGTGCATACGTGCCGAGCGCGGTCCCGAGGTCCTCGGCGAGCGTGCGCACGTAGGTGCCCTTCGAGCACGCGACCTCGACGATCGCGTCGGGCGGCTTCCAGTCGACCAGCGACAGCGCGCGAATTTCGACCTCGCGCGGCTCGCGCGGGACGTCGATGCCGGCGCGTGCATATGCGTACATCGGCTTGCCCTGGTGCTTGAGTGCCGAGTGCCGCGGCGGCACCTGGCGGATGCGCCCGACGAAGCCCGCGAGCGCCGCTTCGAGCGCGGCGCGGTCGAAATCGACGGGACCCCGATCGACGACCTCCCCCTCGGCGTCGCCGGTGGTCGTCGCCACGCCGAAGCGCACCGTCGCGCGATAGCGCTTGTCGGCGTCGAGCAGCGACTGCGCGAACTTGGTCGCCTCGCCGAAGCAAACCGGCAGGAGGCCCGAGGCCAGCGGGTCGAGCGTGCCGGTGTGGCCGGCCTTCTCCGCGGCGAACAGGCGTCGCGCGCGTTGCAGCGCCGCGTTCGAGGACACGCCCGACGGCTTGTCGAGCAACAGCACGCCGTCCACGCGCCGCCAGCGTGGCGCCGGCCGCTCAGGCGTCGTCGCGGGGATGCTTGGCGTCCTCGGCGACCGCCTCGTCGATCAGGCGCGCCAGCGCGATGCCCGCCTCGATCGAGTCGTCGTAGACGAAGCCGAGTTGCGGCACCTTGTACGTGGTCAGGCGCCGCGCGAGCTGGCTGCGCAGGAAACCCGACGTACGGGCGAGCGCCGCGACCGCCTCGTCGCCGTGCTCGCGGCCGGCCAGGTGCGTGAAGTGCACCTTGGCATGCGACATGTCGGCGGAGACGTCGACCTGCGTCACGGTCACCATCCCCACGCGGGGATCCTTGACCTCATTCCGCAGCAGGTCGGCGAGCTCATGCCGGATCTCCTCGGCGACGCGCTGGACGCGCTGGGACTTCACAGTGTCCTCGCGACCTCGACGACCTCGTAGACCTCGAGCTGGTCCTTCTGCTGGATGTCGTTGAAGTTCCTGATCGACAGCCCGCACTCGAATCCCGCCTTGACCTCGCGGACGTCGTCCTTGAAGCGCTTGAGCGAGTCGAGCTCGCCGTCGTGGACGACGACGTTGTCGCGCAGCACACGGACCCTCGAGCCGCGCTTGACCACGCCCTCGAGCACGTAGCAGCCCGCGACCGCGCCGACCTTGGAGATGCGGAACACCTCGCGGATCTCGACCATCCCGAGCTGGCTCTCCTTCTGCTCCGGCGCGAGCATGCCCGACAGCGCCGCCTTCACGTCGTCCACCGCCTCGTAGATGATGTCGTAGTAGCGGATCTGCACGCCGGAGGTCTCGGCGAGCTTGCGCGCCTGGGCGTCGGCGCGCGCGTTGAAGCCGATGATCACGGCCTTCGAGGCGAGCGCCAGGTTGACGTCGGACTCGGTGATGCCACCGACGCCGGCGTGGACGACGTTGACCTTGACCTCGTCGGTCGAGAGCTTGGTGAGCGCCTGCTGCAGTGCCTCGTAGCTGCCCTGCACGTCGGCCTTGATGATCAGCGCGAGCGACTTCGCCTCCTCGCCGCCCATCTGGTCGAACATGCTCTCGAGCTTCGCCGCCTGCTGCTTGGCGAGCTTGACGTCGCGGAACTTGCCCTGGCGGAACAGCGCGATCTCGCGCGCCTTGCGCTCGTCGCCCAGCACCATCATCTCCTCGCCGGCGAGCGGCACGCCGGACAGGCCCTGGATCTCGACGGGAATCGCCGGGCCGGCCTTGGCCACGGGCTTGCCGGTCTCGTCGGTCATCGCGCGCACGCGCCCGAACACCGCGCCCACCAGCGCGATGTCGCCGCGCTGCAGCGTCCCCGACTGCACGAGGATCGTCGCGACCGGGCCCTTGCCCTTGTCGAGCCGCGACTCGATCACGATGCCCCGCGCCGGCGCGTCCCGCGGTGCCTTGAGCTCGAGCACCTCGGCCTGCAGCAGGATCGAGTCGAGCAGCGTGTCCACGCCCTGCCCGGTCTTCGCCGACACGGGCACGAACTGCACGTCGCCGCCGAACTCCTCCGGGACGACGCCCTCCGCGACCAGCTCCTGCTTGACGCGCTCCGGATTGGCGTCACCCTTGTCGATCTTGTTCATCGCCACGACCAGCGGCACGTTGCCGGCCTTGACGTGGGCGACCGCCTCCTTCGTCTGCGGCATCACGCCGTCGTCGGCCGCGACCACCAGCACGACGATGTCGGTGACCTTCGCGCCGCGGGCGCGCATCGCCGTGAAGGCCTCGTGGCCGGGCGTGTCGAGGAACGTGATCACGCCCTTCGAGGTCTCGACGTGATACGCGCCGATGTGCTGCGTGATCCCGCCCGCTTCGCCGGAGGCCACGCGCGAGCGCCGGATGTAGTCGAGCAGCGACGTCTTGCCGTGGTCGACGTGGCCCATGACCGTCACGACGGGCGGACGCGGCAGCGCCACGAATTCGTGGGTGGACTGCTCCTCGAGGAGGACCGAGTCGAGGTCGTCGAGCTTGGCCGCCTTCGACTTGTGGCCCATCTCCCCGACGACGATCATCGCGGTCTCCTGGTCGAGGACCTGGTTGATCGTCACCATCGTGCCCATCTTCATCATCACCTTGATGAGATCGGCAGCCTTCACCGACATCTTGTGCGCGAGATCGGCGACGCTGATCGTCTCCGGGACCGTGATCTCGCGGACCACGAGCCCGGCCGCGCCCTCGATCTCGCGGCCCTCCTCGTCGCGGTGGCGATGCCCGACCTTGGGCTGGCGCCAGCCGGTGGCCGCCGTACCCGCGGTCGTGTCGCCGCGAAGCTTGAGCGCGCGGCGACGCGCAGCCTCCTCCGAGAACACCGCGCCGGGCATCTTCTTCGCACCGACGCGCTTCTCGCCGGGCTTCGCGGCCGGGCGATGCAGCGTTCCTTCCTTCACCGGGACCGGCTTCGCGACGGCCTCGCGCGCCTTGGCCTCGACGGCGGCCTTCGCGGCGGCCTCGTCGGCCTCCTTCTTGGCGCGCCGCGTCGCTTCGAGCTCGTGCTTGGCGACGATGTCGGCCTGCTGGCGCGCGAAGAGCTCCTGCGTGCGGCGGGCTTCATCTTCGCGGGCCGCGCGCTCCTCCTTGGAGATGATCGACGGCGCGGGCCGGGGTGCGCGCACCGGCGCCTCGGCGACGGGCTCTGGCTCGACCGGGGCCGCCTCGGGCTCCGGCTCGGGCATCGGCGGCGGCAACTCGACCACCGCCGGCGGGGGCTCGACAACCGGTGGCGCCGCCTCGACGACGGGTTCGGGCATGGGCTCGGCAACCTCGACGACCGGCACCTCTTCCACCGGCGCCTCGGCCGCGGGCACCGCAACCGCCGGCTCGTCCTCGCGCCGCATCAGCACGCGCTTCTTGCGCACCTCGACCTGGATCGTGCGAGCCTTGCCCGTCGAGTCCGCGGCCCTGATTTCGGTGGTCTGCTTGCGGGTGAGCGTGATGCGCTTCTTCGCCTCCGAAGCGGCGCCGTGCTGCCTGCGGAGGTAATCGAGCAGGCGCGTCTTGTCCTGCTCGGTGAGATGGTCGCCTTCCCGCTTGTCGTTCACGCCCGCCGCGGCGAGCTGCTCGATTAGCGCGCCCGCCTGCATCTTGAGCTCTTGCGCGAATTGTTCGATGGTCGTCTGCGCCATACTGCCTCCCGTGCCCGCGCAGCGCGCGGGCACATCGTTCCCCGACTAGTGCACCTGCGCGACCGCGGTGCCCGCAGTCGCGTCGTTTTCCGTCTCGAACCAGTGCGCCCGCGCCTTCATGATCAGTTCGTGTGCGCGCCCCTCGGCCATCCCGGTCAGCTCGACCAGCTCGTCGACCGCCAGGTCGGCGAGCGCGTCGCGCGTGGTGATTCCTTTCGCCGCGAGCGTGCTCGCGATCTCGGTGTCCATGCCCTCGAGGTTCAGCAGTGCCTCCTCGACGTTCTCCACCGACTCCTCGCGCACGATCGCCTCGGTCAGCAGCGCGTTGCGCGCGCGGCTGCGCAGCTCGTTGACCGTGTCCTCGTCGAAGGCCTCGATCTCGAGCATCTCGGCCATCGGCACGTAGGCGACCTCCTCGAGCGAGGTGAAGCCCTCGCCGATCAGGATGTCGGCGATCTCCTCGTCGACGTCGAGCTTCTCCATGAACAGCGTGCGCAGGCGGGTGCTCTCGGCCTCCTGCTTCTGCTGCGACTCCTCGACGCTCATCAGGTTGATCTCCCAACTCGTCATCTCGGAGGCGAGGCGGACGTTCTGGCCGCTGCGGCCGATGGCGATCGCGAGGTTCTCCTCGTCGACCACGACGTCCATCGAGTGCCGCTCCTCGTCGACGACGATGCTCTGCACCTCGGCGGGCGCGAGCGCGTTGACGACCAGCTTCGCCGGGTCGTCGGACCACAGCACGATGTCGACCCGCTCGCCGGCAAGCTCGTTGGTCACCGCGGTGACGCGCGAGCCGCGCATGCCGATGCAGGTGCCCTGCGGGTCGAGCCGCGGGTCGTTGGACTTGACCGCGATCTTGGCGCGGATGCCGGGGTCGCGCGCGGCGGCGCGGATCTCGATCAGTCCCTCCTCGATCTCCGGCACCTCGAGCTCGAACAGGCGCATCAGGAACTCGGGGGAGACGCGCGACAGGACCAGCTGCGGCCCCTTGGCGGTGCGGTCGATCTTCATCACGTAGGCACGGATCCGGTCGCCGACGCGCAGCATTTCCTTCGGGATCAGCTGGTCGCGCGGGATCATGCCCTCGATGCGGCCCGACTCGACGATCACGTTGCCGCGCTCGATGCGCTTCACCGTGCCGGTGAGGAGGTTGTCCTGGCGCTCGAGGAAGTCGGAGAGGATCTGCTCGCGCTCGGCGTCGCGGATCTTCTGCAGGATGACCTGCTTCGCGGCCTGCGCGCCGATGCGGCCGAATTCGACCGGCTCGAGCGGCTCCTCGACGACGTCGCCGATCTTGAGCTCCGGATCGCGCTCGATCGCGTCGGTGATCGCGAGCTGGTGCGCGGGCTCCTCGTGCTCCTCGTCGGGCACGACGGTCCAGCGACGGAACGAATCGTAGTCGCCGCTCTCGCGGTCGATCGACACGCGGGCGTCGATCTCTTCCTTGGGGAAGCGCTTCTTCGTCGCCGAGGCGAGCGCCGATTCGAGCGCCTGGAAGACGATCTCCTTCGGCACGTTCTTCTCGCGTGAGAGCGCATCCACCAGTTGCAGCAGGTCGCGGTTCATGTCACTTCATCTCCACTCGATCTTCGGCACCAGGCGTGCCTTCTCGATGCTGCCGAGAGGGATCGCCCGGGTGCCGGCGTCGGTCTCGACCAGGGCGGCATCGCCCTCGAGCCCGCGCAGGATTCCCTTGAGTCGCCGCGCGCCTTCGACGGGCTCGCGCAGCGTGAGCTTCGCTTCCTGCCCGACGAACCGTGCGTAATCCGCCGCCTTCCTGAGCGGCCGGTCGAGGCCGGGCGAGCTCACCTCGAGGCGGTCGAAGTCCACGTTCTCGACCGCGAACAGCCGCGTCAGGTGGCTCGAGACCCGGGCGCAGTCCTCGACGTCGACGCCGCTCGCCTTGTCGATGAAGATGCGCACAAGGCGCCCCTTCGGCGACAGTTCCAGGTCGACGAGCTCGTAGCCCAAGGCGGGCAGCGTGCGTTCGAGAAGTGCGTTCAGGTCCAAGTCTTCGGGCGCGGTCTCGGCCGGCGGCGGGCGCCAACGGCAACGGCAAAAAAAAATGGGCTGTGCCCAGCCCATTTCTCATACGTGTAACGCTTATCGCCGACAAGTATAGCGCAGAGCCGGGCGGAACTGAAGGCTTTTTGCATGCGGGAGCCGCCCGGGCGAAGGCCCTGTCCGGCTGCCGGGGCCATCGCATCCGGAGGTCCCGGGCGCAGCCGCCGCAATCCGCTACGCTAAACTCCCCGTCATCGGCGCCCAGTCGTCTTCCTCACCCGCCTTCCCCACCCGCTTCCTCACCCACGAGAATCGAATCCATGGCCGACCCGCTCGTCATCGCCCGCCACGGCGAGATCGACATCGCCCTTCTTCCCGCCCTCGCCAACCGGCACGGCTGCATCACCGGTGCGACCGGCACCGGCAAGACGATCTCGCTGCAGCTGCTCGCCGAGCGCTTCTCGCGCATCGGCGTGCCGGTGTTCATGGCGGACGTGAAGGGGGACCTCGGGGGACTCGCCAAGGCCGGGGCGATGTCCGACAAGCTCGGCGAGCGCCTGAAGAAGCTCCACCTGCCCGAGCCCGACTGGGCCGGATGCCCCGTGGCATTCTGGGACGTCTGGGGCGAGCAGGGACACCCCGTGCGCGCGACGATCTCGGACATGGGGCCGCTGCTCCTCGCGCGGCTGCTCAACCTCAACGACACCCAGGAAGGCGTGCTCTCCATCGCCTTCAAGGTCGCCGACGACAACGGGCTGCTGCTGATCGACCTCAAGGACCTGCGGGCGATGCTGCAGTTCGTCGGCGACAACGCCGCGAAGTTCAAGACCCAGTACGGCAACATCTCGCCGGCATCGATCGGCGCGATCCAGCGCGGCCTGCTGCAGATCGAAGAACAGGGCGGCGAGAAGTTCTTCGGCGAGCCGATGCTCTCGATCGACGACCTGATGCAGACCGACGGCGGCCGCGGCGTCGTCAACATACTCGCCGCGGACAAGCTGATGACCAACCCGCGGCTCTACGGCACGTTCCTGCTGTGGCTGCTCGCGGAGCTGTTCGAGAACCTGCCGGAAGTCGGCGACCGCGACAAGCCGAAGCTGGTGTTCTTCTTCGACGAGGCGCACCTGCTCTTCAGCGAGGCGCCGCCGGCGCTCCTCGAGAAGGTCGAGCAGGTGGTGCGGCTGATCCGCTCGAAGGGCGTGGGCGTGTTCTTCGTGACGCAGAGCCCCATCGACATCCCCGAGAAGGTGCTGGGGCAGCTCGGCAACCGCGTCCAGCACGCGCTGCGCGCGTTCACCCCGCGCGACCAGAAGGCGGTCAAGTCGGTCGCCGAGACGATGCGACCGAACCCGAAGATCGACATCACCAAGGCGATCCTCGAGCTCGGCACCGGCGAGGCGCTGGTGTCGATGCTCGACGCGAAGGGCTCGCCCGGCATCACCGAACGCGCGTGGATGTTCGCGCCGGGGTCGCAGATCGGGCCGATCACCGACGCGGAACGGCGGCGCATCATCGAGTCCTCCGCCGTGGCCGGGCACTACGAGAAGGCGCTCGACCGCGAGTCCGCGTTCGAGATGCTGAAGGCCCGCGCCGGCGAAGGCGTGGGCACGCCCGCACCGCGGGGCAAGGAAGCCGGAGCGTCGGCGGAAGCCGCTGGCGGCGGCATCTGGGGCGGCCTCTCCGACGCACTGTTCGGCTCGACCGGCCCCAGGGGCGGAAAGCGCGAGGGCGTCGTCGACGCGTTGGCGAAGAGCGCGGCGCGCTCGGTGGGCAGCTCGATCGGCCGCTCGATCACCCGCGGCGTGCTCGGGTCGCTGCTCGGGGGCAAGCGCTAGCCTTTCGATCCGCTGCGGATCGTCGCTCAGCGCAGGTCGAGATCCGGGCGAAGGTCGTACTTGACGAGCTCCAACTCCAGCGCGTTGCGGCTTCGCGACGGGCGGCGGATCTTCCGCCCCGTCAACGCGTAGGCGAGGTGGCGCAGCGCCTCGCCGAAATCCTGCCGTCGCAGGCCCTGACGCAGGCGCCGATAGAGTTCGACGTCGCCTTGGCGGTGGGCCGCCAGCGCCATCTCGACCACGTAGTCGAGCTCGGTGTGCGATGCCATCCGGCGTACGACGCCGAGGTCGTCGAGCGGGGGAAACGGCCCCGCGACACCGCAGAGCCGGAGCGCGGCCATCGTGCGCAGGCACTTCTGGCAGGTCCCGCAGTTGTCGTTGGGCCGATCCCAGCAGACGCGCAGGTTCGCGAGGACGTCCGGCCGCGTCGCGATCGTCCGCGTCTTGTCGAGGCGCGACACCGTGACGTCGTCGTGGACGATGCTCGTGGTGCCGTTCGAGAACAGCGGGTCGAGCGTCGGGTGCGAGCCTTCGGGCCGCAGGTACCCGACCGAGTGGCTCGAGGCGATGTAGCAGCGGCGGAAGCCCATCAGCAGCGCCATGCTCGCCAGCATCGCGCCATACACAATCGTGCGGCTGACGCCGAGGTCGCGAACGAAACCGCGATGGTTCGACTCGACGAACAGTATCTCCTTGCCGAGCGAACGCGCGAACGCCGTGTTGCGCGCTCGGCTGGCCGCCATCTCCTCCTCGTCCATGTGCATGTCGAAGCCAAGGACGGTGACGAGTGCGTCGAGTTCGCCCTCGTGCGCTATCAGGCTGTACGAGGAGTCCACTCCGCCGGCATAGAAGAGGGCAATCCCGGTCCCCTCGCCCTCGGGTTCGTAGGTCGTGGCGTCGAGTGCCACCGGATGAAGTCGTACGTTCCAGTTGCAGTAGATGCGCTGGATCGCGGGCAACGCCGCGACCAGCCGCGAGGAGACCGGCACGTCGTGCGGGAGCCGCAGCGTCGAGCCCGCACGCATCGCGGGCACGAGCGTCGAGAGCACCAGCGCGTCGCCGAGCGCCCGCCGGTTGAAGCGGGCCGACGGCAGACGCACCTGCAACAGGGCGCCTGCCGCGCGCGCCCGAACCTCGATCAGGTCCTCGCCGATCCCCGCCGCTTCGACCGCGTGAACTTCCATCGTGCACTTGCCTCCGCCAGACTGCCAATCGCCACGGGTCGCAGCGACTAGAACAAGGATCTCACGGGCCGGTTGTAGGGCGTCGGGATCATCTGGCCGCCCACGTTGCCCTCGATCACCGAGACGTTCCGGTCCGTCACCGCGATATCCCAGCTCACCATCCCCTGCGGGCGAAAGGCGAGCGCCAGTCGGAGGGCGAGCGCCTTCACCTCGTCCCACCGCGGAATCCGGAAGGCCGCGAGCTCGGCGCCCGTCGTCGGATGCCGGCCGCGCCGCTCGAGCCGGCGGCCGTCGGGCGACAGTGCGAAGGCCTCGGTGATCCGCCCGTCGTTCTCGTCCACGGAAGCCCAGAGATTGCCATTGGCACCGTGCACGAAGTTGTCGGTCTCGTTCGCCCCGACGATCGCACGGAACGCCGTCGACAGCACCGATGGCTCGCCACCGTCGTCCACGAGCGTGGTGACCCGGCACGTGGACAGCGATGACGAGGCCGTCATCGCGGCGATCTCCGGATGCGGGCGAAGCCGCTCCTGCAGGATGGCCTTGTGGCTGCCGCCGCGCAACCGCAGCGAGTGATGCGAGTAGCCGCCGGCGAAGAGGTTCTCCTTCCCGATCCCCAGGAGATCCCCGTAGAGCTCCTCCGACGTGAGCAGCCGGCCGTCGGAACCCAGGAAGCGATCGCCCTCGCGTCGGTACGCGGCAAAGCCGAATCCCTGTAGCCCCAGCGCAGGCTTGACCACGAAGTGCTCGGGCAGCCGCGCGAAGACCTCGTACCAGTCCTTCGCTGATTGCGGCGTCGCGCCATCGCAGGTCCAGCCACGCGGCCGATCGAAGACCGCAAGGAACTCGGGAATCGGCAGCCCCGCCGCACGGCAGACGGAGTAGAAGACCGCCTTGTCCGAGGTAAGGCACAGGTAGCTGCCGACGATGTGGGATTTGTCGAGCTCGATCAATTCCTGGCGGGAGAGGATGTGCTCGAGCAGCCCGTCGGAAAATGCGGGATCGAGCAGATCGTAGTACTCGATCTCATAGAGCGAGAAGTCGCGCCGGTACAGATTGACGAAACGGGTGAGCGACTCGCCGTACGACGTGCGATGGGTGTCCACGGCGCGGCGGATCGCGCGCAATGCGTACTCGACACACACTCTTGAACTTGCGCATCACGATTCACCAGCGCCGGATCGGCGGTTCCGGGGGCAGTCGTTC
>Ga0105096_10000956_pt1 | contig 11232 bp, 10 predicted proteins | sample PPLLak3cmMay2015_FD_87036 | JGI IMG/M metagenome (GOLD analysis project Ga0105096, IMG submission 87036) | Freshwater sediment microbial communities from Prairie Pothole Lake near Jamestown, North Dakota, USA - PPLs Lake P7 Core (1) Depth... | ecosystem: Environmental > Aquatic > Freshwater >... | reverse complement strand
TCGAGTTGCCGCGCCGCATCCTCGGGCCGGATGTCCAGGGTCTGCCGCCACCCCTTCACCGCCACGCGCCCCCCGAGCGCATCGACGGCGGCAATCACGCGCGCCGCGCCGCACGAGTCAGCCACCGATTCGGCCAGCGCCGCGTTCACGCGGTCGGCGGTGAAGAGCGCCGACCCGAGAATGACTTCCCGCGCGCCGTCGGCCAGGGCCCGGGCCGCCGCCTCGGGAGTGCGCAGCCCGCCGCCGACCCGGCACGGCAGCGCCCGGCAGATCCGCGCGACGAGCGCCTGGTTGCCGCCGGCGCCCATGGCCGCGTCGAGGTCAATCACCTGCACGCGCGGAAACGCGGCGAACCGCTCCACCCACTCGAACACGTCGTCGTAGGCGAGCGCCTGCCGGCGACCCTGGACGAGCTGGACGACCCGGCCCCCGCGCAGATCAATGGAGGGAATCAGCATGGCGCCTCACAGCCGGACGGGCAGCCCGCCGTCGCGGAGCCGCGCCTTGACGGCCCGCACGCTGCACGTGCGATCGTGGAAGATGGACGCGGCCAGGGCGGCGTCGGCGCGCCCGGCCGTGAAGACCTCGACGAAATGATCCGGACCGCCCGCGCCCCCCGACGCGATCACGGGGATGCCCACCGCGTCCGACACCGCACTGGTCAGCGGGCAGTCGAACCCGCGCAGCGTGCCGTCGGCGTCGATGGAGGTGAGCAGGATCTCTCCGGCTCCCCGCGCCTCCGCCTCGCGGGCCCAGCCGACGGCCTCCCACGCGGTGGGCGCGCGCCCGGCGTGGCTCCGGACGGCGAAGCGCCCGCCCTCGCGCGTCGCGTCGATGGCCACGACGACCGCCTGGCTCCCGAAGCGGCCGGCAATCCGCGTGATGAGCGCGGGATCGCCCAGCGCCGCGGTGTTGATGGCGACTTTGTCGGCCCCCGCCTCAATCACGCCCGCCGCGTCCTCGACCGACCGGATGCCTCCGCCCACGGCGAGGGGGATGAACACGCGGGCGGCGACATCCGACACCGTGCGCGCGAGGGCGAGCCGGTCCTCGGCCGTGGCCGTGACGTCGAGGAGCACCAGCTCGTCGATGCCCTCGGCATCGTAGCGCGCGGCCAGCGCCGCCGGGTCGCCGGCATCGCGGAGCCCCTCGAAGTTCACGCCCTTGACGACGCGGCCGGCCCGCACGTCGAGGCAGCCGATGAGGCGCCTGGCGAACGAGTTCTGCGCGGGCGCCCTCACCACGCGCCCCCGATGAAGGCGCGGAGCACGCGCAGGCCCTCGTCGCCCGACTTCTCGGGATGGAACTGCACGCCGCAGACGCGGCCGCATCGCACGGCCGACGCGAAGTCCTCGCCGTACCCGGTGACCGCGGCGGTCGCGGCGGTCACCGGCGCGGCGTAGGCGTGCGTGAAATAGAAGTACGCCCCGTCGCGCAGGCCCGGCACCGGGCGTTCGTGCGCCGTCACGCGCGCGGCGTTCCACCCGGCGTGCGGCACCTTCAGCCGGCGCCCGTCCGGCGCGCGGCCGGGCAGGCGGGAGATCCGGCCGGGCAGCCATCCGAGGCCGGGGACCGACGGCGCTTCGTCGCTGCCCTCGAAGAGCCAGTGCATGCCGAGGCAGATGCCGAGACACGACGCGCCGGCGTCCAGGCGCCGGCGGATGGCTTCCCGCCAGCCGCCAGCGAGCGCCGCCGTCGCCGCGAAGTGGCCGACGCCAGGAAGGATGATGGCCGACGCCCGATCGAGATCGGCCGGCCCGGCCGGCTCGACCACGTCCGCGCCGCAGGCGCGCAGGGCCTTGCGCACCGACGCGAGGTTGCCGGCGCCGTAGTCGATGAGCGCGATCACAGCAGCTCCTTCGTGCTCGGCAGCACCCGCAGCAGGCGGCGGTCGCGGGCGCAGGCCACGCGCAGCGCCCGGGCGAAGGCCTTGAAGGACGCCTCGATCCGGTGATGGCTCGAGCGCCCGTAGAGCACCTTCACATGGACGTTGGCGCGGGCGCCCAGCGCGAAGCCCTCGAAGAAGTCGGCGACCAGCTCCGTCTGCAGGTCGCCGACCATCCGGGCGCGAACACCGATCCCAATCACGGCGTGAGGCCGCCCGCCGAGATCCACCGCCGCCACCGCCAGCACATCGTCCATGGGCATCACGAAATAGCCCGCGCGGTTGATGCCGCGCCGCGTCCCGAGCGCGGCCGACACGGCCTCGCCGAGTGCCAGGCCGGAGTCTTCGACGGTGTGATGCTGGTCGACGTCGAGGTCGCCGTCGGCCGACAGGCGGAGGTCGAACCCGCCGTGGCGGGCCAGCAGCTCGAGCATGTGGTCGAGAAACCGGATGCCCGTCCTGACGTCGTAGCGGCCGCGCCCATCGAGCGCGAGGCGGACGCCGATGCGCGTTTCGCGCGTCTCGCGTGTCACCGTCGCCCTGCGCATAGCACCTCCTCGAGGGCCGCCACGCAGGCCTCCGTGTCCGCCACCCATCCCGCCGTGATGCGCACGCACCCCTCGCACCCGGATGCCGACGACCGGTCGCGCACGTGGATGCCGCGCGCGGCGAGCGCGGCGCGGACCTCCGGGGCGTTGCCCACCCTGACCAGCACGAAGTTGGCGGCGCTCCGCCAGAAGGCGAGGCCCAGGCGGGTGCAGGCGTCATACAGCATCTCGCGCGACGCCCGTACCTGACTCACGTACCATTCGACGTGCCCGCGGTCCGCGAGGGCCGCCTCGAGGGCGGCGGCCGCGAACACGTTCACGCTGAAGGGCGCAATCGCGCCGCGCAGGCGCCGGATGGCGCCGGCCTGCGCCACCACGCACCCGATGCGCATCCCCGCGAGGCCGTACGCCTTCGCGAAGGTCCGCCCGACATAGAGGTTCGGCGTCCGGGCGACGTCGCCGATCACGGAGTGCCCCTCGAAGTCCGCGTACGCCTCGTCGACGAACACCGCGCCGCCCGGCGGCAGCGCTTCGGCGAGCGCCCGGATGTCGCCCCGCGGCACGGCCGCTCCCGTCGGGTTATTCGGGTTCGCCAGCAGCACCAGGCGGGTGGCCGGCGTGATGGCCGCGCGCACCGCGTCGAGGTCGAAGTGCAAGTCCGCCGGCGGATCGACCGCGACGATGCGCGCCCCGGCAAGCCGCGCTGACGGGCCGAACATGCCGTAGGCGGGCTCGACGACCACGGCCTCAGCGCCTCCGTCGCGTGGCAGCTGCGCGAGGGCCACGGTGAGAATGCCCTCGTCAAGGCCGTTGGTCAGCAGCACCTGGCCGGCGTCCACGCCAAGCGCGGCGGCGCACGCCTCGGTGGCCCGATCGTAGGCGGGATACGTCGAGATGTCCTCGCGGGTCAGCCGCCTGATCGCGCGGATCACGGCGGGCGAGCAGCCGCCGGTGTTCTCGTTCAGGTGCAGCCGGCGGCCGGCCTCGATGTCGGGCAGCGGTTCGTACAGGTATCCCGTGCTCATCTCAGCCGCGCCTCGATGGATGCGGCGTGGGCCGTGAGCCCCTCGACGCGGGACATGACCATGGCCGTGCCCGCGATCCCGCGTAACCCGGCACGCGTCAGGCGCTGCACGGCCACCACCCTGACGAAATCGGCCGCGGTGAGGCCGCCGCGGAACCGCGCCGCGCCCGCCGTGGGCAGCACGTGATTGGACCCGGTGGCATAGTCGCCGGCGGCGGGCGCCGCGTACGCGCCCACGAAGATGGTGCCGGCGGCCGGCCTCTGCGCGACCAGCCACGCGTCGTCGGTCGCCAGGTGCTCGGGGGCGAGGCGATTCACGATCGCGAGGACGTCGCGGCGCGAACCGGCGACCAGCGCCGCGCCGTTGAGCGCCAGCGCCGTCGCGGCCACGCCGCTTGCGGGGGCGAGCCGGGTCACCTCTTCGCGCACGGCCTCGGCCTCGGCAAGGGAGGTCGTGACGAGAAACGCGCGCGCGTCGGTGTCGTGCTCGGCCTGCGCCAGAATGTCCCGGGCGACCCACTCGGGCCGGGCCCGGTCCGTGGCCCAGACGAGTTCGGTCGGGCCGGCTTCGAAGTCGATCGGGCAGTCGGACGCCACCATCGCCTTCGCCGCCGCCACGTAGCGGTTGCCGGGCCCCACGATCTTGTCGACCCGCGGCACGCGCGCGGTGCCGTACGCCAGAGCGGCGACGGCGTGGGCGCCCCCGACGCGGAACAGGCGCGTCACGCCGGCCTCGATGGCGGCGGCCGCGACAACGGCGTCGACGCGCGGGCACACCACGACGATGTCGCGGACGCCGGCGGTCTGGGCCGTCACGGCGGTCATCAGCAGCGACGACGGCAGCGGAAACCGCCCGCCGGGCACGTAGCAGCCGACGCGTGCGAGCGGCATCACCGTCTGCTCGATCACCACCCCCGGCGCCACGACGATCCGCACCGGACGCGGCAGCTGCGCGCGGGCCGCGGCCCGGAGGCTCCGGGCGCACGCGGCGACGGCGCGGCGGACCTCGGGGGGCGCCGTCGCCGCGAGGCGGCGCATCTCCGGCGCCGCGATCTCGATGTCGCCCTCCAGATGGTCGAACCGCCGCGCGTAGCGGCTGAGCGCGGCATCGCCCTCCCGGCGGACGGCGTCGACAATGGTCCGGACCTGGCGGCGCAGGCCCGGATCTCGCGTCACGCGGCGGTCGACGAGCGCGAGCGCGTCGGCCGACGAAGCAGGCAGCACACGAAGCATGGGGCCCTCCTACAGCACGATCTTGTTGAGGGGATACTCGACAATGCCCTGGCCGCCGGCGGCGCGGAGGCGTGGAATCAGGTCGCGCGCCGTCTTTTCCTCGAGGATGGTGTTCACCGCGACCCACCCCTCCGCCGCGAGCGGCGAAACCGTGGGACGGCGGAGCGCCGGCAGCAGCGCGAGAATCGCGTCGAGCCGGGCCTGCTCGACGTTGAGCATCAGCCCCACCCGGCCGTGCGCCTCGATGGCCGCGCGCAGCAGCAGGGCCAGGTTCTCCAGCCGCGTGCGCTTCCACGCGTCCCCGAGCGCCGTCGGGTTGGCGATGAGCTGCGTGTTCGACTCGATCACGGTATCGACAATCCGCAGCCGGTTGGCTCGCAGGGTCGATCCTGTCTCCGTGGCCTCGACGATGGCGTCGGCGAGCATCGGGGGCTTCACCTCGGTGGCGCCCCAGGAGAACTCGACGTTGACGCGCACACCCTGCCGGGCGAACCAGGACTCGGTGACCCTCACGAGCTCGGTCGCGATTGTCGCACCCTCGAGGTCGCGCACCGTCCGGACGGGGGAGTCCTGCGGCACGGCCAGGACCCACCGGATCTTGCCGTAGCTCTGCTTCGCGTAGACCAGGTCCGCCACGGGCACGACCGGACCGCGGCCGTTCGCCGCCTCCTGCTCGGCGACCCAGTCGAGCCCGGTCAGGCCGGCGTCGAGCACGCCGTCGGCGACGTACCGGGCCATTTCCTGGGCCCGGATGAGCATGCACTCGATCTCCGCGTCGTCGATGGCCGGGAAGTACGACCGGGGATTGACGTAAATGTTGTACCCCGCGCGGGCGAAGAGCTGGACCGTCGCGTCCTGGAGCGAGCCCTTGGGTATGCCGAGTTTGAGCGTCACCGTGCACCCCCCGCCGTGTCCAGCACGGTGTTGAAACAGCTCCTCGCGCCCGTGTGGCAGGTGTTGCCGTCTCCGAGCCGCGCGACCCGCACCACGACCGAGTCCTCGTCGCAGTCGGCGAGAATGCGCTTCACCGCGAGGCGGTTGCCCGACGTCTCGCCCTTGAGCCAGAGCGTTTGCCGGCTGCGGCTGAAAAAGGTCATGTAGCCGGTTCGCCGCGTCAACTCGAGCGCTTCCGCGTTCATGAAACCCACCATCAGTACTTCGCCGCTCTCATCGTCCTGGGCGACGGCGGGGATGAGGCCGTTCAGTTTCGAGAAGTCCATCGTCCTGCTCCAGAGTCGTGATAACCGCCAGTGTGGGCCCGGAGTGCGCGCGGGTCTGGCCCGCGCCGGGAGCGTCGTGCAACAGGCAGAGCGGTCCCGGGCCCGCCAGATCCGGCGTGCTGGGGAAGGCGGCTGGGAAGAGGAGTTAGTTCGTCGTCAGCGCGCGCAGCATCGCCGGACCGCCAGGATGGCGGTGATGGTGGTGGCGATGCGCGAGAGGCGTGGTGAACGACATCGAATTCTCAGCATATGTGCTGCGCGTCGAACCTGTCAATGGCGCGAGTCACGAGCCCCGAGTCCCGAGCCCCCGTCACCCCGTGTGTTACCATGTTTCATTTAGGGAACCCCCGAACGACGCCGGAGTGGGGCGGACGTGTCGATGAACGAGCAAGGCGAGGCCGGGACGACCGGGATTGTCGTTCGCGGGGCCCGCACCCACAACCTGAAGAACGTCAGTCTCGAGCTGCCCTACGGGCGCCTGGCCATCATCACGGGCGTCAGCGGGTCGGGAAAGTCGTCGCTCGCCTTCGACACCATCTACGCCGAGGGCCAGCGGCGGTACGTGGAGTCGCTCTCGGCCTACGCCCGCCAGTTCCTGGAGCGGATGGAGAAGCCCGACGTCGACGCGATCGACGGCGTATCGCCGGCCATCGCCATCCGCCAGAAGAACAGCATCCGGAACCCGCGATCGACCGTCGCCACGACCACCGAGATCCACGACTACCTGCGGCTGCTGTACGCGCGCGCGGGCCGGACCCAGTGCCGGCAGTGCGGCCAGGAGGTGATGCGGGAGACGGCCGAGGTGGTGGCGGCCCGCCTGGCGGCGCTGCCGGCCGGCACCCGCATCCTGATCGGGTTCGACGTGGCGGTGATGCCGGCATCGCCCGCCTCGGCCGAACCGGCCGATGCCGAAGAGGAGATCGCCGACCTGGCGCCCTCCGACGCAGCCGACCGCACCGGGTCCGCGAACGCGGCGAACGGCAACGGGCACCGGGACGGGAACGGCCACGCGAACGGTAACGGGAATGGCAGGACCGCAGCGGTTGTCGCCACGCTCGACGCGCTTCGCAAGAAGGGCTTCGGGCGGGTCCTCGTCGACGGCCGGGCGGCGTCGTTCGACGATGTGGATGCGGCTCTGCTTGCGGGGCGGCCCGAGCTGCACGTGATCGTGGACCGGCTCGTGGTCGAGCCGGGCATCGAGCGCCGCCTCACCGACTCGATTGAAACCGCCTACACGGAGGGCGGCGGGGCGGCGTTCGCGGTGGAGCTCCCCGACCGGCTGCACGCGTTCTCGGAGCGGTTCGAGTGCCGGGCGTGCGGCATCGCCTACGAGGACCCGCAGCCGCGGCTGTTCTCGTTCAACAACCCCTACGGCGCCTGCGCGGTGTGCCACGGCTTCGGCAACATCATCGAGATCGACATGGATCTGGTGGTGCCCGACCCGGCGAAGAGCCTCAACCAGCACGCGATCGAGCCGTGGAGCAAGCCGCACTACCGCACCTACCTCGCCGAGCTGAAGCGCGCCGCGAAGCCGGCCGGCATCCGCCTCGACGTGCCCTGGCGCGACCTGACGGCAGACGAGCAGCGGTTCGTCCTCGACGGCGACGGCGGCGCCTTCGAGGGCATCCGCGGGTTCTTCCGGTGGCTGGAGCGCAAGAAGTACAAGGTACACGTCCGCGTGTTCCTGAGCCGCTACCGCGGCTACCTGACGTGCCCCGAGTGCCAGGGCACGCGCCTGCGCCGCGAGGCGAGGGACGTGCGCGTCGGCGGCCGCACGATCGACGAGGTGTGCCGGTTCACGGTGAAGGAGGCGCAGGGCTTCTTCGCCGGGCTGGCCCTCGGCCCGAAGGACGCGGCGGTCGCCGACACGCTGCTCGGGGAGGTCCGGCGCAGGCTGTCGTTCCTGAGCGATGTCGGCCTCGACTACCTCACGCTCGACCGGCTCTCGTCGACGCTGTCCGGGGGCGAGTCGCAGCGCATCAACCTGGCGTCGGCGCTCGGATCGGCGCTGGTCGGCACGCTCTACGTTCTCGACGAGCCGTCGATCGGCCTGCATCCCCGCGACAACCAGCGCCTGATCGACATCCTCCGGCAGTTGCGCGACCAGGGCAACACGGTGCTCGTCGTCGAGCACGACGCCGACATGATCCGCGTCGCCGATCACATCGTCGACCTCGGGCTGGGCGCCGGCGAACAGGGCGGGCGGGTCATCTACAACGGCGATCTCGACGGCCTGATGCGCGAGCCCAGGTCGCTCACCGCCAAGTACCTGCGCGGCGAGCTGTCGATCGCCGTGCCGTCGGTCCGGTTCCGCGGCGCCGGCCAGCGCATCCGGGTGTACGGCGCGGCCGAGCACAACCTGCGCGACATCGACGTGGAAATCCCGCTCAACACGCTGACCGTCATCACCGGGGTGAGCGGGTCGGGCAAGTCGACCCTCGTGCACGACATCGTCTATCCGGCCATCAAGCGGCTGAAGGGGAGCACGGAGCGGCGCGTGGGCGCGCACCGGCGGATCGAGGGCGCGGAGTACGTGAGCGACGCCGTGCTGGTCGACCAGACGCCGATCGGCCGGTCGCCGCGATCGAACCCGGTGACCTACCTGAAGGCGTTCGATCCGATCCGGGAGCTCTTCGCGTCGACCAAAGACGCGCGGGCGGCGGGCCTGACGGCCAGCCACTTCTCGTTCAACGTGCCCGGCGGGCGGTGCGAGGCCTGCGAGGGCGAGGGCCAGGTGCGTGTCGAGATGCAGTTCCTGGCCGACGTCTTCGTGCCCTGCGACGTGTGCGAGGGCCGGCGCTTCAAGCCCAGGGTGCTCGAGGTGACGCTGAAGGGCAGGAACGTGCACCAGGTGCTCGACCTCTCGGTGCGCGAGGCTCTCGGGTTCTTCAGCGCGTCCCCGAAAGTGCTGCGCCGGCTGCACGTGCTCGACGAAATCGGCCTCGGCTACCTGCGCCTCGGCCAGCCGGCCACGACGCTCTCGGGGGGCGAGGCGCAGCGGGTCAAGATCGCGGCGCACCTGGCCGCGACCGGCAGCGAACGCCTGCTCTACATTCTCGACGAGCCCACGACCGGGTTACACTTTGACGACATCGCCAGGTTGCTCGCCGCGTTCCGCCGCCTCCTGCAGGCGGGGCACTCGCTGCTCGTCATCGAGCACAACCTGGACGTCATCAAGACCGCCGACTACATCATCGACCTCGGGCCGGAAGGCGGAGACGAGGGCGGGCGCGTGGTGGCCACCGGGACGCCGGAGGAGATCGCGACGGTGACGGGCTCGCACACCGGCCGGTATCTGCGCCAGGTGCTGACGTCGGGCCGCCGGGTCGAAGAACGGGGGGCAATGGCATGACAGGCACAATGGCCGCGAGGCCCTTCCTGCTGGCCGCGATCGTCGTGGCCGCGTCGCTCCTGGCCGCGCCGGCGCTCGCGCAGGACGTGGCGTTTGAAACCGTGATCGCGGGGCTGAAGAGCCCCGACCCGAGCGCGCGCATCCGCTCGCTCGTGCTGCTCCGGCAGGCGGGGTACCTCGAAGCGGCGCCGGCGCTCGCGCCGCTGCTCGCCGACCCGGACCCGACCGTGCAGGGAGCCGCGGTGGAGACGGTGCTGGGCCTCTACCTGGTGGATGCGAACTACACCTGGGCCTTCGGCCGGTCGATCATCAGGGAGAAGGGCGCCACGCTGGCGCTGTTCGCCTTCGTCCAGGGGCCCGGCGCGACGATTGCCAATCCCGCCCCTCCCGAGATCATCCGCGGGCTCGTGCTCGCGACCGGATCCATCACGCCGGCCGTGCGGTTCGACGCCGCTTACAGCCTGGCCGTGCTGGGCAGGCCCCTCGCCCTTCGGGGCCGGCTCCCGGACACGAACGCCGTGCTGGACGGCCTGATCGCGATGCTGCGCGAGTCCAGCCCGGTGATGAAGCAGGCGGCCACGAACGCGCTGGGCCGGCTGCTCGGCGCCGCGAACGAGAGCGGAGCGGCGGGCACCGACCTCGCGTCCCTCCGCGTCGAGGCCGGCGACCTGATCGTGGGAGGCTTGAACGAGGCCGACCTCGACCTCCGGCTGGCGTCGATGGGGGCGCTGGGCGAGATGCGCTACGAGCGCGCGGTGCAGTCGCTGACGGATCTGTTCACCTACCACAAGAAGGGGCCCGAGGCGATGGCGGCCCTGGACGCGGTCGCGAAGATCGGTCATCCGGGGAGCTTGCCGGTGTTCCTGGCGCAGCTCGACCACCGCGACTCGCAGGTGCGGCGGCTGGCCATCGAGGGCATCGCGCGCACGGGGGACACGGCATCGATGGCGCAGATGAAGGCGAGAATGGGCCGCGACCAGTCGCCGTACGTCGGGCACGCGCTGGCGTTCGCGAAGGCGCGCACCGGCGACTTCAGCGAGATGACCAAGCTGGTGCAGGGCTTCCGGTACTCCTCGCTGGAGGCGGACACCTTCGCGTACCTGGTGGAGCTGGGCGCGCCGGCCGCCGGCGAACTCGGGGCGTTCGCGACGCACGGGGACGCGAAGGTGCGCACGGGCGTGGCCGAGGTGCTCGGCATCGTCGGCGACCAGACGTCGCTCGGCCTGATCGACGTCCTCATGCGCGACCGGCACAAGCAGGTGGCGGCCGCGGCGGCGCGATCGCACAAGCGCCTCGTGCCGCGGGCGGGCGCCGCCGGCCGCGTGCCGTGAGCGCGACCCGCCGCGGCGGCCGCCCGCTGCCGCGCGCTTTCTACGACCGCGCCACGCTCGCGGTCGCCCGCGACCTGCTCGGCACACTGCTGGTCTGCCGCTCCGCCGATGGCGTGGCGGCGGGAGTGATTGTCGAGACCGAGGCCTACATCGGCGAGACCGACCCGGCGTGCCATGCGGCGTCAGGCCTGACGCGGCGCAACGCGCCGCTGTACGGCGACCCCGGCCGCGCGTACGTCTACTTCACCTACGGCATGCATTGCCTGTTCAACGCCGTCGCCGAGCGGCGCGGGTTCCCGGCCGCGGTGCTCGTGCGCGCGCTCGAACCCGTCGACGGCGAGGCGCTGATGCGGCGGCGGCGGGGACGCCCGTCGCTGCCCGCCCACGACCTGTGCCGGGGCCCGGGAAACCTCGCGCGCGCCCTCGGCATCACGCTGGCCGACAATCGCGCCGACCTCACGCGCGCGCCCGCGCGCGGCGCGGGTCTCTGGATCGAGGACCGCGGAATCGAGATCGCCGAGGTGGCGTGGTCGCCGCGCATCGGCATCACGGTGGGATTGGACCGCGCCTGGAGGTGCTTCGCGAAAGGGAGCGGGGCGGTATCGGGGAGGAAGTCAGTAGCCAGTAGCAAGTAGTCAG
>Ga0105096_10000955_pt1 | contig 11240 bp, 9 predicted proteins | sample PPLLak3cmMay2015_FD_87036 | JGI IMG/M metagenome (GOLD analysis project Ga0105096, IMG submission 87036) | Freshwater sediment microbial communities from Prairie Pothole Lake near Jamestown, North Dakota, USA - PPLs Lake P7 Core (1) Depth... | ecosystem: Environmental > Aquatic > Freshwater >... | reverse complement strand
TAGAAACAGGTGTCTATGATGTTCACAGTGGCTATTCAGGACGGGCATCGGATGGCACGTTTTATGAAGAATGGTAAGTGTGCCAATTTGTTCGACTTTTCATAGCAAAAGTAGAATGCCGCAGCTAGAAAATGGTTTTGTTTATCTTTGGGCTTTGTTTGCTGTCGCCTTGGCTGGAATTGTGATGGCAGGAACGGGACAGGTATGGCAAGCCAAATCCCAGCGGGAAAAAGAAGCTGAATTGTTGTATATTGGCGAAGAATTCCGTAAAGCAATCATGTCTTATTACAACACCGGACCTAAACAATATCCGGAATCTCTGGAAGATTTGCTTGAGGATAAACGTACACCGGCCATCAAACGCCATTTGCGGAAAATCTATACGGATCCGATAACCAACACAGCCGAGTGGGCTATCGTAGAAGAGTCTCCGCCCGGCAATAACTTAGCATCCAATAAGAGCGCAGCACCTGGTAATAGCCCGGCACCTAATAAGAGCTTAACGCCTAGTAATAGCTCAGCATCCAACAATAATCAAGCATCCAGTGACAGTCTTGCGCCCAATAATAACCCGGCACCCAATAGCGCGATCGCAAGTAGCAGCTCGTTAATCAGTTCCAGTATTAATAAGAGGATTATTGGGGTATATAGCCTCTCTGAAAAAAAGCCGATTAAAAAAGATAAATTTCCTGAGCATTTTGCGAAATTCTCGGAAGCACTAACCTATCAGGATTGGAAGTTTGCTTATAAGCCGGGTGATACCAGCGGTTCGACAAAGCCAGCATCGACCCAGTCAAAACCGAATGCTACTTCGCCCTTTGCTCCACAATCTTCATCGAAGCCAAATTCTTCGTCTTTTTCTCCGCAATCTACATCACCGGGAAATGCTTCACCCTTTGCACCACAATCCGCATCACCAGCTAATCCAAAAGCACCCGCGCCGGGTTTCCCGTCGGATCAATAGTGGATGGATAGTGCAAATGTACTAATTTTCTGGGCGATGAGATAAAGAATGCTCCTTTTTTATTTACCTCAGCTTTGTAGTACAGTAAAGCTTCTCCCTGTTCCAATTACTTATCTCATTAAGTTCCGGTGCTGCGATAAGCCGTCACTTGAATTTCAATTTTCATGCGCGGATCGGATAATCCCGCAGCAAGCATCATGGCCGACGGCCGGACATCGCCCAGATACTTGCGCATAATCGGCCAGCATTTCTCAAAATCCTCGGCTTTTGGAAACACATAAGTGACGCGCACCACATCTTTCATGCTTGCGCCCGCTTGTTGTAGCGCTGCATCGATGTTTTTAAAACATTGCTCCGCTTGTTCCAATAGATCATCAGAAATTGTCATTTTGCTGTAATCAAAGCCTGTTGTACCGGAAACAAGAGTCCAGTTGCCCTCGACCACCGCGCGCGAATAGCCGATTTCGTGTTCAAATGTGGAGCCTGAGCTGATGAGTTTACGTGCCATATTGTTCTGCCTTTTTTATTTTATTTAAAAAATTTTGCGTAAGATACCACTATAATTGCGCGATGAGTCAGTTGCAAAGCAAGTTTTTAACCGGCGCTTCCAAATCTGTAAATAACAATGTCTCTCACACTTTACTGGCATGACTACGAAACCTTTGGTGCTGATCCCAGGCGAGACCGGCCCGCGCAATTTGCCGGAGTACGCACCGACGAAGCATTGAACGAGATTGGCGAGCCACTGGTTATTTATTGTAAACCGGCTCGCGATTTCCTGCCGCATCCGGAAGCCTGCCTACTGACAGGAATTACCCCTCAAATAGCCGATGAAAAAGGTTTGTCCGAGCCGGAATTTATTGCGCAAATTCATGCAGAGTTTGCGCAGCCGAATACCTGCGGTGTCGGCTACAATTCAGTGCGTTTTGACGATGAAGTGACTCGCTTCACACTGTATCGTAATTTCTATGATCCCTATGCGCGCGAATGGCAGCAAGGGAATTCGCGCTGGGACATCATTGATCTGGTGCGCATGACGTATGCCCTACGCCCGTCTGGTATTATCTGGCCGCAACATGAAGAAGGACAACCCAGTTTCCGCCTGGAGGATCTTGTGGCCGCCAATGGCATTCTGCATGAATCCGCGCATGATGCCTTGTCCGATGTGCACGCCACCATTGCATTGGCGCGCCTGTTGCGCATACAGCAACCACGCCTCTACGATTGGCTTTTTCAACTGCGCGATAAACGCAAGGTGGCAGCCCAACTTGATTTAAACAACCACAATCCGGTGCTGCATACTTCGCGCATGTATCCGGCAAAAACAGGCTGCACGACGTTGGTCATGCCATTAATTACCGAACCGGGTAACAATAACAGTGTGCTGGTTTATGACTTGCGCCATGACCCGGAACTGTTTCTGCCGCTAGACCCAGGCGATCTGAGTCAATATCTGTTTACCCGTAACGACGAACTACCCAAAGGCATGCAACGGTTACCGGTAAAATCAGTGAAACTCAATAAATGCCCGGCGCTGGCGCCACGGAATACCTTGGATGCCGAAGCCGCCGAACGCATCGCGCTTGATTTGGACGCGTGTTACCGGCATTGGCAAACATTATGCGCAGTTCCGGATTTTTTCCGGCGCGTGGCAACAGCGTATACCAGCCGTAAGTTTGAACCTTCCAACGATGTAGATGTGGCCCTATATGATGGTTTCCTGGATAATGCGGATGCTTCGTCGTTGGCGCAGATACGGCGCGCCTCACCGAAAGAATTGGCGAAAATGCGATTTGATTTTCATGACAAGCGTCTACCTGAACTACTATTCCGCTACCGTGCTCGCAATTGGCCGGAAATGTTGACCCAAACAGAAGGACGGCGATGGCAACAAATGTGCTTGCAACGACTCACACAAGACAATGGTAGCGGGAATATTACTTTTTCCGAGTTCTCGACGCAAATTGCATTATTGCGTGATGCAAGCAAAACCGATGAAAATGCTCGGCGGATATTGGATCAACTGGAAGCATTGGGTAAAAATTTACTAGGTTCGTAAGTAATCGCTCACTTGGAGTAACTCCCTTAGCAATAAAGTAATTCTTGAGATTGCAACGGCTAATTTTTATCAACTGAAGATGGATTTTGCGTTGTGGAATCGTGGTGCGGCAAGTCAATTGATCGAGCAAGAATGCGGCATATCCATGGCGATAAGCACGGGGGTATAGTAGGTCATTACCTCAAACGTTGCGGTTTTATATACCCCGAAAAAGCAGATTCGCGTGCATACGAGCAACGCCCGGAGGCAGTAAACTATGGCTGAACGAACAGTATCCAGAGATTGCTAAGCGCGCTCGAACTGAAGGCAGGAAAATTCACAGGGACGATGAGACAGCCCTGGTCAACACGGTTGTATGAGGACGTGGCCTTGCACCCAAGGAAAAAATGCCGGTAGTCTACGCGCCTGGCACGCGGCAACGACGTTCAATGATTACCGCACTGTGACCAAAAGAGGTTGTGCATGCTGGTGATTCTCGATGGAGATTTCGACTCGGATCGGCTTATTGGATTTTTCGAACGCTGATCAAGGTTGCAGGGAAGAAATAAGGAAAAGATCGAATACTTTTATTTACCCAGCTACAGCCCAGAGTTAAAGATTAAATTCAGACTTAAAGCAGGCTATCGGTTTAAAATTGCCGGTAAAAACAAAAGAAAATTGCGTATCGTTGTCGATGCTCACATGACTATACTGGGAAATAATCCAAAGCGCATTTTCTTACTTCAACGAACCATATGTAAAATAGGCTGCTTAAAACTATTTAATGGTCGAATCAATAAAAAAGGGATAATTTATTTGCCAATGCAAAAATGAGAAAAAATTTCTCCAAGTAGATCATCAGCAGTAAATTGCCCGGTTATTGCCGATAGAGCGCATTGTGCAAGTCTGAGTTCTTCAGCGAGAAGCTCCAACTGAGATTCATTTTCAGTAAATCTCTGGGCATTTTCCAGATGTGCATTGGCTTGTGTCAGTGCTTCCAGATGGCGCTGCCTGGCCATAAAGATCCCCTCGCCGGTCGGATTGAATTGCCAGCCGACGATGTCTAGTATTTTCTGGCGCAGTAATTCGATACCTTCTCCGGTTTTAGCAGAAAGATGAATCCTGAGGTCAGTTTTTTCACCTTCAATTCTTGGCTGTGTACTCAGGAGGTCAATTTTATTGAATACAGTGATCAGGGGTTTGTCAAAGGGAATACATTTCTGTATTTGATATTTTGTATCAGGTAGATGCTGGCTGCTATCTATCAGATGAAGCACCATGTTGGCATTCCTAATCGCGGTATGCGTACGTTCAATCCCTTTTTGTTCGACAACATCATTGGTTTCTCTCAGACCCGCTGTGTCAATAATATGAATGGGTATGCCAGCAATGGCGATGGTCCTTTGGATAGTGTCACGAGTGGTTCCCGGGATTTCTGTAACGATGGCAGCATCATCTTCAACCAGCTGGTTCAATAAACTGGATTTACCCACATTGGGCGCACCTACGAGAACAATTTTAATACCTTCCTGCAATAAGTTTCCTTGTCGTGCCGCGACGAATATTTGCTCAAGTTGTGTATGGATATGATTTAGTCTTTCTTTAATTTGCAATGCCTGTAAGTTATCAATCTCATCTTCGGGAAAATCAAGGACAGCTTCTATGAGCATACGAAGCGTGATCAATAAACTTACCAGTTCTTCAATCCTGGCTGAAAAACGGCCTTGCAACGAATTGATTGCGCAGCGTGCAGCTTCATGGGTGCTGGCTTCGATGATGGCAGCCACACTTTCGGCTTGGACTAAGTCAATCTTATTATTGAGATAGGCGCGTAGTGTAAATTCACCAGGTTGCGCTAAGCGGGCACCCGCAGAAAGGCATCGGTTAAGCAACAGATTCATGACTGCTGGGCCGCCATGTCCTTGTAATTCAAGTATGTCTTCGCCAGTGTATGAGTTGGGTGCAGGAAAATAGAGTGCGATACCTTGGTCAATGATTTGGCCATCACTATCCAGAAATTTGCTAAGGCAGGCGTAGCGTGGTTCTGGGATTTTTCCCAGTATCGTCTCTGCCAAGAGTTGCAGATTGCTGCCAGAAATACGTATTACGCCAATCCCGCCTTTGCCAGGAGGTGTTGCGATTGCTGCAATGATATCAGGGCTTACTATGAATAATCTCCATGGGCACTTCTTTAAATTACCGGTTATTCATGATGGTAAATAACCGGTAAATGATGCATTATTTTTTCTTTGTTTTCCTGCCAACAGGAGTACTTTTTGTTTTTACTGGTGCTTTATTTTTACTGGGTACTGCGGCAGCAAGCGATTGCGGTTTTTCGTTCTGCTCAGTGCTTGCAGCGGGAATTACTTCTTCCTTGACGGTGTTTTCTTCTTCCACAACAGAGGGAGCAGGCAGTTGAGGTTCTTCTGTAACCGGTTCAGGTTTGTCCTTTCTTTTTTTCTTGTTTTTGTCTTTATTAGCATCTTCTTCGGCTTTGTTTTCGTACATCCGCGTTATTTGCCATTGCTGAGTGATCGAAAGGATGTTGTTACAGAGTGAATAAAGTACAAGTCCAGACGGGAAAAAGAAAAAGAAAATGCTAAATGCAATAGGCATAATCTGCATTACTTTTGCCTGCATTGGATCTGCAGGTGTAGGGCTGAGTTTAGATTGGATCCACATCGATACACCCATAATTACTGGGAGTACATAATAGGGATCGGGTACAGACATATCAGTGATCCATAATGCAAAAGGCGCATAGCGCAGTTCAACAGCAGCCATTAATGTCCAGAACAAAGCAATAAATACGGGAATCTGGACTAAAATGGGTAAACAACCGCCCATCGGATTAATTTTTTCTTCTTTGTAAAACTCCATCATTACTTGGTGCATACGCTGGCGATCACTGGCGTATTGTTCACGTATCCGTTGCAATTTAGGAGTGACTACCCGCAGTTTAGCCATGGAGCGATAGCCTGCTGCAGATAATGGGAAGAATATCAACTTGACAGTCAACGTCAGGAGAATAATTGCTGCACCCCAATTGTCTGTCCATGAATGATAAAAAGAAAGCAGCCAGAATAACGGTACAGCAAGTACCGTCAACCAGCCATAGTCAACTGTGAGTTCAAGTCCCGGTGACAGTTCAGCAAGTTTGTTTTGTTCCTGCGGACCTGCATAGAAGGGCATTGTTATGTTTTTAGCTTGACCTGGTTCAATCGTACCAATGGGTGCAATAACGCCAGCAGTATATTGGTTAGGTGCCAAGTGTTTTGCATAATACTCACGGGGCGTGTTTTGTGCGGGTAGCCAGGCAGTCAAGAAATAGTGTTCCAGCATGGCTATCCAGCCATTATCTGCATTGGTTGGATATTCCGCTTTATTTTTGTCCAGGTCGGAAAATTTTATTTTTAGAAATTTGTCCGCTTCAGTGTACATCGCAGCTCCTGTATAGGAGTGGACCATTGTACTAGCACCTGTAGGGTCGTTTGCATCCCGTAACATCTGAAAATATGAGAATGGAATAATTGTAGTTTCACTATGATTAGCGATTTCAAATTTAACATCAATCACGTAGCTACCGCGATGGAAGGTGTAAATCTTGGCTACTTGTATACCATCCATTTCGGGTGCCAGGAGGCGTATCTCTACCTTATCCTGACCAGGTTCTAGTTCATAGTTATAATTATTAGAATCTACAGTATATTTTGTTTTGTGATTAGGTAACCCATCGCCGATCAATCCTGATTGCGCGACATGGAACCGCGCTGTTTTATCCAATAATAGTTCGTACGGTTTACTTTCATCTTCTCTGGATGGATGTTTGATTAAACCAAGTTGCCGTATATCTCCGCCTGCTGTATCAATTTCAGCAACGACCATGTCCGTTTTGATGTGAATTTTTTCACCTACTGTGAATAGGTTAGGAGTTACGGATGGACTGCTGCTTTCTATTCCGGAAGAAATCCCAGATTCCCCTGCTGACGAAGTGAGTTCATCGCCGGGCACTGGTAGAGGGTCATGGCGCTGGTTTGATGAGTCAGAGGCCGCTCCAGATATTACTTGTGAAGCAGACGGGTATAGTTCCTTTTGCCATGCGTCCCACAGAAAAAGTAATGATGTGGAGAAAATGATAATAAGTACAAGTTTTTTTGTTTCCATTATTTATCTGATCAGGTTGGTTTTTTCGACAAAACTGCTTGTGTGCGATGTGTGTCAGTTGATCGTGCAATTGAGTGCTTTGCTGTATTTCATTTTTATGCCATAGCTACCTTGTCGTTAATTCTGCAGGTATAAAGTAGTCAATTAGCTATATGTGCGATGGCGGAAATTAAACTTTATCAAGGAACCGGCTCGTAACCACCTTTACTCCAAGGATTGCATCGCAGTATGCGCCAGATACTTAATCGTGTTCCATGAAATAGCCCATATTTTGCGTATGCCTCACGAGCATATTGTGAGCAGGTTGGACTAAAACGACATGAAGGCGCCAAAAGAGGACTGATACAGTACTGGTAGAATTTTATAAAGGCAATAATTAACCGTGACATTGCTGTAGCTGTAACATTAATAATCGCGTTTCTGTGGCCAATTTTATCGATTCATTCCTAGCAACAGGACGTCGTAATCGTATTATCCAATCTATTTCATTTGTTTGATCGCTGAACCGATTTCTACGAAATGTCTCTCGTAGTATACGTTTAATCCAATTACGCTTGACTGCATGCCGTTCAATTTTCTTTGAAACGATTAGCCCAAGTCGCGCATACCCAAGCCCATTCGGCTTCATATAAATTTGGATTAAATCACCACTAACCTGACATTTTAAATTAATTATTGCAGCAAATTCTGTTGCTTTATGTAGTCTGCAATTTTTCGGCAGGGAATGAATTTCAACAAATCTAAAAATAAAAAATTTTTATCCAATAAAATTAAACACTCAGTCGCGCACGACCTTTTGCGCGACGAGCGCGAATTATCGCAGCACCACTGCGTGTTTTCATGCGCACAAGAAACCCATGTGTACGCTTTCTTCTAGTAACTGAAGGCTGATAAGTACGTTTCATTTTTCTCTCTAAATTTATTTTGTCAATGGAACCGCGTATTACAACTTGTTATGGGGTCTGATGTCAATATCCTTTTTATGAATCAACTACTATGCTTGCATTAAATAGAATGAGTAATAAGTGTGAATATTGCAATCAACTATTTGATAATAATATATATTTTATTTATATTCGGGAGGGTAATATGGCTTGATCGCTTGTATATTAATAATTGTGTATTGCAATAGTTAAAGGGTTTCTTGCTTGGTTGCAATTTCTAGAAGGGCGCTTTACATTTTTCTAACTGTATGGTATTTAGGAAAAGAGAAGAAGCGGTTATTTTCATAATGATGGGAGATCCAGAACAATTGCCCTATAAGTTAATTATGGTAAGGAAGTAGCTGTTTTTTATTATTTGAATAAATAAATGCATGGGGAATTCGTATGGTTAATGCGGTCGAAATTTCTAACAATCGAGGTCAGGATCGCCGTCAAAGCATGCCGTTTTTCTGTTCTTTTCATTTGGGAATAAAAACTGGAAGGAGAAGAGTGGGCGAACGTAGAGCAACGGCCAGAGGGGAACCGGTGTACGTGGATTGCTATGCAGCACATTTGATGCTGTGTACCATTGGCATTCTATTTTTAAGTATAGCTGATGCTTTTTTTACGCTGAACATCTTGGCTAATGGTGGCGAAGAACTTAATTGGTTTATGGCGATACTTATAGAAGACAGTGTAGAAAAATTCATTGGCTTCAAGTTGGCACTTACATCATTGGCGCTTTTATTGCTGGTTATTCACCATAACGTTCAGCTGACTGGAGGAATGTGTGTAAGGCATCTTAAGTATATGGCTTTGATTGGCTATAGTGTATTAATTGGGTATGAATTGCATTTGCTGGAATTAGCGGCCGGGTACTGATGTTAGAGGTGAGAAAGGGAAGCAAATGAATTTGCTGGACTGGCGGGAGCAACCTTAACTGAGAAAGACTACTCTTGGGCTCCGGTCCAGCCGCACAAGGTAGATATTCCTTTTGTCTACATTGTGTGTATGTGGCTCAATTGTTTTCGTGATTACGAAACACCGTCGCTGGGAGTGTAGCTGAGTCATCCTCAGACTTTGATAATGGTTGTATGGTTTTTCATTTTACCAGCGGCCACCGACTAAATATTTGTGAACCATAATATCTTGTTTTTTTCCAGAAAAAGTTGGCTTTTTTGCCTTACGTTTATTTAAATAGCATATCAATGATCATTGCCTGTAGCATGTGCGTAGATTTGCATCGTCATGGGCTACTGCCTAATAGCGTATTCAATTACACCCACTGATTGAGATTAACGATGCGCTGATGGGATGACGCCATGCAGAAGGAAAACGCTAGTGAGGTGCGGAAAAGAAGCTGGTATTGGTAGCCATTGAGAGTCGATAGAAGCATGCTGGTTTCATTACCATACAATTGGTGTTCGGTATTATCGTGGGTGCGCGGTGTTACTCTTTCGCTTGCAGAGAATCAGTATACTCAACGTCATACCGCACGTATGATTCCTTCCATAAGGACGATGTGTGGCTATTCTGAGTAAATTGCCATTGGTAATCTTAATGCATTATTGTCGGGAACATATCACGTTATATTGTCTAAAGAAGCTCGTGGATAACACGAGCTTGTCATTCCGAACGTAGTGAGGAATCTTTGGCAATCAACAGTATAGATTTTTCGCTATTCTCGAGATGACTATTATTCAGAGCTTCCTAGCCCGGATATGGCATGAATTCGCACGATGATCAAGCATGATATTGGTTTCACAAGGGATTTTTCGAAGAAGCGGTGTAATTATTCATATACCTGACTGAGACAAATTCCTTGTGGAATCATGAGACAAGTGAGGGCGTGTGCAATTCATGCCGATTTCTCAAAATCTTTTGTAGTCCCAGAAACATCAGGAATCAATGCTATAACTATCGGCGGTATTGATGCAATTGGCAATACTTATAAAGTTAATTTTAATTTTCGCAGTGACCTTACATTCGCCATTGCAGATGCACAATTGGATAAAAATATTAATGAGAAATTAGAACAGGAATTAAGAAATACCACTTGGAAAGGAACATACGAAACTTCTGATGGCATCCTACAGACAACGCTACAACTTGTATTTGTGCAATATGGTTATGTGGGTGGTGAAATTACCCATAAAGGTACGGGAGATAGCCATCTTATTGTAAGAGTTACTGGCGACATAATCACTCAATTTAAAATTGATGATGAATTTATTGATGAAGATAGAATTGGTCCAGAAGTTCTTGCAAATTTATCAAGTGATACGGAGAGCCGTCAACTGATTAGAATTAAACGAATGCGGGCGCTGGAGTTCAGTAGTACTGGTGCTTCTGCCAATTCTGGGTGGAATGCTAATAGAGAGTATCGCTTATTGTTAGAAGGTAATGTGTTATCAGGAGTCGTTGGAATTCCGAATGAGATTTATGGTACAAATGATACAAAGACAGGCAGTGGAATCATTACATTGGTTAAACAATAAATAAAATGTAGTTTGCAATTAGTGGGACTTTGTACGGTTAGTAAAGTATTCAGGCTGGTTTTTCAGCAGGGACTACTTGCAAGGAAGCACTTAAAATCGAATGATATTTAATCAGCACGTATTGATTACAAAAATCAGTTATGCGCTGTAAAATAACCGGCTATATTTCTTAAATCATCTAGAGCCAGTGTGCCAGCAGCTAACTGTAAGCGAAGATATGCGAGCAGATAATTATATCTTGCTTCCGCAAGGTCGCGACGTGCGGTATGTAATTGTTGCTGCGCGTCTAAAAGATTTAAATTGATGCGTATACCACCCAGAATGCTTTTTCGTGTTGCATCCACCAGCAGCTCTGCTGATTTAACAGATAATTCCAGCGATTCAATTCTTTTGACACCGCTGAGTAAAAGATTATATTGTTTGCGTAGTTCAACAAGCACTTTTTGAGTTATGGCATCTTGATCAGCTTCAGCTTGTGCATGGCTAGCCTTTGCCTGAGTGGTAATAGCATTAACGCGGCCACCCGCGTATAAAGGAATATTAATTTCAACGCCTGCCGCTGCTAGATTAAATTCTCGTTCTGCAGTAACAAATGATCCGGATTTATTATGAGTTAAGCTGGCAACGAGGTCTACACGAGGAGCATGGCCAGC
>Ga0105096_10000954_pt1 | contig 11242 bp, 5 predicted proteins | sample PPLLak3cmMay2015_FD_87036 | JGI IMG/M metagenome (GOLD analysis project Ga0105096, IMG submission 87036) | Freshwater sediment microbial communities from Prairie Pothole Lake near Jamestown, North Dakota, USA - PPLs Lake P7 Core (1) Depth... | ecosystem: Environmental > Aquatic > Freshwater >... | reverse complement strand
CCATTTTAACCGGTCGGTACTTACTTCAACTTCAATTACATCGTCTGATTGTATCGGGTATTGGAATTGCACCCTTTTCCTTACCGATGCGGTGGTACCAGGAGCGAAGTTTTGAAACAATACACCTTGTGGACCATACCCAAAATCAACATCGTTCGTGGCGGTTGATGTGGAACTATTCCAGGCATACTCAACCTGAGCACCCGCCCCGACGTTCAGAATGCCGTTGCCGGCCATGCTTGCAATAGGGACAGTAAATTTACACCAAATACCGTCTGAAACAGCAGGAGTCACAGGAGTCGTCGGGCCTAGTCCTGCTCCTGAAGTGCTTTCTTCAACTGATAGTCGAATCGATGAACCAGACCAAGTTACAGCTAAACCATAATTATCAGCTAAGCTATTATCCCAAAAAGTACCAGATCCAATAACAACATCACCCGATGCTGATGGTGTAGGAAGCTGAGTTGCATCGACTGTCATTCCACTTGGTAATCCGAGCTGATAAGTGCCAGCCGTTCCAAATGTTGCTCCACTAGATCCCCATGCCCATTGAAAAATAACTTCTATCGCACTACCAAGACGGCGATATTTTGAAGCTGTTGAAGCGCTTCCACCTGTTCCTGCGGATAAAAAGCCATCGGCTGGGGTATATAATGTCGAATCGTAACTAACATATTCTCCGCCAGCATAAGATTGCGAAGTAAGCCCAGGACCAAAATAAATGTTATTCGCATAGAATGGAGCTGTTCCACTTGCGCCCGTGGCCACAATTCTAAATTCGATGAATGGAGTTGATGCACCCGGCATATCCACGCGAGCGATATGAGAGCCTGTAAGACCAGTGAGGCTTGCATTCGCAACGGTTAGCTGCGTTCCATAGGTTCCGAACACAGAGCCTGCAAAGACTTGGATCTGATAGCCTTCAGTCGTAAATGCAGACTTCTGATCGATGTTCACTTCAAACGGTTTGCTATAGTCGGAGCGGTCCATTTCAAATCTGAACCCACCATAGCCAGTCGTGCCCGAAACGCGCGTGAAGGCTAAAGCTGTGCTCTGGGTAATCTGGTTCGGCAGGTTCCCGGCAGTTGTCTCAGTCGTAACCGTGAGGGAAGATCCGCCTGTGACCCAGTTCGTGGCATTGTTCGGGTTACCGATATAATTCTTTTTGCCAAGTCCTTGGCCGCCAGAGAGAGAGCCAGAAGAGATGGAAGCTGCAAAGCCATTGGTATCGACGATCCACTTCGTACCATTCCACATCACCTGAACAAAAGCGCCTGAAACGTCACACACGAGCGTTTCATCTGCTGCAAGTCCGTCGATGGTCTCGCCCGATGCTGGCGCGATTGTGAAATTCCTTGAGGCCCAGACCCTGGAATTGTCAGAAAATCGAATCACCGTGCCTGCAGAGCCAGCTGGAAGGGTTCCAGTGAAGGCCGATGCCGAGTTATCAACAAGGTAATGCTTCCCAGCCGTAGCTGTGAAGGCTGAAGACTGCAGCTCGGTAGCAAGGCCACCGCCACCCGATCCACCCGCGACGATCCAGCGGGATAGGCCGGAATTATAGAGCAGGGAAATTGCCGCTTGGTTTTTGAGCGTAAGGTCAACACCCGTTCCCGTATAAATCCGGTTAGCGGCAGTGCCTCCCGTGTCGTTTTTGATTAGAAAGTCCGTTCCGGTCTCGTTTACCAGCACGTAAAATTTTCCAGCGACTGGCGAGGCCACCATCTGCAGGTCGGCTGCTCCGCTTGTGATCCTCTGGATATTGGCGCCGGTTGTTGGGGTCAGAGTGTTGCTGGCGATTGCCGCTGTCTCGCTCTTGTACTTGAGATAGGCTGGAATCCATTTGCTCGTAGCCGTGTCATAGATGAGAAATTGGCCGTCAATCGGAGCAGTCGTATTGATATCATCCAGGTCAGCTAGTTTTTCAGCTCCCCGCGATTGCATGGTAATGACCGCAAACGTGTGGGGTCCTCCTGATGATGGAGCAGTAACATCGATCTGAGTCTTTTCAAAACCAACCGTTGCTGCGATCACCCAGCCCGAAGCAACTGGATCTGCCACGCGCACAAGGTTCGGATGCGTTCCGGTATAGAGCAGGACTTTAAGGTCAGCAAACTGCACACCAAAATTATGGGTGAAAGTTGTAACCGCACTATTCGCAATCGAAGCAGCCGTATCATATCGAGCTGCTAAATCGTTGCCGATAACCGTGTAAATTGATTCGATGCTGGCATGAAGGGCTGACCCTCCGGCAGCGCCTAGGGCCGGGTGATCGAGTTGCGCTCGTCCGACAAGAGTCATGAAAATCCCTTTCCATATTTATTGGCTGAGTTTATCAGCAAGATAGTTTTTCCAATTGTGCATATTTTTAGACAAATGATCGATATCATCGAAGGCTAGAACGTTTATGAATCCATCATTTATCAAACCGTGTTGGTTCGAAAAATGATCGATCATTGCGTAGGTATATTCGCAGGGCTGGGAAAAGTGCTCGATTCGGCAAAGCTCCGTATCAAAGTAAAACCCAGGATGGGTAACACCTTGCCGGCCATCAGAGGGAAGGTCCTGAATCTCAAAACCTTGTAGATTCAGGCATGATGATATTGAGTTGGGTGTAATGTCTGTCATCTCTAAGTACCTCACCATTTTCGAAACAAGATATGATCCCGTGCCTATGAATTATTCGCATTCCATAAACATGGGTTCGAACCAGTCCAGCACTCTGAAAGTGAATCGCAAGGTGCTGGATATTGATAAAGTCCTCGCCCGTCGCTTCTGCAAAATACCTCTGCTCTTTGCTGGTAAAATGCTTTCCCTCGATCATAACCAGGGCCAGAGCATCGCGGCTCTGAACCGTAGCCATGTCTTCCAGCCTTGCAGCTGGATGCCACCCGCCTACCTTCGCAGGCTTATGGTCGGCATAATGAAAGATCCACCGAAAGAGCCAGCGATTCCCCGCATCCGTTGCGAGCTTTTCCATCGGGTCGAAAGACATTTAAACCCCAATCAGGCCGTGTAGGCATAGCTGGCGACAACATCGAATTGCAAAATACCGCCGTCCACTGCTGCTGTGTGCAGGTAAGTCCTCGCCCGAATATGCCCGCGATTGCCCAGCACTGTGTCGGAGCTTTTCCCGATTTGGCCAGTGACAGGGGTGGTGGCATCGATTTCGCTCGATCCGTTCCAATAGCTTGCAGCATCGACGTGCATGTCAAAGGCATTGGCTAAGGAAAGACCGTCTTTTCCGGTGTAATCCTTTCCAAAGATTCGCTTCTGGCCAGTGGCTTCCCGTGAGTAAGAAAACTGGTTTGCGGTCGAAACCTGCCAGTCCATATCGATATGAAGGCCACGGCTCAAACCGTCTGCATTGTTCGCGTTAGCGCCCGCATCAGCCGCGCCATAGTTTGAGAGAGTTGTGAAGTCAGCTGCAGCCGAATTCGCTCCTCCGTAGGTTCCAGAAAACTGACTGATGTAGAATTTTACATCGGTGATAGGATCAACAACCGCATCATGCCGGATAAAAATATCCTGATGACCAGTGTTGGCAGCCTGCGAAATTAGGGGGGCAAATTGGCCGTTCGTTACTTGCCCGAAGTCCAATCCGACGCTCCCCCCCGCCAGACTGTCGGACACGTTCGAACCTGTAACTGTTTCTGAAATGGTTAAAACGACTGCCATTGTGACTCTCCTAAGTATTTTTTATTCTTGCGTTATTGTGCCATTATATCCGCCCACTGTACCAGCGTATGCAGGTAGATATCCAGGAAAAGGCAGCATTTGGGTACTCCAAAGCTGCACGGGTATCATGATCCCAGCTGGGTCATAGGCCTTGCTCCTGATCATCGCCGGCACATTGTCGTAAATGATCCCCCCGAAATCGATCGATAAAAGAACAAAGTCCCCGATATCAAGCAAAAGAGCTCGCCAAGTAAAAGCGCAATCTATGGTTTCAAAGAGAGAGGAAGCAATCTTGAGGATCTCTTTGAGCTGAGAGCTCACGTCGGCTTCCACATAAAGATTGGGGAACACGATCTGCTTTGTGATCGCCCTTCCCACCTGGGTTATGCTGGCTGAATTCTTAAAGATTGGCGTATTTTTTACGTTTTCATTAACGATTGGATGAAAGTCATACGCGCCTTGCGCCCGGTTGAAATTGTTTTTGTCATCAGCTTTCGGGACCAGAGTCCGCTCGATTATGTCCCAATTTTTGACAATAAAGCTTGGCGATGGGTTCCAGTCTTCAAAGTGAAGCGAATTGATCTTGAGCTTGTTGTTCTCGTCGATGAAAGCTTCCAGCCGAACCTGCTCGAGAAGGGATAGGACACACTCCATGACCGGCTTAGGCTCGTTTTCCCAGATCCGGCTTTTGAAAGTCGAGATGGCAGATTCTGCAGGGCTGGCCTTGTCACGATATGTTACCCAGTTCGCGTCGAAGTCGCCAGATATGGATCCGGCTTCCGTGATTAGAATATCCTGGGCCTGACTCACGATATTGTCATCATAAGCGCCTAGGTCTTTGCCTTTGATCTGAACGTAAAAGGTATCGCCCAGCTCATAGAGGTAGGCCGCGCCATTGTACCAAAGGTTTCCCGTGTTCTGAGCTATCTCAAAAGTCTTTAGGCCCGCTCCCACGTTGACAACATCAGCCGAAGCCACGAGAAAAAACTCGGAAGACTTAAGCAGATAGACCTTGGTGGTATCGAACAGAGTCAAATCGTTATCGCTGATTCGAAACTGGACGTTGTTTCTGGTTCCTCCTATAACGTTCGCATTGAGTCCATTGAGGACATAGGCCGGAACAACTGCAGGGTCGGGATCAAGGCTTACTGTCCAGTCCCCATAGATGACCGGAAGAATCTGGCCATTGTTTTGATCTTCGATATCAGGGAAGGAAGCCTTGGTCATGGCCACCTTGGGGAAAAGGACGTTCAGCTTTTCGTAGTCATCCCTTGCAATGAAGGTCACAGCAAAAGTATTCCTTGAAAAACCACCTATCTCTGTGATTTTTCCCTTAAAGATGACCCGATACGTTGAAGCCTGCTCAGCCAGCCCGATCTTGACGGTGACTTCATTTCCAATGAATGAATTATAGGACGCGCCACCCGGCAGATAGACGTTAAAACGTCCATCAGCATTGCTCAAGTTTAGGGTCACGTTTGAAAACTGCAGGGTAGGAGCAAGCCATTCCCCGACAGTCCTATAAATCTGGGGGAAGACGAGCAGGGCCTCATAGAAGACCCCGCCCACGTATTTGTTGCGATCGCTGGCGTAGATTAAGCCGCCCCCCGGCTTCTCAATCTCGAGCACCATTTCAATCTTTGTTTCAAAGTTATCTGCACAGGCATCTAACAGTGCCTGGTCAAGCACCGTCGCTGTCAGATAAGGTCGTCTGTCTTTGCCTGACATTTAGCCACCTTATAGGGATTCATCCACCGTTATATCAAGGTCAATATAGTCCGCATCTTCACCGATAACCTTGTGATTCTCCACGGGCATCTCTGACAATTTGCCAAATACTGCAAACCGGCTTGCAAATTGTGGGGTCGGGATCCAAAGAGCTTTTAGACTTGTCCTGACATAGTCCACAACTTCAATCAGGTTTTCGTAGTTTGCCCGGTTGTAGTTCAGCTTTCTAAAGTTCAGGCTGACTGAATACTTCAGAGCTCGATCGTTAGACACGTTGCTAAATGCTTCGGTCCTAACGCGGTCGGCAAAATGGATTTTCCTTCTGACAACTTCATCCGTAAAACATTCCCCGTTAAAGATGATCGTACTTCCGAAAACGATCGTACCCATCTGGATGTATCCATCGGGGTTGGTCGTATCGGTCACATCGATTCGCCAGTAACGGTAGCTTGTCAAAGGAAGATATGGAGCGATGTAGTAGAGATTTGTCCTCTCAACTGAAAGCGTCTCTGTGAAGGGGATACTGCCAAAGCTTATGTCATTGCTGCCTTGCAATAGCACAGTCGCCGACGTTGTAAAGTTGTGGTTCAAAATTGCCAAAGTATCGAGGAAAATACCCTGCGTTACCTGAGTGTCAGACTGCAAAACGCATGTTGTTGCGGTTGACCTATAGACCTGCTCCACAATGTCAGTATTGACATTGTTGACTGTAAAGTCGCCGGCTGCAGTCCCGCCGCTTACAACGTTCCAGTTTGTGCCGCTCGTCCCACGACTTGGAAACTGGTACAAAATTCTCAGATTTGTCGTGTTATAAAGCGCAAATAGAATCTGGCTATTGATTCTAAATGATGCCACTCGGTTAAACTGAGCCTTGAGGTCAAACTGATCATAGATAGTCATGATCGCTTGAGCCTTGAAGCTCTGCGTCTCTGTTATGAGCCTGTCCACCTGGGATAGAGTCGGGGTATTTTTGACCAAATTGAATTCGGTCTGAGTCCTCATGTGAGCGCAAATCTGGGTGACCAGATATGGCATCATCAGATAATCATCGACGAGGTAGCCGCCGCAAATCTGATGAGAGATAGGACCCCGGCTAAATTCGGCAAGGGTCAGCTTACTTGCTCCGGCCAATACTCGATCGACTTCCGATAGGATTGGGAAATCGTCCAGCCTTCTGGCTTCAAACTGGGAGCGAATAGGAGTTACGTTTGTGATTTGCTGGGTGGTCTGTGCCCGGACAGTCGAGCTGGATACTATTTCCTGGTCAGTCTGAGCTCCAAAGTTTCTCAAAAACCCAGTGATGAGCTGCGAAGTCTGAGACCGCACGGCATTGGACGAGAGGATCTGCTGATTGGTCTGAGCATTGAACGATTCACCCACTACGGCAGCGCCATAGGGGTAAACCAGATATTCGAGCTCGAGGTATCCATAGGTTATTGTGGTCATGCGCGGACCCCTTTGCTGCTCAACACAAATTCACCGTCAAGGCTCGCCCGCTTCAGGTTCTCACGCATTTTCGGGATCAACTGTTGTCTGATAAAGCCTTCGTCCATCGTGGTCTTAGCTTCAACGTTGATTTCGAATTGAATGTTGTAGGTATTCCCAGCAGTCGGCATTTGCCCTGAGTTTATCCCCTGCAGCATACCAAGGCCAGCAGTATTGACCCCGCGTTTGCTCATTACAAACTCCCCTGGCGTCAACATGGCCGGAACCGTGTCGCCCCCTCCAAGGATCATTTTTGCAGCATCTCCTTCGACAAAACCACCCTTGGCAAATTTCTGAATCTCGCCGGGTAGCAAATCAATTTCGGGAATCAATTCGCCCGAAGCTTTTCCGAGACCTCCTGCGTTTATGCTCCAACCGACAGGACCTACTTTCAAACCGTTTAAAACGTCAATAATTGCATTGAAAGGTTTTTTCATTGTTTCAGTTAAATTCTGTGCGACTTGGTTTCCAGCATCCTGGAAAGCTTGGGTAGCTCCTTTAAAATCAAAAAGTCTTGCAAATGTTTGTCCGATTCCTTGAAAAAAGTCCGCTATACCAGAGAATGCTTCCCGGATAGGTTTTGCAATCGCTTCCCCTAAGCTCATCATGGGATTGATGACTTTATCAATTACCCATTGAAAAGCATCCGAGACAGCAGTTCGCAGTCCGTCCCATAAGTCTTTTACAAACTGAAATGATTTTACAACTACGCTTTCAAGGGTATCCCAGAGGTATACAACGATCGCCCAGGCTGCAGAAACTATTGAGCCTAATGCCTGCCATAGTGCCTCGACAAACTTAAATGCGCCTTTGACGATAGCCGTCAAAACATTCCAAACTGGCATTAAAATTTTGTCTCTAATATAAGTCCAAGTGAACATGAGACTATCGATAATTGGTCTCCATACGTTCTCAACTACCCAATTCCAGGCATCTTTTATCCAATTGCCTCCTTTTTTAAATCCGTCCTCAATAAACTGCATGATCTGGTCCATTGGTTCCTTGACGCCTTCAGCAAGGTCTTTCACACTAAAGAGGCGGCCAGCAGTCCCAGCGATCTTTTTAAACTGCTTTTGGCTCTCGGTCGTATCAAGATTAACCTTCGGCAATTTCATGCCAGAGAATAACTTTCCTAGGCCTCTGATGAATCCTTTGATAAGAGACTGAAGGGCCAAAAACATCCCCCTCACGAGCATAGCCAAGAGCTTTGGAATCATTCCGACAAGTTTGACTACGATGATTGGCAGAGCTTCTGCCAGTCGCTCGATTAGAACAGGAATAGCGTCAATAAATGCAGCAACAAAGCTTGGAATTTGATCCACAAGATTGATAAGGATAGTCGGCAATGCTTCGGCTATTGCTCTGAGCATTCCAGGGAATTGATCAATAAACTGTTTAACCAAAGCAGGTAGATTTTTGATGACTTGCAGAAATTGCTTGGGAAATTCTATCAGCGCTTTCAGATATTTATCGGCATTCATAATAACATCTATAAATTGACCGACCCACCCGCCAGCTTTAACTGCAGCACTCACCAAAGCACCGCCAGCGGCTTGGGCTACTTCTCCGGCTTTCATCACGGCATCGCCTACTGAAGACATTGCTTCTGATACGCCGCCACCTTCACCCATTCCAAGGCTTTCCTTGGCTTTGGTTATCTTCTGCTTGATATTGATAACAATATCGGAATTTTTAAGCTTTTTTATTTGGTCTCCGATAAAGGAGAAAAAATCCTGAGCTGCTTCGAATGCAAAAGCATTTTTAAGAGCAGCGCCCAGCTGGTCAATCCAGTCGGGAAGCTCCATATCAGCCATGCGCTTTTGGACCTCTGCATTTTGAACAAGGAGAATCTTTTGTAGCTCTAAGGCCTTGACGATTTCGCTGTTGTTTCCTCTGCTTGCCCGCTCGAGGTATAGGCGATCATCCAGGGCATCCAGTTCGATTTGCAAATCGGACATGATCTTTTGCTGGGCTGTCAATCTTTCCCCAGCAATAGATTTGCTGATATCTCGGTTTCGCTCTGCAATTGTTTTAAGAGCGTCTGCTTCCTCTTTGAGAACCTTGATAGTTTCAGCTACGGCCTCATCTTCCCGCTTCTTCTGGGCTGCAGATAGAGCCATCCTTTGGGCTGTCTCGATAGCTTTATAGGCTGCCTTGATCTTGCTGGCCGCTTCGGTCGATACCGGGCCAAGGTTAGCAAGGACCTTTTCGAATTCCTTGACTGCCTCGCGGCGATCGTCAAACCCGGCTATGATTGCCTTTGTCTCATCATCGTTATTTTTAAGTGAGTTCTTTTGAACATCTTTGATAATGTCTGACAGTCCCTTAAGACTATCGATTCTCATCTTATCTAGCTGGAACCCAGCAGCCGCTTGATCCTCTAAAGCTTTCTGGTAGCTTTTGACTGCTTCGGTGTTGACTTCAGTGCTGGATAGAATCTCTTTGCTAAACTTATCAACTTCCTTGGCTGCTACCGTGTACTTATTGGTTAGCTTTTCAACTTCAGTCCCAAGAACGTCGATTCTAATTGTATTGATATCGATTGCATCAGCTGCTCTTTGGAGCTGCAGCTGCTTAAAGGCAAGTTCATCGGTAGCTTTGCCCGCTTCCTCAAGTTTTTTTGCATGTAGAGCAATCTTGTCATTTGCTCCAAGGAATCCAAAAGCAATGGAATCCATCGACTTCTCATGAGCTGCAGTCAATTTGTCTAGTTTTTCAAGGCTGGCATCTATTTGCTTTTGATATCCTTTTGATTCCGAAGGATTAAATATTTGCCCAAGCGATTTAGCAGCTACGATTGCATAGTGGTATAGTTCAGCTAAAGATAAAATAACGATTTTAATTGATTGAACAAAAGCGTTAAATGTTCCTGCTAGAATAGGCCCCAAGGCTTCAAATGAACCAGAAATAATTTTGCTAAAATCTGATAGGTCGCCTAACGATATCTTAATAATCTCGAATTCTTGATTAAGTTCATCAAGAGCTTTTATTACTGCAATGATACTGACAGCTATTGCAGCACCGCCTAGAAATAAAGGACTGGCTAAAATAGTTCCAGTAAATGCTAAAACTCTTGCAGTAACTCCGTATATCGTCTTACCTACTTCAGCTAAAAGAACTAGAAACCCAGCCTTTAAAACAACCGCTAAAGCTTTGAAAGCACTTGCTGCACTATTCACTTGAGTAACGTTAAGAGCAAGACTGAGTCCAAGCTTTCCGAAAATACTGTTTGCTGCTTTTTGGAAGGCTATATTTGTAGCTAGGTAGAAATTGAGAAGTTTGTAGGCTGTGCTCAATGCACCTATAACTAAAAGCCATTGTACAGTAATGCCAACAATCTTAAACGTTACTCCGACCAAGTCTGTCAGGACACCAAAGACACTAAAGAAGCCATCAGGAAGACTCTCCACAGTCTGCAGAAGACTTGCATAGGTTTTTGATAATCCAATAGAGAAAAAGTTAACAGCGCCTATTTTGGCCTGAATAGCTCCATAACTATTGGCAATACCGATATTTATACCTATGATTGTCTCGCCCTGTTTGATTGCAGCACCTACTAAAGGCTCAGTCTGTCTATAGATTTCAGCCAGTGCAATTTGCTGCTTTTCCTGACTTGTCATCGTACCGACAGTTTTTTGCATCGTCTTGTTAAGCTTGCTATGCTCCAAGGCATGGGAGCTTAGATTGATTCCTAAAGCTGCAACGGCTGTACTGTTTCCCATCAAAGAAGATTGAAGTCTTTGAACAACGTCTATTAGGTCAAGTCCTGATGACGAAGCAATTTCGACTGCACGACCAAGGAATTTGACGTTATCTTCATATGAAAGACCAAGAGCTTGATTTTCAGCAACGACAAGTTTTGTTGCTTTGCGGATCTCAGTTCCTGAGAAAGTTGAAGTTTTTGCCAGACTTTCTATCTGCGATTCCCATTGAGAAAGAGTACCAATAAATTCTGAACCGTATGCTTTTCCAAAGTTTTCTATGATAAAACCAAACTGCACAGCTACTTGCTGACTCTTAGCAAACTTTTCAGCAAATCTATCCATAGCTCCGATAAGCTTATCGCCAATAGATTCTATAAATGATCCAATGGCATGTAGAGCAATTTTGATACCTACAGACAGAGCAATGAATGCAGCACTTGTGAAATTTAAGGTGCTTACAAAAGCAAGTGCTGCCACCTCATTACCTGCTAAATATGAGGCAAGAGAACCAAGACCAAAACCAGTAAGAGAAAGCGCCTTGTATAAGTCAGCTAGGGAAAGTTTCAAGCCAGAAAAGGTACTGCCAGCCCTTGTAACATTGTCGGCAATTCCAGAGAATACTCCTCTAAATGTTACGCCAAGTCCTG